>ERZ1292640.661-Hain-H43-02um-R1-661-length-28089-cov-6_pt1 | contig 25224 bp, 31 predicted proteins | sample MGYA00564404_ERZ1292640 | MGnify/ENA primary metagenome ERZ1292640 (study PRJEB36523, sample SAMEA6512636) | groundwater metagenome | collected 2019-01-08 | study: AquaDiva: Metagenomics assemblies of 32 groundwater samples | reverse complement strand
TCCGGCGGCCTTAACGGTTTCCATGTCGCCACCCTGCTTTCCAATTCCGGGTATCAGGATGATTTTATCATTGCCGATGATTTCGCGGATCTCAAGCATTTCCCTCTCATTGTTGGTTGCCCCAACAACAACGCCATCGCCGCCGAATTTGGCGACCTCGGAGGAAATCCACTCATAGCCCCGTTTGCCCTCAATTTGGCCATCCTTCATAAAGTATTTTGCGGATGGATTTGACATTAACGATAATGTTATTACCCCCAATTTCGAGTCATGTGCCTGCCTTACTGTTTCTTCAATGTTTCCGGCAAATGGTGAAAATGTAAACCCATCAAACATCGCCTTTTTCATCCAGTAAATTGAGGATTCGTTGCTGCTCCCGATATCCGAGAGCTTCAAATCAAAAATAGAAAGGCATCCCTTATCGGAAATCGCCTCATTGATCTCCTGCAAATCCTTAAGCGAGAAAGGAAGCACGAACTGTGAATTGATTTTATAGGCGCATGCGTACTGCGCCGTATCCTTGATTATCTCCAGGCAAAAGCGCTTCATCCCATCCGTTTCGCTCCCCTTCTCGAAGTATTTGCGCGGTATGGCATCCGTTTCCTTGAAAAAGATGCTTGCGGGATCAAGCCCGATGCAAAGCGTGCTCTTCTTTCGACCCCTGACATCTCTGTATTTTGAAAGGAAGTTCAGTTCAATCGCCTCTTTGATCATCTTTCGGGAATAAATTTCATTTCTCTTAACGTCTGTAAACCCCCCAGCAATTTAAGGGCTGTTTCCAGATCTCCTCTATTGGCTCCCACATTCGGGCCGGTCGACGTCTCCGTTGCCATATCCCAATGATAACCTATAGCACGGGAAACGTGCTTCACCAGTTCATCATGCGATTTTACCAAACTCATGGGATTTCTGGGAACCTTACTTAGATGATAGGTTGCAGCATTCAAATAATCCTTGCCGGCATGCTCAATCGCCATGCTCAGTCTGACCATTTCGGTCAATTGGCTCCATCTCCATGGCGACATCGCTCTCTTCACTTGCAAGTGATATAACACCTTAGGCATTTTTACCACCTCATTCATATATTATATTTTCTCATAATTTTAATCGCTTCCTTCATCCCATTTGCTGTCCGATATTTATAAAGCGCGCTTCCAGCCACTAGAATATCCGCGCCGGCCTTTTTTGCAATTTCGGCGGTTTCCAAATTGATTCCCCCGTCCACCTGAATGTGTGTTTTCAGTTTTTCCTCAGTTATCCACTCCCGCGCTTTTCGCACTTTAGGCATCATGTTTTGCATGAACTGCTGGCCGCCGAATCCGGGCTCCACGGTCATTACCAGTATGCAGAACAGGTCCGAATCCAAGAAAGGCTTGATTTTGTTTATGGGGGTATTGGGTTTTACAGCGATGCTTGCCTTCGAACCCGCCTTTTGGATGTTCCGGATGACCGCCCTTGCTTCCCTCTCGTTTTTTACCGCTTCAATGTGGAAAATCACATTATCCGCTCCGGCCTTGGCGAACTTTTCCGACCATTTGGCCGGGTTTTCAATCATCAGGTGCGCATCCAAGAATATATCTGTTTTTTTTCGCAGCGCTTCAATTAAGCTCCAGCCGAAGGTGAGGTTTGGCACGAAGTGGTTATCCATGGAATCGAGCTGGATGCCATCTGCCCCGGCTTCCTTTGCTAGAGCAACATCCCGCTCGAAATTCGCGAAATCCGCGGAGAGGATGGATGGGAAAATTAGGGTCTTATGCATGTATCTTATCGGAATAAGTATGTGCAATTGGGCTTAAAATTCCCATTCATTGCCAGCTAAAGTGGGGTTCAAGGCGCATTAATTGTGGCATTGGGGCGTCAAGTGCAATTTCTTTTCCATATGGCTAACCGCTTTTTTAGCCATTTCCCGCAACCTTCCTTATTGCTCCACAATATACTTGCAATTCGCCGGCTCATCGAACTGCATCGAAAGGAACAGCTTTAGGTATCCGAGGTAGGGAATGCGCAAAATCACCTTCCCATGCATCTGCTCCCTTTTGGCAAAATCAGAGGATATTCCAAACACATCCGGAGATGGATTGTTGTCTCCTTTAATCAGGTAACTAAAGTTTCCGTTGAAATTGATCTTTAGCGCCACCCTATGCACAACCAACCCTAGATCCTTATACGCATTATTCGGTTCATACACGACAATATCCCCTGTGGTATCAAACGCATAACTTTTTCCATCCACAATTAGCCCGCTTGTGCATGCCTCCTTCCGTTCAATGCCTGAAGCCATTTCCCTTATGGCGCATTCGCTTTTTATGAAATCCTTGAATTCCACCTGTTTGTTTATCGTAACCTCCTTTGCAGAAATATCGCCCCCCTGCAGGATGATTATATCCCCCCTATCAAGGGCGGGAAGCATGGAGCAGGAGGTGACAACATCAATTGGGGTTGCGGTTTGCAATAAGAACCCCAGCCCATACCATACGGCAAGCGCGCCAAATAGGGCAATTCCAAGCTCGTAAACCGACCTCTTTACGCTCTTTGAATCAGATGAGGCAGGTAGCGCGTCTTTTAGGAAAAGCGCGAGAAGCAAAATCAAGGAAATGATCCCGAAGATGGGCCGCTTTAAGATGATGTACGCCCCAACACCAAGAACCAAAAGGGCCGCCAAGAGGTAATCCGTCTTGATTCCGAAAATTTCCTGCAGCGGGCTAACCTTTGCTGGCTTTTTCACAAAGCCCATTTTGGTTTGCTCCCTTTTCTGGATTTTTGGCATGGTAATTCCAACCTTGTTCACAGGCGGGTATATTTTTGGATTATTCCCGGTTCATCCGCAGGCATCCGTTCCCAAATTAAACCAATGGATTCCTCATCTACTCTTCCAACCCTTAAAAACCTTCTTAATTGCTTTGCAAAAATTTCATTTTGGGGTAGCTGTAGGGTAAAATCTGTCTTCCATTGATTGCAGCCCGATTAATGCGATTGCTTTTTCTCCAATTCAAGGTTGTGGCTATTTAAGCCTTCATTTACAACTAAATGGGATTTTATGCTGGAGGATCACGATTTGGAACACTATTTGGAGGCAAGCGCTATAGCCAGGAAGATAATGAAATTTGGCAGGGAATTGGTTAAGGCGGAAAAAGGCTTTCTTAAAATTGCCGAGTCCATTGAAAATCAGATAATTAAGGAAGGGGGCAAACCCGCTTTCCCTGTAAACATTTCCGTAAATGGCAATGCCGCCCATGATTCACCGGAGGCATCCGATACACGCCAAATTGCCGAAAAGGACCTTGCCAAGGTGGATTTTGGTGTCATGATTGAAGGATTTGCAATAGATACCGCTTTTTCCTATAATCCATCAAATGAGCATGCCAAACTAATTGAGGCGGCGGAAATGGCCCTCCAAAATGCGTTAAGTGTCGTAAAAGCCGGCGTAAATGTCAAGGCCATAGGGACGGAAATCGAGAGGACCATAATGGAATATGGCTTTGTGCCTGTTGAAAACCTATGCGGGCATTCGCTTGAGCAGTACAATTTGCATGCCGGCGTGGAAATACCTAATGTTGCGCGCGGCGGCTATATATTAAAGGAAGGGGATGTTTTTGCAATTGAGCCCTTCGCCTCGACAGGAAAGGGATATGTGAATGAGGGCGATTATTGCCAGATTTGGAGCCTTGAGCCGCATGCCAATATGGCTGTTAGGCTTCCAAAGAGCCGGGAATTGCTTGCACGTGTTGCAGAAGAGCACTTAACCATGCCGTTTGCTGCCAGGTGGTTCAAGGACATTCCCATGCTGCGCCTCTCACTTGCGGATCTTGAAAAACAAGGCATTTTGCATTCCTATCCGGTTTTAAAGGAAGCCAAAAAGGACTGCTTTGTTTCCCAAGCTGAAACCACCCTGATTGTGGAGAAGGAGGGTGCAAAGATTTTGGTCTGATTTCGCATTGAATTTCCCATATATAATTTTACTTGACCAACCGGCGTTGTCTCACGTCTGGAATACCTCTGAAGCTGGAGACGGTTTTTCCCTCTGCAGCACCCGAAGTTGCCAGTCCAGCCTCCCCCTCGCAGGGTTCACCCTTCGCTTTCGCTCTTGAGACACAACCGTTGATTTGCCTATAGCCATTTCCTTGAAATAATTGAAAATTAGGAGATTTGCGGTTTTCCCGAATTATTTGCCGTTCGTTTCCGCAACCCATCCCAACCATCTTATTATCCCTTATCCCTATTTATTTGTTGATTCCAATGCAAATCCAGCCGCAGAAGATGACCAATCTTGACTATCATTTCCTGGTATCAGAGCTCCAGCCAATGGTTGGGGGCCATCTGGGCAAGATCTACGAGCTTTCCCAAAACGTGTTCCGATTCAAGGTGAGGGCGGATAAGGAATATAACTTCATTGCCGAATTGGGCCTTAGGGCGCATCTTTCCAAATTCATAGTCGAATCCCCGCAATCCCCCTCCAATTTTGCCATGCTCCTTCGCAAATACCTGGATAATGCGCAGATCGTGGGAATATCACAGGAAAATGACGATAGGGTATTTGCAATCACATTGAAAAAGAAGGAGGAATTCCACCTGATTTTTGAGATGTTTGCAAAAGGCAACCTTGTTTTGACCAACCTCGAAGGCAAAATAATCGGCGCCTATAAGGCGGAGGTTTCAAAGACGCGCACCATTAAAAATTCGGAAATTTACGTGCCACTTCCAAATAAAAATCGGCTGGGGGAGTTGCCAAAAAAGGAACCCGCACTCCATCTAATAGAGGGAAAAATCGTGGGATTTTCCTCAACCCCTACGGAAAAGTTCCCAAATTCGGAAAAAAAGGCGTACCTTTCCGTATGCGAAATGGCCGATGAATACTATGGCGCGGCGGTTTTGGGGCGGGTGGGCAATGCCGCAGATGATCCAATTGGCAATTCCCAAAAGGATGCCTTAAAGGATGAAACAAATGCTCCCTCCAGAAAAATCGAATTCATCTTGAAGCAGCAAATATCCGCCCTTAAAAAGTTTGAAGGGGAATTGGAGGAATACCAGAATGCGGGCAATTTCGTGTATGGCAATTTCGAGCTCATTGAAAAAGTGCTTAAAATCGCAAGGGAGCTAAAACGCCAAAAGGCGGCGGATAAGGATATTGAAAAAGCAATAATGGGTCAACTGGGACTAAAAGCCACCGTTGGGGGGGCAAATGTTGTTTTGGAATTACCGGACCCAACGCCGACAAATGATGCTGAAAATGAATCCTTGGAAATCAATACCCCTTCCGAATAAACCCGGAAAATCCAATTATATAACCTGAAATGCGCCTTTTCAACTATTTCCCCAAAATAACAAAACAGCTGAATTTACATGGATATTTTTTATGTCAAACTTCTCCTATCCTTTATTGTCGGCGGGGGCTTAATTGCACTAAGCATCCGGATTGCCGAAAAGCTCGGTTCAAAGGCCGGTGGGATCTTCCTTAGCCTTCCTTCAACAAGCCTTGTAAGCCTCCTATTCATCGCCTGGACAAATAGCAACCACGCTGCAATTGAAGCAAGCGCAATCATGCCAATCGTCCTATCCGCAAGCACCGTTTTCATAGTTTCATATGTGCATTTCTTCAAACGGCTTGGCAATTATTCCATTCCCCTCTCCTTGATTATTTGGGCCCTTGTGATTTTGCCTTTCATTGCAATCAAAATCGACAATCTTTTACTTTCGCTGCTGGTTTCCGCGCCAATCTTCGCTTTTTCAATGTTCATTTTGAGGGGATATGAAAGCAAAAAAATCCCCCAAATTAAAATTAGGAAAAGGGAGTATGCGATAAGGTGGCTTTTTTCCGGCCTTATAGTTTCCATTGCGGTTATCCTCTCCAAATTCCTAGGGCCACTTTGGGGCGGAATGTTTGCATCCTTCCCCGCAGCATTTTCAACCTCCTTTTACTTCCTCACCAAAAGGCATGGCATTGAATTTGCCGCCTCCACCGGCAAGGCAATGACCTTTGGCATCCTCAATGTGATTCCATTCGTGATCGTATTCTATTACGGTGTGCCGGCCTTTGGATTAGTTGCAGGGACACTATTTGCATATTTGATTTCCCTATTTGCCGCTTTTTTCATTTTTCGCCTAACAAAATAACTCTTTAAAAATGGGCGCACATTTACCATATCCTGTGGGTGAATGCCAATGGGGATTTATGCGGTTCCATTCAAAAAACTAGGCAGGAAATCAGTTTCAATTGCCGGCGGCAAGGGCGCGCAGCTTGGGGAGATGTTCAATTCGGGAATTCCGGTGCCTCCCGGGTTTGTTGTCATAACCCCCTCATTTGATGCATTCCTCAAAGCGAATAAACTAAATGGCAAAATCGATTCCATCCTAAAAAAAGTGGATGTGAAAAAGACCGCAACTGTTGACAAGGCATCAAGGGATATCCGACTTCTGATTTCCAAGGGAAAAATCCCAAAGGAAGTGGATCATGAGGCGCTATCCCAATTCGATTCCCTTGGCGCATCCCTTGTAGCAGTCCGCTCCTCCGCAACAGCCGAGGATGGCGCGAATGCGAGCTGGGCGGGCGAGCTCGAATCATACATGAACATACAAAGGGAGGGTTTGATGAGAACGGTCAAACTGTGCTGGTCATCACTCTTTACCCCCCGCGCCATTTTTTACCGCATCGAGAAAAAAATGCACTTGCAAAATGTTTCCGTTGCCGTCGTAGTCCAAAAGATGGTCCAATCCGAGGTTGCCGGCGTGGTATTCACTGTCCACCCGGTAACAAAGGACAAAAATCAGATGGTAATTGAGGCGGCATATGGCTTAGGCGAATCGGTTGTTGCCGGCCTTGTTTCCCCGGATAATTACGTCGTGGATAAGCGCGACCTTTCCCTTGTGGATGTTGCGGTTAATGAGCAGGAAAAAATGATAACAAAGAAAATCACCGGAAACAAAGTGCAAACCGTATCTGTTCCCGTTCCACCGAATTTGCGCTCCAAGCAGAAAATGGACGGCAAAACTATCATCCAGCTGGCAAAAATCTGCATCGGAATTGAAAAGCACTACAATTTCCCCCAGGACATGGAATTCGCCATCGAAAAGGGCAAAATCTACATCGTGCAGAGCCGTCCGATAACAACTATGTAAAGGGAAAAGCAATATTGGCGGGGAAGGTTCTTACTTGTTTGCAATGCTTGGTAAAATGCCGCCCCAAATGCCCTTTGAAAATAAAAATAGTAAAAATTGATAACCTATGTGGGTCGCAAAATTCAAGCTTCGGCACGAGGGCTCCGGGATGCTGGATGTGGGCCTTAGGACCGGAGTCACGATTACCACGCAATACCTGAATGCCTACGAGGACAAGGGCAAGGAATACCTCTACAAGGTATGCGTTGTTTCCGGCAAGCGCAAGGCAGAATTTATAAAAGGCCTTACGGAGGAGAAGAGGGCGGAGATAATAAAGATCGAAAATGACCAGATTTTTTACAGAATACGGGTCGATACCGCGTTCCATCACCTTATCCTTGGGGGCACGGTATTTTTTCTCCGGCCGGTACTTGCCTACGGCGGCTGGGAATACTGGACGCTTGGAAGCCTTCAGAAAAGGCACCTTCTTGAGATTTTCAAGAAGGTAAAGTCCATTGGCCTTAAAACAGAAATTTATTTGCAAAGCCTTAGGCAAATGCCAATAAACATATTGCTCCCTTCCGTTTTCACATCCCTGACAAAAAAGCAGCTTGAGGCAATAAGAGCAGCTTCCAAATTCGGGTATTATGAATACCCGAGGAAATCCTCAGCTGAGGATATTTCCAAAAGGCTCCATGTACCAAGGTCTACCTTCCAGGAGCATTTGAAGAAGGCAGAATCAAAGCTAATGGCCTCCCTTTTGTCTGAAACTGCCATATTTTCCGGCATATGACGGCTAAAGGTGTTAATATCTAGGTTTTCAGATATGTTGCATGGATATAATTGGAATCTTCATCTGGATGTTCATATCTGGCTATATATTCCAGATTATCACTGAACATTACAATATCACTGCTATGTGAATGGTATGAAAATCCACTACAAGGCATTTGCAGAGGATCACGCATCGCCCTATCCGCATGCGGCAAGCTATATGACGGCTTGCAGTACCCTACTTAAGCCGATACTTGGCAGGAATAATTATACGATCTGCATGGATTCAAGGAATGCGCAGTGGAGGTATTGCTGCAGGCAACGTGGCGAAATATCCGAATGGGATGAACTGGGCAAACTTGTGCTTGAGCGCCTTGGGGAGCAGGGGTTTTTGGTAAAGGTATATTCAGAGGAGAAAAAGGCCTGCTTGAATTTGGTCACCAATTCCATTAAACTAAAATATGCATCTTTGGCAAATAAGCCAAATGTGGCGCTTTCCGACCGTTACGATGAGCTGCTTTCATATTGGAGGGCAATGAATGTTTGGGGCGATATTGTCAACCTTTCGGATTTTGGCCATTTTATGCTTACAAACAAGATTTTGGCCTTTCTGGAAGAAGCAGTGGATCGCTCAAACTCCGATATTTCCGCAGGTGAGGCATTTGGAATCCTGGGGACCCCAACCGAGCGCTCATTCATGCAGCAGGAGGAATTTGAGCTGTATGGCATTTTGGCAAAAATCCAATCTGACAGGCGTGCAAAGGGAATATTTTCGATGGAAATTGGAAGCATCATCCCTTCGCTTGTGCATATCCCTAAGATATCCCTACCGCTCATTGCCCACGCTGAAAAATACGACTGGCTCCAATTCCACTATGATGGGCCCACAATTTTGCAGGTTGATTATTTTGCCGACCTTTTGAGGAGTGAATTGAAACAGGGAATTGATGGGAAATCCAAAATGAATGCCCTCGTTAGGCACGAAAAGGAGGTGCTCGAAGGGCAGCAATTGATGGCTAAATCACTTCGTTTAACCAAGGATGAAATTTACTGGTGCAAGGTTGCCCGGACCTTTTCGTATCTGAAAGGCCTTCGCAAGGATTCCGTCTTTATTGCCAGCAGGAATTCGGATCCACTGATCCGAGAGATTGCAAGGAGGCTAAACCTTTCTCCAAAGCAGGTTAGGCACATGATGCCTAAGGAAATTAGGGAATCACTCAAAACCGGCAAAGTAGATGCCGATCTGTTAAATTCGCGGATTTCACTTTATGTGATGGTAGCCGACGAAAAAGGTCCCCGCATTCTGGCAGGAAAAGAGGCTGAAAAATGGTCAAAACTCATTGTTGAGGAAAAAGTGGACAAGAAAATCAGGCGGCTTACAGGAACCCCTGCCTACCCCGGCTATGCAAGGGGGATTGTCAGGATCATCCGAAAGGCGGAGGATATGGCAAAGATGAACAAGGGCGATATCCTGGTTTCGCCTGCCACAAACCCAAATGTGGTGCCGGCGATGAAAAAGGCAGCTGCAATAGTAACGGATGAGGGCGGCGTCACCTGCCACGCCGCAATTGTTTCCCGTGAGCTCAAAATCCCCTGTGTCATTGGGACAAAAGTTGCAACCAAATGGCTAAAGGACGGCGATAAGGTGGAAGTGGATGCCACCAAAGGAATAGTTCGCAAATTGTAATTTAGGAAGTAATGGTAAATGATGCGGGAAAAATATGGTTTTCAAGCTGTAAAAAAGATATGGGGCATTTCTTCCACAATTTGTAATAAAACATTCGAGGGGCTTCTTTTCTTGGTTCTTGTTATTTCTCAAGCCTCTTAATATCCGAAAACTTGTCAAAATCCTTGTCGAACGAGTATATTTCCGTGATTCCATTTGCCAGCATCAGCACGTGTGCCAGGCAGTCGTTTACGCCAACTCCCGTTTCTTCCGACTGTTCAATTGCAGCCAAATACTCTTCCCTTGAGCAATCAAATATCTTGAGATTTTCCTTCGTAGCCATCGCTTTTAATAGCACGCTCAATTTTTGGGGTTCAAATGCATGGGATAGCACGTTAGCAGCTTCGGAGAGTTGAATTACTGAAGTCGCCACTTCCTCTCCTTCGTCTATCCTGATTGCGATGTTCTTTGCCCGCTTCTTCATTTCAACCTGGTCAGAAGTGTATCGAGGCTTCAAATGATATGCTAAGATTAATACGTTCGCATCCACAAATCTCATCCTACCATTTCACCCTAAGGGACGCCTTTGCTAATGCTCCATGATAATCCTTGAACGGGTCAAGTTCATGGTCTACTTTAGCTTCATCAAAGAAATCCGAAAGCTTGTGTGTGCTTCTTGGAATGATTTTCACAGAGTCCTTGGTTTTGATGATAAATGCCTTCCTGCTTTTTCCGAAAAGTTCGCGGACCCACTCCCTAGGCAGCAATAAGCGGTTTTGCTTATCCACTTCCTTTTCCACCATTTCGTACATAATTCCACCATATTTATATGAAAATGGTTATTTTTAAGGTTTTTGGTGGAAATAGGTGAAAATGGATGAGATGCTTCAATGAAAAAGTGATACTTTTACCAAAGATGTTATTAAGAAACTTTAGATTGTCTTTATCATCATATGATATTGCAGCCAATCGAAGTAGCAAAAATGGCGTGGCAGAAGAATTGGAAGGATGGGACCGATTTTGGAGGATGGATCGTCCTAAAGGACAATAAAATGGTAACGCTTGTCGAAAAGCCACAACATACCCAACATCCAAATTTTATCGGCTCAATCGTTGTTTTCCCAAGGACTGAGCATATGGGTTCCTTCGTAAATGCTTCTTACGGAGTCCAATCTTGGGGTCCTGCTTTTAACAACAGGGGTGCAGTGTTGACTTTAACATACAGGATAACCCGTGGAAATTTGATTGTTGAACCACCTCAACACCACTATATCACTACGATGGATAAAGAGTTTACTGGCGAGCGACTTCCAAGAGCACTTCATACAAAATATGCTGGCGCCAGAGCAAGGGCAATCACTGCAGCCGTTAATTTAGGTTTTTTCCATAGTCTTCCGGTTTGGTTAAAACCAGTCTTTTATGATTCTAGGAGGCAAAATAGATATGTGCCATTAGAGCCTGACCCTATTAAAGAAAAAAGATTAGCCAGGGAATTGGTTAGGATTTGCGTAAAAAACGGCTGGAAATTTGAGAAAAAGAAGGAAGTATTCTGGGGCGAAGACCATTATAAAATAGAAAAGCCAGGTATAGCCTAATTCAGCTTAATCACATCCTTCGAATACCCAAGCTTAACCAAATGTTCAGCAGTCCTCATCTTATGGTCGCCCTGGAGCACGATCATCCCATCCTTATGGGTGCCGCCGCAGGCAAGCTTATGCTTGAGTTCTTTTGTAGTGCTCTCCAATTCCTCGCCTTTTAGCCCTTCCACAATAGTAACTAGCTTCTGGTATCTTGATTTGGTCGTATAGACGCGGATTTGTGCAACGGATGCCTTTGCCAGCTCATCGCAGGCATGGATATCAATAGGAAGGCCGCACTTTGGACAAATCTCAGACATCAGGTGTTTCCTCTTTAATGAATGGATGAATATACCCGCCGGGGTTTAAATATATTTTGTTAATGGAAGGCAAAAATATTGTAAAAATGCGAAAATGCATCAATAATATGGTAATTTTAGGTATATGCGATAAATTTATCCTTTACTCGTTCTACTTATATGCTATTAGGTGACTACTCCTTTTTGCTTAAGCAGTGTTTTAATGCGGGCTCGGAGTTTCCGAAGAGGCTTGTACTTGATTACCTTTTGCCTCCTGCCTGATTTGATGTTTGCAGTTTCCTCCCTTAAGGAGCTTTCCGTTTCGGTGAGCTTAACTTTGAGCTCATCGACTCCAAGTGCCTTCAAGTCCTTCTTCTTGATGATTGCCATATTGTTTTCAAACCTTGTTGAAATGATATTTTTGAGATTTTAAAGTTTTGGATTTTTGCCAATTTTGCATTCCCATCCTTGTTTTCCCCAAATTCTATTTTATTGAATTACGCTGTTGGCTTTCCTTCCTGCTTCGCCTCAGGCATGTTCTTTGGCTTTTCGCCGGTTATGATTTCCGCGCTCTTGATCAGGTTTTCCGCCTCGTATGCCGGCTTTTTCTTGACCGGCTTTACGAACTTCCTCCTCCGCTCCGCCTTGGCCTTGGCTTCCGCCTTGGCTTTCTCAATTTCCTTCATCCTAAGCTCTGCAAACCTTGCGGCCTCATCCTGAACTGGCACATCCACTGCTAAAGGCGTATCGCCCTGCGCAGACATTGCCCTGATTTTATCATAATCAATGTTGATTGCATCCGGGAATATCGTTCCGGGGTGCACGATCTTAACTGTCACTCCAATTGCACCTGCCTTCAAATAGGCCGTTGATTTTGCCGTGTCAATTAACTTCTTTAGCTCACCTGATTTTTTCAGGAAACCCTTCCTCATGCGAAGCGCCTTGGCCTTCCCGCCCTTCCCAACGACCTTTCCGGAAACTATAATCTCCACTCCAATGGCGCCCGATTCCACAACATCGCGAAGGTTTATCCGCATGATCTGCTTCATGTTGCCCTCAATTTCGATTTGGCGCGCAATTTTTTCCGCCACCAGTTTCGCATCCAGGTTGGGGTTTTCAACTTCAATGATATCCAGCTGCGGGTTATCCACTCCAAAATCCTTCTCAAGTTTTTCAGTAATTGCCTTAACGGTTGCCCCCTTCTTTCCAATGACCATCGAAGGCCTCTTGACACGGATGGCAATCCTTGTGGCCAAGGGCGTTTTTTGGATCTGGATTGTGGAAACTCCCGCATTCCTAAGCTCCCCTTCCAAATATGCCTTGATCATGTAATCGTGAAGAGCCTTTGCCAGGAATTTCTTTTCAGTTGCCACTTACAAAATCACCAATAAAATATTTTTTTCCAATTTAATTTTTATATTCCAGTTTTTCCTTTTGACCGATTTTCAAATTATTATTTATTCCAGTTTTTTCATTTTCCAATCTTTATTGTTGTCCATCATTCCTTATTTCTCCATCCATTCATTTCTTTGCCTTTTCAGCCCTCTTTTCATCCTTCTTTGCCCGCTTTACCTTTTTTAGCAGGTATTTTTCGCTTTCAACGGCAAGCACTAATTCTGCCCTGCATGTTTCGTAGCTTGCCCAAAGCGCCTGCTTCCCATATCCCAGTGTAATTGAAGAACCAAAATGCTGCCTATACCTCCTCATCGTATTTTGCTTGTACGCCGCGCCCTGCCGAACAACTAGTTTTTCCATCGGAAGCCCCTTGAAATTCGCATTCCCCTCCGCATTGCGAAGAAGAGTCAGGGCAATTTTCGCCTCCTTTTTTGGGAACCTTCCCTTCCTTCCCCCAAGCTGCGACCTGTGCCCTAGCCTGGTTGCAAACTTGCGGTAGCGGATTGGCTTTTTCATTGAAATGCATTCCTCAAGCATGGCCCTTGCCTCCTTGATGGTCTTGCCCTTCATTTCCGCCATCACGTTTGTCAAGTCCTTGTAGCTTGCATCCAGATCGTAGGCCTGCGAGCGCGCTACTTCCCGCTCATCTTGAACCTTGAATGAAAACTCATACAATGCCATATTCTTTCCACGTTATTTTTTTTCATATTGTTGGCTGATTGGGCGAAAATACGCCATTCAAACCAGCCTCCATGCTGCATATTCCATTTATTGCATATTTTTTTTCTACTTCAATTCAACCGACTTCGAACCCCTAGTTGCCCCGATACCTGGCCCGGAATGCTTGACCATCTTGATTGGGATGGAAAATTCCCCAAGCCGCCTTCCAAGCATCTGGATGGTAACCGACATGTCGATCCAGTCCTTGCCGTTGTACACCTGGAATCTCCTGTCCATCATCTCGGGAATAATGACCATTTCCCTAAGGTGCGTCCTCATGGGTTTTTTTGGATCGGTCTTGCGCAGCTTTTCGATGAACTTCCTCATTTTTGAGGCCATATGCTTCATGCTTCGCCGAATTTTGCTTGGGATTAGGATCATGAACTTATCCAGGGGCATCCTCCTTAGCTCCTCTGCTTCCAAACCCTTATATGTGAATTTCTTTGCCATTTTTTATCGCACCTAAAAAACAATTGGAGGCATGTGAACTTTGTTTGCCACCAACATTTATTTTTCCATCCCTTTTATTGTGTATCCCATATTGATTGTTGCTTTACTTTTTCTTCTCCGTTTTTTGCACAACTGACTTGCCCTGCTTCCGGCCCACCCTGCTAGCTGCCCTGTGGCCAACGTAATGCCCTGGCGGGGTTCCCCTCTTCCTCATGGATGATTTTCCAAAGCTCTTTCCTCCATGTGGGTGATCGTAAGCCGACATTGCCCCTCCCCGAACAATTGGCCAGTGCTTGTTCCTGGAGTGCCACTTGTAATGCGCAGTCCCTGCCTTTTTGAGTGGTTTTTCTGTCCTTCCGCCTCCTGCTGCTATTCCAAGGGTTGCCCTGCAATCCTTTCCAAGGGACATGACCCTCTTGGATGATAATTTTATATCGACAACGCCGGTATCCTCATCGTGCGAAACAATTGTGGCAAATGCGCCCGAAGTGCGTGCGAATTTCCCCCCATCATTTGGCTGGAGCTCCACATTGAAAACCGCTGACGAATCCGGGATTTTATCCAGGGTGGTGACGGATCCAATAGCCAAATCCGCATCCTTTCCAAACTGCAATATTTGGCCCTTTCGCATCCCTTCTGCTGCAAGCAGGTAAAGTTCCTTCTTATTTTCAAGGAGGATTCTTGCAAGGGGGACATCCTTTGACGGGTCAAGAATGAATTCCAAAACTTCGCCGCGCGTTTTTTCAGTTGGGAAAGCGGTATATTTCGCATTCGAGGTAAACCTGTGCTTGGGGGTCAGGTAAATTGGCCCTCCCTTGCCCCTCTTTTGCGATATCAATACTGTACCCATATATTTTCACTTAAATGAGCTTTAGCTTTGCCGCGACATCCGCAGCGGCGCCTTTTCGGACAAATTTCACAATTGCTTTTTTCTTCCCATTTGCGCCATTGATTGTGCGTACCTGGCTGACCTTTTCGCCCCATGTCTTTAGGACTTCCTGCGCAACAATTGTTTTTGTTGCATTGGCCTCCACTATGAACACCATCTTGTTGTCGCGTTCGATCATGGCGGCTGATTTTTCGGTTGTCAATGCGTAAAGTATTGCCATATGAATCACATGAAAAGATTTTCCTTTGATAGTTTTGCAATTGCGTTTTCCGTCCAAACCGTGAGCCTTCCCATCTCCCCGCCCGGCGCCAGGAGTTCGGCGCTCAATTCTTCCACCTTGCAAACATCAACTCCGGCAATGTTCCTAGCAGCCTTCCAGATGCCGTTATCACTCCCAACAACTATCAAAACGCTCTTTGGTGTTAGGTATCCTCCCTTCCTAAGCCTTGCCCTGCCCGACCTCATGCGGCGCCTGTAGGCTGCGCGCTCCAAATCCATGCCGGTGCCGATTTTTTCAAGGATGCCCTTTGCCTCCTTTGCCTTTTTGATGCTCTCAAAGGCATTGTCAATGATTATTGGAAGGGTAATTCCATCAAATGCGTGGCCGTGCTCCTTTACAAGGGTGATATTGGCTGTTGCCGTGATTGCGCTCCTAAGGGCCAGGAACTTTTCCTTTAGGTTGATCCGTTCAATAATTATTTTTGCAGCCTTTGGCGGATGCGCCCTTCTTCCTTTAGCAGCATGGGGAACTCGAAGCACTCTTCCACTTCTGCCCTTGGGTATCTTTTCCCGCGGAAGCCTGCTCCTGCCTGTGTTGATTGTTTGCCTCCAAGCGTGCCTTCTTCCGTAGTACTCGGCAGTAGTTTGAAGCCCGGCCATTGGGAAAGAACCCTTTGGCTGCAATAACATGCTGCGTTCAGAGAGGAATGCCCTCCTGACAACATCCCCCCGAAGCTCGGCTTGGAACTGGGGCGGAAGCTCGATTTGCCTCTCGCCCTTCCCATCCAACCCTAAAACCTTTGCGTTCATCCTTATCACAAAATAATTATTTCGTATTGAAGCGGAATATGCCAAATGCTTATCCGCCTATCCACTTTAATTTTCGCTATATGCATCCTTTCAATTTCACTCCGAATAATATCCTATTCATGCCGCTTTTTGATTGAAGAGCATTTTGCGGATATCCGCCTTCTTTTGCACCTTCTTCTCGTAATTCCTCCTAAGGAAAATGACCCGCTTTTCCGGTCCTTGCAAACTACCCTCAATTACCAGATAATCCGCCTTGAGGATCCCAAAATCAACAAAGCCGCTTGCGGGCGTCACTTCCTTTGATTTGGAAGCCTCGCCAACCTTCAGGATTCGCTTGTTGCTCTCAGTTCTGCGATGGAATCCCATCTGCCCAGCCCTAGGAATTGTGTACATGACTTTCCCCTGCGTTTCCGGCCCAATTGAGCCTCCTCGCCTCCTTCTCTGGGTTGCCTTATGTGGCCCAAGTGCCACTCCAAACCTCTTGACAATTCCCTGCCAGCCTTTGCCTTTTGTAACTGCAATAGTATCAATCCAATCCCCATCTGAAAAAACATCGGAAACCTTCACTTCCTTGCCCAGGATTTCCTTGGCAAATGTGAGCTTTTCAAGTGCGTCCTTGCCGGATAGGGCGATTTCGGCCATTTCGGGGGTTTTTTTGAATCCTGCTTTCCAAGGCTGGGATGAAACGATTACGCGGACATCGGAAAGTTTCATGGCATGAAGGCTCTCGAAATTGACTTTAGCCTTCTTTGCAACTGTTAAAGAGCGCTTTAACTCCTTTGGGGCATTAAGTGCTGGAATTTCCGCAACCTTCCTGTTTCCGTAATCAGTTGATTCGTATGCGGTAACCGCGTAAACATAAAGCGGAGGCACCTCGAGCACTGTAACCGCCTTGGTTACCTCCTGATTCTTGAAGGGTGATTCGGAATCCTCAATCATGAGCACTTGTCCCATCCCTGCCTTGTATGCAAGGAATCCCTGAAGCCCCTTGCCCGTATTGCTCCAGGATTTCACGCGGGGAACCAGCCTTGCCGCCCGGCTTCGATGCCAGTAAGCTACTGATCCGCGCCTTGGTCCATGCTTGCCCATATCATCACGTAAACAATATTTTGCTTAAAAAAAATGAATCCTGGATATCCTTTATTTCCATAAATTCAAAAATTCCAACATCGACAAAAATCTCTAGAGTAAAATTTTTTCCTACCAAAGAAGAAAATATCCTTTTTTCTTCCTAAAACGAAATTCCCGGCATTATATTTTTACTTAAGGAAATTCGTATTCCTTGCAATTTATTCCGATTTCACTTTGTGAACAATCGGCGGTGTAGTCTTATATAGGATTTTATTGTCGCACGCGGGGCACCTGATGAACTCTAGCTCTGCAAATTCCTTTCCACACCGTCCGCATTTGTACATAATCCTCAAACCTACCTATCCCTAATTACAAAGGTCTACTTTTATCGTAACCATATCTTATAAACCTAACGGTGACATCTGCTCCTTCCTTTCCTTTGGATTAAAGCATGAAAACAACCCCAATTTAAAATTAAAGCACAAATCTACCTTAATTTGTTGATTTGAGGCGAAATTGGTGTATATTCGCTCATACATATTTAAATCCAATTAATTTTTCCAATTTTTTTTACCCATCGAATTATTCCCACTTAAACTAAAATTGCGGCAGAATCATCGTTGCCGAAACCAACGCGAGCACGGCAACAATTATGCTTGTGGTTAGCGACCATTTGAAAATATCGCAGAGCATGAGCCCCCCAAGAATTAGGAGGAGAAAGAAAAGCGAACCCGATGCCATTGCAGAAAGCATCACCGGAAGGAAAATTATTGCAAGGAATGAAAGCCCAAGGGCGCTCCAAAAACTGTCATTCCCAAGCCACTCGCGCATTATTGCCCAAAGAATGCCGGTTAGCAATGCTAGTGCAAAAATAAATTCGCTATTCAGGACGGTGTTTCCAAGATACCCGAATTCAACCATAAAATGTTTTCCCCCTTTAAAGCGCCGGCAGCACCATCAATCCGGCAATAAATGCAATAAGCACGACAAGTATGCTCGTGGAAAGGGGCCATTTGTATGCGGTGGAAACCGCAAGCCCCCCCAAAAGGAGCGCAATTACAAATGCGCTGCCCGCCTGCGTTGCCGCAACAACAAAAGGCAGGAATACAATTGCAATGATTGCAAATATCAGCGATTTGCTGAAATCATCATAATTGAACAGGAATTTCATTACAAGCCAAATCACGAATGTGAGGAAAATTATTGCGTAAATGAAATCCGTGCTGTAGAGCATGTCCGAAAGGTATGTTATCTGCATTTTTTATCGCCCAATACTTTTTTTCCCCAAATTAAATCAAATTACCCGAAATATCGCTGTTCCTAGCCTTGCCAATTTCGCCATTTCACAAATTTTACCCACTGAACCTGAAGAGGAAAAACCCGAGGAATATGAATGTTATAACCATCGCGCTTGCCTGTGCAAACCTGATCTTGTAAATCGACATCGAAAGCATCCCTCCGGCAAGCATAAGCGCCCCAAAAACCTCGATTGTGGCGCCAGAAAGCAGTGCCACCAATGCGGTCCCAATTAAGGTTATCATAGCTGCCTCCTTGAATGTTCCAAAACCAAAGGTTAGGTGCACAAATAGCCAGATGCCTGCGGTAACTATGACAAATTCGTAAATAGGAGTTAAACCTTCAATCATATCCCCTTCCCCCCTAAAGCCCCTTTCCCGTTATACTGAAATGCGGTATGAAATATATAAATTTAAGGGTATTCGCGTATTGACGATAAAATTAACCTGGCTACGATAAGCACGAAATCGCGATCAGAGTAGGAAATATATGCCGTCTTTTCGAAAAATAAAATAAGTATACAAAATAAAGCGTTTGGGATTGGATTTGAATCCGCTGATCACTTGCTTCTTTTTTTTATTTCATCAGCCAATTCCTTTGGCATGGGTGAGCATTGGCAGTTTTTCTGATGTGCAATGTGCCATTCATTTTTTTGCTTAATATTGGGTTTTTTAGGTATTTTGTTATTCAGGTGCCAAGACTTGTTTATTGCCGTTATAACCACCTATTTTTTCCAGCTTATTTGCAAAGGGCGCCGGAGATGGTATTTGAACACCGTTCTCCCTTTTTAACCAAAAAGGTGGCAACAGACCCGCCGCCAAAAAAAATAATCGAAAAATTAGGAGCGCTGGGGATGGGATTTGCACGCCTTGCCCCCTTTTTAACCAAAAAGGTGGCGAGGGCTCCGCCGCCAAAAAAACGCAACTAAATGAAAAGCGCTGGGGATGGGATTTTTGAGCAGCCAAGAGTTTCTTTTTCTCCCAAGGGTCTTTTTCTTCCAAAAGAAAAAGAGGCTTGAACCCATACTGACCTTGCGGCCAACTAGATCTCGAGTCTAGCGCGTTACCGGATTGCGTTCTTTTCGGTTTGGCATATTCCTGCCAGCCCAAAAAGGTTTCCGCCACCCCAGCATATAGCGAATAAGGCAATTATTGGAACTTTTCCCTGCCTTATTGCGTCAGAAGCCTCGAGGCTTCTTAGCATTAGCAGGCGCTTCGAGCGCCTGCGTAATCTCATATAGCGGTTTTATTTGAATGTTCCGTTATTTTACTTAACCGCTATATTATGGATATCTTCTACGAAAGTTAATAAGTTTGCGGTGTCAGTTTAGAGTCGTTCCAGCCGTTTTTGGGGTTGAAGCGGTGATTTTTGCAACCATCTGCGCACCATTCGCCTCGACAAATTTGGCGTTCTGCACTTTCAAACTGCTGAAATCAATTGCAGCAGTAAGTGGCTTCACAAGGACATTAATTACCGGGCCATTCCCTGCGTTGATGTATGCGCTTCCATCGCTTTTCAAAATCCCTACCTTTAACGCATTATTTTTAGTTGAGTAATATTTATCCAAATTTAAAGTTCTTGATGTTAAGGCGGGCGATAGCATTTGCAATTTAGCGGCATCGTAGTAAATTTCCACCCCCGCCGCTTGCGCATTCACTGGATTATTTAAATTGACCGGAATCGTAAAAGTCCCATCCGAATTCTTCGTGGCCGTTCCCAAACTCACCGTCGCCGTATTCGAGGAAGTCGCAACGGTGCCGCCTGTGCATGTAGGCACTGGCCCGCCCCTGAAGGCGTGATTAATCAACCCCACAACATCCAGCACATCGCTTTTTATCCCGTCGCCATTGATGTCCGCGATCCAAGTAGGATCAGGAAGCGAACCTCCCCTGAAGGCTATGTTGACCACGCCTACAACATCCAATACATTGCGCACGCCATCCTTGTTCAAGTCGCCGCAGAGCCCCTTCGCGAAAAAGCCACTGCCCCCAGCGGTGAAATTGAGGGGCCCGGCTTCGGTGCCGATGCTCGCAGTTATTGTTTCGGCATAGTTTCCCTCGCTTGAGACGTTCCTGAAATAGCCTCCGTAAATCCCGTCGGTTGGACCGAAATCATCGTGGAGACCATCGTCGTAAAGGGAAAAGGCTTCAGTGCCCCCGGTCGATAACCGGATTTCTTCCGTGACGTTGGCTCCGGGGAAGCTTCCGCTTCCATTGGAAATTTCCACAACCCGCAGGACCGTATCGCCGAGGAAGAATTCGGTCCTATTGTTCAGGATGGAGAGGTTTACGTCGGTCAGGATAAAGGGAATGAAAGTGAAATTCTCTCCCTGCGGCGGGACGTCAATAGCGGTGATGTTGGCCTGCCATTGCCCAAGTTCTGCCCCCTTGATTCCAAAAACCTCAAAATTAGGCCCTTTAACGTAGGTCACGTTCGGGTTGGTTTGGTTGGTGGTTGAATTGAAAATGGCGCCGGAAGGAGCAATGAGCCGGGTGCTGAGGGTGCTGCCGCTGTGGGAGGTGATTGTACGCCAAAACCATCCCGGCCTCGTAAAAATAAATCTTCCGACCTTATAACCCCCATTAAGGGTTTCTCCGACCAATATCTGGCCTGCAATAAACGGTGCCTGAACCACCATTCTGATGGCGCCTGGCGGCCTCCTCGGCTCGAAGTCTTGGCATATTTCCAGGTTGGATGTGCCTTGAGTTAAAAGGAGCGATAGGTTTGATGAAATGATATCCGGATGCTCGGCAATCGGATTGCCGAAGCGCTTGCTGTGGGTGGCATGCACTTTGAAACACAATGAACCCGGCACGGACTGGGAATTTGTGGGGACGACACTGTCGCTGTCGGAAGTCGCCCAGGGTTCCTGAAGAGATATGATTTTTCCGATGTCATCGATGAAGCCGCCAGCTAAAAATACCCCCGCCCCTTTCAAGAATTCGTTGTCCGTTCCGATTACGGCGATATGCGTAACTCCTTTCTGGTTAAAAACCTCGGAAAGGCTATCGGGATCAAGTTCGCGAAGGAATTCGGAAAAACCGATTTCGTTCATTTGGTGCCTCGCGGTGTCCGCGGGATCCGTTCCACTTATCGCCCCGAGGAGAGGCGCTGGAAGATATTTTGAAATGGGCGTTCCATAGAAGGGAGTGGAAAGGGTCACGAAGGTTCCGATGTCATTCGCAAAATTGCCGCTCTTGATGTACCAGGAGGTGACGAGGCCGCCCATGCTGTGCGCAATTACGTCGACCTTGTCCGCTCCGGTCCTCCGCTTCACCTCGCTTATCGCTTCTTGCAGTTGTACGCTCAATTCTCGTATGTCCCCATTGTTCGGTTCAAGCCCGGCCTTTCCCGTAACGTTCCCGACAAGGAAGACTTGGAAGCCTTTCGCCTCCAGATCGGTTTTGATCGCTTCCCACATAGCATCACTATCGTAGATGCCATGCACGAGAAGCACGGGATTGGGTCTCATGACGTTTATCTCAACTGTCTGATTATCGCTGCCGTTTTTCCCATCGTCAACAATCAGCGTCGGAAAGTGCACGCCCAAGTCGAATGGCGTTGTGGCCCAACTGAACTCGCCGGTTTCATTGCCATAGTTGATGATTAAACTCCCATTTGGAAGGTCAATTCCCCTTAAAGTTAAATTGTCCTTGTTGAAAGGGTCGGAGCATAGGGATGTGTCGGGATCGGTAGCAGTTAAATCCATATGCACCGACGTACCCGCCTGCACGGAAAGGGGTCCCGAGGGTGCGACAACTAACGAGGGCAAACGGTTGATATTATTTATCTCGAAGTCAACAAGAAGCGTTGTGAGGGTTGCGCCGCAGCTCTCTCCGCACAGGAACTCGACGTGATAAGCTCCCGCTTGGCAATAATTTGGCATCCACGAAAAGTCTGAACTGACAGAACCCGTTCCGCTCACCGTCGGAAATGCGGCGCCGGGGGGCAAAGAATCCGCCCATAGGCAAATCGGTTTTGAGGGCTGAGGTGGAATATAATCGCAGGTAATTGTGACTTGTAAAAACTCTCCTTCATCAGCAGCGATGGGGGATAGGACGGCTGAAGCCTTTAGCTGCGCGGAAAGGGTTTCTTCAGTCTGCAGGTAGCTGCCGGTAGAGGAAAACAGTAAAAATACCGTTAAGGGTATAAATAGAGAAAAAAATTTTTTCGAATGCCGCACGACAACCCCCCAATATACATACTGTAAGGCAAACCTAAAAAACTATGCTGTATTCGTCGATTCACGATAATTTGAATGATTCTACTTTTGAGTATTCGGTTCCATTCGTGCCGATCTCGCTTTTCATTAGCACAAATTCTTCCACTTCGAATTCGCCAAATCCGCCGTTTTCAATTTTTTTCTTGATCTCAATCAATTTGTTTAAGTTTCTGCGTGCCTTAATTCGTGCAAGCGTGACGTGGCCCATAAATTCCTTTTCAGGCGCAACTCCAAGTGCTTTGCATAGTTTCGAATGCAATAATTTCAACTCGCCATTTTCATCTATTGCACCAGCCCAGAAAACGCGCACGTATTCTTCACTTGGAAAAAATCCTGCAGATTCAATGCTTAGTGGGAATTTTCCCATTTTTACAGCTCTTGCTTCCTCCACAATTTTTTCAACTTCCTCCTGCGTCTTTTCTCCTAAAAAAACTAAAGTTAGGTGGAGCTGATGGTATTTCGAAATCGATGCCGACAAGTCCGCCTTTTTCAATTCGATTAAGGTCTCCCTCAATTTGTAGTTTACTTCCTCCGGCATTTCAATTGCAAAGAAAAGTTTCATAAAAACCACAAACAAATTTACATCTGAAAAACGATTGTTATTAACTAAAATATCACAATTTCTTATCCAAAATTAATCTATAGCCCACAGCATAAGCTTAATTTACATCCAAAATAGGTTTAAAATGCTTGATTGAGTGTTTTACTCCAAGGGAAATTAATGGGAGCGTTATCAATTTTGACCAATCAACGTTTTAAGGGCGTTCTAGCAATTGCCATATACCTCATTGCTCTAGTCTCCTCACTCGGGGTTGCCTACTATTACAACGAAGACATGAACAAGGCCAAATGGCAGGCGGATGCCTGGATGAATCCCGTTGTCACGCAGGAGGAGGAAAAGTCCATGAAGTGGGTCCGTGAGAACACCAAGGAGCGCGAAACATTCGTTACCGACATTTTTGGCGGCGAGCACATGATGGGAGAATCCCTAAGGGAAGGGACCGAAGGGGGCGATTGGGCAATCATACCAAATGTGGTAACGCGCATGAGTGAAGTTAATGAGTTCTACAAAACATCCGATGCCCAAAAGGCAAGTGAAATTGCTAAGCGCTACAACGCAAATTACGCCATGATCCCAAACCGGCAGATATTTGCTGGCTTTGAGTGGCTCTGGCCGGAAAAAACCAAGCTCCAGAACACGCAGTATTTCGAGCTCGTCTACAAGGATGGGGATTTTGAGTATTACAAAATAAAATAATTAAAATAAGGCTAAACTGAAAAAAAATATTTCAACGGTAAGCAATATGGCTGATCTATCGATGCAAAAAGGAGGCTCATCTGAATTGGCAAAATTCGCCATCAAGCAGGCCTACAAGCACAAAGTAATAATTTTACTTTTCATGGCAATTTTGCTCTCCGTCCACACCCACTGGATGGTGATGCGCGAATGGCACATGCCAACTTATGGCAATACCATGATCCATGTCGCAAGCGCGCGGCACGTGATTGAAAAAGGCGAATACCCGCTCATCGATTATTCCTATGGGGGAGGGATCGCCAACCTTTATGTCCCAGGCTATCGGATACTTGTTGCCGTGCTGGTTTTGCTAACCGGCCTATCGCTTGATTTTGCAAGCAGGCTTATTGTATTGCTTTTTGGCATAATGGTCCCCCTTGGATTTTTCATACTTGGTAAAAAATTATTCGGCGAGAATGTGGGAACCATTGCTGCATTCGCATCCATCCTACCAGGCGAACTTCTCATCTATACCGTACGGCCCCTTCCCCAGGCTTTTGGCCTTGCCCTTCTTCCCATTGCATTCCACGCCTTCTACACGAAAAATTTCAGGGTGGCGCTGCTTTGCGCCTTTGCGATAACCCTGATCCATCAGGAGGCAATTGCCTACCTAGTTGGGGGGTTGGGGGTCTATTTTGGCTTCATCATCCTTCACCTCCTTTGGAAAGTAATCCTTGGGAAGGGCTTTGATAGCGCCAAGCACTCCGCTCTTTTGAAAACATCACTCTACGGCATCCTGTTTTCCCTTGCGGTTTACCTCCTATGGCAATTCGTCATTATCGGTCACATCAATGTTTTCGAGCTTGCGCAGTTCAAGAACCACGAGGGCAATACCGTTAGCATGGATTCCTACATCCTGAAAACCGGAAGCCTGATCGCGAATTTCTCCCTTGCGGGGCTGTTTGTTTGCCTTGCCATTTTCACCAAATATGCAATTGATGACATCGATTCCCTGCCCTCAGAAATAAAACCCGGATTGCGGTCATTTGTCATTTTCCTCTTCGCATCCTTTGGGAGCTATTTCGTGCTGAACAACTTTTCCATCAGCCGCAACGCCTCGCTCGTTTCCATCTCTTTTCCGTTTTTCCTCGGGCCGTTAGCCGGCATGGAGATTGCGGCAATTTCCCTGCTGGTGGCGTTCTTCGGCGTTTTGCTAATGAAGGTGCTGGATAGGTCGGAAAACTACCAAAAATTCGACAAGCTCGCCTACCTTTTCCTATTTGCCCTCTTCTTTGCCGGCTTTGTTGCCGTCAAGAACGATGCAATTGGGCTTAGGGTGTTCATGGATAGGTTCCTGGTCTACCTCCAGATTCCCCTAATCATACTTGCGGCGCTTGGGCTAAATTCCCTGCTTGAATTCGCAAGAGAGTTCCCAAAAAGATATTTGCAGAGCTATAGTTAGAGGTTAAAATATTGGAACATTTTAGTCAAATTTTTTGACCGGGCA
>ERZ1292640.326-Hain-H43-02um-R1-326-length-38477-cov-19_pt4 | contig 25312 bp, 21 predicted proteins | sample MGYA00564404_ERZ1292640 | MGnify/ENA primary metagenome ERZ1292640 (study PRJEB36523, sample SAMEA6512636) | groundwater metagenome | collected 2019-01-08 | study: AquaDiva: Metagenomics assemblies of 32 groundwater samples | reverse complement strand
GTCGAGGTTCGAGCCCTCGATACGCACCAGCTTGGTGAGCCCGTCGCGCTTGGGTGAGTGGACGACGCCGATGTCATAGAAATGGGCGTCGCCCGGCCGCATCACGTAGGATTTCTCCGGCGCCACCAGGGTGGGGGCAGCCCCTTCGCCCTTCTTCACGATGCGCCAGTCGGTCATCTCGGTGTCGCCGACCGCCAGGCCGTAGATCGCCCAGCTCGGACCGTGATCGTGCGGCGCGCCATGCGCCGGCTTTTCATAGACGTGGCCGCAGATGCAGAAGCCCAGTTCGGGATCCTCATAGAGCACCTTGCGCGGTTTGCACTGCTCGGGCGTCAGGTGCTTGGCAATGAACGCCTCGTCGCGCAGAACCTTCTCCACCAGCGCGCAGATCGCCTGTTTGCCGGCGGTTCCCGAATCAGCCTTCAGGGCGGCGTGAATGTCGGAGCCGAGCTTCTCCAGCGTCGTGGTCATGGTTTTTCTCCAGCGAATTTGTTGCACGGGAAGGTACCGTGCGGTGGTTGGAGTGTGCCGGGCTTCTCTGCATCGTCAAGGGCCTTGGCCCGGTCCGCGGCGAGAGGCCTCGGGTCGGGCCGAGCGGCTATCGACCCATTCCTGCGCCATGAGGACCAGGCCGAAGGTCGCCGCCAGCAGGAAGCCGATGTTGAAATAGAGCGTGAAGCTCTGCACGAGTTCGCCGATGGCCGGCGAAACGGCGCCGCTCATTTGCAGCCCGATCAGAGCCACCCGGATCAAGCGCGTCGCGGCAATGCAGGCGAGCGCCGTGCCGGCGATATGACGGCTGCCGAGACCGTCGCGGCCGAAGCCGCGCCAGGTCTCCCACGCCGCCGCCAGGGTCAGGCCGGCGACGAAGAGCGAGAACAGGGCCGACAAGGCCCGTCGGGGCGCACCGAACCACCATGCCAGCGCGAACAGCGCGATGAAGGTGCCGGCGGTGGCGACCACGCGGATCAGCTGGTCGATCGGTCTCACGCGGTCGTCGTTGAAGCGGCGCATGCTCGTCCACATCAGGGCATAGCCGGTGACGAACATGACATTGGTCATCAAGGTGATGTCCAGGGCGTTGTCCGCTCCGCGGAGCGAGCCCACGGCCATGGCGAATGCGCTCAGCACCATGGCAAGCGACCAGCCAAGCAGGCAAACCACCTCACGGTGATGATACCAGGCGAGCAGCGCCACGCCGGCAGCCGCCAGCCTCACGAAGATGCCGACGAAGAGAAGTGTCGAGGCTTCCAGGGCCATTTGTCGGTCGATGATAGGCTTCGTCCGATCGCCAACACAAGCCGCACAGGCCGCCGCAGACCGCTAACGGCTGATGGAGACCAGCGGCAGGTCGAAGCTGGCGCTCTCGCCCTTGATCTCCGGCGGCAGCGGCGTGTAGGGCGCACCCGCGCGGACGCCGGCGAGGACACCGCGGTCGAACTCCGGGACGCCGCTCGAGCGGACGATCTCGGCGCCGAGCAGCCTGCCGTCCCGGGCGATGACGATGCGCACCACGGAGGTGCCCTGTCTCACATTCGTGTTGGCTTGATAGTGGTAGCCCACGATCTTGCGGGCGACCTGCCAGAGATAGTTGTCAGCCAGTCGCGCCTTGGCGAAGGCGTCGGCGGGATTGACGAAGGGATGGGGCGACGGCTCCGCCGTCGAGGCGGCGGCCGGCGGTCGCTGCGGCGTGGGCGCGAGCGGCGAGGGACGGAGGTCCGGCCGTTGCGGCGCTGGGGCGGCGGGCCGCGGGGCCACCAGCTCCGGCAGCGTGGGTGCCGGCACCGGTGCCGGCTGAACAGGTGCGGGAGTGGCCGCCGCCGCGGCCGCTGCCTCCCGGGAAGACGGAAGTTGCGGCGTCGGAGGAAGCTCCTTCGGTTGAACCGGCGCCTGCGGCACCTGCGTCGGCCTGTTCGAGAGGAGCGGGGCGGGCGGCGGCAGGCCGAGCGGCATGGGCGCGGCCTGCACGGGTGGTGCCTGCTTCGGCTGGGGCGGTGGAGGTGGCGGCTCCGGCGTCTTCGGGATTTCGAAGGTGATCTCGACCGCCTCCTCGCCGGGTGGCGCCGGCCGGTGCGTCGACATCCACCACAGCGCCAGGATCACCAACGCATGCAGCAGCACCGCCAGCGCGAGCGCTGGAGGCGACATGCGGTCGGAACGGTGGGAGAGGGCGCTGACGGCGGGAATCACGAAGTCCTGTCAAAAAGCTGGGGTCGAAGACACTGGTTGCCCGGTCGGCAGTTTACCGGTCCCGGCGGCGCGAGACGACGGCGCGATCTTGTTCTAATTTTGACCGTTTCCAGAGGAGTCCCGAGCCAAATGTCCCAACCTTCCAGCTTGCCGTCGCGGGGATCCCTCAGGGCGTAAAATCCATCTCCTGCTCGACGGTGCAGGCCGGCGCCTTCTTCGAGACCAGCAACCGCGGTGTAAAGAGCGTGACGCTCAATCTCAAGGCACCGGAAGGTCGTGCCATCCTGGACAAGCTCGCCGATAAGGCGCCGATGCCCTTAAGCGAGATAATCTCATCGGGTGCATTTCAGCCGGCTCGGGGATTGACGTCGCATCGCCGCCCGCTGTGCCAAGCTGGCCGTAAACTTCGCCGCAGCCGTCGCTATCGCAACAAGCGTCATGTGGTGGACTTGATGGAGTCTGGAACCTCGCGCTTTCCACGGCCTTCGCGGCTGTCGTTTGTTGGCGTTGACATCGGGCCGACACCTAGAGATCGAGGCCGGTGCTATTGACAAGTTTTCGAGGCGCGACGGATAGTCGATACGCGTCAGTTGAGCCTCAAGAGCCAACAACGCCAAGTCGACGTCAGGCGGGTCGGCACCAAGGAGGAAATCATGTTCCGGAAAATCGCGAGAGTTGCCACTCTTGCTGTTGTTTTGGTTGCTGCCACCACAGTGCATCCTCGCGCCCAAGAACAGAAGGGCGCGCTCGTCTTCGCCGTCGAATCGCTCGGCGCCCAGACGCTCGATCCGATTCTCGAAGGACGGCCGGGCAACGCGGTCTATCAAGCGGTCATGTACGACTCGCTGGTTGGCTTCAACCTCGAAAAGGGCGGCGTCGGCCCCGGCGTTGCCGAGCGCTGGGAACTCTCGGCCGACGGCCTGACGTGGACCTTCCATATTCGGCCGGGTCAGACGTTCCACAACGGCGACAAGCTCACCGCGCACGACGTCAAGTTCAGCCTTGAGCGCCAGATGGGGCCGGGCTCGCTGGCATCCGCTGCGGCGAGCATGCGGCGCACGATCAAGAGCATCGAGGTGGTCGACGATCTGACGGTGAAGGTGCAGACCACCAGCCCGCAGATCGGCCTACCGGCCGGGCTGTCGCGCGCGGTGGCGCCGGAGGGCGCCATCATGCCCAAGGCCTATATCGAGAAGGTTGGCGAGGAAGAGTTCCGCAAGAAGCCGATCGGCAGCGGACCTTGGAAGTTCGTGCGCAACGTGCCGGGCGACCGCATCGAGTTCACCGCCGTCACCACGCCACACTGGCGTGGCCGCCCGCACTTCAAGGACCTGACCATGCTGTTGGTCCCGGAGGAGAGCACGCGCGTCGCCATGGTGCGCACCGGCGAGGCGGCAATCGCCTCCATCGGGCCCGAGACCATGCTCGGCGCCTCGCGCGCCGGGCTGGAGGTTCTGTCAGTGCCCGGCACGATGCAGGCGATCTTCCAGTTCTGGGGTGTCTGGCGGCCGGAGGTGAAGGATTCGCCGATCGCCAAAGTGCGTGTACGCCAGGCGCTGTCGCTCGCCATCGACCGCAAGCAGGTGATCGAGCACGTCATGAACGGCAAGGCGCAGATGCCGTACCCGTTCGCCACTTTCGGCTACACCGACTTCTTCAGCGCCGAGCCCTGGAAGAAATGGGCCGACGAGGCCTATCGCTACGACCCCGTGCTCGCCAAGAAAATCCTGGCCGAAGAGGGTTATCCCAACGGTTTCGAGCTGAAGTTCGCCAACACCGCACTGCCAGGCACGCAGTTCATGGTCGATATCGGCACCGCGATCGCCGACATGTGGACCAAGATCGGCGTCAAGGTGACGCTAAAGCACTACGAGTGGGGGTCCTTCGCGCCGCTCGAACGCGGCGACCAGGCGCCACTCACCGGCTGGGCTTCGATGTACCGCACCGCCGGCCGGCCCGACGCGCCGTGGCGCTACAATGGTGCTTTCTCACCCGACAGCATTCAGCGCCTTCTCGGCGACAAGGGCAACTGCCAGGAGGCGTGCCAGGAGTTCGAGAAGACCTACCGCGCCCTAGGCTCCGAACTCGACAGGGCCAAGCGTACGGCGCTGACCGACCACATGGTCGAGGTTGCGGCCAATTCGTGGACGGTGATCCCGATCCTCGAGGGCATGGGCTACTACGCGATCAACACGAAGAAGGTCGGGCAATTCGCTCCGATCCCCGGTCGGCACGAGCTGGGCGATGTGTTCGAGCGCATCCCGCGCCCGGAGCAGAAGCCCTGGAAGAAGTGAGGGGGCGAGCGGGTTCGGGCGCGCCATGAAGCGCTACATCGCTCGCCGCCTGATGCAGGGCGCAGTCTTGCTCTGCATGGTGGCGACGATCGTGTTCTTCCTTGGCCGGCTGACCGGCAATCCTGTCGACCTTATGCTACCCGAAGACGCGACGGCCGAGGACCGCGCGGCACTTGCCCAGACGCTCGGCCTCGACGGCCCGATCCTTGACCAGTTCGCGATTTTCGTCGGCAGGGCGATCCACGGTGATCTCGGTATGTCGATTCGCATGAGGCAGCCGGCGGTCGACGCCTTCTTTGACCGCCTGCCCAACACGCTCGTGCTTATTCCCTGGGCGATCCTGCTCGGCATGCTGCTCGGCATCCCGCTCGGTGTGGTGGCGGCGCTCCACCGCGGCAGCTTCCTCGACCGCGCGGCGGGCACGGTCGCGGTGCTGGGAATCGCCGTGCCGAGCTTCTGGCTCGGTATCCTGCTGATCTTCGTCTTCAGCGTCGAGCTGGGCTGGCTGCCCTCCGGACGCATGGGCGGCCCGGCGCACTATGTTCTGCCGGTCATCACGCTGGCGACGTTCCTTGTGGCCGGCTTCATGCGCATCACGCGCTCGGCCATGCTGGAGGTGATGGAGAGCGAGTTCGTCAAGCTCGCGCGCATCAAGGGACTGAGCGAGGCCGTCGTGATCTGGAAGCATTGCCTGCGCAACGCCCTGATCCCGGTACTGACCCTATGGGGCGTGTTCGTCGGAAACCTGATCACCGGCGCCATCGTGACCGAGACGGTGTTTGCCTGGCCCGGCATCGGACGCCTCACCTACGAGGCGGTGATCTACCGCGACTTTCCGCTGCTGCAGGCAGTGATCATCCTGAAATCGATCCTGATCCTCTCGATCAACCTCGGCGTCGACATCCTCTATGCCTATGTCGATCCGCGCATCCGGGTTGCCTGATCATGTCGCTCGCCGAACGCCCGACTTCCACTGACCCGGTCGCGCCGCGACTCTCGCTGTGGCGTCTTGTCTGGCCGGCGAGAGTCCCCGGGGGTTTTCGGCGCACCACGCGCGTGCCCTGGATACCGATCGCGATCATCTCGGTAATCGTCATCATGGCGCTCTTCGCGCCGCTTCTCGCACCCTATTCACCGATCGACCAGACCTTGCGCGACAAGCTGCTGCCGCCGGCCTGGATGACGGGCGGCAGCGACAAGTACTTTCTCGGCACCGACGCCTTCGGTCGCGACATCCTGAGCCGCCTCATCTACGGCGCACGGGTCAGCCTGATGGTGGCGGTGCTCGCGCTGACTGCGGGCGGCGGCGTCGGCCTCGCTGTCGGCATCGTCGCGGGCTACGTCGGCGGTGCGGTCGATAGCGTATTGATGCGTCTGGTGGATGCCGCCTTCACCTTCCCGGCCATCCTGTTCGCGCTGCTACTCTCCGTCACCATGGGGCAGGGCCTGGGCACGCTGATCATCGCCATCACCCTGCTCTTGTGGGCGAGCTTCGCGCGCGTCATCAGGGGTGAGGTGCTGGCGCTCAGGCAGCGCGACTTCGTGGCGCTCGCCAGGGTGCGCGGCTGCTCGGCTCCGCGCATCATGCTGACGCATATCCTGCCCAACGTGCTCAATACCTTCATGGTCCTGGTCACGCTCAACATCGGCGTCGTGATCATCGCCGAGGCGACGCTGAGCTTCCTCGGTGCCGGCATTCCGCCGCCGACACCGACCTGGGGTCTGATGATCTCCGAGGGGCGCGGGCGCATCGCGGATGCCTGGTGGGTAGCGCTGATCCCCGGCATCGCCATCACGCTGATGGTGCTCTCGGTCAACCTGTTCGGCGACTGGTTGCGTGACCGGCTCGACCCGAGGCTGCGCCAGCTATGACGCCGGATATGAGGGGCGAGACCGTTCTTGAGGTGCGCGACCTGCACACCCATTTCTTCCTGCGCCGCGGCGTCGTGAAGGCGGTCGACGGTGTAAGTTTCTCGCTCCGACGCGGCGAAGTGCTGGGCCTAGTGGGCGAATCTGGTTGCGGCAAGAGCCTGACGGCACTGTCGTTGATGCGCCTGCTGCCGAAGGGCGGCGCCCAGACCATCAAGGGCGAGGTGCTGCTCGACGGCGAGAATATCCTGGAGCGCACGCCCACCGAGATGCGCGAGATCCGTGGGCGCCGGATCTCGATGGTGCTGCAGGATCCGCAGACTTCGCTCAACCCGGTGTTCACCATCGGCGACCAGCTCCGCGAGGCGATCCTGCACCGCAAGCGCGCCCCGCATGCCGAGGTGATGAGGGAGGCGGTGGCGGCGCTCCGCCGCGTCGAGATCGCAGCACCCGAGCAGCGCATCGACCAGTATCCGCATCAGATGAGCGGCGGCATGAAGCAGCGCGTGGTGGGCGCCATCGCCATCAGCGGCGAGCCGGGCGTGTTGATCGCCGACGAGCCGACCACCGCGCTCGACGTCACGATCCAGCTGCAATACCTGAAGCTGCTTAAGCGCCTGCAGGCCGAGACCGGCATGGCGATCCTGTTCATCACCCACGATTTTGGCGTCGTCGGGCGCATGTGCGACCGCGTGGCGGTGATGTACGCGGGCCGCATCGTCGAATGTGGCCCGGTCCGGCAGATTTTCGAGGCACCGCAGCACCCCTACACCCGCGCGTTGATCGCATCGGTACCCAAGATGACGGGTCCGGTCGGCCGGCTCACCACCATCGAGGGCCAGCCGCCGTCGCTGATGGACCTGCCGGTGGGCTGCCGCTTCGCCTCGCGCTGCGCCCATGTCGAGCAGCGTTGCCTGGATGCCTATCCCGGTACGGTCCGGGTCGGCGAGGAACACACCGCCGATTGCTGGAAGGTGACGCCGGCATGAGCGAGGGGCCGCCGCTGTTGCGCGTCGAGGGTGTCCGCAAGCATTTCGCGCTCACCAAGGGCATCCTGTTCACGCGCACGCTCGGCCACATCAAGGCGGTGGACGATGTGTCCTTCGATATCCGGGCCGGCGAGACGCTGGGCCTGGTGGGCGAGTCGGGCTGCGGCAAGACCACGACATCCCGGATGATCCTCAATCTCGAGGAACCGACCGAGGGTCGGATCCTGCTCGAGGGCAAGCCGATCCATGCGCTGCAGGGCGAAGCACTCAGCGCCTACCGCACCAAGGTGCAGGCGGTGTTCCAGGATCCCTGGTCGTCTCTCAACCCACGCATGAAGGTGGGGCGGACCATCGCCGAATCGTTGATCGTCAACGCTTGGGGAAGTCAGGCAAGGATCGACGAGCGGGTACGCGAGCTGTTGCTCCAGGTCGGCTTGCGGCCTGAACAGGCGCAGCAATATCCACACGAATTCAGCGGCGGCCAGCGCCAGCGCGTGGCGCTCGCTGCGGCGCTCGCATCGCGACCCAAGCTGATCGTGCTCGACGAGCCGGTCTCGGCGCTGGACGTGTCGATCCGCGCCCAGATGATGAACCTCTTGAAGGACATCCAGGCGCAGGACGACGTGGCGTACCTGCTGGTGGCGCACGATCTCGCCACCGTGCGCCATATGGCCGACCATACGGTGGTGATGTATCTCGGCAAGATCGTCGAGCAGGCGCCGACCGCCGCCCTGTTCGACGACGTTCGCCATCCCTATACCAAGGCCTTGTTCTCGGCTGTGCTGGTGGCGTGGCCGGGGCAGGCAGCAGAGGAGATCGAGCTCAAGGGCGAGGTGCCGTCGCCGCTCGATCCGCCGTCCGGCTGCCGCTTCCATACGCGCTGCCCCTACGTCATGTCACACTGCTCGCAGCGCGAACCGGCGCTGCGCGAGGTCTCGCCCGGTCACTTCGTCGCCTGCCATCTGTTCGAATAGGAGAACGCGTCGATGTCTGCACCACACGGCCCGCTGCAGGGCGTAAAAGTCGTCTCCTGCTCCACGGCGCAGGCCGGCACCGTGCCCTGGATGCTGATGGCAGACCTCGGCGCCGACGTGATCAAGGTAGAGACGCCTGACGGCGGCGACGCCTCGCGCCGCATGACCGTGCTGCCGGGCAAGGGCAGCACTTTCTTCGAGACCAACAATCGCGGCGTGAAGAGCGTGACACTCAACCTCAAGACGCCGGAAGGCCGCGCCATCCTGCATAAGCTCGTGGCGAAAGCCGACATCTTCGGCCAGAACTTCCGCCCCGGCGCCGCCGAAAAGAACGGCTTCGGCTGGGAGGACTTGCGCAAGCTCAACCCCAAGCTGGTCTATGTCTCGATCTCGGGCTACGGCCCCAACGGGCCGCACGCCCACCTGCCGGGCACCGACTCGATGGCCCAGGCGCTGGGCGGCATCGCCGAGGCCTATTCCATGCCGGGCCAAAAGATGCGCACCGGCATCGTTTCCGTGGCCGACGAGACCTGCGCCATCCTGGCCTTCGGCGGCGCGCTCGCCGCCCTCACGCACGCGCGCACCACCGGGATCGGCCAGAAGATCGACCTCTCGCTCTTGGGCGGGCAGATCAGGTTGATGGGCTGGACCTTCACCACGGCCATGTGGCGTGACAAAAATCCCGTGACCGGCCAGGCGCGCATCACCGGCACGGCGGCGCGGCCCGGCATCAGTGCCTCCTTCGACGACAAGGACGGCAAGCCGCTGGTCTTCCAGCTCGTCGGCCCCGAGAACTGGAAGGACGCCATGATGGCGCTGGGCTTCTGGTCTTGCCTGAAGGCGGCAGGCTTCGAGAACCTCGGCGTTATCATCGACAACGATGCCAAGCGCATCGAGCTGCTGGCCTTGCTCGACGATCTCTTCGCCACCGGGGCGCGCGAGGACTGGGTGGCGAGGTTGCGCGGCGCCGACATCGTCTCGGCGCCGATCAACACGCTCCTGGAGGCGTCCAACGATCCCGACGTGCTGGCCAACGGTTACGTCACCCACGTCGACCATCCGACGCACGGCAGGCTCAAGGTGCACGGCTCGCCCTGGCAGTTCTCCGAGACGCCGGCCACACCCGGCATCGCGCCCGAACTCGGCGAGCACAACGACGCCGTGCTCTCGGAACTCGGCTACACCTCCGCCGAAGTTGCGGATCTGCGGGCGAGAAACATCATCTGATTCATATCGGGAGAGACTCGATCGTGAGGATATCGATCGCCGTTTTTTGGCTGGGGCTCGGCTTCGCGAGCCTGGCCCTCGCCGGACCTGCCGCGCGGGCCGCCGATCCGGTGACCGAGACCATCGTCCTGCTGCGCCACGGCGAGAAGCCGCCGGCGGGACTGGGCCAGCTCGACTGCCAGGGCCTCAACCGGGCGCTGGCGCTGCCGCCGGTGCTGGCGCGGCGCTTCGGCCGGCCGGCCGCGATCTTCGCCCCCGATCCGGCACGGAAGGTCGAGGACGAGGGCCGCGCCTACGACTATATCCGGCCGCTGGCCACGATCGAGCCCACCGCCATTGCGCTCGGCATGCCGGTCGATGCGAGTGTGGGTTTCACCGACACCGACGGGCTGCAGCACCGGCTGGGCGAGCCGCACCTGCGCAACGCCCTGGTGTTCGTGGCCTGGGAGCACGTACGGATCGTGCACATCGCGCGGTCGCTGATGGCCCGGCATGGCGGCGATGCCGACGCGGTACCGGCGTGGCACGAGAGTGACTTCGACAGCATCTACATCGTCAGGATTGTGCGTACCGGCGACCGCGCGAGGGCAAGCTTCGAGCATGCGCACGAAGGCCTGAACGGTCAGCCGCGCAACTGTCCCGGCTAGAATCGCGCGCTCAAGCCGATCAGGGGGCCGTGCTGCAGCAGGTTGGTTTCGAACAAGGTGCTGCCCGAGCCCTGGACGTAATCGACGTAGAGCGCGCGATAGCCGACGACGCCCGACCAGGCGATGCTGCCGGTCGAGCCGAACTCGTAGCTGTAGGTGGCGAGCGCCTGCCATGAGATCCGGCTGCCGACGCCGAAGCCGCCGATGTCGGCCTCGACCTGCAGGTTCTGCCGCGGTGCCAGCGTGTGGCGGACCCGGAGGCCGACGAAGGGATCGACCCAGCTGACGCTGCCTGACGAGGCGATGGCCTTACTGCGGTCGGCCGAGAGCTGGAGATCACCGATGTTGACGCCGATCGTACCCGCGAGGTTCAGCGTCATGTCGACCTTCTGGTACCAGTAACGCCCACCCAGCAGCACATCGAGCGCGGTCTGCCCAACTCCCGCCATTCCCGGACTCTCGGACCCGCGATCGCGGCCGAGCTTGGCAATCTGGTAGGCACCGCCGAACTCGACGGTGAGTTGCTGGTAGTCTTCCGACGCCGACGCCGTGACGCTGCCGCCCACGAACCGGTTGACCTGGAAATTCTTTGTCGCCGATTGGCCGGCGCCGATGTTGGCGTACATCAGGTCGACAAACAGCTCGATCCGATCCTCGAAGCGCGCCTGGAAATATCCCATGAAGGGCACCAGCGACTGGCTGTTGCCCAGCAGCTGGAAGACGTTGGTATCGGTATCCAGGGTTCGGCCCTTGACGGTCTGCGAACCGCTCATCCAGGTGAGCCAGGCATAGGGCGTGAAGCGGAACGCCCACGGACTCGCCGCGTCCGAGGTGGCTGCCGTGGTCTCCGGCGGCACGGCCGGGGTCTGGGCGAGGACGGGCTGCTGCAGAAACGCGGCGCCGGCGACCAGGGCAAGGCCGCAGACGATGGGAGCGAGGCGAGGCACCATCCCTTACCCTAGCAGGGTCGTGCGTTGTGGTACCGTCTCCGGCCGCCTCATCCACAGCCGGCGCCTCGATTCTGCCGCGAATATCGCTCAGCATTTTGCAAACGATTTCCTGGATGGAGCGCATTGCATGCAGGCCCGATTTTCCGTGACGTCGAACAGCCCGGCGCCCGCGGCAGGCTTCGCGGCACGTATCCGCGATTATGCCCAGCTCTTCGGTAACGCCGCCCAGCTCCTGAGAGCCTACCTTCAACGGCGTGCCGACACGTTCCAGGCCCCCTCGAACTAGGGACCCTTTGTCGGCGCATGCCGTGGATCATGATAACGTCTCCGGCATGTGCGAACTCTTCTGCCTGTCCAGCCGCCTCCCGACCCGCGCTACTTTTTCGCTAAAACGCTTTGCCGCTCACGGCGCGCCGGACGGCCACAACGTCGATGGCTGGGGCGTCGCTTTCCACGAAGGCCGCGACATCCGCCTCTACAAGGAGCCGGAGCCGGCCGGCGACAGTCCCTGGGTGACCTTCATCGAGCGGCGTGCGCTGTCGACGCGGCTGCTGATTTCGCACATCCGCCGCGCCACCTGCGGCGCCAACAGCCATGCCAACACCCAGCCCTTCGCGCGCGAGCTCGGCGGACGCATGCACCTGTTCGCGCACAACGGCGGCTTCGAGGACATCGCCCTCGGCTTCGGCGCGCCCGAGCATCGCTTCCACCCGCTCGGCGAGACCGATTCGGAGATGGCCTTCTGTCTCCTGCTGGAGCGTCTCGCGCCGCTGTGGGAGGGCGCCGCCGCCCCGCTGCTCGACCTACGGCTGGCCGCCATAAAGGCGTTCGCGGCCGAGATGCGGTCGCTCGGGATCGCCAACTTCCTTTACAGCGACGGCGAATTCGTCTTCGGCCACGGCCACCGCCGTACGCAGGCCGACGGCATCGTGGCCCCGCCAGGTCTGTGGGTCCGACACCGCCATCGCGCGCCCTCTGGCGCGGCAGGCCACCAGAGCATGATCGCGGCGCCGGAAGGGTCAGGCGTCACCATTCATGCCGACGACCATCACCATGCGGGCGATGCCCAGGACATGGCGCTCCTCGCCAGCGTCCCTGTGACCGCGGGGCACTGGCGACCGCTCGCCGAGGGTGAGATCGTCGTCGTGTCCGCCGGCGAACTCGTGTCCTCTTAGGTCCTACAACCCCTGCGCTCCCGCCACCGCGATGGCCTGGCCGGTGACCCACGAGGCGAGCGGCGAGGCGAGGAAAAGTGCCACATTGGCGATCTCCTCGGGCACGCCCATGCGGCCGAACGGGATCGAGGCCAGCGTGCCGTTGTAGAGCGCGGGATTGTCGGTCTTGCGCCGGTCCCAGACACCGCCGGGAAACTCGATCGACCCCGGGGCAATGCAATTCACCCTGATGCGATCCTTGGCGTACATCGCGGCCTGCGTGATGGTGTAGTGGATGACCGCCGCCTTGATGGCGCCATAGGGCGGCTGCCGCGCGCCGGGATGGAAGGCCGCGATCGAGGAGATGTTCACCACGCTGCCTTGGGACTCCTTCAGCGCCGGCAAGGCTTCCTGCGTCGCGTGCACGATCGACAGCATGTCGACCGCGAGATTGCTGGTCCAACCCTTGTCGTCGTCCGACGATCCGAAGGCCGAGGCGTTGTTGACCAGGAGATCCACCCCGCCGAGCGCCGCGACGGCCTCGCGCACATAGCCGCGCACCGCATCGCCCTGGGCGAGGTCGGCGCTGGCGGCATGGGCCTTGCGACCGAGCTTGGCGATCTCCGCCCTTGTTTCCTCGAGCGCCTTTGGATCGCGGGCGCAGATCGAGACGTCGCCGCCACAGGCCGCGAAGCCCAGCGCGATGGCCTTGCCGATGCCCCTGGAGCCACCGCAAATGATGGCCTTCTTGCCCGCGAAGTCTATCTTCATCACGTCATCTCCTGTTGTGCCGTGCACGATCGCCACCGTGGCGGCCGCTGCTCTTGAAGGCAAGCCGCGCTTCGTGAAGGGACCACGGAGAGGGAATGGGCGGCAGCTGCGCGCGGGCGATAAGCCCAGGCCGCGGCTCTTGCTTCAGCTTCGACCCCTCATCGTTCGCCGAATTTCACAAGTGATCGCGAACGGAATAGTAGGCCAGAGAGCCGAGCCCCCAGACGGCCAGTCCAACGAGGAACACGATGGCGGTCAGGCGCAGGCGCCGGGGATAGAGTGCTTCCTCCGGCAGCTTCGGCCGCACGAAGGCGTTCAAATAGAGCTGCTGCTTCATGCCTTCGATGCGCGATTGGTCGCTGAACTGAAGCGCAAGCAGATACAGTTTTTCCCGAAAAGACTCTTCGAGTTTCAACGCTTCGAATCCGCCCAGTATGGCTGCGATCGTCGAAGCGTCGGGCGCGGTGGGGGCACTCTTGCCTTGGGTCAGCTTCGACTGCTCGGCCTGGACCAGTTCCTTGATGGCGCTGATCTCCATCGCCATATACCGAAGCAGCGGAGAGCCGGGTGCCGCTTCCTTGATTGAGTTGAATTGACTTTGAAGTGTCGCCAACCGTTCGCGCTGACGGCTCTGCAGAGTGATGTCGGCCTCGGCCGTACGCATGGGGTCGAGCACATCGGCCTTGTCCCGGAAAGTGCGGACGGCGGCCCGTGCCTCGAGTAGATGCCGCTCGGCTTTTGCCACCTCTTCCTCTCCGAATGCGATCGCATCCTGGCGGGCGCGTGCGGAGAGTTCGTTCACGGTCTTCTCTGAACTCTTCAACACGGCGTTGGCGACGGCCAGCGCATCGGCAGCAGTAAAGGCGCGGACCGATACGGAAATCACACCCGTCGTCATGTCGAAGAAGGGCTCGACCATGCCGCGCCAATATTCGGTCTTGCGCTCGATTGACAGGCTGTCGCCAAGGCGACTCAACCAGTCCGCATCGGCTCGGCGATAGAGGCGTTCGAAACCCAGCTCGGCGTCGAGCGTGTCGACCACATCACGGCTCCTGATGAACTGGACGATGGTCTGGGAGTCCCAGATCTGACTGGGCGTGAGGCCGCCGTTGTTGGCCCACGGCGCCGCCGCGGACGTTCCCGAGCTGCCGTTGTTGGCGACGACAGGCTCACTCGCTCGCCGCAGGTTGAAGCGGAATTCGGCGACATACTGGTCCGAGGCGAAACCGAAGAGGTAGATCAGCGCAGCCACGGTGGGCAACACGACCAGAAGCGCGAAGGCAGCCAGATGGACCCTGCTCTTGGCGCTGACCGAAGTGCGCGGAACGAGCGGGGCACCGACGTCGGGTTGGGTGCGCGCCTCCTTGCGCAGTCTGACGACCCTTTGGTTCATGATCTGCTCACTCGTCCGATCCCGAGATCGTGTCAATGCCAAGAAGCTGTCGATAGTCCGCGATGGCCTCGTCGACCGAACTGTATATCTCGAGGCGTCCGTTGTTGAGGATCGCACCCGTGTCACAGTATGACCGAATGGTCTCGAAACTATGCGAAACCATGATGATGTTAGCATAGCGGATGCGCTGCTGGAACGCCTCCCGGCAGCGGGCCTGAAAACGGGCGTCACCAACCGCTGTAATCTCGTCCACCAGATAGACGTCGAAGTCGATGGCGAGGCTGAGCGCGAAGGACAGGCGGGCCATCATGCCCGAGGAATAGGTCCGGGTGGGCATATCGTAGTAACTGCCCAGTTCGGCGAAATCCTCCACAAACTCGACCACGGCTTTCGCATCGACGCCATAGACCCGGGCAATGAAGATGACGTTGTCACGCCCCGAGACGTTGGGATGGATGGCGCCGCCGAATCCCAGGGGAAACGACACGCGGCACGTACGGGTAATCGTTCCACGATCGGGCAACTCGGTGCCGGACAGCAGACGGATCAGGGTCGATTTTCCCGCTCCGTTGACGCCCAGGATGCCCATATTGACGCCGCTCTGAAAGGAGATGCTCACATCGTCCAGTACACGTCGCAGGGATTCCGGAGTCCGGTACGTCTTGTAGACATGATCCAGAGTGATCATGCGACGGTAAGCCGGCGACGGCAGGCCCGCTCCAGGCTGAGCCCGATCAGCAGCGTGCCGAGCCCCCAGAACACGACGTAGGGGCGGTTGAGCCAGATCGGGTGCCAGGTCTCGAAAAAGCCGCTGCGGACCCAGTCGATGGCCTGGAGCACGGGGTTCCACACCAGAATGTCGCGAACCCATTCCGGCATTTCGAGCGGACTGAGGAAGATACCGGAAGTGAAATAGAGCGCTCGCACGAGATTGGCGAAGACATGATCCCACGACTTAACAAAATGCATGATGGTGGCATTCGTGACTCCTACGCCAAAGCCCACCAGCCAGATGAAGAACAGCCCGCTGGCGGCATCCAGCGCGTCGTACGGAATAGCGGGCAGACCCAGTGCCACAAAGACCGTTAGCACGATGATTGCGACACTGAACTGGGTGACCAGTTCGAGCAGGCCGCGCGCCATCAGGATATCGACGTGCTGCACCAGTGGCACCTGGAGCACCGATCGGTTGGCATTGAGACTCTGCTGGACACCGAACACAGTGTTGGAAAAGAGCAGGTAGGGAAGTACGCCCGTGAAATAGTAGACAATCATGTTGGTCCCGATCGGCGGGCTGCCACCCAGATGCGTCGCGGCAAACACGCTGGCGATCAGCGCAAGATGGGACATGGGCTCGAGGAACGCCCAAAGATAACCCAACCGCGTCTCACCGAACCGCGTCTTGGCATCGCGCAACAGCAGGGCGAGGATGATGCGCCCCTGACTTGCGAGGGCGTCCATCCACCCGGTTTGCACAACAGGCCGCCTGACCAACCCAGGCTGGTGCGGACGTCTCTCTTCGGCGTGAGCGACTTCAGGGAGGTCGCCGCGATCGCGCACGATGCTGTGCCGCTTCTCGAGGTCCTCGAGATAACGTCTCAAGTCGAGGCTGGCCGGATCCAGGGAAGAACTCTTGCGCGCGAAGTCGATCGCCAGGTCCAGATCGCCACTGGAGTCGTAGATGACACTGTAGAACCAGGCGACTCGCGTGGTTAGGCCTTCCAAACTCTCTGCGATCCGAATATCGGCAAGCGCATCCGTTGTGCGGCCGAGATGATTGAGCAGCCCGGCGCGATGCAGGTGAAATTCGGCGTTGTTTGCCTCGAGCAAGAGGCCGCGATTCGACGAGGCAAGGGCACGGTGGAACTCTCCAAGTGCTTCAAGGGCACCGGCGTGGTTACGCCACCCCAATGCCGCCTCCGGCGCCAGCTTGACGTAAACGTCAAGCTGGTCGAGTGCGCGGCGATATTCCCGCCGCGCCAGAAACCCGAAGGCCAGTTGAAATCTTGCTTCGAGATCCTTGGGATCGAGATCGACGAGGGTTTGAAGGAGTTCCGACGCGCTCCCGAAGTCTCCAATCATTTGCAGCAAGTTTGCGGCGCGCATCAGCACGCGCACATCCGATGGGTTCAATTCGACAGCACGCTTGACGATATTGCCCGCTTCCGCCGTGCTTCCTGCGGCTCTCAATCGTTCCGCGACGATGACAAGTCCATAGGCGTTGACCGGATCGGCCGCCGCGGCGGATAGCGCCAGCTCCAGTTCTTCTTCCAGCCCATGCGATGAGGTCATGAATCGAACTCCAGCCTCGGCGAATTCCATCTACCAAGTGATGCGCTTGAGGCGCCCTCGGCGGTTACTCGCCGCCGGTGGCGTCTCCGTTCGCGACAAATCCCAGCTTTTCGAGATGCAGGGCCACGTTGGTTTGCAGGTTGTACTTGGCAAGTACGCGGTCCCGCTCCACTTCGTATCGATTGCCCCCGCGCACGATTTTCTGAGCCAGTTCAACGTAGTTGCCAATGTCGAACGAAACAAACGCTTCGCCATAGTAACGCGCCACTTCGGCGAAGGATTTGTTGCGCGCACAAAAGAGATTGGCCCCACATTCAATCGCAAGGGCGATAACACCCGACATGCTTTGGCCCACCTCGAGGTAGGGCAGCACGACGGCATCGCAGGCGTGCAGGGCCTCGATAAAGTGCGGATCAGAAAGCTCGCCGATGAAATGCACCCGCTTGCCGAGGTCGAATTGCAGCGACCGGGAGAGGGCGCTCTCGAGTTCCGCCACCAGTTCCCGGTTTTCCGGCGGAGACGTCATCTTGCTGCGAATGTAGGGAGTGAGCCGCTTTCGCAAATCGCTGATGACCTCATCGTTCTTCGTTCCCATCAGCTCTACGAGCGACTCGATATAGGGATCGAACAGGACGTTCTGGTTGACGGCGCTGGGATGCTGGCCGCCGAAAACGTACAGATGATACTCCTCAGGAAGCAGTTTCAGCGCTTCGATCAGGGTCTCGTAGCCCTTGTAGGAAGAAATGAACCCGAAGGCGCCAATGACTTTGACGCCGGGTTTGATGGCATGGCGATCGCGGAACGCGGCGAGATCGGTATCTCTCAGGACAGCCTGGCGCTGGTCCTGTGTCAGAAACGTGATCGGGAAGTCGAAGACCTGATTGAAACCATAGATCTCCTCGACAATGCGCCGCTCCCGCCTGGTGTGGACGACGATCCAGACGTTGGCATCCTTGGCGCGACGGCGGCACTGCGCGATGATTTCGCGATAGAGTTCCTCGTTGGGACGCCGCCTGAATATTTCATGGAGGATCGTGCGCGTGGCCAGGATCGGATGACCCGTTACGACTGATTCCCAGAATCGTCCGAAGATGCGGGGTATGGAGAAATCCGGAGGGTCGAGGCGGTGCATCGTAACGACGACGCTTCGGCAGGCCCCGAGAAGAATACGTAGCCGACGCAATACCTGCACGTTGGTGACGCCATACAGCCCGGCCTCGAGCTGGATGTTGACGTAGTCGTAGTCCGCGAGCCGCGCGGCAATGCTCCTGATGTGGCGATCGCCAGCCTTTGAGAATCGCGACGACTCCTTTTGCAGAAGGAACAGATCGAGCGGAATGACATCGCAGTCGACCTGCTCCGAAAAGCGCATTTTGAGCACATGCGCATAGGAGGCGTTTCCGCAGCTTTCGTTGTAGGAAGAGATGATCGCTAGACGCTTCTTCTTCATGCCTGTCCATATTTCCCTAGTTCGGCCCGGACCTATCAGGAGGTCAGGCCGAATCGTCTGCCGAATTTGACCAAAGCGCTGCTCTCCAATTCGGCAACCCTGCGTTCAGCCAGTGCCTTCTCTGCCTTCAGAAGGTTCTGCGCGGCGACCGCCTCTGCAAAAGCTTTTTCGCCGTGGGCCACGGCTTGGGTAAGGGCCACTTCAACGGCGGCTTTCTCCGCTTTCAAGCGTTCCTGTACCACAAGAGCCTCCTGAAAGGCCCGCTGACCATGGGCCGTCACCTGGGCCAGTTCCAGTTGAAGGGCCTTCCTGTCGTCAAGCAGTTGTTCGGGTGACGCGATGACTTCGGGCAGTTCTTCGGCCGGAGGATCGGCGGCATGGAAAATGCGACCGCCCTGTCTCGGCTCTTGCAGACGCGAAGGTCTCGGCGGCGCAGTTGGCCTCAACTTCACGAAGAATTCCGAGCCGTGGCCGGTCTGGGTGAGTGGATTGGAGTCTATTTCCTCGATCTCGAAGTCGAACAGGCCAATGCCTTGCAGCTCCCGCGCGGCCGCCACAAATCCGTCCTTCGAGAAGGCCCAGCAGTGGACGTCGACGTACTCGACACTTGCCCTGACGGCGGCATGGTAGCAATCCATGTCGGTGAAATGGCGCTTCACGTCATTCAGCGACAGGCCTTGCAACGGTACGTTCTCGAAGGAGAAGAGATTCCGCAAGCCGTCATAGACCTGCCCGGGCGACGGTTCGGATTGGCCCAGGAGATAGGAGTTGATCAGGTCCGCCGCGCTGGTTTCCCTGCGGAAATACTCTCCGCTGCCTCTGATGTCCGGCAGAACCATCGCGATGACCCCATCGTCCTTCAGGACCGCCCGCGCCTGATAGAGATACTCGAGGAAGTTGGGGACATGCTCGAATACGTGGCATGAAACCACGTAGTCGAATTTAACATTGTTCCCCGCGCACTCCTGGAGTGTCTTGCCAAGCTGCCAGATGAAGTCGAGCCGCTGCACCTTGAGGCCATGCTGGACGCGTGCGGGATTGGTCTTCTCGCGCTCGAGCAGTTGATCGTAGGTGAGATAGTCGCAATAAAGCACGTCGCTTTCGGATTTGGTCACGACGGGTGCCCAGTTCGGCGCGATTTCCAGCCCAACGCCGCTTTCCAGCGGCAGATAGCGATGGATCATACGCCGCCGGTCATCGAGGCCGAGCGCGCTTAGCTTCTGCTCGACGGTCCGTACGGGAAGGTTTTCAGAAGCCTGCGCCATGAAAGTGCACTCGCTGTATTTGTCGTCGTTCAACTATCGCCCGATGCGACCTGCCGGACTTGGGTGCCTCTGGTCCTCTCCTCCTCGCAGTACCAGTCCCAAGTTTCCTTCAAGCCGTCGGCGATCGAGTACTTGCAGCGAAAGTCGATTGCGTTAATTCGACTGAGATCGTACGAGCGATACTCCTGACCGTTTGGCTTCGTCGAATCCCATCGGATTTTGTCGGTCATGCCGCTTAAATCACCGAGAATCCTGACGATCTCGCGAATGCTGAAGACGTTTCCGCTGCCGATATTTACCGGTCCCTCGATGTTCTCCATGATCGCCTGGAACACCCGTGCCGCGTCACGGCTATACATGAAGTCACGTTGCGCCGATCCATCCCCCCAAACTTCGATGTCGGTGCCGTTCCTCTTGGCGTCGTGGAATTTTTTGATCAGCGACGGCACGACGTGTCCGAACTGCACGTCGAACCTGTCGTACGGCCCGAACAGGTTGCAGGAAACGATATACGCCCATTTCAGGCCATAGCTTTCCTCGTAGGCCTCCAGCATCGAGAGCATGGCGCGCTTTGCGTTGGCGTAGGCGCGCTCCGACGGATGAGGGAGCCCGAAATGGATCATTTCCTCCTTGAGGGGCGTGCCCGGCGGTGGATAGGGATATACGGCGCCCGTGCCCATCACGGTGATCTTCTCGACGGAGAATTTCCGGGCAGCTTCGACGACGTTGGTATTGATCACGACGTTGTCATAAAAGGACAGGCCTTGGTTCATCATGTTGCCGAGGATGCCATAGACCCTGCCGGCGGCATGAAAGACCTGCATCGGCCGTGTCCGGGCGAACAGTTGCTCGGCGCTCACGCGATCGGCAAGATCGCACTCGTGGCGGTAAACCGGAATTACCCTCGTAAACCCCTGTTGCGCCAAATGACGGACGAGTGTCGAGCCGACCATCCCCCCCGCGCCTGTAACCATGATCGGCATTTCGTGATTCATGACACGCTGGCCTTCAGGTTCGGATGATGCGAGGCGCGCGCGGAGGTATCCTCGCCCGCTCTCACCCACGAATTTGCGGAAACCCCGACTGGCGTAGAGTTGCGGCCTCCAGACCATTTCCGGGTCGAAAGTACGTGGCGGAAATGTCTTCGAGGGCGGGTCAGCGGCAGGAAAAAAGAGCGAACAGTCAAGACGGCTACCTTTCCCGCATGTTGTCGTGCCCGTAGCGAACCAGCGGCGAAAGCAGGTAGCTGATCACGCTGCGCGTTCCCGTCATGATCTCGACCGTCACGACCATGCCGGGCGCAAGGTTGACGGTCTTTTCGCCCACCTTCATCTGGCTTCGATCGAGGGAGATTCGGGCTACGTACGCCGGTTCCTTTGCCGCAGGATCGCTTCCGATCACCGAGGAGTCGCTCGATTTTCCGCTGGGGATGTCACGGGCCGGATCCTGCTTGACGGCATCCAGGGAGACGCTTTCAACAGTGCCGTTGATGAGGCCATATTTCGTAAAATCGAAGGTTCGCACCTTGATCGATGCAGGCTGTCCGACTTCGACGAATCCGATGTCCTGGTTCGAGATCATAGCCTCGATTTCGAGCTTGCTGTTGGTGGGTACCAGAACGAGCAATGTTTGCGCCGGCGTGACAATGCCACCGACGGTATGGACCGCGAGTTGCTGCACCACGCCATCGATCGGGGCGACCAGCGACCGTTCCTTCGTCCGCTGCACCGACTTGACCAGGTCCTGTGTGAGGCTTGCAACTTTCTGCTCCGCTTTCGACAGCTCGTCGGAGACTTTGCGACGGAATTCCGCGGCGATCTGGTCGCGCGTCGCGGTGATGGAAGCCACCGCGGCCTCGGCCTCGGCATAGCGGCTTTTCTGTACCAGAAGTTCCTTCTCGCCGTTCACGAGATCCTGCTGCTCCTGCAAGTAGAGCAGTTTCGATCCCAGGTCCCTTTCCATGAGGTTCCGACGGATATCGAACCGCTGTTGCTGAATTGGCAGCGTCGCCTCGATCCTGGCGATGCTCGCCGCGATGGTCGCGGCTTCCTTCTCCTTCTGCAGCTTCTGATTATCGGTGGCCGTGCGCTTGGCACGCATTTCGGCCACCTCGCTCGTCAGCAGTTGACGTTGGGTGGCAACCAGCGCCGGATCGGCGTCAGCTGGCGGATTGAACGCGCGGAGCGGATCGGGGGCATCGGAGAGCAAGGCGCGAAGCCGTGCCACATCGGTTTGGGCGGCGACGAGGTCGCCCTTGCCGCGGGTGCGGTCGGCATCGCTCATCGTCGAGTCGAGTTCGATCAGGATGTCGCCCGCCTTTACGGTCTGGCCATCCTTGACAAGAATTGCGCGGACGATCCCGATCTCGAGCGGCTGGATTGTCTTGGTATTGCCGCTGGGAATGATCTTCCCGGGCGCAGTGGCGATAATGTCGATCGTGCTCAGAGATGCCCAGGCGAGGGCCGCGCAAAAGAAGAATATGATGACACCGCCGATCGCCCGCCCAAGCGGCGATGGCGGTGTTTCAACGATCTCGAGAGCCGCCGGGAGGAAGGCGATCTCGTGGTTTCGCCGGCGCTGCAGTTTGGACGAGGCAGCCAAGGCGGCGCTATCCGAACTCATCGGTCGCGTCCTCCTCCCGACACCGCCTGAATGCCACCCTGCAGGCGGTAAAGCTGTGAATAGCGGCCGCTGGTACGGATCAATTCCTCATGCTTGCCATCCTCGACGAGGCGGCCGTGATCGATCGTCAGGATCCGGTCCGCCAGCCGGACCGCCGAGAGCCGGTGGGCAATGATGATGACGGTCCGGCCCTTGGCGATTTCCGTCATGTTGTCCTGGATGATCCGCTCGCTCTCGTAATCCAGTGCGCTCGTGGCTTCATCGAAGATCAGGATGCGGGGATCGGTCACCAGGGCGCGGGCGATCGCCAGCCGCTGGCGCTGGCCGCCCGACAGGCTACCGCCGCGCTCGCCGACGATCGTGTCGTAGGCTTCGGGCAGCTCGAGGATGAACTCATGGGCGCCCGCCAGCTTCGCCGCGGCAATCACCCGATCCATCGGCATGGCGGGATCGGTCAGAGCGATGTTCTCGTGAACGGAGCGATTGAGAAGCACGTTCTCCTGCAGCACGAAGCCCACCTGGCGACGCAGCCAAGCCGTGTCGACCAGGGCGAGGTCGACGCCGTCGATGAGAACGCGGCCGCTTTCCGGCACATAGAGGCGCTGGATGAGCTTGACGAGGGTGCTCTTGCCCGAACCGGAAGAACCGACGATGCCGATGGTCTGGCCGGCCGGCACGTTGAAATTGATGTCGGTCAGGATCGGGGAACCGTCGAGGCGGTAGCGGAAGCCCACATGCTCGAAAGTGATCTCGCCGCGAATCGGCGGGCGCACCGCGCGCGTGGGATTATAGACCGTCTCAGCCGGCGTGTTCAGGATGTCGCCGAGCCGCGCCACCGAGAGCCGCGCCTGGTGGAAGTCCTGCCAGATTTGCGCGAGGCGCAGGACGGGCTGGCTCACCCTTCCCGACAGCATGGTGAACGCCACCAGTTCGCCCACCGTCAGGCCGCCGGTAATGACGAGTTTGGCGCCGAAGTAGAGCGTTGCCGCCGTCACGAGCTTGTTGACGAGTTGTACGGCCTGAGTCGCAAGATTGCCGAGACTGGTGACGCGAAAACTCGCGGCGACGTAGCCGGCGAGCTGTTCTTCCCACCGCTGTTGCATCTGGGGTTCGACCGCCATCGCCTTCAGCGTCTCGACACCGGTCGTGGTCTCGATGAGAAATGCCTGGTTCTCGGCGCCGCGCCGGAACTTTTCGTCGAGTTGCCGGCGGAAGAACGGCGTCGCTCCGACCGAAATGGCGACATAGACCGGAAGGGAACCGAGCACGATGAAGGTCAGCAGCGGCGAATAGAGAAACATCACGGCGATGAAGACGATCGTGAAGAACAGGTCGACCACGAGCGTGAGCGCGGAACTCGTCAGGAAGTTCCGGATGTTTTCCAGTTCGCGGACTCGCGCGACCGAATCGCCGGCGCGTCGGGTCTGGAAGTAGCTGATCGGAAGTGCCAGCAGGTGGCGGAACACGCGAGCACCGAGTTCGACGTCGATGCGATTGGTGGTGTGCGCGAAAAGATAGGTTCGCAGTCCGGCGAGTATTGTCTCGAAGATCGATATGGCCACCAGCCCGATGATCAGGACATCGAGCGTGCTCGTCACCTGGTGCGACAGTACCTTGTCGATGATGACCTGGAAGAACAGTGGCGACACCAGCGCGAAGACCTGGAGGAAAAACGAAGCAACCAGGACCTCGCCCAGCAGGCTGCGGTATTTGGCGATCGCGCCGACGAACCACGTGATGTCGAAGCGGCGCGCCAGATTGCCGAGGGAGCCGCGCCGTGCCATGAGCACGATCTGTCCGCCCCACAGACCCTCCAGCTCCTCTCGCGTCATGATCCGGGGACGCTGCGCCTGCAACTCCTGCACGAGTATCTTGCCGTCTTCGGCATTGACCTGGCCGAGGATCAGGAAGCCACCCTCTCGCAGGACGGCGATGACCGGCATGGGCGTATGCGGCAGGCGCTTCCAACTCGTCCTGACCGCGCGCGCCTTCAGCCCGTATTCCTTGGCGCAGCGAAGCATCTCGGTGACGCCGATCGGCGCGCCGCCAAACCGATGTCGGATCTGGTCGCCGTCGGCGCCGACGCCGTGAAGGCGCATCAGCATGACGAGAGCGACGACACCCGGATCACTAGGGAGCGGCTTTTCTGGGTCCACTAGGGTCTAGTCCTGCGGCAAGATGATCACGAACGTAAAAGTATATATCAGAATCACGCCATGACATTCAGAAGTTGGCCGGATATCGAAGCGTTTGCGTCCGTCTCGTGCGCTCCTCGGCTGATTTGCCCAAGAATTGCCTGCGGCATGAGATCAGGCCGACGACCAGGGTACCCAGGGTACCAAGAGGGGGCTTTCTTCCAGCCCCGAATGTCCAATATCGACCGCTTGTTCAGCCGGTCGATTTGACGTCAACTTTTGCGGGAAATCCCGGAATGAGCCGGATCGCCTTTTTGACCTGCTCGGTCGTGATCAGACGGGTGCACTCGAATTGTCGCGGCGTGTCCTTGTGGCGGGGACACCAGAGGTAATCCTTGTGGTCGAAGCGGTGTAGGGGATCGTTCCAGCAGCTGTTGCAGGTGTGGAAGTTGACGACCCGATAAGGTGTGGCGAATTCGTTGGTGGGATGGCTAAAGCCGCTGATCATGACGGTCGGAGTTCCGGCCGCCCAAGCAAGCCACGACAAGCCGCTCGACAGGCCGACGAACAAGTCGGCATGCTTCAGCCAGCGCGCCCGTTCCAGGAGCGGACGATCGCCCGTCTGGTCCTCGGCGCCGTAGGGAATGTGGTTCCAGATGATCCCCGCGCCATGCGTCGCCTTCTGGTCGATGCAGATAACGCGATAGCCGCTCTGCTTCAAGAACGCCACGATCTCGCGCCAGCCGTCCGGATTGTTCCAGTATTTGGCCTGGGTCGTGCTCTGGGCCGCGATGCACACGTATTTTTCGGCGATCGGCCGCGTGTCGTCGGCAATTGCGAGGCGCGGTGGAACTTCCGTCGGATCGACGCCCAGGATGTAGCCGGCCGTCCGATGCAGGCCGACCAGGCGGAAGTCGCAGGGCTGCATGAAATTGTCCTTGTCCTCGAAGAACAGCCCGATGTTGTAGGTGGCGTAATAGCGCTCGGGCTTGACCTCTTCGTGCGTGACGAAGGTGATGTTCGGATGGGTATCGCGGAACAGCGGGATCAGCCATTGGGCCATCGCGACCGTGAGCTTGCACTTGTGAAG
>ERZ1292640.460-Hain-H43-02um-R1-460-length-33037-cov-11_pt1 | contig 25315 bp, 26 predicted proteins | sample MGYA00564404_ERZ1292640 | MGnify/ENA primary metagenome ERZ1292640 (study PRJEB36523, sample SAMEA6512636) | groundwater metagenome | collected 2019-01-08 | study: AquaDiva: Metagenomics assemblies of 32 groundwater samples | reverse complement strand
CGAGAATATATTTCTTGCCGCGGCGCTTCAACAAACGGGCTTGAGCGTTTCCAGCAGCCACTCTGCCGCCACGGTGGCGTAGCTTCCCGGCGGGAGGGCGAAACGCAGCGTGACGCCGCCGTCCGCCTCTTCGCACGAAAATCCTTTCAAAGGCGCGCACGCCGCCCGCAACGTGCCTTTGCTCGAGAGTTCCGGAAAGCTCTTCAAGTTGAATGCCGAGAGTTGCAGGCCCTCCCTTTCGATGAATCGCTCTTCCCATTGCGATGGTTTGCTTTCACTGCCGAACACGCTCGCTAGCAGGAACTCCCCTGCTTCTGCGGGGTGTTCTTCGTCAGGAAAGCCCAACGCGTTTTCGCCGCAGCACGCGGGGTAGGTTTCCCTAGAGAACAGCAATCCTGCTTCCTCGCGTGCTTTCAAGGTTTTGTTGAACAACTGCGATTGATGGGCGTGCACCAACATGAGCTGCATCTGCCGAGGCAGCGTGCGCAGCGCGCCTGCCCAGTCGCCGGGGTTTCGCGCGAGTTTTTCCAACATCGCGCGTTCGGGCTTCAAGTGGCGCGGGAAGTAGCCCAACGCGGCAGTGAAGTCTTTCTCCGTTGCGAGCTTTTGCCTTGCGGCCGTAGATTCTTCCCGTTCTTTTGGCGAGGTGAAGCACAAGTAGTTCATTACCGCGCCTTCCGCATTGTTTTCCACCAGCAGTTTTCCCGCTAAGTGCGTATTCTCCCGCAGCGAACCGAACCGTTGGCTGCCGTAGTAGTTGGGGAATTGAAAGTTGTTTTCTGCGGCTTTGCGGTTTATCGCTTGCGCGTCTGGCGTTACGCTGCAGTTCTCTGCAGTGAGCGCCATTGAAAACTTGTTTCCCCCCAAGGCGCCTAGCTTGACTTTTTCAGTTGCCTTCCACGCGCCTAGCACTGCGACGTCCGGCAGTTGCACGCCGAGTATCCTTTCTGGCGGGATGGCGAAGGCGCTGCACAACTGCGTTGTCACGGCGTTGCGGTCTTTCGTTCCCGCCGAGTCGAAGCGCGAGGGCTTCACCCCGAGCTTTCGCGCGATTGCGGCGAGGGCGTCGCGCGTGTTCCACAGGCGCTTTTGCAGGGCGAAGTGCGTGAAGTAATCGCGCTCGAGCGCCTGGTGCGGGGGCAGGCCGAAGTTTACCGGCTTGTCCTTCTCGAGTATGGTTCCGTTTGCGGTGATTTCCTCTACGGTGAACTCTTCAGGCTTTAAGTTTAACGGCAAGTCGAGCAAACTCCGCGTTTTCTTCGTTACAGTAGAAAGAGCAATAGTGCCACGACGATGAATATCGCGATGGCGAAGGCGGTTGACACGTACGCCAGCGCTGCGAGGCCGATGGGCGCGAGCACGGCGATGTTGGCGTACTGCGGCGCGTTGGCGCCGACGTGCATTCCCACGATTACGCCTATCGTGTAAATGATGAACATGAACGCCGTGAACTTGCGTAATGACGCGGCGAGGTTCTTTATGACGGTCTTGCCGATGTCTTCCAGCGTGCTCATGCAACTAGTTTCGCATAAACGGTTATAAAGCCCTTGCGGCGGGTGCGCGCCTACTCGCAAAACTCTTCGGCGTAATACTCTTCGAAACGCATTCCCGGCAGCCTCCACGCGCCCGGCGGAAGGCCCGCCTTCAGGCAGAGGTGCGCTAGAAACTTTTCTTTCTCCGGCAGTTCTTCCCACACTGCGGGAAGGAAAGTGGCGCGGCAGCCGCCTTTCGAAACTATCAAGCCAGTTTTACCGACAACAAGTTTTTGTAGCAAATCATCAGCGTTCTTGACCAATAGTGGCTTCGGCGCGGTGAGCACTGAAATGGAGATTCTCACGTTAGGCAGTTCGCCGCGCGAAAGCGGTGGGAAGCGCGGGTCGCCGAAAGCGGCGGCAACGGCATTCTCCGCAACGTCCACCGCAAGCGGGCGGTGCGCTTCGAGAGAACCAATGCAACCGCGCAACTCGCCGCCAATCTTCAGCGTGACGAAACACGCGCCTTCCTCCAGCAAACGGCCGGGAGCGCCAAGTTCGCCCAGCAGCCCTTTTCCCGCCTCAAGGAAATGCGTTATGGAATTGCGCGCTAGCGACAGCAAAAACTTTTTTTCATCCCGCGAAAGCCTTTCCACCGCATACACCTCCCGAACCAATCGCAACTCAATCTACGAAAGCGTAGCAGCCGTACCCCACCACGCGTGCCTTGCCGCCAGCCGTGTCCCCCGAGTTCTTGTAGCCGACGAAAACGCCTTTCCAGCCCATTTTCTGCGCAAGGTGCATCAAAACGAGGATTGGCGTTTTGCCGCAAGCGTCGCCCAGTTTCTCGAACTTTGCAATGTCAAGCGCAGGAACGCTCTCGTTAGCAAGCGCGTCCCTCCGCACTGCATCTTCGTAAGGCAGATAGTGGCTCAAGTCCGAGCTTGCAATAAAAACGGTTTCACCGTTCGCTTCTTTCTCAAGAACTTTTGCGAGCTCGCCCGCGTCAACATCCCCGCAAAGCAACGGGGTTATTTCAAACTTTTTCAAGACGCGTTGAAGGAATGGCAGTTGCACCTCGAGGCAGTGTTCAGGCAAATGCGCTTGGGGAATTACGCTCACCAAACCGCTTTTTACGCCTAGCCTTGCAACGGGAACAGTGCCGAGGGGCGTTTCCCAAAAGTCGAAACCGCATTCGCAAACGCCGTCAAACGCAGCGTAGTGCGAAGGCCCTAACAGCAAGGCGCGCTTGACGCGCGAAGCGTCTTTCGCCAGGAGCTTGAACCCCGCGCCGGCAACGCCGCCCGAATAGGCATAACCTGCGTGTGGCACGACCAAACCCCGCAGCCTTCCTTCGACCGCGACGCTGCGCGGACGCTCGAGAAAATCATCCGCCAACTCGCGCAACTCAGTGGCATCGCAGGGGTAGAAACTCCCGGCAACCGCCGCAGGCCTGATCACTGCCACACCCCCGCCACGGTGGCGTTGCAAAAACCGCACTTGCCGCCAACAACGTTGTTCCCTAGCACGCTAAAACCCTTCCGTTCGACCAAGAGTTTTCTGCAAGCAGGGCAGAAAGTGTTTTCGAAGTCATTACCCGGAATGTTGCCGCAATAGACAAACTTCAAGCCCGCCTGCAAGCCGAGCTCGCGCGCCTTCAAGAGGGTTTCAACAGGCGTGGGAGGCGCGTCGAGCAACTCGTAATCCGGGTGGAAGGCAGTAACGTGCCAAGGGATGCTTTCGTCTACTGAAGCGAGCCACTCCGCCGCCGCGCGCATCTCCTGCAGGCTATCGTTGCGGCCGGGCACTAGCAGCGTCGTAACCTCCGTCCAAAAACCTTTTTCGTGCGCGAAAGCAATAGAGTCCTTAACGCCCTCCAGCCCGTCGGGTGCCTTGCACAAGCGCGCGTAAAAACTTTCGTTAAACGCCTTCAAGTCAATGTTCACAGCGTCGATGAGCCCTTCAAGCGCGTTCCAACACTCGCGCGTTTCAAAACCATTCGTTACGAAAACGCCTTTCAACCCGCGTTTTCGCGCGAGCTTCATCACGTCCAGCGCGTACTCGGCAAAAATAGCGGGTTCGTTGTAAGTGAAGGCGATGGACTTGCAGCCCGTGGCAACGGCCTTTTCGACAACTGCCTCCGGGGAAAGCGATTCGCACTGCGCAACGAGCTTTTCGAAATGCTCCCTCCAGCGTTTCGCATCGCGCTTTCGCAAGAGTTGCGGCGATTGGCTCAAATCCCAGTTCTGGCAGAAACTGCAGGCGAAGTTGCAGCCGAAAGTGCCCAGCGAGAAAGTGGCAGAGCCCGGAATAAAGTGGAACAACGGCTTTTTTTCCACCGGGTCAACCCAAACGGCGGCGGGCTTGCCGTAAACCTGCAGTTTCAGCTTGCCCTTGTCGTTGCAGCGCACGCCGCAAAAACCAGCCTGTCCCTCTGCAATGCGGCAGCAGCGCCTGCACGCAAGGCATTCGACAACCCCGTTTTTAACGCGCGAAAGCAACGGCAACCCCATTTCCCCTCTCCCAAAGTTGTTGGTATTGGCTAAAGTTATTGTTTTGCATACGCGGGTGCTTGAAGCCACTGTTACTTGTACCGCAGGAACGCGCCTATGCCGCCGAACGTCGCGTGAAACTGGCTGCCTTCAGGAGAGTCGCGGGACACCATCTCGACGGGAATGCCTGCGTTTTCAGCGATTTCAATCAACTCTGCGGAGAGCTCGCGCGTGGCCTTGGGTTTCATCTTGCCGCCGCACTCGCACTCTTCCTCCATTTCCTGCCTGTCGCTCCTTTCGGCGCGCGTCTTGCCGCACTGGCCGCACTGCAGCTGGTGTTCGTACAGTTCGAGGCCTTCACTCACCAGCAGCGTCTTCGCTTGTCCGGTCTGCAGTGCGTTGCGCACTTGGCTCTCGCCGTACGTAGCCATTCCGCCTTTCACCACATCGCGCATGAAATCGTCCAACCGCTTTTTTTCTAGCACGGCTTCCTGCTCGGCGATTATGCCGCCGCTCTTTTCGATGACTTCGCGAATGCCGTACTCGTCCGTATACCCCGTGTCAACCGTGCCTAGTATCTCGATTTTGTGGTGTACCTTCGCGTCGCGCAGGAAGTCTTCCTTCGCCGGGCCCGGGCCGCCCACCACCACGCCTTTGAAGTTCTTGTACTCGAGTAACGCAGTCATCGCCTCTGCGATGCGCGTGTGAAAGAACTCGATGCCTTCCTCGCGCAGGCGGCCAAAACGTGCGGCACTTTGTCCGCCTTTGTGCGTTTTCGCGTGAGCCGTGCTGTGGATGTTTTTTATGATTTTCAGTTGCTTGCCCTGCAATACCGCGACGGTCGCTTCCTTGCCGTCCATCACCACCAGCCCGTAGGCGTCGGTGTTGGTGACGAGGTTTTCCAGCGGTTCGAGCACGAAAATGGATTCGCAGCGGTAGAACTGCACGGCTATTGGCACGGGCGGGACTATCGAGTAAAGCTCTATATCCGGCCGTCCTTCCACTTCCGAGACGTTGCCGCAGAATATCGCGATGCCCGTCGCGGGAGGCGCGCGAAAGCCTTTCAGGTAGTTGATTATCTTGTCGAGCGCCGCCAGCACGTTCTTGCGCGTGCTCGTGCTCTTGATGTTAGTCGCCTGGCCTGCTTCTTCGCGGAGCTTGCCGCTAACTTCGCTGACGGGGTAGCCGGGCGGCATGTACACGCTGATTAGTTCGGTGCCGCGGCCCCGGAATTTCTTGAGCGCCTCGAGTTGCTTCTTGAACTCGTAAAACTCTCGCGACTTCGAGGCGTCAACGTCTCCAGCCATACTTTGTTTTGGCGGCTAATGTTATTTAACCCCCGGCGGAATGAGCGCCTTCATCCGGCCAGCTGGCTTCCGGGCGTCACTTGCATCTCGAAGCGTGCGATGCGGCCTTCAAACTTTTGGAAGCCTATCGTCGCGTCGGGAGGCGATTGGCTCAACTGGCGCGAGACGCAGGCGGGTTCGCGGTCGCACTCGTAAATCGCGCGCGCCAGCTGTTTCACATGAATGTACGCGAGAGCCGCGCCGTTGTAGGTTGAGAGTTTCTTGCCGTATGCATCAACCTTCGCCTTGAAGTCCGGCGTAACCGGCCTGAAGCCGAAGATGTAGCCGCCTTCGAGTTCCGGCGCGTACTGCCTGAACGCAGGGGAACTAGTAAAGTCGTCCAGCGTTGCGTACTTTATCGCAAGGCCGTTCTCGCGAATGGTCTTGAGCGCCGAGAGTGTTTCCGGCTCGAAGCCGCCGTGCACCACTGCGCCGGCGCCTGCCGCGCTAAGCTTGAGCATTTGCGTCCTCACTTCAGGCTCGCCAACGTTGTAAGGCTCGATTATCGCGTCGGGGTAGATTGCCTTCACGCCGTTTGCGCATCGCTCGCCGAATTCTATGTTGGGTTTCAGCACGCTTATCTTGGCTATGCCGTCTTGCTTGAAGCGTTCTGCCACTGCCTTGCAGCTTGCTTCATAATCGTAGTAGGTCTTGAATGCGAGGTTTGACGTGTTCACCACTGACACGGCCGCGCTGTCGAGCACGTACGGAATTCCCGCGTCTTTCACGGCGGCTGCTACCGGCACCGTGGCAGGGTTGAACTCGACGTAAAGCGCGTCAACGCCGTCCACGCTCACGAGCTTTCGCGCCGCAGTCACCGCTTCCTTCGGCTCGAGCTTGTAATCTTCAAACAATAGCTTCACGGGCTTTCCCTCTCCGGCAAGTTCTCGCTCCGCGATTTGCGCGCCTATTTGCGTGGATTCGCCCCAGTACGCCGCGGGGCCCGTCAAGTCGGTTATAATGCCTATCTTTACGGGCGCCGACCCTGCCGTCGCCGCGCCGGTCACTTGCGTAACTCCGGCTACTGCAATCCCCACTGCCACCAGCAGCACGATGACTACTGCCGCTTGCCAAGTTTGCACTGCCATTAAACCACCCACTACTGCTTGGGCGGTTTGCCGGAACTAATATAATTGCTACTAACTATTGTAGTAGTTATGGTTGAAATTCAGGCGTTGCTTGGCGAGTTGGGCTTGTCGCGCGAGGAGGCGGCGTGCTATTGGGCGTTGGTGGAGCTGCAGGAGGCGCGCACAGGCGGGCTTTGCGCAGAGTCGGGCGTGCCCAGCTCTCACGTCTACCGCGTGCTGGCGTCGTTGATGGCCCGGGGGCTCGTTTCTTGCCGGGTGCAGAACAACGTGCGTGTTTACTTTCCCGCTTCGGCAGGGGCGTTGCGCGAGCTTTTCCTCGAGCGCGAGCGGGCGGTGAAGCGCCAGGCGTCGCAGGTGGCCAAGCTGGTGGCGAGCGTCCGCCGCCGTCAGGTTGAACGCAAGCCTTACTCGGATTACAAGTATTTCGAGGGGCTTGCGGGCGTTAAGGCAATGTGGCACGAGATTAACGAGGGCTTGCCTACCGCAGGCAGCTCTGTCGTTGAGCGCGTTTACGCAGCGCGCAAGGAGGGTTACGCGCAGCTTCTCAAGTTTTATGACGAGCACCACCGCATTCGCAACAAGGCGGGCGTTCGTGCGCATATTCTGCTCCCGAAAGAAGGAAAGGCTGTTGCGGCGAAGCGGCGCAACCGTTTGACGCAAGTGCGTTTCGCTGCGTTGGGCAACGAGGCCGAGTGGGGCACGGTGAATGGCTGTCTTTACGTCCAGTATATTACTGGCGGCAAGCCGCGCGCCTTCCTCATCCGCGACGCTATTTTCGCCAACACGTTTTCCGAGGTTTTCGACCGGTTGTGGGAAGGGGTGCGAAAGGCTGAGGTTGTCGTTCGGTAGTTTTTTTAACGCGCGCGGGAAAGCAATGTGTTAACGCCGGGTTTGTAGCGTATGGAATATCTGGAGGTTGCGCGTTTCAAGAGCCCTTTGAAGGGCATCAACAACATCGACTGGAAGTCTGCGGAAAACCGGCGGGTACTCTTGCCGGCGGTTGCACGTAAGCTTCATTCTTCGCTTTCAGGCATAGTTAGTTCTAACGTCGGTGTTGAGTCGCTTTCCGTGGCGCCGGCTTCCGGTCGGAGCGGGCTCGCGTTGTACGTGAAGCGTACCGACGCGCCGTACTTGTGTCTTACGAAGTTCGGTGGCACGCATTTGAGGTTGTTAGTGCGCGGAGATAACATCGCAGTATTGCATCCTTGCACGAGGGCGGTGGAAGCGTATCTAGGCGTAAGTCGGCCTTTGGCGCGCGTGCTGTTTGCCAAGCCGTATTCGCTTGAGGGCAGCGCGTGGCTGCAGGCGCCTGAAGGCCAGCAAGTGTTGCTCGTGTTGCGCGAGTTTTTGCACCAGGAATTGACTCAACGGAAGCTTGTGCCCGCCTTGCATTTGTCGAGGGTGGGGCTGCAGCCCGTGCGCAGGGGTCGTAAGCTTTCATTCAAGCTTTTTTCGCTGCCAGGCGCTGGGAACAAATGGTCGGCGGTAATACGGGTTTGCGACAAGACTGGTTTGATGGAGCTGGAGAGCGTGAGGCGCGCATAGCTTTCCGTTTAAGTAGCTTACCCGCCGAAGTAAGTTCGTTTGAGTTTCTCGTTGCGCAGAAGTTCTTTGCCGCCTTGCATTGCCACGCGGCCGTTTTCCAGCACGTACGTGCGGTCTGCGATGCTGACTGCTTGGCGCGCGTTTTGTTCGACGAGCATTATGCTTGCGCCAGAACGCCTTATCGCAACGATTTTCTCGAATATTTGGCGCGCAGTTTTTGGCGCGAGGCCTAGGGAAGGCTCGTCTAACAGCAGGAGGTTGGGTTTGCTGGCGAGGGCGCAGGCCATTGCGAGCATTTGCTGCTGCCCGCCGCTGAGTGCGAAGGCGCGTTCTTCCAGCTTGTCTTTCAGGAAAGCGAACTCTTCGAGTGCCGCTGCGATGCCGCGTTGCGCCGCGTCGTTCGGGAAGGCGTAGCCGCCCATCTGCAGGTTTTCTCTCACCGTCAAGTCGGGGAAGACCTTGCGTTCTTGCGGCACGTACGCGATGCCTTCAAGCGCCAGCTCGTGAGGCGGCTTGTTTGCAATGTTACTCCCATTCAGCGTCACGCTGCCTTCGCGCGCCCGGCAGAAGCCGCCGATGGTCTTGAGGAGCGTGCTCTTCCCGGCTCCGTTCGGGCCGATGACTGCGACTATCTCGCCCGCACCAACGCGCGCGTCAACTCCCCGCAGCACCTCGTTGTTTTCGTAACCCGCGCGCAATGCGCGAACCTCAAGCATGATGCGCTTAGGCGGTTGGAGGATTTAAAGCGCGCGCAGTTTGGTTGCAACGGTTGGTTTCAAGGCTGATTTTCGGTCAGCGCACTGGCTTGGATAACTTCCACATGCAGTTGAAGTACTGCAGAAGCCCCCTGGCCACGTGCGGGTCGTTTATGACTATCGTCAAGGGTTGTTTAGACCACACGCCTACAACCGCCTTGCTGGCGTACACTCCGAACCAGACGGGCGAGTCGAATTCGCGAGGCATGATGCGCGTTTCCAGCAACGGTGATTTCGCCCGCTCGCAGGCGATTCCCGCGGCGCTTTGTTGGTATAATATCTTGTAGCGTATGCCTTTGGCCGCGCGCCGCTTGTGGAAATTGCGGAAGTAAAGCTCGAGCCCAAGAGAACGGGGAGGCGCGCCGCAGACGAAAATAGTGTCTCCCGGCTTGGTTGAGAGCGAGTCTTCGCACCAGGCGTTCTTCACTCCACGCGCGCCTTCGAACACGGCTGCGAGCTGTGGCGCTGTAGACTGCGTTGCGATGCGCTCGAGCTGTTCAAGTTCTTTCGAGAGTTTCTCTCGTTTTTCGTCGAGGTACGCCAAGATGCGTTTTGGCGGTTCGGGAGTGTAGCGCCGCGCGCCGTTTATTTGCGCCGAGCCGACTAGGCCCTTGGCGGCGAGCCGGTCGAGCGCTCGGTAGACCGCCGAATTCTGGAGTCCTGACTTTCGTATTACCGGCCCCGTGGTTGTCGGGCCGAGCGTCAAGAGTGTTTGATAGACTTCAATTTCTGAAGGCGAAAGGCCGATGGATTCAAGGTCGCGGGCAAGCGTCATAACTAGGTTATGGCGGCGCGCCTTTTTTAGTTTTATGCTTTGCTCTCCCAAATAGGAGAATATACGCTTATACGCTCGCAACTTCACGATAATTACGGTAAGGGAGTTCTACTGGCGGAGGGGGTTGAAATGGCGGGTTTTACGGCAAGTCGCGTGAGTAATGCGCTTGTGGTAATGGCCGCAATCGTGTTGCTTGCAGTAGTTGTCCTTCCCACCTTTACGGGGCATTCAGTAAGCGGCGCAGAGCCGGTTAAGATTGGTTTCATCGGCGCAATGACTGGTTCCGAGGCAAAGTACGGTTCTTTCGAAGCTACTGTTCTTGCTGTTGACGAGATAAACGCGGCGGGAGGCATTAACGGCAGGCGGGTGCAGTTGGTTGCCGAGGACGGCAAGTGCCGGGCGAAGGAAGCGGCCACTGCCGCGCAAAAGCTAGTGCACGTTGACGGCGTGAAAATCATTCTCGGGGGGCACTGCTCGCCTGAAACAATGGCAATCGCGCCCATAGCCGAGCAAAACGGCGTGCTCATGCTCTCGTCAATAACTACTTCGCCCAAGTTTGTTCCAGGCAATTTCACGTTGCGTACTTCTCCCGTAAACACGCAGCAAATAGCGCCTCTGGTCGCATACGCGCGGAGCCGTGGCAAGGCGCGCCTGGCGGTTTTTTACGAGGATACTGCTTACGCCGCGCCCCTTGGCAAGCAGATGCGAACGCAGTTTGAGGCAGCGGGCGGCAGCGTGGTTGAACTAAATTTTGTGACCGGCACTAGCGATTTTCGCACGCTGGTCGCTAGAGCCAAGCAGTACGGCGCGGACGTGGTTTTCATCTCGCCGCAAAGCCCTGACTTGGCGTTCCTCTTGATGAAGCAACTGAGGGAAGCGGGTCTTGACGCGTTGGTGTTGGGCAATGACGTTGCTGGAAACGCTGCGGCGTTCGCCGCAGACCCGTCTCTGCAGGAAGGCCTAGTATATCCAGCCCCGCGTTTTGACGCGAAGGGCGTTAAGCACTTGACGCTGGTTGCAAACTATACGGTAAGGTTTGGTGGAACGGATTTGCCGTACGGTTTTTGGACTGCCGAAGTTTACGACGCGGCGCACTTGCTTGCCGAGGGCGTTAGCACCGTGGGCGAAGACCCTGCCGCGCTTGCCGAGTGGCTTCGCGGCAAGAGTTTTGAAGGCGCGTCAGGCAACCTTTCGATAGGCGTTGATGGCAACGGCATTCGCGAATATGTGCTCTACCGCGTGGAGGAAGGCAAGCGCGTGCAATTTGAAGCGGGTTGAGTTGCCGTTAGTGCGTTCAATTCACCGTGCGAATCATCCCAAGTATGCTTCCAGCACTTTCTCGTTGCGCTTGATGGCGGGAGGCGCGCCTTGCGCTATCACGCAGCCCTCGTCCATCACAATCACGTCGTCGGCAATGCCCAGAGCGAATTGCAGGTCGTGTTCCGTCAGTAGGATGGTTTTCTTTTCCGCACGCAGCCTTTCGAGTATTCGCGTGGTGCTGGCGCGCAGCTTGGGGTTGACTCCCGCTACCGGCTCGTCCAACAGCAGCAACTGGTGGGGTTTGGCGAGGCTGCGGGCGAGTTCTACGAGCTTTTTTTGGCCGTAGCTCAACTCGCGGCACAACGCGTCTTCGTGGAGTTGCATTCCTGCAAGCGAGAGCGCTTTGCGCGCGGTTTCTTCTTTTGCAGGTGTTACGCGGTTAGCGCCAACAAAGTTTTTCCAAAAGCTGCCGTCGTTGCTGTCGGCTGCAAGCAGCACGTTTTCGAGTACCGTGAGGTTTTCGAACAGGCGGGGTTGTTGGAAGGTGCGCGCAACTCCCAGCAGGGCGATTGCTTCCGGCGCGAGGTTTGTGATTTCAGTTCCTGCGAGCGTGATGCTTCCAGAGTCGGGCTTCAGCAGCCCGCAGGCGAGGTTGAAGACGGTTGTTTTGCCCGCGCCGTTCGGCCCGATGAGCGCGGTCACTACGCGGGGTTTGATGCTAAAGGAGCATTCGTTGACGGCCTTCACGCCTCCGAACGACTTGGTTGCGCGAGTGAATTCCAGCATTTTGTCGTGCCTCATTTTACTGCGCCTCCACGCGGCCGCCGAAGCCCCGTGGGCGGCGCGCGAGTATTAGTAACAATATCGCGGCGTAAATCGCCTGCCGCGCCGGCCCTACGATGGAGGAGGGCATTCCGATGAATCGCAGCGGTTCGGGCAGCAGCACGAGCACTACCACCGCGAGCACGGTGCCTTCCAGCGAGGCGAGGCCGCCAATTATCACCATTGCCAGCACGGTGATTAGTTCGCCGATGTTGAAGGTGAACGGGTCGATGAACGTTATGTAATGCGCGTAAAGGCTGCCTGCCAGGCCGGCGAAGAGGGCGGAGGCGCACAAGGCGGTTGCCTTTGCTTTCGTCGCGTCCTTTCCGAGCGAACGCGCGGCCAGCTCGTCGTCGCGCACTGCCTGCAGGACGTTTCCGAAAGGCGTTTTGGCAATGCGGCGAACTGCGAGGAAGCAGGCTGCAGCCGTGAGGGCTGCGAGGCCGAGGAATGCCGTGTTGTCGGCGAACGACACGCCCATTATTTCCGGTTTGGGTATTCCCGGCAGTCCCAGCGCGCCTTTCGTCACGTCGTTCCAGTTGAGCGCCACTGCGTTGACTACGAAAAAGAAGCCTAGCGTGGCAAGCGCGAGGTAATCGCCTTTCAGCCGTGCGGTTGGCAGTGAGAGTATCCAACCGGCAATTGCGGCGGTTGCGCCTGCGGCTGCGAACGCGGCGAGGAAAGGCCAGCCGGCGAGTGCGGCGAGCGCCGAGGCGTACGCGCCAATCGCGTAGAACGCTATGTGCCCAAGGTTGAACAAGCCCGTGAAGCCCATGCTTAACTGCAGCGAGATTGCTAGCGTCAAGTAAATGCAGATTAGAATCAGCAGGTGCGTGAAATAGGCTTCAATCATTTGTTTACGCCCCGGTTTATGCCCAACAGGCCGTCTGGTTTGAAAAGCAGGAATGCGAACAGCAGCACGAATGCGACGGCGTCCTTATACCCTGACGGTAGGAACCACGCGCCGACGTTTTCCGCCATTCCGACGAGCAGCGAGCCAAGCACGGCGCCCGGCACGCTGCCAATGCCGCCTATCACGGTTCCCGTGAAGCTTTTTATCACCAAGTTGGCGCCCATCGTTGGTTCGAGGCCTTGCTCGAGGCCGATGAGCACGCCTGCAACGCCTGCAATTGCCGAGCTCACGGCGAAGGCGTAGGTGTGAGTCTTCTCCACGTCAATCCCGCGCGCTTCGGCTAGCGTCTTGTTGCACGCAACTGCGCGCATCGTCTTGCCCAGGCGCGTGCGTTTCATGAACAAATGCAATCCCAACAGCAACGCTGCAGCAGTGGCGATGATGCTCACCTGCAGGGGGGTTATTACCGCGCCGGCTATCTCCATTCCTTTCTCCACGCGAATGGCGTTGAACGTCTTGATGTCCGCGCCGAACGCAATGAGCAACGCGGCTTCAACCAGCACAAGCATCGCGAACCCCGCCATGAGCAGCACGAGGGAGCTTGCATTGCGGCAGCGCAACGGCTTGTAGACGAATGCATTCATGGCAATGCCGACTGCGGCTGCGAACGCGACGGCAACAACTGCGGAGGGCCAGAAGCTCGCGCCCAATTGCATCGAGAGGAAGTAGAGGAAGTACGCGCCCGCGGCGACAGTCGCGCCGTGGGCGAAGTGCACGAAGCGCGCCGTTGAGTAGACGAGCGAGAAGCCCGAGGCTACCAGCGCGTAAATCGCGCCGGCAATAATGCCGTTGGCGAGGACTTGAATCAACACGAAAGAAGTACTAGCGCGCCAGCATAATTAATGCTTTGCGGGGCGTATCGTCCGGCGTTCGTTGGCGCGGCCTTTTCCCGGCAGGGCGCGCCTCGGCCGTTCGTTGCGGCAGGTAGCTTATTTTGATTGTCTTGGTGAGCGTCATTAGCTCGTAATCCTTTATTACTCCGGGAAACTTGTTTTGCATTTCGCTGATGAACGCGTAGAGATCCTTGTTTGACTCGGCCATTATTTCAACGTCGAAATCCGCAGTGCCTATTGCCTTGACGACGTATACCGTGCGGTGGTCGTTCTCCACGTGTTTTTCAAGCGCGTTTATCTGCCGTTCGGAAAGGTTTGCCAGGTTGATGAAAAGCTTGTGGTAGGCATACCCCAACTTTTCATGGTCAATAACCGGCCGGCTGCCCAGCAGCACGCCTTGCTTTGCCAAGCGTTTTAGGCGGTAGGCCACGCGCTTGGGCGTTTCGCCGGTTCTGCGTGCTAGTTTTACTATTGGAGTGCGGGCGTTGCGGCCAAGCTGGGCAAGCAGCTTGAAGTCAAGCGCATCCAGCTTTACGCGCGGGTCAAGCTCGTTCATAGTCAAAGACTTGCTGTCCGCAAGGTCGCGTTGTTCTTTGGAGAGCAGGAAGCGGTTCTTGAAGAAGACGACGCGCGTGCCTACTGATTCGACGCGTCTTTTTATGTGCCGGTCGAACTTGAGGTAAAACCTGTTTGCAATCTGCTTGAACTCCGTGAGGCTCTTGGCCCAAATGGTGAAGCCATAATCGAACGGCCCGTAGTAGCGGATGGCCCAGCCGATGTTCGCTTCGCGCGCCATGTACACCTCCACCTGTTTCTCCAGCTGGCTGTCAAGCCCCTGCATCTTGACGAACACTCGGCCGTACCAGTAGCCCAGGCTGCACACGTTGATTACCGGCGCGTAGCCGAGCACTATGCCGTCGCGCTGCAGGCGTACGAGCTTGTAGTGCACTCCCCGCTTGCTTAGCCGCAGCTGCGCTGCCAGCTGCGAGTATGGTTTTCGGCAGTTGAAGTCAAGCAAGTACAGCAGCTTGCGGTCTTTTGCATCCAGCCGTGCCATTTGAAACGATTAGGCCTATTATTGCTTAAAAAAGGTTGTTTCAGGCAGTTTTTTGTTGAAATAGTATATGAAACTCCGTCCGGCATAATTACCTAATCGTGCATGGTTTGGATGGCGTGCGGGTGGTTGGATGGAAAGGCGTTTTGCGGTTGTCGCGCTCGTGGTCGTGCTGTTGGTTGGCGTGCTTTTAGTCAGTATGCCTCGGTTCAGTGGCGGTGGTTGGACTATTGCGGGGAACGTTTCAGGCACGGGCGTAATCAAGCTGGGCGTGGCGTACCCGCTTACGGGTTCTGCCGCTTCGTGGGGAGAGGCGGCTTTGGACGGCGCGCTTGTGGCAGTGGATGAACTCAACGATAATGGCGGGGTTAACGGCCGCAGGCTCGAGCTGGTTGTTGAAGACACTAAGTGCGAGCCGTTGCAAGGCGTTTCCGCGGTAAGGAAGCTTGTTGGCGGGGATGGCGTCAAGTACCTGATTGGCGACATCTGCAGTTCGGTGGTAGTGCCGGCTGGCGGCGTGGCTGAGCAAAGTCGCGTGTTGATGATGGCGCAAGGCTCAAGCCCGGAAATAACTTCGTTGGGCGATTTTGTTTTCCGCAACTGGCCTTCCGACGCAAAGCAAGGAGAAATGATTGCCGCGTACGCTTTTTCTAAGATTGGCTTGCGCCGTCTGGCGATAATCAACGTCAACAATCCTTACGGAAAAGGCTTGGCTGGAGTTGTCGAGAAGGCCTTCAAGCAGGCTGGCGGCAAAGTCGTGCTGCACGAGGAGTTCAACTCTCCCAACTCAGATTTCCGGAGCGTGCTGGCCAAAGCGAAGGCAGCCAATCCCGACGCGCTTTACGTCGTTAGCGAGGTTGAAGACGCGTTCATAGCCCGGCAGGCGCGCGAGCTTGGCATTGGCGCGCAAATACTCGGGGCGGACACGATAAGCACGCAAACCAACTTGGACAACGCGCAGGGCGCGCTTGAAGGCGCGGTGTTTTCACGGCCGTTTTTTGACGAGAATTCTTCCGCCGCTCTCAAGTTCGCCGCTGGTTTCAACACGCGCTTCGGCAAGCCGCCCGGCTTGTTTTTCGTTTCCGCGCACGGTTACGACGCGGTGAAGATAGTTGCAGGCGCGCTTGACGGGTTGGCGTACGAAGATGTTGACGGGGTTAAGGCGCGGCTTTACGCCACGCGCAACTATCCCGGCGCGAGTGGCAGCACGAGTTTCGACTCCAACGGTGACGTGGTGAAGCCTTACGGCATTTACGCAATAAGGGACGGTCGCGAGGCGCTGCTGCAAGTGGGATGACTTCGAGCAGGTTGGCAGGCGCGCCAGGCTCACGCTTATATGGTGTTGCCGGCTCATGTTTTACAGGGTGGTTGCGATGCGCGCGTCGAAAGGCGTTGTGGTTGCCGTTGCCGCAGTTTTGCTTGTCGCAGCGTTCTTGCTGTCGGCGTTTTTTGCGCAGCCGCAGGGCGCGCGCGTCAAGGTAGGCGCGGTTTACCAAGAAACGGGTTCAGGCGCTGATTGGGGCGCGCGGGCGGAGCAAGGCGTAATGCTGGCTGTGGAAAAGATAAACCGCGATGGTGGCGTTCGCGGAGTACCGCTGCAAGTAATTTTTGAAGACAGCCGCAGCAATCCCGGCGATGCGGTTACTGCGATGAACAAGCTAGTGTCTGTTGACAATGTTTCTGCGGTTCTTTCGCAAGCGAGTTCAACGGTGGTTGCGCTCTCCCCAGTTGCCAACCGCAACGGGGTAGTGTTGATAGATACGGGCGCAACCACGCCTGCGTACCTTTCGCCGGATGATTATACTTTCCGCGTTTCTTACAGCGCGCCTTACTTCGCCAAGCGCGTGTCGGAGTTGTTGAACGAACGCGGCGTGAAGAGCTTGGGCGTGCTTTTTGTCAACGACGATTACGGCAAGGCGATGCTTGGCGCTTACGCCGCGTCTTTTCGGGGCGCGGTTGTTTCGGAGAGTTTCGCTTCGGACGCAACTGATTTTCGCGTCCAGCTGCAGAAGCTTGCTTCTGTCGAGGCGTTGGCATTGGTTTCAAACACGCGGCAGACCGGCTTGATTTTGAGGCAGAAGAAAGAACTAGGGTTTGGCCAGCCGGTTTTCACCGACGTTTATTCCGCAGAGTACCAGTCGGTGCTTGATGCCGCTGGCGGCGCTGCCGAGGGGATGGTTTACGCCGCGCCGGATTTTGACGTCAACCGCACTGATTCGGCGTTCACGGAGTTTAACGCCGCGTTCGAAAGCAAGTTTGGTGGCGTTCCCAACGCCTTGTCGGCGCAAGCGTTCGACGGCGTGATGGTTTTGGCCGCGGCCATGCGCGCGTGTGAGAACCCTGCGGACTCAAAGTGCGTCAAGGAAAAGCTTTATGCGCTGAAGGACTTTGAGGGGGTTGTGGGGCTGATTGCGTTCGACCGCAACGGCGATGTCGTTTACCGGCCGACGGTCTTGAAGACGGTTAGGAACAATAGTTTCGTTTCGTACTTGCCGGGGGCATAGGCTCGTTTAATAAGAAGGGCTTTGTTGGCGTCTTGCCTTCACAGCGCCTTTTCGTCTTTCACCATCGTCTTGAAGCTCACGTGCTTCTGCAGCGCCTTCGGTACAGTCACGGTGCCGTCCTCGTTCTGGTAGTTCTCCAAGATTGCGACCATCGCGCGGCTAGTTGCTACCATCGTGTTGTTGAGCGTGTGCACGAGCTCCTTGCGCTCGTCCTTGCTGCCCTGACGGCCGATGCGATAGCGGATGTTCAAGCGGTTCGATTGGTAGGTCGTGCAGTTGCTGCAACTGGCAACTTCGCGGTATTCGCCTCCGCGGGGGAACCACGCCTCAATGTCGTACTTCTTCGCCGCGACGGTGCCAATGTCTCCCGTGCAAATGTTGACGACGCGGTACGGTATCGCGAGGGCTTGCCACAATTCTTCCGTGTTGCGCAAGATTTCCTCGTGCATCCCCCAAGCGTCTTCCGGCTTGCAGTAAACGAACTGTTCCACCTTATTGAACTGGTGCGAGCGGAAGAGGCCTTTCTGGTCAACGCCGTGTCCCCCTATTTCCTTGCGGAAGCACGCGCTGAGGCCGGCGAACTTCAACGGCAGCTTCTCTTCATCGACAACCTCGCCTGCCATCATCGCGCCGATGGGATGCTCGCTAGTTGCAATGAAATACTTGTCCTCGCCTTCCACCTTGTACATCACGTTCTCGAAATCCGCAAGGTCAGTAACGCCTTCGTAAGGCTTGCGGTCGAGCAGCATGGGCGTCTGCACGAGCGTAAAGCCCTTCCTTTCCAGCATTTCAATTCCAAAGCGCAAGATGGCTTGCTCGAGCAACGCGAGTTGTCCTTTCACGTAAGCAAAGCCTCGGCCGCTGGCTTTGGAGGCGCGCTCGAAATCCGCCCAACCCATTTCCGCGGCGAGGTCGCCGTGGTTCTTAAGCTCGAAAGACGGCTTTTTGGGTGTGCCCCACTTGCGCACTTCAGTGTTTTCAGAGCTGTCTTTGCCTACCGGTACGCTTTCGTGCAGGACGTTCGGCAGGCGCATGAGCAGGTATTGCAGGCGTTCTTGCATTTCCGCAAGGTTCTTATCGCCTTCCGCAATCTTGCCGGGAATTTCGGCCGCGCTCTTCTTCAGCCGTTCAACTTCCTTCGCAGGCTTGCTTTCCTTCAACGCATCGCGCACTGCGAGCGTGGCTTTGTTGCGGCCGTGCCGCAGCGAGTCGACTTCCATCGCGAGCTTGCGTTGCTTGGCGTCGAGCGAGACTAGCTCTTCAAACATAGCTTTCTTCTCAGCGTCGCCGCGTTTCTTGAGGCTTTGCCGCACGGCGTCGGGGTTCGCGCGAACGAATTTTAGTTCCAGCATTTCAAACTACCTCTCTTTCGGTTTGATTTTTGTTCGGTTTAATTCTTTCGATGACTACGACCGTTTTTATTTCTGCGAGGGGCGTGAACGTGGTTCGCCAGCCTTCAGCGAGGAAGTCGCGGCGGTCTCCGAGCGAATCGTTGAAGAGCGAATGCACTTGCAAATCGGTTTTTTCGCGCGCCGCGTCAAGTATCTCAAGCCGTTTTTTCCTGTTTACAGAACCGCCCAGCACGTTGAGGCTTACAACTGCATCGAACCTTCCGGAATGATTCTGCAGCGCTCGCTCGCCTCCAACGTTTGCTATGTTCAGGCCGAGTTTGGCGGCGGCAAGCTTCCCTTCAATTCCGGGTTCCGAACCGCTTGCGTTCATGCCCAACGTTTTGAAGGCTATCAGCGCGCCGCCGGTTCCGCAACCCACGTCGTGAACGCGTTTGCCTTCAAGCCTTCCGAGCCTGCATTTCAATTCGTGCAGTATTTCCGCGTAATCTGAACTGTCGGTAGTAATTGGCGTTCCTAAACTATGCGATAATTGTTCTGGCATCATAGCGTACGCACCTGCAGCGGCTCTTAGTTGCTGTCTTGCACGGATATGTTCTAACGCGCATTTCGGCGGTTCTAGTCTCGCTACTAGCCGCGTGCCTTCGTAAACTTCCTGCATTGCCGTTAGAGGTATGCGTGTGCGCGTCAACTTCTCAACAACTCGCTTCTCGCCTGTTCCAACTGCCCTCGCGCCACGTCAACTTTCCTGCGGAGGGGGCCTACGAGGGAAGAGGAGAATTTTATGGTGAAGAGATGTTCGTAAACTTCGTCCATCAGCGCGTAGAGTTCTTGCGCCTTTTTCTTGTCGCCTTTGCTTAACGCGAGCTGCAAGCCGCGGCGCAACTCTCCCACAACGTCAGCCACGCCGTTCAAGTAAGCGACGGGAGGCACGCCCAGCTCTTCCGCAGGCGGGAGGGGCTTGCCTTGCGCTACTGCCAAGACGCAGGCGGCTTCCACCACTTCTTGGTAGGCTTGCGCGGCGATGTTCTCCAATTTTTGTTCGCGGGCTTGCATTTCCCCCATCTTCGTTTTCGCCGCTTCAAAGTGCAACAGCGCTTCCGGCAGGCGTGCGGCGTGCACTTCCTTAATTGCATTGGCGCAGCTGCGTATGCACTCGCGCTGCAGCATCAAGAGCGCATCCTGCCGTTTTTCGAGCTCGGAGAGCTCTGCAACCGCTTTTTTAACGGTTTCTTCAAGTCCGTCTTGCAATTACTCCACCCGTTCGTGCTTTGGGGTTTAAAGGCTTAAAAGCCCGTCGCAAGGCCGCGTGCGGTCGCGGAGGGTTTGCGCGTGGTTTAAAATGCGGTTCTCCCTTCAATCATTAAGGCATTCTGGAAGGGGATGGGGGTTTATGGTTAACGTAGTCGTTCTCGGCACTACCGCGTCGCTGCCCACGAAGGACGCGGTGCCTTCTTGCTTCGCCGTGAAGCACGGCGGCAACTTCCTGTTCGACTGTTGCGAGGGCGTGCAGCGGCAGTGCATGAAGTTTGGCGTGAGCGTGATGAGGATCGAGGCAGTCTTCATTTCCCACTTGCACGCCGACCACTTCTTGGGTTTGTTTGGCTTGCTGCAGTCGTTGAACCTTATGAGGCGCATGTCGCCCATGCTCGTGGTGGGGCCGAAAGGCACGGAAGCGTTCTTCAAGGCGATACTCGCGCTGAAGCCGCTTGCGGTGGGCTACCCGGTGGTTTTCAAGGAGGCGGGCGGTCGCGCAACCACTGTTTTCGAGAATAAGCTGTTCAAAATAACGGCGTTTCCAGTGAAGCACACGCCGGGCGCGCTTGGTTACAGTTTCGAGTGTCATTCCTACCGCCGGTTTGACGAGGCCAAGGCGCGCGCCGCGGGCGTGCACGGAAGGCTTTTTTCAGAGCTGCAGGAAAAGGGTTCGCTCAAGGTGGATGGCAAGACTGTAAAGTTCGCTGGCGTGAGCTACTTGCAGGCGGGCAAGAAGATAGTTTATTCGGGGGACACGGCGGCCTGCGCGTCGTTGGCGCGCGCCGCCAAGGGTGCGGACCTTCTCGTGCACGAGGCGACTTTCGCTGCGGGAGAGGCGAGGCTCGCGAAGGAAAAGTTGCATTCGACGACGTTGCAGGCGGCGGCTGTAGCGGCCAAGGCGAAGTGCAAAAAGCTTTTGCTCACACACTTTTCTAACCGTTACGCGGACAAGTCCCTGCTGTTGGCCGAGGCGCAGGCGGCGTTTCCCAATACGGTCATCGCCGTCGAGGGGCTTGAGTTGGAAGTTTAGTGGGTGTTTGAATGGATTTTCGCGAGGGGCTTTCACTGGCGGTCGTGGTTGTTGTTGCCGTAGTTGTTTTCTTGGCCGCGTTTTACGTGGCGAGCCTCAAGCCTGCGGCGGGAAAAGAGTACGTTGTGGGGGGAGTGCGCGTGCTTTCGGAGGGGGAGCCTCGCGCCGCGTTGTCGGCCGCGCTTGCCAGCCGCGAGTTGCGCGTGTGGATAGTTGCGGTGAACTCTTCCGAGCTCGTGCCTTACCGCCAGATGGCGGCTACGGAAATAGTTTTGGGGTTGAGCAGGCTGGGGAAGAACGTGGCTGTGCAAGGCCGCGTTGGCGGGGAGTATTGCGTTGGCGGTTCGGCTACGCCCGTGCCTTGCCTTGCGCCTGACGTGGTCATTCAGCCCGGCCTTGCGGATGCCGTGATAATTTTGGGGGCGAACGTCACGGTTGAAGGGAGTGACGCTTGGATGCGCCGGATGGCGCCGTCGTTGCGCGAGTTGTTCGCTTGGGGCGTTAAGGACGTTGCAAGTGGGAGCGCGGCGAATGCCGGGGGTGCTGCGAATGGTTGAGCTCGAGCTCGTGCCCTTGCCGCTGCCGGACGGCTGCAACGTGCTGTTGGGCCAGGCGCATTTCATCAAGACTGCCAGCGACTTGTTTGAAACCCTTGCTGAGGCTGGCGGCCAGCTGAAGTTTGGCGTGGCGTTTTGCGAGGCGAGCGGCAAGAGGCTCGTGCGCAGCGACGGGAACGACGCGGCGCTCGTGAAGCAGGCGGAGGAGGCTGTGTTGAAGGTGGGCGCGGGGCATTCGTTCGCAATATACTTGCAGTCGGGCTTTCCCGTTTCGGTGCTTAACCGCGTGAAGGCCGTGAGTGAAGTGTGCAGCGTCTTCGCGGCGACAGGCAACTCGCTCAAGGTGGTTGTGGCTGTTGACGGCGACGGCCGCGGGATACTGGGCGTTATTGACGGCCAAGTGCCGTTGGGTGTTGAAACCCTTGGCGACAAGGAAGAGCGCGCGGGGTTGTTGAGGAATTTGGGGTACAAGCGATGATGTGGGGTACGAGCGATGAATGACGTTGAAGAGCGCGCCTTGCGCGCCGCCGCGAAGGGTTGGGTTGACGCGAAGTTGTTAGCTTCTAAAGGCGTGGATTACAGCGCGTTGATGAGTGCGGTTGCGAAGCTTGAGTCTGAAGGCCTTCTCGAGGTGAAGCGCGCGGCGAAGTGCGATTTGGTGTTGACGCCGGAAGGGGAGTATTGCTGCAGCAACGGCGCGCTCGAGTGCATTCTCGCGCAGGCGGTGCGCGAACTTGGCGGCAGGGCGACGCTTGGAAAGGCGCTTGCGGCCGCGGAACTGTCGCCGCAGCAGGGAGCCATTGCGTTGCAGTGGGCCGTGCGCAAGAAGCTCCTCGCGCCGCGCAAGGACACGTCTGGCGAGACTGTTTTCGAGTGCGTGGGCGAGTTTGTTGACGAGCTTCAGCCAGTGCTGGAGAAGCTCAAGAAGGGCGCGGCCGCGTCAAGCTCCGAGCGCGAGTTGGTGTTGTCGCGAAGGCTTGCTGAAGAGCACGAAGTCAAGTCTTTCTCGTTCCGCGCGACCGACGCGGGAAGGAAGGCGCTTGCGGCTGGCGGTAGGATTGGTGGGGAGGTTTCCCAGCTCTCTTCCCAGTCTTTGAAGGATGGCTCGTGGAGGAAGTTGCGGCTCAAGCCTTACGACTTGGTTACGGTGGCGGCGCCGTTGCAGGTGGCGCGCAAGCACGCGTACGTGGAGTTTTTGCAGCGCATGCGCGAGAGCCTTGCGGGCATGGGTTTTCGTGAGGTGCGCGCCCCGCTTGCGGAACTCGAGTTTTGGAATATGGATGCGTTGTTCATGCCGCAAGACCATCCTGCGCGCGATATTCACGACGTTTTCAAGGTGAAGCACCCGCGCGAGGGGGACCTTCCAGACGCGGAGGTTTTCAAGCGCGTGATGGCCGTCCACGCGAACGGCGGGGATACTGGCAGCAGGGGTTGGCGTTACGAGATGGACAAGCGGCTTTCTCGTTCGTTGGTTTTGCGTTCGCACGATACGGGCATCAGCGCGCGCACGCTGCGTTACGACTTTCGTTCGCCCGACCGCGTGTTTTTCCTTGCGCGCGTCTTCAGGCCTGACGAGATTGATTGGAAGCACTTCATCGAGTTCAACCAACTGGGCGGGTTCGTCGTTGGCGAGAGCTTGAGTTTCCGCGAGTTGTTGGGCTGCCTCGAGGTTTTCGCGCACGAGGTTTTCGGTGCGAAGGAAATAAAGTTCATTCCGCACTATTACCCGTTCACCGAGCCGAGCGTGGATTTGGCGGTGAAAGTCGCAGGCCGCGGTTGGACGGAGGTGGGCGGCGCGGGCATGTTCCGGCCGGAGATGCTTTCGGCGCTGGGCGTCAGCCAACCGGTAGTTGCGTGGGGGTTGGGCATAGACCGGCTGGCGATGCTGTCGGTGGACGTGAAGGACATTCGCGATTTGTTCAGCAGCGATTTGGAGTTATTGCGCACGCGGTGATTTTGATGCCTACCGTTTCTTTCAGGAAGGATGTTTTCGACAAGGCCGTTGGCAGTAAGCTGCCGCTCGAGAAGCTGGCGGGAGAGCTCGAACAGATGAAGGTAGAGGTTAACGGCGTTGATGCCAACGGCGTGTTGTCGGTGGAAGTGACTGGCGACCGGCCGGACTTGATGTCGCTGCGGGGCATAGCCCGCGCGTTGCGGGGCAAGCTTGGTGTTGACAAGGGCGTGCCGAAGCTCGAGCTTGGCCGGTTTTCAATTAAGATTGTTGCCGACAAGCAGGCGTTGAAAGTGCGGCCAGTCGTGGTGGGTGCGGTTGTGGAAGGCGTTTCGCTCGACGAAATGTCGATTGCAGAGTTGTTCCAGCAGCAAGAGAAGCTCGATTCGACAATCGGCCGCGCACGCAAGCGCGTGTCCATAGGCTTGTACGACTTGGACGCGCTCAAGCCGCCGTTCGCATTCAAGCTGGCGGCGGAAGACGCCGCGTTCACGCCACTCAAGGCAAACGGCAGTATGACGATGCGGCAAGTTCTCGAGGAGCATCCTGCTGGCCGTGAGTACGCCCACTTGCTGCGCGGAAAATACCCGGTGTTGGAGGACTCGGCGGGCGAAGTGCTTTCGCTCGTGCCGGTAATCAACAACGCCTCGTCGGCAGTAACTCCCTCCACGCGGCGTTTGTTCATCGACCATACTGGCAGCGATCGCCACGCGTGCAACGCGAGCCTCAACATTTTGTGCCAAGACTTTTTCGACGCGGGCTGCAAGGTAAGCAAGGTTGCCGTCGAGCATCCTGACGGCGCGAAGGCCACGATTACGCCGGACAACTCTCTCCAAGAGATGAGTTTTTCCGCGTCGGCTTGCAACAAGCTTCTGGGCTCGTCCTTCAAACCCCCTGAAATCGTTTCGTTCCTCGCCCGCCAGCGCATAGGCGCCAAGGCGGTTGGCGACCGTCTTGACTGCAGCATTCCCGCTTACCGTTATGATTTCCTGCATCCCGTCGACCTCGTCGAGGAAGTTGCGTTGGGCTTCGGTTACCTTAACTTCAAGCCCGTCGTGCCTTCGTTCTTCACGCGCGGTTCGCTGAACGCAGAAACGCTGGAGGAGAACGCGTGCCGCGACTTCATGGTGGGCGCGGGCTTCACGGAAACCTTGCAATACGTGCTTTCGAGCCCTGCGCGCGCGGCAAAATCCTTGTCGCAGGGCGAGATGGTGGAGATACTCAACCCGGTGAGCGGCGATTACGCTGCGGCGAGGGGCGCGCTGCTGCCGGGCTTGTTGGAGTTGTTGTCCAAGAACACGCATTATCCTTACCCGCAGAGGGTGTTTGAAGTGGGGCCGGTGATCGTTCCCGACTCTCTGCTTCCTGAAAAGATGCGCACGCAAACGCGCTTGGCGTGCGTCTCGTGCCACGCCTCTTCGAGCCTCACTGAAGTCGCGTCTGTCCTCGCCGAGTTCGCTGGCAGGTTCAAGCGAAAACTTTCCCTCTCGAAGCTTTCTTCGCGCCAGTTTCTCGAAGGCCGCCAGGCTGAAGTGCTGCTGGACGGCAAGCCGGTGGGCAGCGCGGGCGAAGTGCACCCGCAAGTGCTTGAAAACCACGGCCTGCAAGTGCCTGCAGCGGCGTTCGAAATAATCCTAGGGTGATTGGCGTTGCCTTTCCTCGCCGCTTTCGACTTTGACTGTGTCATTACGCGCTGGGACTTGCTGCAGCACCTCGCCAGGCGGCTCGGCCGCGGGGATGAAGGTGATAAGTGGGAACGCCTTTACCACGATGGCATGTTCGAGGCGGGCACGCCTGAGGCGCGCGACGCCGCGGCAATCCTCGGGCTGGAAAGCAAGTTCGCCATCGTGCGCGGCCTCGCGTTGGAGGAAATGGCGCGCCTCGTTGGGGAAGTGCCGCTCACTCCCGGCGTTGCGGACGCGCTTCGCAAGATTGATGCTGAAGGCGTGCAGGTTGCGGTGGTTTCCGGCACGCTTCTTCCCATCGCGCGCGCAGTTGCCAGCATTCACGGCCTGCCGGTGCGCCATTTCGTGTGCTCCGAGTGCGGCGTTGGGAACGGGGTGATAGGTTCGCCGACGTACTACCTCACTCCCGCGAGGAAGGGCGAGCGGCTTGCAGGCCTGATGGGTTCGCTTGGCATTCCCGCGTCGCATTGCTTTGCCACGGGCGACAGCATTTCGGAAGAGCCCATGTTCCGCATCGTCGGCAAGAACAACAGCATCGGTTTCAACTGCCGCGAGAAGCTCAAGCCTCACGTGGGGCACGTTGTTTACGAGTACGGTGACGAGACCCGCGAGTTTTCGCGCGTGGCG
>ERZ1292640.854-Hain-H43-02um-R1-854-length-25318-cov-10_pt1 | contig 25318 bp, 24 predicted proteins | sample MGYA00564404_ERZ1292640 | MGnify/ENA primary metagenome ERZ1292640 (study PRJEB36523, sample SAMEA6512636) | groundwater metagenome | collected 2019-01-08 | study: AquaDiva: Metagenomics assemblies of 32 groundwater samples | reverse complement strand
CATGTCGGGCTTGGACAGCAGCAGGCTGCACAGGGCCACGCGGCGTTTCTCGCCACCCGAGAGGACGCCGACCTTGGCATCCCAGGGCGGCAGGCGCAACGCGTCGGCGGCGATTTCGAGCTGGTGTTCGGAGTCGGTGCCGGAAGTGGCAATGATGGCTTCGAGCCGTGCCTGCTCGGCGGCCAGCGCGTCAAAGTCGGCATCGGGTTCGCCGTAAGCGGTGTACACGGCCTCGAGCTGGGCCTTGGCGGCAAACACCGCGCCCATGCCGGCTTCCACGCTCTCGCGCACCGTGTGCTCGGGGTCCAGCTTGGGCTCCTGCGGCAGGTAACCGATGTTCAGGCCCGGCATGGGCATGGCCTCGCCTTCGTACTCTTTGTCCAGACCGGCCATGATCTTGAGCAGCGTGGACTTGCCGGAACCGTTGGTGCCGAGCACGCCGATCTTGGCGCCCGGGAAAAAGCTGAGGGAAACGTCTTTGAGAATCTGACGCTTGGGCGGCACGATCTTGCCGACCTTGTTCATGGTAAATACGTACTGGGCCATCGGGATTAACTTCTCTTAAGGGGAAAACAACGCAGGGAACCTGACCGGACCGGCCCGCAAAACAGGCTGGCCGGCGGTGATGCTGCAAACAAAAACCACACGCCTTAGCTGGGGGGCAGGCACCCTGAATCAAGGCGCGTTTCCGGCGTGAACCCCCCGATTATCGTTCCATGCGACAATACACGGGTTGCTGGCTCCAGTTGCCTGCAGCAATTAGGCACACCTTCGGTGACAGTTTGGGTGCCCAGCCTGACTTTTTTACCCGTCTGCCTTTCACTGGCGGAGGCTTCAACAGCCCCCGACTGGCCGATCTTTGGCACCTTCGCGTGCACCATCAATGACTTTTGAAAATCTGAATTTGGCTCCGGCCATTCTTAAAGCCGTGCTTGAGCAGGGCTATACCGTTCCCACCCCAATCCAGGCCCAGGCCATTCCGGCCGTGCTGGCAGGCGGCGACCTGCTCGGCGGCGCCCAGACCGGCACCGGCAAAACCGCGGCCTTCGTGCTGCCCATGCTGCAGCGCCTGTCCTCCGAGCCGTCCCTGAAAAACAAGCGCGGCGTCAACGCCGTGCGCGCCCTGATCATGACCCCGACGCGCGAACTCGCCGCGCAGGTCGAAGAAAGCGTTCGCCTCTACGGCAAATACCTCGAACTCTCCTCCATGGTGATGTTCGGCGGTGTCGGCATGGGCGCGCAGATTGAAAAACTGCGCCGCGGCGTCGACATCCTGGTGGCCACCCCCGGCCGCCTGCTGGACCATGCCAGCCAGGGTACGCTGGACCTGAGCCAGGTGCAGATCCTGGTGCTCGACGAAGCCGACCGCATGCTGGACATGGGCTTCATCCACGACATCAAGAAGGTGCTGGCCCTGGTGCCCAAGCATAAGCAGACGCTGCTGTTTTCCGCCACCTTCAGCGACGAGATCCGCGACCTGGCCAACGGCCTGCTGCGCGACCCGCTGCACATCCAGGTGACGCCGCGCAACACCACGGTGCAGCGCATCACGCAGACCATCCACCCGGTCGGCCGCGGCAAGAAAAAAGCGCTGCTCACGCACATCATCAACGAGCACAACTGGAGCCAGGTGCTGGTGTTCACACGCACCAAGTTCGGCGCCAACAATGTGGCCGAACACCTGACGAAAAACGGCATCCCCGCGATGGCGCTGCATGGCAACAAGAGCCAGACCGCCCGCACCCAGGCACTGCAGGATTTCAAGAGCGGCAGCATCCGTGCCTTGGTGGCCACCGACATTGCCGCCCGCGGCATCGACATCGACGAGCTGCCACACGTCGTGAACTATGAAATCCCCAATGTCAGCGAAGACTATGTGCACCGCATCGGCCGCACCGGCCGCGCCGGCAACAGCGGCGAGGCCGTGAGCCTGGTCTGCCTGGACGAGGAAGGCTTCATGCAGGACATCGAGCGTTTCACCAAGCAGAACATCGAAAAAGTCATCGTGCCCGGTTTTGAAGCCGAGCCCGGCGAAAAAGCCGAGCCGCTGGCCATGGGCCGCCAGACCATCTGGGGCGGCCTGGGCAAGCCGCCGAGTCGTGACGTGATGCAGGCAGCCGCCAAGGCCGCCCGCAGCGAAATGATGACGCGCATCCGCGAGAACAAGCCCCAGGCGGGCCGAGGCGCCGGCAATGGCGGCGGCGGCAACGGTGGTGGCAATGGTGGTGGACGCGGCCGCAGCGGCGGTGGCGGTGGCGGTGGCGGTGGCGGTGGCGGCAATGGTGGTGGCCGCAGCCAGCCCCAAGGCGGCCAGCCGCGCCAGAATTCGGGCTACGCACAAGGCGGCCAGCCTGCACAGCAGCAGGCACGCAACCCGAATGCCCAGCCTCCCCGTCCACGCAACACCCAGGAGCGCGACGATGATGCCCAACCCGCCAGCCATGTTTCCTCAGGCTTCCCTTCCTCCGGCCAGCCCACAGGCGGCAACCGCGGCAACTACCGCGGCGGCGGCCGGCCAGCCGGCGGTGGCGGTGGCGGCGGACGCTCGGGGGGCCCTGGTGGCCGGAGCAACGGGTCTGGTCGGTCGGGAAATTCTGGCTCGTTTACTGGCCGATAAAACCTATACGGCGGTCCACTGCGTGGGCCGCCGCAAGCCTGATTCCGTGCACCCCTCGCTGGTGGTGCATCTGACCGATTCGCTCACTGAGTTTTCAGCCCCGCCGGTGGACGATGTGTTCATCGCGCTGGGCACCACCATCAAGGTGGCAGGCAGCCAGCAGGCGTTCCGGGCGGTCGATTTCGACGCCGTCGTGGCCCTGGCCCGATCGGCGCGTGCCGCCGGCGCGACCCGCCTGGGCATCGTCAGCGCCATGGGCGCCGACACCAATTCCCCTGTTTTTTACAACCGCGTCAAAGGCGAGATGGAAGACGCTGTCAGCCAGCTCGGCTACGACAGCGTGGTCTTCGCACGCCCCTCGGTTCTGGCGGGCGACCGCGAGGCCCTGGCACAGGCCACCCGCCCCGGCGAACAGCTCGCCCTGGTCGCCATGCGGCTGTTCAAGCCGTTGATCCCGCGCAACTACCGCGTGGTTGCAGCGGCCGACGTCGCCGCGGCGCTGGTAAACACCGTCAAGGCCGGCCAGCCGGGACGCCGCGTGCTGCTCTCGGGCGAGCTGCAGTTCTCCTGAAAATTAGCGGCCTTTTTGGCCTCCAGCCCTTGACAGACGGGCGCCTTCAGCTACTGATTCAATAGCAATTGGTGGTTTTCCGGCGCGCCTTTCAGCCCTGCACAAACAGCGTCACCAGCGGGTCCGGCCCGACCTGGCGGCTCCAGTGGCCGTGGATGGCCGCGTCAAACGCGGCGCCCGGCGGCAGCAGATCGGCCGAATAAAAATGGTCCCCGGGCTTGAACACGCGCGATGTTCCGTCCTGCAGGCCGATTTCCATCTGGCCGCCGAGAATGATCACCCACTGCGCTGTCACCGTGCAATGAAACTGGCTGCGAAATCCCACCGGGCTGTGGCGCAGCTGGTAACCGGTCGACGGCATCAAAGGGGACAGCAGCGCCTGCGGCGACCCTTCGGTCAGCGCCAGCGGCTCCTCGCGGAATCCGGCGCGGCCATCGGGGCCGGTGTAGAGCGTGGTCTTGGTGAAAACAGTCATGGGCAATCCGTGAAAAGTAAATGAAGGGTGCGTTCAGGCACCGGTGGTTTGCCGCCAGGCCAGCACGGCGGCCACGATGTCTTCGGGCCGGCTGGCCAGGTCGAAGCTTTGTGCATTTTCCTCCGGGCCGGGCGCTTCCAGCGTACTGAGCTGGCTGGCCAGCAGCGACAGCGGCATGTAATGGCCGGTCCGCGCAGCCATGCGGGCCGCGAGCAAGGGGTAGTCGCCCTGCAAATGGAGAAAACGGGCGTCGGGCGCACCGCGCCGCAGGATATCGCGGTAGGCGCGCTTGAGCGCCGAGCACGACAGCACCAGGCCGCGCCCGGCCGCCTGCGCCTGCTGCAGCCGCCCGGCCAGCGTTTGCAGCCAGCCTTCGCGGTCCTCGTCGCCCAGCGCCACCCCGGCGGCCATGCGCGCCACGTTGCTGGCGGGATGCAGGCTGTCGCCCTCCAGGAACTCCAGGCCCAGGGCGGCCGCCAGCTGGGCGCCCACGGTGCTTTTGCCGCAGCCGCTGACGCCCATGACCACAAAAATATCGGAACTCATCTGCGTCACATTCTGCCTTCTCGATAGCCGCTGGCGACTAAGTCGACCAGCGCACGGTGGCGTCGGCGCGTTGGTGCAGGTCGGGCAGCAGCTCCAGCCCCAGCCCGGGTTTGCCGTTCAGGCTGAGCATGCCTTGGGTCACCGTGGGCAACTCGGTCACGAGTTCCTTGTACCAGCCGGTGTAGAAGGCGCGCACGCTTTCCTGAATCAGGGCATTGGGTGCGTGCAGGGACAGGTGGCTGGACGCCGCCCACACCACCGGCCCGGTGCAGTCGTGCGGCGCCACCGGCAGTTGCCAGGCGTCGGCCATGGCCGCGATCTTGCGCGCCTCGGTCAGGCCGCCGCACCAGCTCAGGTCCAGCATGGCGACACCGGCCACGCCGGTCTGCAGGTAGTCCTTGAAACCCCATTTGTAGCTCAGCGTTTCGCTCGCGCAGATCAGCGCGTCGCAATCTTTCGAATACTGTTTGAGCAGGTCCAGCGAATCCATGCGGATCGCGTCTTCGTGCCAGAAGGTGTTGAAGGGCTTGAGCGCGCGCGCGATCTTCTGCGCCATCGGCAGCCGCCACAGGCTGTGGAACTCCACCATGATGTCCATCTGCTCGCCGACCGCAGAGCGGATCTTGCGAAACGGCTCCAGCGCCAGGTCCAGGTCCGAGCTGCTGATGTACTGCCCGTCGCTTTTTTCGGCCGCCGGATCGAAGGGCCAGATCTTCATCGCCGTCACGCCTTCGGACAGCAGCGACTCGGCCAGTTCGTCGGCGTGATGCAAAAAGCCTTCGAGGTCTTCGTACGGCCCGGCATTGGCCTTTTTGGCGTCACCGATGCCCCAATTGGCGCTGGTCTGGTTGACGGTGCTGCGCACGTACTGGTAACCGGCGCAGGTGTTGTAGATGCGTATGCTGTCGCGGCTCTTGCCGCCCAGCGCGGTGTACAGCGGCATGTTGGCCGCCTTGCCGAAAATGTCCCACAGCGCGATGTCGATGGCCGAGTTGCCGCGCGTCTCCACGCCGGAGCCGCGCCAGCCGAGGTAGCCGGTGATGTCCCTGTTGCGCGCTTCGATGGCCAGCGGGTCCTTGCCCAGCAGCTTGGGGCCAGCCCATTCGTGGATGTAGGCTTCCACGGCCGCGGCCCCCATGAAGGTCTCGCCGAGGCCGATCAGGCCTTCGTCGGTGTGGATGCGGACCCAGATGATGTTGGGAAACTCGCCCAGGCGCAGGGTTTCAACGTTGGTGATTTTCAAATGAGATCTCCGTAAAAAAGGCCGCAAGAGGAAACCTCTGCGGCCTTGTGACGCGACGGCAGGAAGCCGCTTAGCCGCCGCGCGCCTTCTTCAGCGCATCCATCACCATCTTGACCGGCTCGGCGCCAATCGTCGGAATGTTTTTGTCATAGACGGGCTTGACCTTGTCGAACATGCGTTTCTGCTCGGCCGCACTCACTTCGTTGACCTGCATCCCTTTGGCCTTCAGGCTGGTCAGGGACTTTTCATTGAGCGCACGGTTGGCCGCGCGCTGGACCTTCTGGCCCTCCATGGCCGCTTCACGCAGCACCGCCTGCTCCTGCGGGTTCAGCTGGTCCCAGAGCTTCTTGCTGTAGAGGATCAGGAAGGGCGTGTAGGCGTGGCGCGTGACGCTCAGGTACTTCTGCACTTCATTGAACTTGGAGGTTTCAATGGTCACGAAAGGATTTTCCTGGCCGTCGATGGTTTTGGTTTCCAGCGCGGTGAACACTTCACCAAAGGCCATGGGCACGGCGTTGGTCCCCAGGGTCTTGAAGGTGTCGATGAAGATGTTGTTCTGCATCACGCGCACCTTGACGCCGTCAAAATCTTCCGCCCTGGCGACCGGCCGCTTGCTGTTGGTCAGGTTGCGGAAACCGTTCTCCCAGTAGGCCAGGTTGATCAGGCCGGCTTCTTCCAGCTTTTTGTTGAAGTAGGCGCCGGCCGGGCCGTCAAGCACGGCATCGGCTTCCTTTTCATTGGCAAACAGGAAAGGCAGATCGAAAGCGCCGAGCTCCTTGACGATGCCCACCAGCGGCGAACTCGAGGTGCACACCATCTCCTGGGTACCGGCGCGCAGCGCCTGCGTGGCCGGCAGGTCACCGCCCGCGGCGCCGCCCCAGAAGGCATTGATCTTCATCTTGCCGCCGGTCTTGGCGGCCAGCACTTCCTGCATCTTCTTGACGCCGACGCCGACCGGGTGGTCTTCGTTGACGCCATTGGTGAACTTGATCGTGCGGTCGGCAAACTGCGCGAAGCTCGAAGTGGCCACCAGCAAGGCGGCTGCGGCCAGGGCCAGGGTTCTGCGTTTGAACATGGTTGTCTCCTTTTATATAAACGACAGGGGTTGGGAAAGGGAAGTCATCGCATCCACCACTTCAGTGGTTCAGTGACGATGGAGGGGAAAAGCACCAGCAGGAAAAGCACAGCCAGTTGCGCCATCAGAAAGGGCAGAACACCCTTGAAGGCCTCGTCCATGCTGATCCTGGCGACGCCGCAGACCACGTTGAGCACGGTGCCTACCGGCGGCGTGATCAGGCCGATGGCATTGTTCATGATGAACATGATGCCGAAGTAGACCGGGTCGATGCCGGCCTTGAGCACCACCGGCATCAGCACCGGCGTGAGGATCAGCACCGTCGGCGTGAAGTCCAGCGCGGTGCCGACAATCACGATGAGGATCATCATGACGAACATCAGCAGCATCTTGTTACCCATGAAAGGCGCCATCATGTTGGCGACCTCCGTGGGGATGTTGGCGACCGTGATCAGCCAGGCGCTGACCATGGCCGCGGCCACCAGGAACATCACCACCGCGGTGGTCTTGCCGGCCGCCAGGATCAGCCCGTACATGGCCGACCATTTCAGCTCGCGGTAGATGAACATGCCGACCACAAAGCTGTACACCGCGGCCACCACGGCGGCCTCGGTCGGCGTGAAGATGCCGAACTTCATGCCGCCAATAATGACGATGGGCAGGGTCAGCGCAAAGCCGCCCTGGGCCGTGATGCGCAGCCGGTCAGGCATGGGCAACCTGGGGGCCGCAGGAACGTTTTCCTTCCTGGCCACCCACCACCAGGTCAGACCGATCGCCGCACCCATCAGGATGCCGGGCACGATGCCGGCCAGAAACAGCTTGGTGATGGAGACATTACCGGCCACACCAAAAATGATCAGGCCGATGGAAGGAGGTATCACCGGTGCAATGATGCCGCCCGACGCCACCAGGCCTGAGGCCCGGCCCACGTTGTAACCGGCAGCCCGCATCATGGGAATCAGCAGCGCGGCCAATGCGGCGGTGTCGGCAATGGCCGAACCCGACAGCGAAGCCATGATGACCGCCGCAATCACCGTGACGTAACCGAGGCCGCCGCGGAAATGCCCGACCCAGGCCATCGCCAGGTTGACAATGCGGCGGCTGATGCCGCCGGCATTCATGAATTCGCCCGCCAGCAGGAAAAACGGCACGGCCAGCAACGGGAAGTTGTCGGCACCGTCGACAAAACGCTGGGCCAGGATCTGGCTGTCAAAAGTGACGAGGCCGCTGGTGGCCGCCAGGAAAGCCATCAGCGTGACGCCGCAGACCAGCAGCGCATAGGCGATCGGCATGCCGATGGCCATGGCGGCCAGCAGGCTGAGAATAAAAACGCTGACGGTCATGCCTTGCTTCCCTGCATTTGTTTTTCGACGTCGGCCAGGCCCTCGGTTTCGATCACCTGCACCAGTTCGGCCTCGCTGATCTGCCCGGTGACCAGGCGATAAAGCACATTGAGGTTGATCATGCCCATCACCACACTGACAACGTAACCGATGCCGTAAATCCAGATCATGGAAATGCCGACCACCGGCGACACATTGGTGACCTGCAGCTCGTGCATCTCGAAAGTGCCCATGAAAAAGAGCACATTGCAGAACAGCATCAGTGCTTCGCTCAGAAACAGGCAGACCTTTTTGCCAAGCACCGGCAGGTGCTTGATCAGGGTGTCCACGCCCAGATGCCCGCCTTCGTGCATGGCCAGCATCGCGCCGATGTAGGTCAGCCAGATGAAGAAGTACCGCGACATTTCGTCAGAGACGGAAATGCCTGAATTGAAGGCGTAACGCAGCACCACGTTGCCGAACACCATGATGACCATGGCCACCATGCAGACGACCACCAGCAGCTCCAGCAACTTGAAGAAGCCGTGAATCGCCGTATCCATCGTTTTTTGAAAATTCATCTTTCGCCTATGGTCTGGTGAGATGGCTCAGGCCGCCTTGAGCTGCCGTGCGGGACTGCTCAGGATGGGCAGGCGGCGGCGCGAGGCCAGCACCTCTTCGATGTCCTCTTTCGCGCCGTCGATCAGCACGCGGATCGCACGCTCGGCTTCGTCGGGCTGGTGCGCGATCACGGCGTCCAGCACGGCACGGTGCAGCGGCAGGGAGTGGGTCGGGCCATCCTTGCGGCGCGTGGAAATTTCAAAGCTGGTGCGCAGCAGCGCCCCCAGCGCCTTGCTCATCTGCACCAGCATGCGGTTGCGGCTGGCGCGCAGCAGGCCCTGGTGGAAACGCAGGTCGTGGGTGACATAGTCGCCGCCCTCCTCGACCGCATGTTTCATGCCGGCGTAAGCGGCTTCGACCTCGGCAATGTCCTGCGCCGTGGCGCGCTCTGCCGCCAGGCGCATCGCGGCGGGCTCCACCACGCGGCGCAGGTCCTGCAGGTCGCGCAGGAATTCGGGGGTCAGTCCCGCCTTGGACTGCCAGATGATGACGTCGGGGTCGAACCAGTTCCAGTGGTCCTCCGACAACACGCGGGTGCCCACCTTGGGCCCGGTGGTCATCAGGCCCTTGGCGATCAGCGACTTCACGGCCTCGCGCACCACCGTGCGGCTGACACCAAGCTCCTGGCACAACACCGGCTCGGGCGGAATCGACGCGCCCACAGCATACCGGCCCGCAACAATGGCTTCGCCAAGGTGGTCAACCGTGTTGCCGTGAACGTTTTTGATCATTGCCGTCTGTTTAGTGGTTATTACTAGGATTCGCGGCGCAATGGTATGACGATAATATGTTTATCAATTAAGGATTTTCCCTATGACCGACCCCAAGACCCCCCGGAAGAAACCCGAAGAGCTACGCAGCCAGCAATGGTTTGGCCGCCAGGACCGCGACGGTTTCGCCTACCGCAGCTGGGTCAAGGGCAAGGGCGTGCCGCACGACCAGTTCGACGGCCGCCCGGTCATCGGCATCTGCAACACCTTCAGCGAACTGACGCCCTGCAACAGCCACTTCCGCACGATTGCCGAGCAGGTCAAGATCGGTGTGTACGAGGCCGGCGGCTTCCCGCTGGAGTTCCCGGTCATGTCCTTGGGTGAGACCCTGCTGCGCCCGACCGCCATGCTGTACCGCAACCTCGCCAGCATGGATGTGGAAGAAAGCATTCGCGGCAACCCGATCGACGGCGTCGTGCTGCTGATGGGTTGCGACAAGACCACGCCTTCGCTGGTGATGGGCGCGGCCAGCGTGGACCTGCCCACCGTGGGTGTCAGCGGCGGTCCCATGCTCAGCGGCAAATGGCGTGGGCAGGAGCTGGGCTCGGGCACCGGCGTCTGGAGCATGAGCGAGCAGGTGCGCGCCGGCACCCTCAAGCTCGCCGACTTTTTTGAAGCCGAAAGCTGCATGCACCGCAGCCACGGCCACTGCATGACCATGGGCACGGCCAGCACCATGGCCAGCATGGTCGAGGCGCTGGGCATAGGCCTGCCGGGCAACGCGGCCTACCCGGCCGTCGATGGGCGGCGCAATGTGCTGGCGCGCATGGCCGGGCGCCGCGCGGTCGAGATGGTGCATGAAGACCTGATACTCTCGAAAATCCTCACACGTGAAGCGTTTGAAAACGCCATCAAGACCCTGGCCGCGATTGGCGGATCGACCAACGCGGTGATCCACCTGATTGCGATGGCCGGCCGCATCGGCGTGAAACTCACAGTGGACGACTTCGACCGGCTCGCCAGCGAACTGCCCTGCCTGGTCAACCTGCAGCCGTCCGGCAAGTTCCTGATGGAAGACTTCTGCTACGCCGGCGGCCTGCCGGTGGTCATGAAGGAAATCGCGCAGCACCTGCACACGGGCGCCATCACCGCCAACGGAAAAACCATAGGCGAGAACATTGCCGATGCACAGAACTACAACACCGAGGTGATCCGTCCGCTGGCCACGCCGTTCAAGGACAAGGCCGGCATTGCCGTGCTGCGCGGCAACCTGTCGCCGCGCGGCGCCGTCATCAAGCCGAGTGCGGCCACGCCCGCACTGATGGTGCACACCGGCCGCGCGGTGGTGTTTGAAAACATCGAGGACTTCCACGCCCGCATCGACGACGAAAACCTCGACATCGACGAGACCTGCGTCATGGTGCTGAAAAACTGCGGCCCCAAGGGCTACCCCGGCATGGCCGAGGTCGGCAACATGCCGCTGCCGCCCAAGGTGCTGCGCAAGGGCATCACCGACATGGTGCGCATCAGCGACGCCCGCATGAGCGGCACCGCCTACGGCACGGTGGTGCTGCACACGGCGCCCGAAGCGGCGGCCGGCGGCCCGCTGGCGATTGTGCAGAACGGCGACCTGATCGAACTCAACGTGCCCGAGCGCAAGCTGCATCTGCATATCAGCGACGAGGAGCTGGCGCGCCGCCTGGCCGAATGGAAAGCCCCACCGCCACCGCTGTCCTCGGGTTACTGGAAGCTCTACGTCGACCACGTGCTGCAGGCCGACGAAGGGGTGGACCTCGACTTCCTGGTCGGCAAACGCGGCTCTTTCGTGCCGCGCGACAACCACTGATTCACAAGGCTTGACATGAAATTACTCATCACAGGGGGCGCCGGTTTTGTGGGCGCCAGGCTGGCCCGCGCCATTCTCAAGAAAGACCGGCTCGACGGCCAGACCGTTGACGAGCTGCACATAGCCGACATGTTTGCACCGCCGGCCGATCTGGCGGCCGACAAGCGTGTGCGGGTGCACACCGGCCCGCTGCTCAACCAGTCGGAACTGTTTGCCAGCGGCTTCGACGCCGTGTTCCACCTGGCCTCGGCCGTGTCGGGCGAGTGCGAGCTGGACTTCGACCTCGGCCTGCGTTCCAACCTCGACAGCACCCGCCTTCTGCTCGACGGCCTGCGAAAGGCCGGCAATGCCCCGCGCCTGGTGTTCGCCAGTTCGGTGGCGGTCTTCGGCCCGGATGTATCCAACCCGTTGCCCGACCTCGTGAGCGACCATACGCTGCCGTCGCCGCAGACCTCCTACGGCATGCACAAGCTGGTGTGTGAACACCTGATCGCCGACTACACCCGCAAGGGTTTTGTCGATGGCCGCTCGGCGCGGCTGATGACGGTCACCGTGCGCCCGGGCAAACCCAACGGCGCGGCGTCCTCGTTTTTCAGCGGCATCATCCGCGAGCCCCTGGCCGGCGTGGAAACCACCTGCCCGGTGGATGCGAGCGTCACGCATCCCGTGTCATCGCCGTCAAACACAGTGCATGGCCTGATCACCGTGTTCGAGGCCAGCCAGCAAGCCATGGGCGGGCGGCTGGCGCTCAACCTGCCGGGCCTCAATGTCAGCGTCGGCGAGATGCTGCAGGCCCTGGAAGAGGTCGCCGGCCCCGAGGTCCGCCGGCGGGTTCGTTTTGAACGCGACGAACGCATTGCCGGCATCGTGGCCAACTGGGCGCGCGGCGCCAGCGCCGGTCGGGCGCACGCCCTCGGCCTGAAGCCCGACGTCTCCTTCAAGGCCATCATTGAACAGTACATCGAGGATTGCCGCAGCCCCGCCTACCCGGCCGGTGCCCTGCAGGGCATGTCCTGAACCATGCCCACCGGCATGCCTGCGCAGACTCCTAACACGCAGCCCGCATGAACGGCCGCCGGTTGCTGGCGGTCGACTGGGGCACCTCGTCGCTGCGCGGGGCGCTGGTCGGGCCCGATGGCCAGGTGCTGGCAGAACGCGCCCTGGCGCGCGGCATCCTCAGCGTGGCGGCAGGCGACTTTCCGGCGGTTTTTGAAGCCGCGTTTGGCGACTGGATGACGGCCGGCACCTTGTGCCTGATCTCGGGCATGGCCGGCAGCCAGCAGGGCTGGCGGGAAGCGCCTTACTGCGCCTGTCCGGCCGGTTTCAGCGACATCGCCGCCCGGCTTGAATGGCTGGAGCCCGGCCGCATCGCCATCGTGCCCGGCCTCAGCATCAGCACCGGCGGCGTTCCCGATGTCATGCGCGGCGAGGAAACGCAGATCGTCGGTGCCCTGCTGCTGCTGGGCATCACCGATGCGCGCCTGGTGCTGCCGGGGACCCACAGCAAATGGGTCACGGTCGCCGACGGCCGCATCACGGATTTTTCAACCTGGATGACCGGCGAGTTTTACGCCCTGCTGCGCCAGCACTCGATTCTGGCGCGCACGCTGCCTGCGGGGGAGCCGCCGGCGGACACAGCCGCCTTCGGCCAGGGCGTGGCCCGCGCACTGGCCGGTCCCGGCCTGCTGCACACCGCCTTCAGCACCCGTACCCTGTCCCTGTTCAAGCACCTGCCGCCCGATGCTCTGCCCAGTTACCTGTCGGGACTGGTCATCGGCGAAGAACTCAAAGGCCAGAACCTGCAGCGCGGCGATGCGGTGGTGCTCATGGGTGCAGAGGCACTGACCGCGCGTTATGAACAGGCGCTGGCGCAACTGGGCGTGACGGTCCGTCGCGTGGGCGCCAGTGCCACCTGGCGCGGCCTGCGCGCCATTGCCGACACCTTGCCTCCACCCCCTCCACCATGAACCGATGAACGCCTCCCAAAAATTTGCCACTGCCCTGCAGACCCTGCCACTGGTCGCCATCCTGCGCGGCCTGCGTCCCGCCGAGGCCGTCCCGGTGGGCCAGGCGCTGCAGTCCACCGGCTGGACACTGATCGAAGTCCCGCTCAATTCGCCACAACCGCTGGACAGCATTGCGGCGATGGCCGCCGCCTGTCCCCAGGCCCTGGTCGGCGCCGGCACGGTGCTGAGCGTGGAGGACGTGCGCAATGTGCAGGCCGCGGGCGGCCAGCTGATCGTGTCGCCCAACTTCAACCCGGCCGTCGTGCGCGAAGCCGTACGGCTGGGCCTGGTCTGCCTGCCCGGCGTGATGACGGCCAGCGAGGCCTTTGCCGCGCTCGAAGCCGGCGCCACCGGCCTGAAAATTTTCCCGGCGGAGATGATCACGCCCGCCGTGCTGAAAGCGCTGCACGCGGTGCTGCCGGCCGCCACCCGGGTGCTGCCGGTGGGCGGTATCACGCCGGACAACATGGCCGCTTATTTCGCCGCCGGTGCCAGCGGTTTCGGTATCGGATCGGCGCTTTACAAACCCGGCATGACGGCCACGGAAGTCGCTGAAAATGCTACAAAATTCATAGCTGCCTGCGCTGGTAACATCCGGGCATGAGCAATCTTTCACCACCATCTTCCACAGGTATTTCTTTCGGACTGTCGGGCCGCGTCTGCATCGTCACGGGCGGTGCCCAGGGCATCGGCGAGGCGTGTATACGGCGCTTTGCGCGCGAGGGCGCGCAGGTCGTGATCGCCGACATCGACGACGTCCGCGGCGCGGCACTGGCCGATGAACTCGGCGGCCTGTACCTGCACTGCGACGTCGGCGACAAGGCCCAGGTCGATGCCCTGGTGGCGCAAACCCTGGCCGTCCACGGCCACATCGATGTGCTGGTCAACAACGCCGGCATTTTCCGGGCCGCCGATTTTCTGGAGGTCACCGAGGCCGACTTCGACGCCGTGCTGCGCATCAACCTCAAGGGCTCGTTTCTGGTGGGCCAGGCCGTGGCGCGCGTGATGGCCGGCGCGGGCAAGGGCAGCATCATCAACATGAGTTCGGTCAACGCCGTGCTGACCATTCCGACCATTGCCAGCTACAACGTCAGCAAGGGCGGCATCAACCAGCTCACCCGGGTGATGGCGCTGGCGCTGGCCGACAAGGGCGTGCGTGTCAACGCGGTCGCGCCCGGTACCATCGCCACCGAGCTGGCGGCCAAAGCGGTCCTGACCAGCCCCGAGGCAACCGCCCGCATCATGAGCCGCACGCCCATGAAACGTCTGGGCGAACCCTCAGAGATTGCCGACACCGTGGCCTACCTGGCCAGCGATGCGGCCAGTTACATCACCGGCGAGATCGTGGTGGTCGACGGTGGCCGCATGACCCTGAATTACACCGTTCCGGTGTAGCCGGTCCGGCCGGCCACAGGAATGCGGCTGATTGCCGCTTCCCGTTGACATGGATCATGGATACGCGTGGGCGAACTCCCAAAAATTGGCCAGATTCAATAGACTGGCCGTTCAACAACCGGAGTTCACCATGATGTCAATTCGCCTGATTTCCATCGCCGCAGTCGCTGCCACCTTGGGTTTGGCCGGTTGCGCCCAGACACGCTACGGTCACATGGCGCATCATCCTGGCGCTGCGGCTGCGGCAACAGGACAAGCCATGCCCATGGCCGGTCCCGGCGGCCCCATGGCGCGCATGGACGACCACATGACCGCCATGCGTGCCATGCACGACAGGATGTCACGCGCCAGGACGCCGGAGGAGCGCAACGCCCTGATAGCCGAGCACCACAAACTCATGCAGGACGGCATGGGCATGATGGGTGGCATGGGCCCCGGCGGCCCTGGTGGCATGGGCGGCATGGGCCCCGGCGGCATGGGAGGCATGGGTGGCATGATGGGTCCCGGTACTGGCCCCGCAGCCGGTGACCCGGCGGCACGCCAGCAATGGATGGAAAAACGCATGGAGATGATGCAGTCCATGATGCAGATGATGATGGACCGCCTGCCCCCGGCACCCGCCAAACCCTGAAAGACACCATGACCTCCAGCACCACGTCCTCCGCCGGCGCAGCCTACGGCTTTTACTGCAAACCGGACGACAAGAGCTTCGCCCATGTGGTGAGCCGTGTCACCGACGCCCTCAAGGCCGAAGGCTTCGGCGTGCTGACCGACATCGACGTGCAAGCGACCATGAAAACCAAGCTGGGGATCGATGTGCGGCCCTACCGCATCCTGGGCGCCTGCAATCCACCGCTGGCGCATCGCGCCCTGACCGCCCAGCCCGATATCGGGCTGCTGCTTCCCTGCAACGTCATCGTGCGTGAAGACGACGACGGCAGCTTCACCGTGGGTTTCATGGACCCGGTGGCGGTGATGCAGATGACCGACGACCCCGAGGTGGCCAGTGTGGCCGACGAGGTGCGTAGCCGCCTCGAGCGGGTTCGGTCGGCGCTGACGGCTGCACCCGGCGCCGCCGCGAAAACCTGAGAAGGTCAGCGCATACCCGGCTCGATCGCGGCAGTGACCGGCCCGCCTGAAGCACGATCCACGTCGCCGTCCCTCCCGCTGGCAGGGTTAAGGCCGCCGGCGGTTTGACCTTTCCACCATGGGAAGGTTTATCCTTTTCACGAAGCTGTTCAGGCCTTCCGAATGAAAAGGATGCTTTCCATGAAACACACACCTCATCCTCACCCCGATGGCGTGGCTGCCGGCCCCGCGCAGGGCGCCGGACATGACCACAGTCAAACCCACTCTGACGACCCGGCCGGTCTCAGGGACCCCGTCTGCGGCATGACCGTCACCGCAGCGTCAGGGCACCAGCTCGCGCACGAAGGCAGGACCTGGTATTTCTGCAGCGCCGCTTGCCTGGCAAAATTCGCCGCCCATCCGTCGGCTTACCTCGACAAACCAGCAATCGCACCCGCCCCTGAAACAAAAACTGCAACTGCCGATGGCCAGGCCGGAACCACCGTCTACACCTGCCCCATGCACCCGGAGATCCGGCAGGATCACCCGGGCAACTGCCCGATCTGCGGCATGATGCTGGAGCCGGTCATGCCCAGCCTCGACGAGGACGAGAACCCGGAGCTCCAATCCTTCACCCGCCGCTTCTGGTGGACGCTGCCGCTGACGGTGACGGTCACCGTGCTGGCGATGGCCGGCCACCAGTTCGGCTGGTTCGACATGGCCACCCAGAGCTGGATCGAGCTGGTGCTGACCCTGCCCGTGGTGCTGTGGGCGGGCTGGCCGTTTTTCGTGCGGGGTGCGCAGTCGTTGATCCACCGCAGTCCCAACATGTGGACCCTGATCGGCTTGGGGACGGGCGCCGCTTTTGTTTACAGCGTGGTGGCCACCGTGGCGCCCGGCGTGTTCCCCGACTCGTTCATTTCGATGGGACGCGTGGCCGTGTATTTCGAGGCAGCGGCCGTCATCATTTCACTGACACTGCTCGGCCAGATGCTGGAGCTGAAGGCGCGTTCGCAGACCTCGGCCGCCATCAAGTCCCTGCTTGGGCTGGCACCCAGGACCGCGCGGCGCATCCAGGCCGACGGCACGGAAGAAGACGTGCCGCTGAGCCATGTGCATGTGGGCGACAGCCTGCGCGTGCGCCCCGGCGAGAAAGTGCCGGTCGACGGTGTCGTCACCGAAGGCAGCAGTGCGGTCGACGAGTCGATGCTGACCGGCGAACCCCTGCCCGTGAGCAAACGGGCGGGCGACAAACTCATAGGCGCCACACTTAATACCAGCGGGGCCCTGGTCATGCGCTCCGAACGTGTGGGCGCGCAGACCATGCTGTCGCAGATCGTGCAGATGGTGGCGCAAGCCCAGCGCTCGAAGGCGCCCATGCAGCGCATGGCCGACCAGGTGGCGGGCTGGTTTGTCATGGCCGTGGTGGCGGTGGCGGTGCTGACCTTTTTCGGCTGGGGGTTTTTCGGGCCGCAGCCGAGCTGGGTGTATGGCCTGATCAACGCGGTGGCGGTGCTGATCATCGCCTGCCCCTGCGCGCTGGGCCTGGCCACGCCGATGTCCATCATGGTGGCCACCGGCAAGGCGGCCGGCCAGGGCATTCTTTTCCGCGATGCAGCAGCGATCGAACACTTGCGCACGGTCGATGTGCTGATCGTTGACAAGACCGGAACGCTGACAGCCGGCAAGCCGGCCTTCGACCGGGCGGTTCCGGCCGCCGGCTTCAGCGCCGACGAGGTATTGCGGCTGGCCGCCAGCCTGGACCAGGGCAGTGAACACCCGCTGGCAGACGCTATCGTGAATGCGGCGCGCGAGCGCGGCCTGGCGTTGGACAAACCCGAGAGTTTCGAATCGGCCAGCGGCATCGGTGTCAGCGGGCGCGTCGCCGGCCGGGCACTGGCTCTCGGCAACACCGCGCTGATGGCGCAGGCCGGTGTGGCCGTGGACGCCTTGCTGACGCAAGCCGAAGCGCTGCGCGCCGAGGGCGCCAGCGTGATGCACCTCGCCGTGGACGGCCAGCTCGCCGGCCTGCTGGCCGTGGCCGATCCGGTCAAGGCCAGCACGCCCGAGGCGCTGGCGACGCTGAAGGCCGCAGGCCTGCGCGTGATCATGGCCACCGGCGACGGCCTCACCACCGCCAGGGCCGTCGCCGCACGCCTGGGCATCGACGAGGTCCACGGCGGGGTCCAGCCCGCCGACAAGCTGGTGCTGGTCAAGCGCCTGCAAGAGCAAGGCCACATCGTGGCCATGGCAGGCGACGGCATCAATGACGCGCCGGCCCTGGCCCAGGCCAATGTGGGCATCGCGATGGGCACGGGTACCGACGTGGCCATGAACAGCGCCCAGGTGACGCTGGTCAAGGGCGACCTGCGCGGCATCGCACAGGCCCGGGCGATCTCGGAGGCCACCATCGCCAACATGAAGCAGAACCTCGGCTTTGCCTTTGTGTACAACGCCCTGGGCGTGCCGCTGGCCGCGGGCCTGCTCTACCCCTTCACCGGCTGGCTGCTGTCGCCGATGATTGCAGCGCTGGCAATGAGCCTGAGCTCGGTGTCCGTGATCAGCAACGCGCTGCGGCTGCGCAAGACGCGTTTGTCCACCTCCCCGTGATGGGCCTGCCCGCGACACCATCAGCGTGTCCGGCAGGGCCGGGTGACCGCACGCCCTTACACTGCCGCCATGCCCTCCCTGCCTGACTTCTCCACCCTGCTGGGCCTGAGCGTGGCGCTGGGCATCGGCCTGCTCGTCGGCGCGGAACGCGAACGTCGCAAGGGCAGCGGGCCGACGCGCGGTGCGGCGGGCATACGCACATTTGCGGTGACTTCGGTGCTGGGCGCCGTCGGCTTGCTGCTGGGTGGCGGCCTGTTGCTGGCGACGGTCGCCCTGGTCATAGGCGCCCTGGCCGTCGTGGCCTACCAGCGCACCCGGGAGCAGGACCCGGGCATGACCACCGAGATCGCCCTGCTGCTGACTTGCCTGCTGGGCGGGCTGGCGATGCGCAACGCGGCCCTGGCCGCCGGTGTGGGCGCGGCGCTGGCGGCGCTGCTGGCGGCGCGGAACGGCCTTCACCATTTCGTGCGCAGCGTGCTGACCGAGCGCGAGCTGCACGATGCCCTGCTGTTTTCGGCGGCAGCCCTGATCGCACTGCCGCTGGCCCCGGACCGCTTCCTGGGCCCCTTCGATGCCCTCAACCCCCATGCCATCACCCAGCTCGTCGTGCTGGTGATGGCCGTCAGCGCGCTCGGCTATGTGGCCACGCGCGCATTGGGTCCGCGTTACGGCCTGCCGCTGGCCGGCTTTGCGGCAGGCTTCATTTCGAGCACGGCCACCATCCATGCCATGGGCACGCGCGCGGCCAGGTCCGACACCCACGCGGAGGGCGCCATCGCCGGTGCGGTGCTCTCCAGCCTGGCCACCATGGTGCAGCTGGCGGTCGTGGTGGCTGCGGTGCAACCGGCGCTGCTCGACACGCTGAGGTGGCCGCTGGTCCTTGGCGGCGTGGCGGCGTGCGTCTACAGCCTTCTTTTATTTCCGCGTGGAAAACCGGCGGCAAACCTGGCAGCGGGCCCGCCAGAAAAGCAGGATCTTGGCCGCGCCTTTGACCTGAAAACTGCGGTTTCCTTCGCAACCGTTGTCAGTGCCGTGCTGGTGGTGTCAGCGGCCCTGAGCGCCTGGATAGGAGAGCGCGGCACCCTGCTGGCGGCGGCTGTGACCGGGCTGGTAGATGCCCATGCCACCGCCGCCTCGGTCGCCTCGCTGGTGGCGGCCGGCAAGCTGCCGCTGGACGCAGCGCTCTGGCCCATCCTTGTCGGCCTGAGCACCAACGCGCTGATGAAAGCCGTTGTGGCCTTCAATGCAGGTGGCGCCGCCTACGCGGCGCGTATCGTGCCGGGGCTGGTGCTGGTCATCGCAGCGGTCTGGCTGGGCGTGTGGCTGGGGTGAAGGAATCGCGCATGCCAGCTGATGTCACCGCCCCCGGGATTTTTACCGACGAGACCTCCAGCACGCGTTGCGCCTGGTGCCAGGCCACGCCGCTGTACCGCCACTACCACGACACCGAATGGGGCTTTCCGGTGGCCGATGAACGCAGGCTGTTCGAAAAGATCTGCCTGGAAGGTTTTCAGGCCGGCCTGAGCTGGCTGACCATCCTGAACAAGCGCGAAGCCTTTCGCAGCGCGTTCGCCAACTTCGATGCCGAACAGGTGGCGCGTTTTGATGCCGCCGATGTCCAGCGCCTGCTCGGCGATGCAGGCATCGTGCGCCACGCCGGCAAGATCGCATCAAGCATCAACAACGCACGGCGTGTCCTGGAGTTGCGCCGCGAGTTCGGCTCGCTGGCCGCCTACGTCTGGCGGCTGGAGCCCGACGCCGCCAGCCGGCCCAAACACCTCACGCTGGAAGCCGTGCGCGCCCTGCCCCATTCGCCAGCCTCGGCGGCGCTGTCCAAAGACCTGAAAAAACGCGGCTGGACCTTTGTCGGGCCAACCACGATGTACGCCTTCATGCAGGCCATGGGCCTGGTCAACGACCACCTCGAAGGTTGCGCCAGCCGCGAGTTGGCGCTGGCGGCACGCGCGGCCTTCACGCCACCGGTTTGAAGGTCGCAGCCATTTGCTACTGAATACATAGCTGCTTGCGCCCGTGGTTATTGGGCTGGAGGCCTTTTTCTCTTCAAACCCCGGCTGATGGAATTCTTTTCAGCAGCCCCGCCGTGCTGCGCGGCCAGCCGATGCCGCCAAACCAGGCGCCGCCGGCCACCGCCCAGGCATTGAGCACGCCGTAGATCACCAGCGCCACCGCCTGGGCAAGAAAAACCCCGGCCAGGCCACCGTCCCAGCGCAGGGCCAGCCAGCCGCCGCCGAGGGCCACCGCCAGCCGCGCCAGGTTGCCGAGCACCGGCCAGAGCAGCCGCCCGGCCCCCTGCGACGCAAAGTACAGCGCCAGGCCAAGTCCGAAAAAACCATACACCGGCCCCACCACCCGCAGGTAGGCGCTACCGGCTTCTATCATGGCCGGGTCGCTGTTGAACAGTGAGAGCCAGGCCTTGGGAAACGCCGCGGCCCACAGGCCGATGGCTTCGGTCATCACGAAGGCCATGCCCGCGCCTATCCAGGTCGCGTGCAGCGCGCGTTCGCGCTGGCCCGCACCCATGCAGGTGCCCACCATCGCGACCAGCGGCGCACCGAAACCGAAGACCAGCGGCACCAGCAGATACTCCAGCCGCGAGGCCGTGCCGTAGCCGGCAATCGCTGCGGTGCCGAAGCCGCCGACCAGCGCGGTGGTGATGCCTATGGCCAGGTTGGTGGCGACCGTGGACACCGTGCCAACCAGGCCGACACGCAGGATGTCCTTGAACAAAACCCAACGAAAACGGACGTGTTCGAGCGAGGGGCGCAACAGGCTTTTCGGCGACCACAAATAAGCTGCCAGCACCAGGCTGCCCACCAGGTAGTAGGCCAGCAGCGCAATGGCCCCGCCGGCGATGCCCAGCGCGGGCAGCGGACCCCAGCCGAAAATCAGCAAAGGCGACAGCGGCAGCAGCACCAGCGCGCCCAGCACGGTGACATTGGCCGGCACCGCCATGTTGCCGGTGCCGCGTATCACCGCCGACAAGGTGTTGAAAATCCAGACCAGCACGGCGCCGGAAAACACCCAGTTGGAATACACCATGGCCGCCTCCAGCGCGCCGCCGGTGCCGCCCATGCGCGCATACAGCCAGCGCCCGCCGCCCAGCACCGCGACCGTGAACAGCAGCGCGAACACGGCGGCGATGACCAGCGCGTGGAGCACCAGCGCATCGGCATCGTCCTTGCGCCGCGCGCCCAGCGCACGGGCAATCGCCGAGGCAATGCCGCCGCCCATGGCACCGGCCGAGGTCATCTGCATCAGCATCACCACCGGAAACACCAGGGCCATGCCGGCGAGCGCGTCGGTGCCGAGTTTGCCGACGAACCAGGTCTCGATCAGACCGACACCGGCCTGCGCCAGCATGACCAGCACATTGGGCGCGGCCAGGCGCAGCAGGGTCGGGGCGATGGGCGCTTCCAGCAGAAGCCGCGTGCGAGGGTCTAGATCAGCCCCCACGTTCGTTCACTCCGAGCCTGCGGCAGCTCTCTGCCCCTCGCACTGGAAAAGGGGCCGCTGCGCCTGCGGACTGGCAGAGCCAGATCCGCGGCCCCTGCTTGAAAATACAGGGCATCGCGACTGCCAACTGGCGCTGTCTCATGTGGCTGCCCTCACCTGACGCGGCAGCTTGGCCTCGCGGATCGGCAGGTTCACCAGCGCGGCACCCGCGGCCAGCACGATGTCGATGTACCAGACCCAGTCGTAGCTGCCGGTCGCCTGGAACACATAACCGCCGAGGAAGGCGCCGAAAAAACCGCCGATCTGGTGCGCCAGCATCACGATGCCGAACAGCATGGCCATGTTGGCCGTGCCGAACATCTTGGCCACCAGGCCCGCCGTCGGCGGCACGGTCGAGAGAAAGGTCACGCCCATGACGGCGGCAAACACCAGCATCACCACCGGAGTTTTCGGCGCCAGCAAAAAGATCAACACCGCGATGCCGCGCGTCGCGTACAGCAGCGCCAGCAGCGACCTCATGCGCCAGCGGCCCACGGCCCAGCCCATGGCCAGACTGCCGATGATGTTGAACAGGCCGATCATGGCCAGTGCCCAGCCGCCAATTTCAGGCGGCAGGCCGCAGGCGGCGACCACACCCGGCAAATGCGTGGCCAGAAAGGCGACGTGGAATCCGCAGACGAAAAACCCCAGGCTCAGGTATCGGTAACTGGGCGTGGCCAACGCCTGGCGAATCGCCTGGCGGGCGCTCAGTGCTTTCTTGCCGGAGGCTGCCGCGGCCTGTGCTGCCAGGGCGTTCGAGTTGCCCTGGAGCACCCACACCGCCGGCAGCCCCAGCAGGATCAGCACACCCAGCCACTGCATCGCGTTGGCCCAGCCGACCGCAGCCGTCAGGCCAATCGCAATCGGCGCCATCGCAAACTGGCCGAAGGAGCCGCCCGCATTGACGATGCCGCTGGCAAAGCCGCGTTTTTCCAGCGGCACCAGGCGTGCGGTCGCCGCCATCAGCACCGACGGACCGGCCATGCCGGCGCCGCCCGCGGCGAGCACACCAATGGCAAATATCAGGCCCGCCGTGCTGGTCATCAGCGGCGTGAGGATGGTGCCTGTGGCCACCAGCAACACGCCCAGAAAAATCACGCGGCCGGTGCCGATGCGGTCGGCCACGGCGCCGGCAAAAGGCTGGGTCAGCCCCCACCACAATTGGCCAAACGCAAAGGCCAGGCTGATGCTGCCTATGCCCAGCGCGGTCGAGGTATTGAGCGCCGACAGGAACAGGCCCATGGTCTGGCGCACACCCATGGTCAGCGCAAAGGTGCCGGCCGCGGCCAGCAGCACCAGCCACAGCGCGACATGCCGCCTGGCAGACGAGGAAGGGGAAGAAGGGGAAGGTTTATTCATCATCAGCTCCGGATCCGATTTCAACGGGGGACAGCAGCTCCAGCGACTCATTGATCAGGCCATGCAGCGCCAGTACGCGCTGCGCGCCGAGCAGGTGGTTCAAGCCCTCCTGCGCCACCTTCCAGCGATGGCGGGCCTCCTCGCGTTTGGCACGGCCTGCCGCCGTGATGGCCACACTGCGGCTGCGCGCATCGGTGCCGGCGGCCAGTTCGACCCAGCCGGCGTCGATCAGGGGTTTGAGATTGCGCGTCAGGGTGGAGGCGCTGACCTTCATGCTTTGCGCCAGCTCGCCGGGACGCAGGGGGCCGAGCTTGAGAACATGGGACAACAGCGAATACTGTGTGGTTTTCAGGCCCGACTTCGCCATCTCGAGGTCGTAGTAGCTGGCAACGCGCCGCATCAGCTGGCGCAGCTTCAGGTTGGTGCAGCCCAGGGCTTTCAGGTCGGCCTGGGTAGCTGCAGTGGTTTTTCTGGACATCCGACAATTGTAGCTACAATTGTTGTAGATGCAATCAAAGGAGAATCAATGACCCCGGAAGAAACATTGGCGTTGTGGAACGAGGAACGCAGCGCCGTCGTCGAACGCATGCTGGCCGGCGGCGGCAAACCGGGCCTGGCCCACCCCTCCATGGTGGCCGGCAAAAGCGGGCTGGAGATCATGCAGGCCATGCTGGCCGGCGAGCTGCCCTTTCCCCACATTGCCGACACGCTGGATTTTTCGCTGGTGGAGGTCGGCCCCGGCAAAGCCGTGTTCCAGGGCACGCCGCAGCTCAAGCATTACAACCCGCTGGGCACGGTGCACGGCGGCTGGTACGCCACGCTGCTGGACTCGGCGCTGGGCTGCGCCGTGCACACCATGATGCCCGCCGGCCGCGCCTACACAACGGCGGAACTCGGCGTCAACATCGTGCGGGCGGCGTCGCACCAGACCGGGCCGCTGCGGGCCATCGGCACGGTCATCCACTGCGGCCGGCAAATGGCCACCGCCGAAGCCCGCATCGTCGGGCCGGACGGCAAGCTGTATGCCCACGCCACCACCACCTGCCTGGTGTTCGAGGTGCCGCCGCCCAAAGCGGCCTGAAGCCCGGGCGGGGAGGTTTTCCTAGACGGGCTGCCCCGCCGCCCTGGGCTGGGTCCGGACCTGGTCCACACGCCGGTTCACCAGCGCGGCGGCGAGCATCCATTTGGCGCGCGTCAGCCAGCCGAGCGCGAGCTCCGCATGGTCCTTGTTGCTGTAGAAATGCTCGGGGTCGTGCGCCACGCCCCAGTCATGCAGCGGCAGGCTGGCCGGGTCGGAAACGTTGTACTGTGCGTGCGCGGCATGCCGGCCATCCCAGAAATGCATGCCCCTGACGTGGATGCCGTAGCCCACCAGGCAACCGGTCTGGCTCAGCAACTGCGCGGCCTGTGCCTCCAGCAGGGAGTCCGTCACATAGGTGTCGGTCTGTATCCAGCGCCCGTCGAGGTAAACCTCCGCCACGGCATGGGTGATGGTGCTCTGCGGCACATCGATGATGCCCTTGAGGAACGCGCTGGAGAGGGTCACGAAACGCAACCGGGCAGGCACACCGACCGAACGCAGCATGGCCACCAACAGCGTGCCCTTGGTGTGGCAATCGCCGCGTCCCGCCTTGAGCACGGCCGCCGCCGGCACATGGTCGAAACCGGCCACGCAGCCAAAAGGCAGCGACTTGACGAAGTCGTGAAGGGCCACGGCCTTCCGGGTTTCCGTGGTCGCCAGCTGCGTGATGCGCATGGCCTGGAGACGGAGTTTGGGATCATCAAGATCGAGCAGGCGTGTGGAGCAAAGCCAGTCCTGGGGTTGATCGGTCAGGGAAGACAGGGGCATGTATGGGAGGTGCGATGAATTGCCGGCCATTATGCCGCCCTGGGGAGCCGTGAATCACCTGTGGCAACGCCGGGTGTCCGGGATTGCCGGACAATGCCAACACCTGTTCACAAGGAAGCGAAACACCATGAGACTCCTGCACACCATGCTGCGCGTTGGCAACCTGCAACGCTCGATCAATTTCTACACCCAGGTGCTCGGCATGACGCTGCTGCGCACGTCGGAAAATCCGGACTACAAATACAGCCTGGCCTTTGTCGGCTACGAAGGCGGCAACCCGGGCCAGGCCGAGATCGAGCTGACCTGGAACTGGGACACCGACAGCTACGAGATGGGCACGGCCTACGGCCACATCGCGCTGGGCGTGCCGGACGCCTACGCCGCCTGCGAAAAGATCAAGGCGGCCGGCGGCAACGTCACGCGCGAAGCCGGGCCGGTCAAGGGCGGCACCACGGTGATTGCTTTTGTGACTGATCCGGATGGGTACAAGAT
>ERZ1292640.852-Hain-H43-02um-R1-852-length-25328-cov-9_pt1 | contig 25328 bp, 25 predicted proteins | sample MGYA00564404_ERZ1292640 | MGnify/ENA primary metagenome ERZ1292640 (study PRJEB36523, sample SAMEA6512636) | groundwater metagenome | collected 2019-01-08 | study: AquaDiva: Metagenomics assemblies of 32 groundwater samples | reverse complement strand
TGGCCGATGGCGTGATCTTGCCGGTCTTGATGGAAACGGCGACACGCAGCATGGCCGGCAGATGGGTTTCGATCATCTTCCAGTCGATCACATCGCCGAACAGATCATTGATGTTGTTGAAGACGATCCCGCGTTGCGGCCGAAAGAACTTCAGATCAGAAATCCCACGAATCCGGGGCATGAGCTGGATGCCCAGAAGATGCGCCAGAGCGAACACCGGGTAGCTCTGTGCCTGGGTATCCCCATGAATCGTGTCCGGCCGGATGTCGGACTGATTGCTCATCAACCCGTCCAGGATAAAGATGCCCTCGTACGTCCCGCAGGAAATGAAATGGCTGAACAAGGCGATGAACTTGTCGGACACATGGTAGTAGCCGATGCCGCCGTACCCGCCGTAGCGGATGTGGTATTCCGACAGCATGTTCTGCTCGTAGAGGTTCCACTTGGTGCCATCAGCCGATGCATGCTTGCCGGTGCCCCAATACCCCGGTAATTCGAATTTGTTGTAGGCATTGATCACCTTCACGATGGCCTTGTCCAGAAGATCATCGGTGACGTATTTGAGGTTCAGCCAGGTGATCTGCCGGCGGCTCAGGCCTTTGATGGATTTTGCGGTCTGCACCGGGCCCAGATTGCAGCCGTAGCAAAACAGCGTGGTGATGACACGCATGCGCCGATCTTCCAGGCGGCTGTCGGTGCCAGCCAAGGGACGGAACAGCTTGTGCAGATCCAGCCAGCGTTCGGTGTCAATCATCACGTCCACGATGCTGACGGGCTCCATCCGCTCTGTGATCAGGGCGTCGACCTCCCTGACGGCCTCGATCTCCTCCGAGCGCGGGGGTTTTCTCAAAATGAGTCGGCTGTCAACGATGTCGGCATGGGCGTTTTCCGGGAAAGCAGCGTCCACCTCGGTCGCACGCTGGAGCATGGCCGCCTTGAGTTTGGCCACGAACGTTGCAGGATCGGTCTCGATTCCCGTCACGGCCCCGTAGTCGTCCACCTCCGCGGCAAAGGTCTGGTCATCGACCAATTGCTCCCGGTAGTCGTCGTAGCGCTCGCCATACTTGATGAACAGATCGCCCGATTTGATCTCGTCCTTGACAGCATGCATGACCGCGAGTTCGAAATACCGGCGCTGTATCCAGGCGGCCTTGCCTTTGCCGTCGGCTGGCTTGACCAGCACCAGCTTGCGCCACTGGGCGGACATCCACCGGAAGTCCCGCTCCTCGTCGAGACCCAGGGACTCCAGTGACACCATGTCGGCCCGGTTGCTGCGCAAGGCATACAGGACGGAGATCATCTTCACGATGACCTGATCCTCGCTGCTGGACTGCGGGGCTGCGATCTCGATGCAGTTGATCAGCTGCGCCCGGACCATTTTGTAGGGCTGGACCATGAACGGGAAATGGTTGCGCCCGGCATAGGCCAGATGCTGCTCGCATTCGTCCAGGAGATCTTCCACCTCGGCCACCAGCGTGGAGCCAATAGCTTCTACCCGCTGGGTGTCGGACCCATGGAGTTGATAGGCACCCAGGATCTCCTTGAGCTGGCCGATCAGCATGTCCGTTTTCAGGACCCGCTCCTGCTGGTACTGCAGGAGCTTTTGCCGCGCGTTGTTTTCCAGGTTCTGCATCAGGCGGATGAAAAGATCCGCCGCATCGTCCAATGCCTGGGCGTGCTGCGCACGGATGAAGATCACGGCCAAAGCATGCCGCTTCATCGGCTTGAGCTCAGCCATCTCGGAGGCATCCAGCGCACGAGCCAGATCCTTGAACTGTTGGAGCTTCGGGATGGGCACCTCCGGCTTGGGCAACTGGTCCACCAGGTGTTGCAGGCGCCGGATATGCTGGATGTATTCGCGGGTTTCCTTGTTGGTCGGTCGTTTGGGCTCACGTTTGAGCAACTGCCAAGGTGAGACGGATTCGCCGCGGGCCGTCTTGAGCAGTCCGTCAATCAACCTTGTAGCCTGGGGCGTGAGCTGCCTGGCGATGGCCGAGAAATTGCGGTTGTTGCTGGCTTCCCGGGCCCGGAATGCCATGCGGTCCAAGGTGGAGAACGCCGGCAGTTCATAGCGGTGATGTACCAGTTCCTCCAGCATCACATTGATGATGTCGGCGACTGCGTTCTTGGTTTCGGCGGCCTGATCCGCCACCTGTTCGAGCCATGCCTTGCCTGCCTCATCGAGGGGGCGAACGTTCAGAAACCGTCTGAGCGCTTTGATCATGGCCGTTCGAGGGCCAGATGCGTCGAATCGGCGCAGTTCGGTCCAAGTGGGGGGCCTGAGCACGCCACAGGCCTTGACGATGTGCTCCCGGATTGTGGGGGGCACCTCATCCAGGCGAATGAAGGTTCCTGCCCGCTGGAAGACCTTGAGATAAATCAGAGCAGCGACCTGCGGTATTGACCGCTTGGCAATGCTGGCTACAAACGATTTTTCAGGCGCAGTGGGGGTGTAGACCTCGGTCAGCTCTCTTTCGGTGGGGTCGGATTTCAGGCATGGATAGGCTGTCTCGGTGATTGTCGTCATGGGCGGGCTGGACTGGGCCGGATCGGATGCCTATTTGCAGCGCGGCTTCAATCCCAATAAGTATCAGTCGCCGGTTCGTGCAGGGACACTTCCAGTGAGCATTGGTTGTCATTGGCGATCCGGTACATCTCGTCCAGCATGGCATAAATGGACTCGTCCAATTCCTCCCGGCTCGGGCAGGGAACCGTCAGTTCATAGCGGGTTCCCCGCGCATCCAGGCTCTGCATGGCATAGCGGGCAAAGCAGATTTCTTCAATCAGTCGACGTGCACGAGTCAAGCCGCGGGACTGCGGTGTGAAGCGATCCAAGGCCATGGTCACCTGGACTGTGGCGCGGGATACCGGATTTTCTTGGGTGGTGGATTGCGGCGACGTGAGGGAACTGTCTACCGGCGTCAGCGATTCCAAACCACGCTCGAAACGCTCTTGCAGGGATGCGGTATCCCCCTCCAGATAGCGCATGGCTGATTTGATGTCTTTCCAGCCGACATACTCCATCAGATCCTTCAAATCCCACCCGCTGGAACGGGCCCATCCCGCAAAACCTCGGCGCAGGGAGTGGCTGCTGTATTCATCCGCGGCGGCAATGCCCGCCGACTGGAGGATTTTGCGCAGGAGCGTGATCAGACTGTTGGGATGCAAGCCGTCATCGGCCAGCTTTCCCCATCGGTCAATCTTGCGGTAGACCGCCCCGTCAGAAATCCCGGACAGGCGGATCCAGGCTTCGTAAGCTGTGACTGGGCACAGTCGCGACAAGGCCGGACAAGGATAGGTTCGGCCAGCCAGCTGGCGGTCCCCCTTGCTACGCGACAGGTGGCAGGTCATGCCTTCACCGGGCGTGATCTGCACATCCTTCACGCGCAGGCGTGCCAATTCATCTGCACGAAATCCGCGCCAAAATCCGAGGAGTACGAGACTGCGATTGCGCGTGTGCTGCATCAAGGCCAACCGGTCGCCCGAGGATTCGGCATGGCCGATAGAGGAAACTAGCCATTCGTCCATCTGATGCAAGGCTTCCACCTCCAGGGGGCGTGCGCGTTTCTCGGTCGTTGGGTGCAACGTCCGAATCCCCTTGAGCACCTGACGGATTAGCGGCGATTTGGTGGGGTCTTGGAATCCGTTGTCGGTGTGCCAACGCGACAGCGCCGCGAGGCGCTGGCGCAGGGTGTTGATCGACAAAGTGCTGGCAAAGTGGGAGAGGTATTCAGCCAAGGTGCGGGCTGTCGCCGGCAGCAGCCCTTTCCATTCGACCTCAAAGTGCCGAATGGCCGAGTCATAACTACGGCGGGTATTTTCCCGCTCAGCAGCAACCAAGTAATGATCAAGGTTGCTCATGGCTTTGATTGTTGCAGGTAGTATGCGGCGCGATTCACTGAGATGATTCCTTAGCTCAGCCGCTATGGGTTCTGTGCACATGCCCGGTAATGGATCCGGCCCTGCGCTCAAGGGGCCGGGAGAGCTCACTGAGAATGCCGCAATTTGCTGCCTGCAGGGCTTCGCGGCAACACTCACGTAGGGCTTTCAGCTCCTTCTCTAGGGCGCGCAATTCACGGATGCGAGCCACTACATGGCCGATGTGGGCATCCAGCAGAGCGTTGACTTCGCCACAGTTCTCCTGCGGCGCGTCCTTGAAATGCAGCAGTTGCCGGATTTCGATGAGTGTCATGTCCAAGCCGCGGCAGTGCCGTATGAACGCCAGCCGTTCGGCATGGCCGTGCCCGTAAATCCGATAATTTCCCTCGGTCCGGGCCGGCTTGGGCAGCAGGCCTTCGCGCTCGTAGTAGCGAATGGTCTCGACCTGGGTTTGCGTCAATTTCGACAGATCACCGATCTTCATGTAACGACTCCCGATCTCAGGCTCCGGCCGTGCGGGGTTGGAAAGCAATGAGGGCCATGCCCAGCAGGCAGATGGCGCCGCCTGCAAGATCCCAGCGCGTGGGCGTAACGCCATCGACACGCCAGAGCCAAAGCAGGGCCATCATCACATAGACACCACAGTAGGCCGCATAGGTGCGGCCGGCAGCCTGCGGGTGCAGAGTGAGCAGCCAGGCAAAAAACGCCAGTGCCAGCGCCGCAGGCAGCAGCAGCCAAGGGCTGCGGCCCTGGACCAGCACCAGCCAGGGCAGGTAACAGCCCACGATCTCCGCCAAAGCGGTGAGGATGAACAAAGAAGAGACGCGAAAAGCTTCTAGCATGGCAAGGCAGAATCAGACCAAGATTATTGCATCTTACGGGCTTGACTCTAAAGCCGCTACAGGGTTCCCAATCAAACCCAACAAGGAGTGGAAATGCAATTTCAGAAAATCCCAGAACAAGGCAAAAACCCCGGATGTGCTTGTAGCAGCGCCTGCAGTGTGGCGCCCGCGTCATCCAAGGCCAATGTTGAGCAGCCTGGCGGAGATGGTGCGGTGTTCCGCATCCCGACCATGGACTGTGCGTCCGAAGAAAGCGAAATCCGGCACGCACTGGCCGGCATCACCGGTGTGCGCGGTCTTGGTTTCCAGCTCGCCGCACGCACCCTGCGCATCGATGCGCCGGCTGAGACCATGCCGCGCGCCCTCGCGGCCTTACGCCAAGCCGGCTTCGATCCCCAGCCCGTGACGGTGGAGGAGCAGGCCGACCCGCATGCGCCCATGTCCGAAGGCTTGTGGCGCTTGGGTGCGTCCCTGCTGCTCGCCATCGCGGCCGAGCTGCTGGACTTCTTCGCGCCTGAGACAGCTGTCTACAAAGGAGCCGGCATGGCCCTGGCGGCGGCGGCCATCTGGCTGGCCGGCTTCTCTACCTACCGCAAGGGATTTGCCGCCTTGCGGCAGGGGCGGCTGAACATCAGCGCGCTGATGACAGTGGCCGTTACAGGCGCCTTCTTGATCGGCCAGTGGCCGGAGGCGGCAATGGTGATGGCGCTCTACGCCATCGCGGAACTTATCGAGGCGCAGGCCGTGGACCGGGCACGCAACGCCATCAAAAGCCTGCTGGATCTCACGCCGGATACGGCTGAGGTTCGCCAGCCCGGCGGCGACTGGCAACTGGTGGCTGCTGCCGACGTGGCGCTGAATGCCATAGTGCGGGTCAAGCCCGGCGCGCGCATTCCGCTTGACGGTATGGTCGTCGATGGCAACAGCGCGGTCAACCAGGCGCCCGTGACAGGCGAAAGCATGCCCATCGACAAGGCGGTTGGTGACCTGGTCTTCGCAGGCACCATCAACGGCACTGGCGCGCTGGAAGTGCGCGTGACCGCCGCCGCCAGCAACACCACGCTGGCCCGCATCATCCAGGCCGTGGAACAGGCCCAGGGTAGCCGCGCGCCAACTCAGCAGTTCGTGGACAAGCTCGCGGCCATCTACACGCCGGCGGTGTTCGCGTTCGCCGTGGCCGTGGCCATCTTGTCTCCTTGGCTGATGGGATTGAGCTGGACCGAAGGCCTGTACAAGGCATTGGTCCTGCTGGTCATTGCCTGCCCCTGTGCCCTGGTCATCGCCACGCCGGTCACGGTGGTCAGCGGCCTGGCCTCAGCAGCGCGACGCGGCATCCTCATCAAGGGCGGGGTCTACCTGGAAGGCGCGCACAAGATCAAGGTTATCGCTCTGGACAAGACCGGCACCATTACCGAAGGCAAGCCCAAACTGGTGGCCACCGAGGTGCTGCCCTCGCTGCTCCAGGAAACACAGGTGCTGCGCTGGGCGGGTGACCTGGCGGCCCACTCGGATCACCCCGTGTCCAAGGCCATCGCGCAAGGTCTGGATCGAAGCAATGGACAACTGGAGCAGTTCATGGCCTTGCCCGGCCGGGGCATCCAGGCCCGCAACGACGGGCAGACGCTGATCCTGGGCAACCATCGCCTGATCGAAGAGCAGGGCCTGTGCAGTCCGGCCATCGAAGCACGGCTGGCGGAACACGAGACCCAAGGTCGCACCGTGACGATGCTGGCCATGGACAGCCAGGTACTGGCCATTTTTGCCGTGGCCGACACCATCAAGGAGAGTTCACGCGAGGCCCTGGCCGCGCTTCATGCCCTGGGGGTGCGCTCGGTGATGCTGACGGGCGACAACCCGGCCACCGCGCAGACCATCGCCCGGCAGGCCGGCATCGACGATGCCCGCGGCAACCTGCTGCCCGAAGACAAGCTGATAGCCATCGAGGACATGCAAGGTCGATACGGCCCCACCGCGATGGCAGGCGACGGCATCAACGATGCCCCGGCCCTGGCACGCTCCGACATTGGCATCGCCATGGGTGCAGCGGGCACGGACACGGCCATGGAGGCGGCCGACGTGGTCATCATGAATGACGACCTGCGGCGCATCCCGGAACTCATCCGGTTGTCACGGCGCACGCGCGCGGTGCTGTGGCAGAACATCGTGCTGGCCCTGGGTATCAAGTCGGTCTTCCTGGTGCTGTCCGTCCTGGGCAGCGCCACCATGTGGATGGCCGTGTTCGCCGACATGGGCGCGAGCTTGATCGTGGTCTTCAACGGCCTGCGCCTGTTGAAGACCAAACCCTGAAAGAACATCATGGAACACCGCGGCAGACCCTCGATGACGGGTTCCGGCTCCGTCCGCGCCACGGACCTGCTTCAGCTCGGCCACTCCAAGCTTTCTCCTGGCTGTGCAGGGGCTGTGCAAGGTGTGGGCCAGACCCGCTAGAATGCCGACCATGCGCCGCTGGCTCCCCATCCTTCTGCTGATCCTGCTCCCGCTGCAACTCAGCTGGGCGGCAGTAAGCGTGTATTGCCAGCACGAAACCGGTGCGGCGGCCAGGCACTTCGGCCATCATGACCATCAGCACAAGGCTGCTGATGGAAAAGAAGCAGCACCCGATCCAGCCAAAACTGGTGCTGGCGACCCTGATTGCGTATCCTGCCATGCCGGGTGTTCATCAGCCCTGCCTGGAGAGGTGACTTTCCCGCCGATGTCCAGTTCGTCCCTAGACATAGCGGACTATTGGGCGCGTCTTACGTCGCCACCTTTCGAACGCTTAGAACGCCCGCAGTGGCGTGTCCTCGCCTGATCGGCGGGGAGCGCGTTCCTTCCCTCGTCGTCACTAAAGCAGTCGCGCTTGGCGCGTGACCGTATACTGATTCGCATGGGGCGCACGCTTGAACTTGATGTCCACGTTGCAAGAAATGACCGACACCGTTCGTGCTGCGGCGACTCATTTGCGAAAATGACCATCCCGGAGATGCCTGTCTTAAGCGGTAGCCTCGCAGTACGAGATACCGTTGGACTGATTGACGTGCTCTGGTTGGGCCGTACTTCGAATCGGATCGTAGCGGCATTCGAGGTTGAAAAAAGCACATCCATCTACTCGGGCATATTGCGAATGAGAGACTTGGTTTCCGGGATGGACCATGACGCATGTCATTGTTATATCGCTGCACCCAAATCGCGAGGGCAGGAGGTCATGGCGCATCTTGCGCGCCCCTCTTTTAGTGGGTTGACTCACACTGGCAAGTTCGGCTATTTACCGTTTGATGACTTGCGCGAACATTGTGAGGCGATCTGCAAATTCGGTGGTGATCACCATGCTCTACGAAAAATTGCGCAGTTCGGCATGCCTACGGCTAGCACCGTTTGAGCGCCGACTTACCCTGCAGTCAGATAAGTGTGAGCCGCAGGTGTTGCTCTGGGGACGCGCGTGTCTCTCATATTCATGGGAGAAAGAGGGCTAGCGAAGATCACCAGTTACCTCCAGAAGCAAGTATCTTCAACGCTGACCGCTCAAATTTGCATATTTGAAATTTCTGTGTAGGCCTGAACTAAACGGTTTCGAACTTGCAAATTCGCCTGGAAGGAAATATTCGATTTGACCCCTGTCAGCATAGTCTGCTCCAGGCTTACCGTTGGGTTTTCGAGGGTGAACTCCTTGGTGAGGCGCCCAGACTCTTTCTGGAGGGCACTCGTGTCCTTCAATGCCTGGGATATTGCGTCGGCAAATCCGGCGCCAACAGCACTCGGGCTCTTAACGAGCGGTTGGCTCATTCCGACAACGGCTTGTATTGAGCTCAATGGAGTTAGTGCAAGATTCATGGAGTTCCCCGCCTTCTTTGGCTTACAACAGTCTTCAAAGCGATAACTGATCACCAGAGAGATATTAGGACATCATAGACGGCGGGTTCGCATCTAAACCCCACAAGTCTCCGCTATTTGCTACGCTTTTCTGATGGTCAGAGCTATCAAATTTGTCGCCGCAGCCGACCGGACGTGCGGTAACAAAGAGGGTGTCCCGAATTTTGTGTAAACGGGGCGAGTGTTAAGGCTTGGGCATTCTCTCCTCGAACTGGATGGTAAACCGGGTCAATGCAGCCTTCCAGTCCCGCAGCGGCATCGTCCATTTCTTGCTGATGTTGGCCAGGGCCAGATAGAACAACTTCAGCAGCGCGTCGTCACTGGGGAAGGAACCCCGGTTCTTGGTGATCTTTCGCAAGCTCATGTTCACTGACTCAATCGCGTTGGTCGTGTAAATGATGCGCCGTATCTCCGGCGGGTAGTCGAAGAACGATGTGATGCGTGCCCAGTTGCTGCGCCAGGATTTGACGATGGTCGGGTAGTCCGCACCCCACTTGTCCTCGAATTCATTGAGTCGGATGGATGCTTCATCCACGGTGGATGCGGCATAGACGGTCTTCAGGTCAGCGGCCACCGCCTTGCGCAGCTTCCAACTCACGTAATTCAGGCTGTGGCGCACCATGTGCACCAGGCTCAGCTGCACGGCCGTCTTGGGGTACACCGCCTCGATGGCATCAGGAAAGCCCTTGAGACCATCCACGCAGGCAATGAAGATGTCTTGCACGCCCCGGTTCCTGAGTTCGGTGACCACCAGCAGCCAGAACTTGGCACCCTCGGTCTGGGCGATCCACAGGCCCAGAATTTCCTTCTCGCCAGTCATGCTGATGCCCAGCGCCAGGTACACGGCTTTGGCCCGTACAGCCTCGGCATCGCGGGTTTTGACATGGATGCAGTCCAGGTAGACTGGGGTACAGCGCGTCCAGCGGACGCGCCTGCCAGGCCTTGGCTTCGTCCATCACGGCATCCGTCACCGAGGAGATCAGCGTGGGCGAGACCTCGGCACCGTACATTTCTTCCAGGTGGCTCTGGATTTCTCGCACGGTCATGCCGCGGGCGTAGAGCGACAGGATCTTCTCGTCAAAGCCGCTCCAACGGGTTTGGTGCTTGGGGATGATCTGCGGCTCGAAGCTGCCATGCCGATCCCGCGGGATTTCTATGGGCAGCTCACCAAAGTCGCCCTTGAGGGTTTTCTTGCTCTTGCCGTTGCGGGTGTTGCCGGGTTGGCCCCCGTGTTATTCTTGGCGTGGCCCAGGTGCTCGGCCATCCCGGCTTGCAAGGCGCGTTCCACCAGTTTTTTGGTGAGCAGCTTGAGCAGGCCGTTCTCACCGATGAGGTCTTCAGGTTTTTTGTAGTCAGCCAGCAGGCTGTCGATCAGTTCGTTCGTGACGGTCATTGATTTGCATTTCCATGGGAGCGCAGCAGTTTCCTGCCAATTGACCGTTTACACAAAAGTTCTTACGCCCCCATATTCGTCAATCTTTAACTCAAATTGATCCACATGGCGCGCGAGTTGCCTTCTTCAACGCCGCCACCTGGGCCATTGAAACCTGCCGGCCTGCCGGAATCACGGCATTACTTATTACTTGACAGGCTGGAGATCGGTCACCACCAGTGAGCCACTGTCCTTCATGGCTTTGAACTGAACCTGGTCGCCGGTCTGGACCTTCTCCAGCAAAGCCGGATCCCTGACCTGAAACACCATGGTCATGGGAGGCATCTCAAGGTTCTTGATCTCGCCATGCCTGATCGTGATCTTCTTGGCGTCCTTGTCGATCTTGCGGACCTCTCCCTGGGTCATTTCATTGCTGGCCACCATCTGCATGCCGCCCATTTTGCTGTGGTCCATCGTGGCCTGCGCGAAAGCACTGCCGAAGGCCGCGGCCGACGCGATCGATACGAGGATGAGCAGTTGCCTCATTGATTTCATGATTTGTTTCCTTCATACATTTGGTAAACCGTGGAATTGCCCTCTTTTTTGAGCAGCAACACGCTGTAGGCAGCTTTGTTTGCAGCAGCCGCAGCCTGGGTCTTTCCAGACCTCGACGCTGGGGCGCTTTTGCTGCCCATGCCCCCGCCAGTGGCAGCACAAGCGCCCCGCCAACCAGCGTCGGCGGTTGAATTCAATGGGTGTGTGCATGGCCATCTTCATTGCTGGCTGTTTAGTTATCCGCGACTTTGATCTGGCCTTTCATGCCGGCTTCCATGTGGCCGGGGATCAGACATGCGAAATCGACTTCGCCCGCCTTGTCGAACTGCCAGACGATGCCGCCGCGCTTGCCCGCTGCCAGATTGACCATATTGGCTTCGGCATGCTTCATGCCGGGCATCTGGCGCATCATCTCGGCATGCGCCTTGAGCTCACTCGTCGTGCCAATCACCATCTCGTGCGGCACCTTGCCGGCGTTCTTGACGAAGAAGCGGATCGTCTCGCCTGCCTTGACGGAAACCTGGTTCGGGCTGAAGCGCATGGTGTCGTCCATGGTCACTTCGATGGTGCGGCTGACCTTGGCCGGGTCGCCTGCCCGCCCGGCGGCCGAGTTGTGCTCGCCCTGATGCATGCCGGCCATGTTGCCGTTCATGGCGCCCATGTCATGACCACCATGATCGCCCGCGGCGATCGCCAGAACCGGTGCCACGCCGAGCAGAAGAATGGAAAGAGATTTTTGCATGTTGAAACTGCCTTTTTGATGAAGTTGAAAAAGATGAAAAACGTGAAACGTGCGGATGAAGTTCAGAACCAGAAGCGCACACCGGCCACCCAGCGCGACTCTTCGGTGCGCTCGCCGGCGGTGCGCGCCAGATCGGCGGTGGCGCCGTACTTGCCCTTCCACTCAACGCCAATGTAAGGAGCAAGCTGACGATTGATTTCGTAGCGCAGGCGCAGCGCGGCCGTGCCGTTGGACAAACCGCTGCCGATCTCGCGCGCCTCATCCGCTTGCCCATAGATGTTGAATTCGACGCGTGGCTGGAGAATCAGCTTTTGTGTCAGCAGGACTTCATACTCGGCCCCCAGGCGCAGCGCCGTCCGACCGCCTTCGCCAATGTAGGCCACCGCGTCGACCCCGAACCAGTAAGGCGCCAGTCCCTGCACCCCTACAGCCAGCCAACGGCGCTCCGACCCGCCGCCGCTGTCGCTACGCAGACCCAACTGGGTGTCCCAGAACGGCGCGAAGGCATGCCCCCACAACACTTCCGTACGGGCTTCCGGCACCTTGCCTTCAAGCAGATCACCCTCAGCCTTGATCACCAGACGGTCATAGTCACGACCGAACCAAGCCTGGGCGTCATAGGAGAAGCTGTTGCCGTAGCTGCTGTTCACCCGCTCGAAGCGGTTCATCAGCAAGGAACCGAAATTCTGCTCGTCGGCCAGCTTGAGTTGGCGGGTGCCGGCCATGGCATAGGGCCCGACCCCCAGGCCATAGCCGCCGGAATAGGCATGCGGATCGCGGGCGTCCGCCGGCGGCGTGGCGCCCTGGGCGTCGCCCATGGAGCCATGATCCATGCCTTCCATGCCGCCATCAGCCTTTTCGGCCGTGGCGGCAGGCATGTCGTGGGCCATGCCGCTCATCGACTGCGCCCACACCGGTACCGTGCCGAACGTCGCGAGTATGAAAGCGATCCAGTTCAGTTTGAGTTTCATCATGTGTGTTTTCTCCTTTGTCTTCATGAATCAGGCCACCACCACTTCGCGGAACATGCCGGCGTCCATATGGAACATCAGGTGGCAGTGCCAGGCCCAGCGGCCCAGGGCGTCGGCCGTGACCAGAAAGCTGACGCGCTGCGCCGGCTGCACGGGAATGGTGTGGCGTCGCGCCAGGAAGCTGCCGTCGGGGTTTTCCAGTTCGCTCCACATGCCGTGCAAGTGCATCGGATGGGTCATCATGGTGTCGTTGTGCAGGATCACCCGCACCCGCTCGCCGTACTTGAAGTGCACCGGCGTGGACTGGCCGAACTCCAGGCCGTCGAGCGACCAGGTGTAACGCTCCATGTTGCCCGTCAGGTGCAGCTCGATCTCGCGCTCGGCTCCGCGCGGATCGAGCGGTCCGTCGATGGTGTGCAGATCCGCCAGCGTGAGAACCCGGCGGCCGTTGTCGCGCAGGCCCACGCCCGGGTCGTCCAGGTTGGTGCGCGCCATATCCACCCGGGCATCGGTGCTGGGGCCGTACTCGGTGCGGGCGTGCCGTGCCTGGGTACTGGGCACCGCCAGCGGATTGGCCGGCGCCATGCCAGGCATGGCATGGCCGCCATGGTCCATGGCCATACCGCCATGCATCATCCCCGGCATGCCTTGCATGCCTTGCATGCCTTGCATGCCCGCGTGACCGCCATTCCCGCCGGATGCGCCATGGTTCATGCCGGCCATGCTGCCGCCCATGGCGCCCATCATGTCGGCCATCGACAGCCAGACCGGCGCGTCCACCGCCGGCACCGGTGCGGCCAAGCCGGCACGCGTCGCCAGCGTGCCGCGGGCATAACCGGTCCGCTCCATGGTCTGGGCGAAGACGGTGTAGGCGTCATCGCGCGGCTCGACCAGCACATCATAGGTTTCGCCCGGGCCAAAGCGGAATTCGTCCACGCTGACCGGTTCGACGTTGACGCCGTCGACCTGCACCACCTGAAGCTTGAGACCGGGAATGCGCACGTCGTAGAAAGTGTTGCCGGCGCCGTTGATGAAGCGCAGTCGCACCCGTTCGCCCGGCTTGAACAGCCCGGTCCAGTTGCCGGCCGGCGTGGTGCCATTCATCAGGAAGGTGAGCGTGGCAGCGGAGAGATCCGACAGATCGGTTGGATTCATGCGCATCTGGTTCCACATGGCTCGTTTGTCGAGTGCGGCCGTCAGGCCATCGCGCGCCGCCTCACGGAAGAACTGCGGCGCGGTCGGCATGTTGTGGTTGTAGTAGCCGCTCTGGACCTTCAGCTTGGAGAAGACGCGCATCGGGTCTTCGTCGGTCCAGTCGGACAGGTGGATCACATGGTCGCGCTGCGCCTTGATGGGTTCGCCGTCTGCCGGATCAATGATGATGGCTCCGTACATGCCGGTCAGCTCCTGGAAGCCGGAATGCGAGTGGTACCAGTAGGTGCCGCTTTGCTCGACCTTGAAGCGGTAGGTGAAGGTCTCGCCCGGGGCAATGCCGGCGAAGCTGATGCCCGGCACGCCGTCCATCTGATACGGCAGGATGATGCCGTGCCAGTGGATCGAGGTGGATTCGCGCAGCTTGTTGGTGACGCGGATCGTGACCGTGTCACCTTCGCGCCAGCGCAAGGTCGGCGCCGGTAGCGAGCCGTTGATGGTTGTTGCGACGCCAGGCTTGCCCGTGAAGTTGACGGGCGACTCGGCAATGACGAGGTCGAATTCGGTGCCCTTGAGGACCGGGGCGGCTGCGCTGGCCGGCTTCATCTCCTGCGCGCGCGCCAGGCCGGACCAGGCCGACATGCCCAGCAGGACGCCGCCGGCGGCCAAGCCTTGGACAAAACGCCGGCGCGGCAGACCGGGAACCGCGAACACAGGCGGAACATGGTGCTTCATGAATCAAAATCCTCCGATAGAAAAAAGAAAAAACAGACACCGAGGGAGGCGCGGATGATCATTCCAGCGGCCTTCGGTATCGACACACGGCTAGGTTAAGGAGGTGGCGCTGTCCTTTAAGTGACGCGAACATTACATTTCCGTCATGTGCGCTACGCCACCAAGATCAAGGGCCAGGGTCCGTGCGTGGACGAGCCCTGGCCCTTGCGCGTGTGCGGACCGCTCAGTAGTCGTGCCCTTGTCGCAACAGGTTGTCGAGACGGGCAACTTCATTGCTGGTCGCTGTCACCTTGCGGCCATCGGAAGTCTCAAGGACTTCTCCTCCTTTCAGGTAGCTGGCGCGCCCATACCGGTCTTGGCGTCGTCGAAGGTGACGACGGCCTCGCGCTTCTCGAAGCCCACATCGACCTTGCTCACGCCCTCGACCTTGAAAATTGCCTTCTTAACGGTGATCGGACAAGCAGAGCAGGTCATGCCCGGCACGGATAGCGTGACGGTCTGGGTGGCGGCCCACACGGGAGCAACAACGGCGGCGAGGGCAAGGGGGGCAAACAGTTTCTTCATGATGAACTCCTGGTCAATAGAAAAAGGGAACGACATAGGGAAATCCAAGCGCGACCAAGACCAGCACGGCCACGATCCAGAAAATCAGCTTGTAGGTGACGCGCACCTGCGGAATCGCGCAGACCTCGCCCGGCTTGCAGGCTTGCACCGGTCGGTAAATACGCTTCCAGGCGAAGAACATCGCCACCAGCGCCGCACCGATGAACAACGGGCGATAGGGTTCCAGCGCTGTCAGGTTGCTGATCCAGGCACCGGAAAAACCGAGGGCGACCAGTACGAGGGTCGGCCGTGATTCCTGAAAATTTCGCAGGATCGTAGCTAACTTATTGATATTTCAGGAAAATTTGATTTTGTAGTCGATGGGCTCAACGGCCCGCCCCAGATCCAGCGTGTAGTCCCCGAGCCGGTTGATGTGGCTGGTCCGGTATGGCGACAAGGCTTTCAGCACCGGCTCGCCCACTGGATATCCCTGGCTCTGCAGCTCCTTGAGCTTGCGCGACATCCATTGCACGTTGTGCAGGATCACCATATTGGCCACCAGCTGGCTGTACTTGATGACCTTGCGCTGCTCATGGCGCAGGTTCTCGGCGATCACCCCTTCCCCGCCGAAGAACAGCCATTTGACGAAATTGTTGAATTCCTCGCTCTTGTTGGTCGCTGCATGGATCGACCGGCGTAGCTCTATGTCGCTGATGTAATCGAGCAGGAACAGGGTTCGGATCGCCCGCCCGAGCTCGCGGAACGCGAAGTAGAGCTTGTTCTTGTGGCTGAAAGTCCCGAGCCGCCTGAGGATCATCGACGGCGTGATCCTGCCGACCTTAATAGATACAGCCACACGCAGCATGTCGCGGTAGTGCAGCTTGATCAGATCCCAATCTATCGTCCCGCGAAACAGGCTCTGGATATGCTTGTACTGCGCCCCTGGTTCCGCCTTGAAGAACACCAGGTCCTTGATGTTTCGAATGCGCGGCATCAGCTTGATCCCGAGCAGGTGCGACAGCCCGAAGACCGGCGCGCTCTGCGCCTGCGTGTCGCCGTGCAGCGTGTCGGGCTGGATGTCGGACTCGTTCTTGACCAGCCCATCGAGGATGTACACGGCCTCGTAGACGCCGCAAGGAATGAAGTGGCTGAACAACGCAATGTACATGTCCGAGACGTGGTAGTAGCCGATGCCGCCGTAGCCGCCATAGCGCAGGTGGTACTCGGACAGCAGGTTTTGCTCATAGACGTTCCACTTCGTGCCGTCCGCCGACGCGCTCTTGCCGGTGCCCCAGTATTGCGGCAGGGAGAACCGGTTGTAGGCGTTGACTACTTTGAAGATGGCCTTGTCCAAACGCTCTTCGGTGACATGGTGCAGGTTGAGCCATGCCACCTGCTTGCGCGACAGGCCCTTGACCGACAGCGCGGTCTGGGTCGGTCCCAGGTTGCAACCGTAGCAAAAGAGCGTCGTCAGGAAGCGTTTGCGCGGGTCGTCGACCTTGCTCTCGAAGCCCGACAAGGGACCGAACAGCTTGTGCAGGTCCAGCCATCGCTCGGTTTCGGTCAGCACGTCCAGGATGCTGGCCGTCGCCATCGAGTCCGTGATGGCCTGGTCGACCTCCGGCAGCCCTTCTGGCGGCGGCGCCCGCTCGCTGCGCCGCAGCAGCAGGCCCGACTCGGTCATCGCCACATGCTCGTTGTCCGGGAAACGGGCGTCGACCTGGCGCGCCAGGTTGGCCAGCTGCTGCTTGTGCTTCATGACAAAGTCGTCAGCGTCGGCCGGCAAGCCGACCATGTCGCTGTACTGGCCGATTTCGGTATCGAACTCTTCCCAGCTCACCAGGTGGTCGCGGTAGTCGTCGTACTGGTCACTGTTCTGCACATACAGATCGCCGGACTTCAACTCGTCCATCACGTGCGAAAGGATGCACAGCTCCAGGTACTTGCGATGGACAAGGCCTGGAGTCGCTTCCTCGCCTTGGCCCTGGATCAGGGCTTGCCACTTCCTGTCGGCCAACCAGGTCAGGTCGAGCGGGACGGCGCCACTGTCGGCGAGAACATACTCCTTGTGGCTGGAGCGGAACTGCGCGATCCAGCTCACGGCCCGCAACAGGGAGTCATCGGGCGATGAGGACTTTAGCGCCATCGCATCCAGGCACTGGAACAGCAGCGACCGCCTGGCGCGGTAGGGCTGGAGCATGAACGGGTAATAGTTGTTGCCCGCATAGGCGATGTGCTCATCGCAGCGTTCGATCCAGGCGGCCGGATCGTCGCCCAGCATCTTGCGCATCCTGCCGACCCGCTGCGCTTCCGTCCCGTCGTCTTCGAAGGCTGTCAGCACATCGCGGAACTGGGTGATCAGCGCCTCGCCCTGCGCCACATGCTCCAGCTGGTACTGCTTCAGGCGCTCGCGCGCAACGTTGTGCATGTTGCGCACGGACCGGATGAAGATGTCGGCAATGTCGTCAACAGCCTTCTGTAATTGCGCCTGGATCAGCAACACCGCCAGGGCGTAGCGCTTGATCGGCTTGAGCGCCTGCATTTCGCGCACGTTCAGGGCGCGGGCTTCGAGCACAAACTGGGTTCGCTTGGGGACCGAGACGCCATCAATCACCGGCAAGCCGTCGGCCAGCTCCCGAAGGGCCTGGATGTGCGTCAGGAAGCTGGCCACCTCGCGCACGCTGGGCTGCTTAGGCTCTCGCTTGAGCTGGTCCCATTGGCTGCGGCCCTTGCGGGTGCGAAACATCTGGTCGATCCCGGCCTGCTGGGCATCAGTCAAGGCCGTAGCAATGTGTTTGTAGAGCTCGTCATTGACCTTCACCCGTGCCCGGCTTGCGATGCGCGACAGCGTGACAAATCCGGGCAGCAGGTAACGGTGGTGAACCAGTTCTTCCAGCAGGATGTTGATGATATCGGGCAGTTCCTGTTTGGTCTGTGCCGCTTTCATCGCCTCAGCTTCCAGCCAGTCCTGTGCGCCTGTATCCAGGAGCCGCAGGCCGACGAATTCCCGCAGCATCCGTTGGTGCAGTGACTTGCTGCCGGACTGGTCGTAGCGCTGCAGTGTTGCCGCGGAGAACGGCTGGACCTGGTAACGCTTGCAGATATGTTTAATGATCGTGCTGGGCACGTCGTCCAAGGTCACGAAGTAGCCCAGCCGCTGCAGCATCTTCAGCTGAACCGCGATCAGGGCCTGGGTCGTGGCCCGGCTGTACGCATTCGCTATGAAGCGGCGTTCCGTTGCGCTCGGCGTGAACACCGAGATCAGATCCTGGTCACTGATCTCGGTCCTGAGTTGCGGATAGGCGGTGTCGTTGATACCACTCATAGCGGGCAGTCGGTCGGCCTCAATCCCAATAGGTGTCGGTGGCGGGTTCGTGAAACGAGGTTTCCAGCAGGCACTGGTTGTCCTCGGCGATGCGGTACATATCATCGAGCAGCGTGGCGATCGTCTCGTCCAGCACCTCGCGGGACAAGTAAGGAACCGCCAGCTCGTAGAGCGTGCCCTCGGTGTTCAGGCGCTGCATGGCAAAGCGCTCGAAGCAGGTCTGCTCGATCAGCCGGTGGCCACGGGCCAGGCCGCGCGACTGCTTGCTGAAGCGGGCCAGCACCATCGTTATGCGCAGGACCGCCACGAGCGTTGCCCCTTCGGCAGGCAGACCAAGAACGCCCACCGGCTCCGTCAGCAACAGCACCAACGGCGGCGGTTGCTGAGCGGTCGGCGCCAGCGCCGGCAGGCCCTGCTCGAAGCGGGCTTGCAGGCTGGAGTCCGACGCATCGAGGTAGCGCATGGCCGATTTGACATCCTTCCAGCCGACATACTCCATCAACTCCTTGATGTCCCAGCCGCTGGCGCGGGCCCAGCCGGCAAAGCCGCGGCGCATGGAGTGGCTGCTGTATTCCTCGGGCGACTCAACACCGGCCTCGGCGAACAGGCTGCGCAGCAAGGGAATCAGGCTGTTGGCATGCAGGCTTTCGTCAGCGACATGACCCCAGCGGTCAATCTTGCGGAACACCGGGCCCTCGGTCAAACCGGCCAGGCTAACCCAGGCGCTGAAGGCGTCCACCGCGCACAGGCGAGACAAGGCCGGGCATTGGAAGGTCCGGCCCTGCAGCTGCCGGTCGCCTTTGCTGCGGCCCAGGTAGCAGGCCATGCCCTGGCCGGGGGTGACTTCGATGTTCTCGACGCGCAGGTTGACCAGCTCGTCGGAGCGGAAGCCGCGCCAAAACCCCAGCAGCATCAGGCTGCGGTCGCGCGTGTGGCGCAGCAAGGCTGGCTGGTCGCCGGAGCGCTGGGCATTGCCGATGGCGGCAGCTAGCCACTGATCGACCTGCTGGAGCATCGCCAGTTCCAGGGGCCGCGCGCGCTTTTCTGGCACGGCGTGAACGGAGCGAATGCCTTTGAGGACCTGGCGCACCAGCGGCGACTTGGTAGGGTCCGCAAAACCCTGGTCGGTATGCCAGCGGGACAGCGCCGCCAGCCGCTGGCGCAGCGTGTTGATGGCCAGGGTAGCCGCGTGGTCGGCCAGGTAGCGGGCGATGGCGTCAGCCGTTGATGGCAACAAGCCTTTCCACTCAATCTCAAAATGCCGTATAGCCGAGGCGTAGCTGCGGCGCGTGTTGTCGCGCTCGGCGGCCTCGATGTACTGGGCAATATTGCTCATGTCCCTGCGCTCATCTTCCGGTGCCGGCCTCGGGCCGAATCAGGCCGACCAACAGCGGCAAACGCTTGGAGACCGCGCGCTGGGCGTCGCGCTCGATCAGGCGGTAGATTTTCAACACTTGTTCGCCGGTCGGCGTGAGCTGCGCTCCGCCGCCAGCAGCACCGCCGCGCTGCTTGAGCACCAACGGTTCCACAAAATCCGCGTTCATCGCCGCCACCAGCGACCAGACGCGCTGATAGCTCATGCCCAGGCTGCGGCCGGCCTCGGCAAGCGAGCCGGTCCCGGCGATGCGCTCAAGCACGTCGGCCTTGCCGGGGCCAATGGCCACCGCGTGTTTGATCTCCACCCGAAAGCGTGTTTTCTCGTCTGGCAAGGAGATTTTGACGGTGGATTTCATCGTGAAGCGTATTGTCTACCGAGGCGACTGGCCTCCAGTATCTGGCGATATACTTTGAGATCGATATCTTCTCTGGAAGATATCGAAACTTTATGAATCGTACCGTTAAAGGACACTTCATGGCCATCTGCAGCCGCCGCTTTTTTTCGTGGCTCGTACCCCTTGCCTGCATTGCCGCTCTCTCTTCAGCTCACGCGCAGACCGTTCCGACCCTGGCCGCCGCTTCCGACCTGAAGTTCGCCATCGAAGAGGTCGCCGCCCGTTTCAAGCGAGACACCGGCCAGGACATCAAGCTGGTGTTCGGTTCGTCGGGCAACTTCACCACACAAATCCTGCAGGATGCACCGTTCCACCTCTTCATGTCGGCCGACGAGAACTTTGTCTACAAGCTGGCCGATGCCGGCAAGACCGAAGACCGTGGTCGAGCCTACGCCATAGGCCGCATCGGCATCATGGTGCCACCCGGCTCACCGCTGAAGGCCGATGGCCAGTTCAAGGACCTGGCGGCTGCGCTCAAGGACGGCCGGCTGCAGAAATTCGCCATCGCCAACCCTGAGCATGCCCCCTATGGCGCGCGCGCCAAGGAAGCGCTGCAGCACGCCGGCCTGTGGAGTGCCATCGAGGGCAAACTGGTGCTGGGCGAGAACATTTCCCAAACCGCGCAGTTCGCCACTTCGGGATCGGCCCAGGGCGGCATCATCGCCTATTCGCTGGCCCTGTCGCCGGCCATGGCCAAGCTGGGCACGTTCGAGCTGATTCCGGAGAGCTGGCACCAGCCACTCAAGCAGCGTATGGTGCTGGTCAAGGGCGCGCCACCGGCAGCGCGCGCCTTCTACAACTATATTTCCACGCCTCCCGCCCAGGAAATCATGGTCCGCTACGGCTTCGCCATGCCCAAGGAATAGCGCTGAGCGCCCATGGACTGGCAAGCCCTGATCCTGTCGCTGGAGCTGGCCGCAGCCACTTTGCTGGTGCTGCTGCCGGTCGGGCTGTGGCTGGGCCGTTGGCTGGCCTACACCGGGTTTGCGGGCAAGTCATGGATAGAGGCCATGGTGGTATTGCCTTTGGTGCTGCCGCCTACCGTACTGGGCTACTACCTCCTGGTGTCGCTGGGTGGTGCTTCCCCAGTCGGGCGCTGGATGGCCGACACCTTTGGGGTTCGGTTGACCTTTAACTTCCTTGGCCTGCTGATCGCTTCCATCGTTTTCAACATCCCGTTTCTCGTGCAGCCGGTGCAACGTGCCTTTGAAGCCATCCCGCGTAACCTGGGCGAAGCTGCGGCCGTCAGCGGCCTGAGTGTGTGGCAAACCTTCTGGCGCATTGAGCTGCCGCTGGCCTGGCCGGGCGTGCTGTCGGCCATGGTGCTGACCTTTGTGCATACGCTGGGGGAGTTCGGGGTGGTGCTGATGATAGGCGGCAGCATTCCGGGCGAAACCAAGACCATCGCGATTTCCATCTATGACCGGGTGCAATCCTTCGACTTCACCGGCGCCCACCAGATGGCTTTGCTGCTGCTGGTGTTCTCGCTGGTTGCCGTAGGCGCGTCGTTCTTCGCCTCGGCACGTCTGGCGGTGCGGCGATGAGCAACGCTGACGCGGCGCTCACGGTCGACGTTGAGCAGACGCATCCCATGCCGCTGGCGGGAAGCCTGCGCTGCGAGCCGGGTGAATTGCTGGCGCTGGTCGGTCCTTCGGGCGCGGGCAAGACGTCGATGATGCGTGTGCTGGCGGGCCTGATGCGGCCCGAGCGGGGTCATGTCTCAGTGGGCGGAGAAGTCTGGTGCGACACCGCGCGCGGCGTGTTCCTGCCGCCCCAGCGCCGGCATGTGGGTTTGGTGTTCCAGAACTATGCGCTGATGCCGCACCTCAGTGCGCTGCACAACGTGGCGCTGTCGCTGCTGCATTTGCCGCGCCTCGGGCGCCTGGCTCAGGCACGGCACTGGCTCGATCACGTGGGCCTGACCCCAGACCAGCAGGACCGACGGCCGGCCACGCTCTCGGGTGGCCAGCAGCAGCGCGTGGCGGTGGCACGCGCGCTGGCGCGAGAGCCCAAGCTGTTGCTGCTCGACGAGCCTTTCTCCGCGGTAGATCAGATGAGCCGGCAAGGCCTGTACCGGCTGCTGGCCGATCTGCGGCGCGAACTGTCCATCCCCATCGTCCTGGTCACGCACGACCTCAACGAGGCCCGCATGCTGGCCGACCGCCTGGCGGTGATGGACGCCGGCGAGGTGTTGCAGCAAGGCCATCCGGCGCAGATCCACCGTGCCCCGCGCAACGCGCGCGTGGCTGATCTGGTGGGCATCCACAACCGCTTTCATGGTCAATGGCTGGGCCCGGCCGAGCAGCCAGGCTGGGGATTGCTGCGGTGGGTGGCCGAGGGTGGTGACGGGATCGAAGGGCCGCTGCTGCGGGTGCGCGACAAAGGCAAACTGCCCGTCGGGCAGGCGGTGAACTGGGTGATTCCGGGGGACGGCATAAGGCTGTTGACGCAAGCGCCGCAGGGTCCTGGCGAGTTCCGAGCCACTGTCACCGAGGCCCGGCACCTGGGCGAAATTACGTTGGCCACGCTGACGCTGACGGAAGTGGGCGGCGCAAAGCTGCTGCTGACGCTGTCGGGCCCACAACGCCAGGAGTTGGGGATGGGCGTGCGAGTGGGTGTGCGCCTGGACGCGAACCTGGTGCATGTGATGCCATTGCGTCCCAGCTAAACGCCATGAGCCCTCAACGCATCCTCGTGAAGGTCCCAATTAGTGGCAACATTGAGGAAAGTGATGAAGATATTCGAGCACCTGCGCGGCTGGGCCAAGACATTAAAACGTGATGGCGTTACGCTATGGTTTGCCTGCAAACATCCCGAAACGCCCTGGTATGCCAAGGCGCTGGGCGTTTTTGTCGTAGCCTATGCGCTCAGTCCGATTGATCTCATTCCTGACTTTATTCCGGTGCTGGGCTATGTGGACGATGTGTTGTTGTTGCCGGGCTTGATCTGGCTGGCGATCCGGCTCACACCCGCTTCAGTCCTGGCCGAATGCCGCTTGAAGAGTGACGAGTGGATCGCAAGGGAAGGAAGCAAGCCGCGCAGCCTGTGGGGCGTCGGCCTGATTTTCGTGGTGTGGGCGATGCTGGCCTGGTTGCTCTGGTCCTGCTGGCAGTCCAAATAAAAATCCGACAGGACTTTTTGAAAGACGCTATGAATGCCCGAATGAACAAGCGCCGGATTTACGGCATGTTTTATCTTCGCTTCCATGGGCCATGCCTGTGGAGGAGATCCGCCGAGGAACAAGCCTGGCTCGATGTGGCCCCGGTGGGCCGGGAATTTGGTAGCCCAGACTTTGAACGCCTTCAAGTCCTGGATCTCTATGCCGCAGGCGAGATGAGCCGCGAAGATGCCATGCGCATGCTTGGCCTCGACAGCCTACAAGCGCTGCAGCAACAGGTGTTGGCAGCAGGCCTTATTGTCCCGGACCGCTGAAGTCAACCAATCCGAGAGTTTTCCAAATGAGGTCCGCCGCCGTCTCGAAACTTACGCCCGACGAACGCTGGGCTGTAACCCACCTGTGGGGCACAGTGTCGAGCCAATTCCTGCTGCGCCGACTCGACCCGGGCGAGACTGACCGTCACTGGAAGAACGGCATCACGCCGGATGTTATCGACTTCATCGTCGCGAAGTGCACATGCGCGTGCTGCGGCTCACGTATTGAGGTCTCGCTAGCACCATGTGCCTGCGGTCGGGTCAGCGAGAACTGGGATGGCGTAGAGCTGGCAGCGGTCTATCCAAGGCAGGAGCTTGCGGAGGAAGTCAAGCGGCTTTATGCGCGCCAGAAAGGTCGGCTCGGACGGGCTCTGCGGTCCATTGCGATTAAAACGAACGGGGGGAAGATCACCGCCGAAGAGAAATCCGGCTTGTTTGGGGCGCAGGAAGGCCTCTGCTTCTACTGCGGTGACTCTCTGATCGACCAGGATGGAGGCAACCGGTACCACTGCGATCACTTCGTCGCTTTGGTGAACGGCGGCCGCGGAGACCTCGAGAACTCCGTTCTAGCCTGCACAAGATGCAATCTCCTCAAGAATAGCGACGACGGTCGCTACTTCATCCGGCGCGCCCGCAGACTGCAACTAATAAAAAACCCGTCGCGGCTAGCGAAGATGCGCAGAGCTTTAGGTTTGTGGCGCAGGTCTCGTGGACTACGTGCCCTGAGCGCGCTAATCGGCGACTGAAGGGTGGGGACCAAAAAAAATGAGCGAACTTCGTCGGCGGTTGCATGAGATCACAGACAATGGCGCGCCGCAGACGCATCAAGATTTGATCGAAAGCCTTCGCTGCGAGTTACCTCATTCGATCGAAGTTGTGCAGGCCACAGTACCTAATGATCGCTATACGTGTGTGATGCACGCTCTCGATATCGTCGAAGATGCCGAGTACATCGAGATCGTCGCTGCCGCACCTCGCGACATATTTGCCAGCCCGCGTTTCGTGGAGCGTTTAATTAGCCAGGGTCATCTTCATGAGTTGGCGGAACCCGCCGATGGTTCGCTTGTCGTGTATTGCGATCAAGGCTCTGTCAAGCACATTGGCCGGTTATTGACAGCCATGCGCGTGGAGTCCAAATGGGGTGTCGGCTGCTTGTATCACCATGGACTACTCGAAGTTCCGGAGAACTATGGCTCGGAACTTCGATTTTTTTCCTCCGTCGATCGCGAGTTCGCTTTAGATCGATATGTTGAGTACGCTCGTGAACATGGCGTGCAATTTGAAGGCGACGCCTAGTAGATTCGCCAACCAAGATGGCGTTGCAGAAATCAGGCGCGCTCAGGCGAACTGCAACTCGATTTTGCCGGCACGGCGCCGCACCGGGCCGACCACGATCTTCACATCGTGTCCCAGCCTCGCCACCAACTCCAGCAGCTTGGCTTCACTGACACCGCGGAACTGGCCACGGGTTATCCGCGAGACTTTGGACTGGTCGATCCCCAGCAGCGCAGCGGCATCTTCCTGCGTCAGGCGGCGCGCCTTGATCGCACGGGCAATCTCGCCGGCCAGCTGGGACTTGCGCTGCATCTCGGCCGCGTCGGTGTACCCCAGGTCGGCGTAGACGTTGGTGCTGCCTTCTTCGATGGTGATGTTTGCGTGCTCATTCATTTCTTTGCTCCTTGCTGTGCCTGCCAAACCTCGAAATCCTGCTTCGCGGCCTTCAGGCGGGTGTTGATCAAATCCAGGTCCGGCTTCGGCGTGGCGATGCCGCTTTTGGACTTCTTCTGAAAGCAGTGCAGGACATAGACCCAGCCAGCGAACTTGACGGTGTAAACGGCCCGATAGGTGTCGCCCTGGTGGTCTTCGACCACTTCCAGTACGCCGGCCGAACCGAAACCCGTCATCACCTTGGCATCCTGGTGCTTGCCGCCGGCCTGGGCCAGGTCGATGGCGTGACCAAAAACGTCTTTGACATCTTCTGGCATCGCATCCAGATCTCGCTTGGCGGAACTGACCCACTTGATGGGTTTGCGGGCTTGTTTCGACATCGCCTCAATTATGCCTATTTAGACATATTTTCGTCAACTAGGGCGTGTTAACACTAATTGCCAATTTGGAGCTGGAGAGCGACACTGGCG
>ERZ1292640.851-Hain-H43-02um-R1-851-length-25389-cov-7_pt1 | contig 25389 bp, 21 predicted proteins | sample MGYA00564404_ERZ1292640 | MGnify/ENA primary metagenome ERZ1292640 (study PRJEB36523, sample SAMEA6512636) | groundwater metagenome | collected 2019-01-08 | study: AquaDiva: Metagenomics assemblies of 32 groundwater samples | reverse complement strand
ATTTGCTCTAATCCATCTGAGTCGTTATAATCAAAAATTTTTATTAAATCCGAGTTGAATTTGGGAACACCTCCATCTCTGCTAACCATAGCAGCTTGCCAATCATGCCATACTCCACCAGAACCACAGTATGCTATTTTTTCACGATTAGTGTATGCCCTCGCCGCTCTGACTGCACCAGTAACTGCGTTTGATCCAGATTTTTCAAACTTGACCATGTCTGCGTGTGGAATAATCTGACTTATCTTCTCAGATAATTCAACTTCCAATGGATGTGGAAGAGAAAATAGTATTCCATCTTTCAACTGATTAATGATAGCTTGATTTACTGGTTCATAATTATGACCTAAGGTAATTGGTCCTAAACTCATTAGATAATCTATGTATTCATTACCATCCACATCTGTAAAATGAGATCCTCTGCCTGACTTGGCATACACTGGGTAAACTCCTTCCACATAAGCAAACGCAGCTCTGCTAAATGTTCCTGTCAAATGTGGAATGACTTTCTTAGCACGCTCTTTTAGATTATTTGAATTTACTAGTGATTTATGCACTTTTTCCATCCTATAACATGAATTATTTAATTCTTTAATAAAGTGTTTTAATACTTTTATCCAATAACTGCTAGAGTTTTACGGTAATTCTGGAATGATTTCTACAGGATCGTTTTGACATGTATTTGATTTATTATGTAATCAAGTATGATTACTATGATTTAGATAGATATTTTATTGCATGTATTAAATTAAAAATGTTGGATCTTTTTACTATGGAAAAATATGACTCACAAAAAATGTACAAAGTTTATGACAAATGGTCAGATATTGCACGAGAATCATTTGAATCCAACCCAGAACCTATAGATTTTCATGATATTGATCATATTGTTTTTGCTGGAATGGGTGGTTCTGGTGCAATTGGAGACTTGTTTTCTTCAATATTATCTAAAAGTGACATTCATGTATCTCTGGTCAAAGGATATCTCTTACCAAAGACTGTGGATAAAAATACTCTAGTAGTTGCAACAAGCATATCTGGAAATACATCAGAGACTTTGACAGTACTGGATTCTGCAAAAAAATTAGACTGTAGCTTGATTGCATTTTCTTCAGGAGGTAAAATGGAAGAATTATGTAAAAACAACCAAATTACATTTAGAAAAATTCCACTTTTTCATTCTCCAAGAGCATCTCTTGTCAATTTTACTTATTCAATTCTAAAGACATTAAATTCAATACTTCCAATTGGGAAAAATGACATTATGGAATCATTAAACGGACTTGATATCATGAAAAACCAAATTTTTTCTCATAATTTATCTGATTCAAATCCTGCAATTAATTTGGCTAGTTGGATATCTGGTATTCCTATAATTTATTATCCTCATGGTTTACAATCAGCTGCGACCAGATTCAAATCATGTTTGCAAGAAAATGCTAAGACTCATGCAATTATAGAAGATGTCATAGAGGCATGTCATAATGGTATAGTATCATGGGAAAGACCATCTGTGGTACAACCTATACTCTTACGAGGAAAAGATGATTACATAAAAACAAAAGAAAGATTCGATATAATCAAAGAATTCTTTATGGAAAATAATATTGATTTTAAGGAAATTCACTCTGTTTCAGGAAATATCTTGACAAAAACGATGTCTCTTATTTACATGCTTGATTATGCATCAATTTACAGGGCGATTTTATCAAAAACAGATCCTTCACCTGTTTTATCTGTAGATTACATAAAAAGCAGAATTTAAAAATTTTTTCATGTAGGAATAACTAAATAAAACATGGAATCCTACTTGCAAGAAGCTAAATATTTTCCTCGAAGTATGCAATCATCGGACCAGAAATATTTCCACTGAGCAAAACGACCAGCAAGCGCTAAATTACCAAGTGTTCCAGGCTTTACAGTGCTCCAATCTGTCATTGGCTCAAGATCATCGGGTTCACGAGCCAATCCATAACATTCAAGCCATTCCAATATAATATTCTGGTTTTCACGTCTAAAATGATCATAAATAATGTTGGCGTAAGATACCAAATTTGTATGAACTGATTCAACGGTATCAATTATTCCCATTTCTATGAGCTCCTTGCACACAATTTGGGCTACCTCTTCATTGGACATTGTCAGGGGTTTGTATTTCGAGAAATAAACTTCAACTTGAATTCCAGTCTTGCCGATAGGGACATTACCAGATGACATCAATCCAGTACTATTTACACGAGTAGATAACTTATCTTCATCATATACATAAAACCATTGACTGGACAACTTGGGTGAGTGAGGTGCAGTGACATTTACCAGCAAAAGTGAAGTGCATGAAAGTTGATTTGCGGCATTTAGAATCTTTTGTGGCGCTTTGGCAAGGCGTATAAATTCTGGTAATGGTATGGTATTGATTAACTTATCATAATCGTGATAATCACCATTGCGTAATCCAATTCTTTTATTCTTAAGATCGATATTTTGAACTGGATTATCAATCATTATGTTCGCCCCTGAAACCAGAACTTGTGCGAAGGAATAATACCCACCAATTTTGGGATACCGAACTGTTTTAATATAATGTGTAGATTCTGTTTGCGGATTTTCATATCCATTTATTACCATCTCCGTTTCTGGGTAATAGACTCTTTTTCCAATCCAATCAGTTGTAAGAAGTTCGGGGGCAACTGTCCAATATTTTTTTGTGTATACATGTGGAAATTTTTGAGAAAACACCTTACCAAATGCTTTGTCAAGCCATTCTCCATAGTGAGATGGAGTTGCCGACGTTTCCTTTACCTCTCGTGAAGCAAGAAAGCTCTCTAGGCATTCGGTGCGTAGTGGTTCTGGTACTGCATATAGGTTTGATTGTGCGGGATGAGGAATCCACAAGTCATTGAAATAGTTTTCAACCCGCACAGAAAACTCATAAAAATTATCATTCACACTTTTCGCAAATAAATTTTGCACATAGTCATGTTGAGTAAAAGAAACATGTGGCCCCTCATCCCAAACAAACCCATCTCTTTCATAGCTATAAACATGACCTCCAGGGTGCATTTGGGATTCAAATATCTCACACTGTTCATGACCTATATGATAGGAACAGCTCAACCCTGATAAACCAGCACCTAAAATCGTATATGTCATTACACCAACACCATCTTTATTCCTTCTTTTTTATTGTAGCAACAAGATTAAAAGTTAATATGATTTTCAAGAAATTTCAAACTTTTCAAGTAATCTTTTCTAAAAGATTTTGCTTACAAAGTATTTCTGCAATATTTCTAAGTACATTTAGTGGAAAACCTATTTTTTCAGATATTTCAAAAAGCGATGTTTGGCCATCGCTGTAAAACATTACCCACAATATGGCATCCAATTCCGTACCGCTAAGGCTTTTTCCATCCGTCATGTTAAATTTTTGTTCAAAATGATCCTTGGAGCTATCTGCAGCCTTTTGTTTGATTTTTCCTCCAAGTGTAGGATATAGGTCTCTCTTGCTAAGCATGGGGGCACAATATGGATTAAGAGACTTGTAGATCATTTCCATTTTTGAATTAGTTTTTTTCATATTTGACTTTATTCGAAGATAATTTTGAAAATCTGTTAAAGGTGTATTTTCTAAGTTAATAATAACAGAATAATAAACGTCAAGTGTTTCTGCTAAGTAATTGGCATTAATAAAATCCAGATTATCTTTTGAAGTGTGATAATATTCAAATTCATGATACTTGTCTTTACATATAGTTCCAATTGGAATTCTAAAAAATGGAGATGAATACTGACCCTCATCACTGCCTGTTATGTCAAAATTATATTGTTTGAAATCTAGTCCTAATTCGGAGAATGTTTTTCTGACAACATCGTCGATTAAATCATTCCCTAGAAATGTTTGTTTGTACGAAAATTTTTCAGGTCCAGCTACACAAGTCAAGATAAATCCTCCTAATACATTCTTCATGATTTTTTCATGCATTGATAAATATGCTATTGCCCCTATAGTTTCAGGAACTACTATGAAACGATAGGTGTGATTTGTCTTAAGGGATTTTAGTTTACGTAGTAATAAAATCCATAAAACAAGTCCTGATAAATTATCATTGGCAAGAGATGGATGACAACAATATGTAGAAATAATGAATTCTTTTCCAGAACTACCTTCTATAACATATTCACCATAAGTTAATTTCCCAGGCTTTAAGGTTGAATCAATTTTCACATCATATTTGGAATTTCTATCCATTTTTTTGAATTCTTCATATGATATACAAAAACCCCAATCTTCTTTATAATATGTAGTTCTATACGGTATTGAATCTGGATAGTCTTTTAACACATGAAGATGTTTTTCAAGTTCTTCAAATGTTAATATGTTATCTATAGGTATGCTATAATTTACAACATGTAAATTGTTTTTTTGAAAATCAATTATTTTATTTCCACTAGAATCTTTCACATATGCATCATTAATGTTCCATTCATTTGGCACTTTCCAATCATAACATATAGTCCCAGAGGGAATTTCATTTATTTGAAAATCAGTTATTTCTTTTAGTATAGATAATGATTTTCTTACACCATTACCTGTAATGCTACGGCATATTGGAAAAAGTTGTTCAAATAAATTGTCTATTTCTCTAACTATATTTTGAGAGTTATATTTTTCCACTACCATACTTAAAGAAATATTATTTATAAATGTCTGAAAAAGTATTTCTGATTGAATCGATCAATTATTGAAAATACAATTTATAAAATAGGTTACCATATTGGAAACCTATAAGTTCACAATATCGACTATAATATCTATAAATGGATAAAAGAACAATATTTCTAACTGAGAAGGATATTGACAAAAATTTACTTATAAAAACATTAGAAGAATACAGTTCTACCATTAAAAAAGATGAAGATGAGACAATACTAAAAAATATTCTTTCTGATTTTAACAAAGGAAATTTCTCACTATTGTCGCCTCAAGAAGTTCATTTTTTAAGTAATAATCCACATAGTATTTGGTGCGAGTATTTTATTTTTAGGTATAAATTCAAAAATTATCCAGAAAAGCAAATAGTTTATGATTTTCCAATTTATTTATTGATTGAACCTGTTTCTGCCTGTAACTTACGTTGTGTAATGTGTTTTCAAATGGATGATACTTTTACCAAAAATCAAAATTATATGGGGCAAATGGACATTGATCTTTTCAAAAAAATTATAGATGAAGCATACATTGGAGGAACCAAAGCAATAACTTTAGCTTCAAGAGGTGAACCAACACTTCATCCTAAATTAGGAGAAATGCTGGAATATTGTTCCAATAAATTCTTTGAATTAAAATTGAACACAAATGCAACCAGACTGAATGAAAAATTAATTCATCAAATCTTAAAAAGTGGAATAACAGATCTAGTCTTTTCAATCGATTCTTATGCAAAAGAAGAATATGAATCTATTAGAGTACGTGGTGTTTTTGAAGATGTATTAAACAATATTAAAAAATTCAAAGAAATAAAAGAAAAATTATATCCCAATTCTAAATGTGCTACTAGAGTAAGCGGAGTAAAAATTAATGATCAGCAAGATCCTATTAAATTCAAAGAATTTTGGGAACAATATGTTGATCATGTTGTTATGGTAGAGATGGAACAAAAATGGGATACTTACAATAATTCTACTGATATTGGTGGAAAAAATCCATGTTATTATTTGTGGCAAGAAATGGATATTTGGTTTGATGGCATTTGTAACCCATGTGATATAGATTACAAAAGTGAATTGGCAGTTGGTTCAATAAAAAATAATACTATTAAAGAGATTTGGCATGGTGAAAAATATGTAAAACTTCGTGCTGCCCATCAAAATCTACAACGTAATTCTTGTTATCCTTGTGATAGGTGTCCAATTGGCCATTAAGATTGGCCTTATAGGATATAGAAATCATGCAGCCAGATTATTACAGTTATTAGAACAACGATCTGATTGTGAAATAAATTTCATATATCATCCTACAAAATTACTTAATGAACCAAGAATCACTAATAATTTATCCGAATTACTAAAATGTGATGCTATACTTATTGCATCACCAAATCACACTCATTACGGATATCTTGAAAATTTATTGGAAAATTTTAAAGGATATATTTTTTGTGAAAAACCACCAGTATCATCCTTGACGGAAATAGAAAAACTAGAAAATTTAGATGTAGAAAAAAAATCTCGTTTATTTTTTAATTTCAACTATAGATTTAGTAATATTAACAATAATCTTAAGAGTCAATTAAATTCTGATGTAATTGGGAAAATAATTCATATAAATATGATCTATACTCATGGTTTGGCTTTTAAAAAAGAATATCTAAATTCTTGGCGGGCAGATGGTAAGAAAAATCTTCACAATATAGCAGAAACTGTATCTATTCATTATTTAGATCTGTTAAATTTGCATTTTGGGAATGCAAAGAAATTATTTTATTTTCCAAGATTAATTTCTGAAAATGGTACATCTTATGACACAGATTATTTTACTATACAATTTGAAGATGGAGTAACTGCGTCTATCCTAAATTCATATGCTTCACCATCTATGGATGAAATTACTATCATTGGTACAAATGGATATTTTACTATAAAAAACAATGAATTGTCAATATATTCTCCTAGAGACACTTTTAATTCAAAAGGATTTTTTATTTCACCGCCAATTGTTTATAAACATAGTTTCTCAATGGAGAATGATTATCAAGATTCTCTACAAAAATCATTAGATTATTTCATTACACATGTCAAAGAAAAAACTCCTATAGATTTGGATCATTTTAATGCTAGTATACGCACGAATAAAATAATTCTAAATCTAATTAATCAGGAGTAAATTAATAACGTCAATAATTTATATGAATTATTATGTTTGATGGAAAAAAAATATTGATTACTGGAGGTACTGGTTCACTTGGACAAGCACTTACCAGACGTCTTTTAAAATCTAATGTAGATTCAATCAGAATCTATAGCAGAAATGAAAATAATCAAGTATCTATGGCATCACAGCTTAATGATGAACGTCTTCGTTTTTTGATAGGAGATGTAAGAGATTATCCACGTTTAATCAGAGCAATGGAAGATATCGACATAGTTTTTCATGCTGCAGCATTAAAACATGTACCTGTAATAGAATACAATCCTTTTGAAGCAATAAGTACTAACATTATAGGCTCTCAAAATGTAGTTAATGCATGTTTACATGAAGATGTTGAAATTGCAGTAGGAGTAGGAACTGATAAAGCTGTATCTCCATTAAATACATATGGTGCAACAAAATTACTTATGGAAAAATTATTTGTAACAGCTTCAAATTACACTAATCCAGAAAGACATAAAACGAAATTCTTATCTCTTCGTTACGGTAATGTACTTGGAAGTAGTGGTTCTGTAGTTCCTAAATTTATAAAACAAATAAGATCAGGTGAGAAAATTACAATAACAGATCCTGAAATGACTCGATTTAGTATAACTATGGATGAAGCATTAGATTTCATTTTGGAATCTACAATGATTAGTAAAAATTCAGAAATTTTCATACCAAAACTTAGAACATATTCAATAATGGATGTTAAAGATATACTTTTTGAGTTAATTGGAAGTGTAAAAGAAGAATATACAGGAATAAGACCAGGAGAAAAATTACATGAAACTTTAATAAATTTGGATGAAATGCGTTATACTTTTGAGTTTGATGATAAATATATCATACTCAAATCATCTGAAATTGAAAATAAGGGTTTAGAGAAATATGAAAAAATTAAGAAAGCTGATGAAAGTAAACCATATTCATCAGATCTTACAGAGAAAATTCCAAAAAATGAACTTAAAATAATTCTAAAGAATTTTTTGACAAATTATGATAAATAAAATTGAGTATAACTTTCCATTGTGTTATAAAATGGAAGATGTAATATTACATGTCAGATAAAATTCTAATAATCGGTAAAGGATTTCTTGGAGGCACTATTTTTTCAACATGTCAGAATGCTGGAATTAATGTATTAGGAACTCATTATAACAAATCAATTCCAATTGTAGATATTACGAATATAAATTCCATAGAAAAAGTAGTGAGTGCGTTTAGGCCTGATTTAATCATTAATTGTGCAGCACTAACCAATATAGATCAAATTGAATCTAATCCTAAAAGAGCATATGCAATAAATGCATATGGTGCAAAAAATATTGCAGAGATATCTAGACAAAACAAGATCAAAATGATCCATATATCTACAGATAGTATTTTTGATGGAATTAAAGGAATGTATTGTGAAGATGATATTCCAAACCCAATAAATGAATATGCAAAGTCAAAAAAAATGGGGGAAGATTTTGTAAAAGAAATATTAGATACACATATAATAATTAGAACAAATTTTTATGGGTATAATTCTGAAGGGAAATTTCTATTTAATTGGATTTTAAAAAAGATTAATGAAAAACAACGAATTATTGGATTTTCTGATATAATTTTCAATCCCTTAGAAATTAGAAATTTAGCAGACATGATTAATGAATTGGTCTATAAAGATTTTAACGGTATTCTTCATTTATCCTCAAATGAAATTTTTAGTAAGTATGAATTTATAATTGAAATAGCAAAAATGTTGAATTTCGATATTGATCTAATAACAAAAGGTAGTATAAAAAATGCTAATTTTACAGCTAACAGACCATTGAACACCTCATTATCTAATCAATTAGCTAAAAAAATCTTAAAAACGCAACCACTCTCATTAAAAAACTGGTTAGAGGATTTTGATAGAACTAATTCCAGATAAAACGATAAATTTTGATCTCAATTACATCAAAATTTTGATTAGTTTTTCAACTAATTTTAGAAAGTCATAACTTTTTTCATTTCTTTACCTTCAAGTATACTATGCAAAGAACCACTTTGTAAATGAGGTTTCATTTTTTCTAATGCATTTTTACATACTTCAAGTGTTTTTTCAACATCTTTCTTTGAATGTGAATAACAAATCAATGTTTCTCCAGGTCCAAACATAATGTTATGTTTTATGCATTCTTGTAAGAAAACACTTTTTTGAAGATTTGTGGAAATTCCATTAATTTCTGAAAAAGTGATAGCGCCTCTCACAGGAGTACCATTCCATTTTACATTAATTCCAATTTCTTCACCTATCTTTTCTATACCATCTTTTAACATTTGTCCAATATTCCAACAATGTGAAACTATGTCTTTTGTAAGAAATTCATTTACTACCGCCATACCAGCTGCAAGTGAAAGTGTCTCTCCTCCATAGGTGGTAGAGTAAAAAACATCATTAAATTTTTTCATATATTCTTCTTTTCCAGTAATTGCAGCAAGTGGAACACCGTTTCCTATTGCTTTTCCAAATGCTACCATATCAGATTCAATTCCAAATAATTCTTGTGCACCACCATTTGCAAGTCGAAAACCGGTTAATACCTCATCAAAGATCAGAAGAGCATTATTTTTGTGTGCGAGTTCTTTTAGTTCATGCAAATAATTCTCATCAGGATAGTCAAGCCAGAGTGGCTCCATTACAATAGCAGCTATTTTACCCTCAAATTTTTTAAAAGTGTTTTTTACGTCTTCAAGATCATTATACTTGAAGAGGTGAATTAGTTCCTGATTAAATTTTGGAATTCCTTCATTTTTACTAGTTATGGCAGTAAACCAATCATGCCAAACGCCTCCGTGACCTGTATACAAAATATGATCTTTTCCAGTATATGCTCTAGCTGCTCTTACACATGCAGTAACTGCATCTGAACCAGTCTTTGCAAATCTGACCATTTCAGATCCTGGAATTATTTTTTGCAATTTTTCTGAAAATTCAACTTCTAGATAATGTGGCATTGAAAATGAAATTCCATTTTCAAGTTGTTTTTTAATTGCATCATCTACTGACTTGTAACAATATCCAAGAATTACAGGACCTAAACCCAATACATAATCAATATACTCATTATCATCAATATCAAATACATGACTTCCTTTTCCATGCTTAAGATATGTCGGATATATACCACTAACATAACTATAATGTGCCTTGCTAAACGTTTGAGATAGAGCTGGAATAAGATTTTCTGCTCGTTTCAAAAATTCACCGGATTTCTCAAGATTCACATCAAAGAATTTCATTAACTATTAGATAACTCTATCAATAACGTTCATGATTTTTTTTGCAATATTTTGATTATCAAAAGGAATTTTAACTACCACAGCAGATTTAATAAATTCATTATTAATAGTAGTCTTGAATAGACGTTTTACAGAAATTCTATTTTTCAGGCCAAGTTTTTGAAGTTCCTTATGTATTGAATTAGCTTCTTTGTGTTTTGGTTCAAGAATGTAAAAAAATTTAGTTTTGCTAGTGAGACATTCAGAGACAAATCCATAACCACATTTGCAAATTACTAAATCCGCTGCAGTTATTAGATTCTGTCCTTCTGTAAGGTTTTCCATACCACTTTTTTTAATTGTTGAATAATCAGATACATCTAAAATTTTAATATTTTCAGAATGTTTTAGTTGAATTTTTTTTTTTCCAGTTAAAGAAATAAGAACTAATTTTTCATTGGGTTTAATTCCTAAAAGTTTTCTTATTTGTTTTCGTGAATATGTAGAATGTCGTGCAACGATACCCATCTTATGAGTATTTTGAAAATTTACAGGTGTTCCCAAAGGTAAATGTAAAATAACATCTGCATTTTTATATGAATTTTTGATATACGCTCTCAAATTATTTGGAATTTTTAGAGATTCATTCCAAACAAAACTAGAAACAAGTACAGATTTTATCTTGTTTTTAGATGCTGCAAGTATGGACATAAAAGAAATATCACTTATGATAACATCTGGTTGTATTTTTTTAATTATTATAGATTCTTTTTTTATCAGAGTAGGCATTATCTTTATCCAGTTAGAAAGATTTGTTTTTGTTCTAGATTCATCAAAGAGCATTCCATTTTTTTTACACATTATTGGTTGAAAATCAGTTTGTCCAGGAATAATTTTTATTCCAGGTAAAGATTTTTTTAAAAATTCGAAAGGATCATTGCTTCGTATAATGATGTTAACCTTTTTCTTTTCTAATTCACGAATTATGGCTACAGTTCTTGAAGCATGACCTAATCCATGATCAGTCACATAATAAAGAATTTTCAAACCGAAATAGATCTTCCAGTACTAACAGATTTTTTTATTGCTAATGAAATATCAAGTGTTCTTTTAGCATCAATAAATGTAATCAAATTATTTTTTTTCTTTCCTAAAATACAAGATATAACATGTTTCATTTCATCAACATACATCTGATTGCTATCTGTACCATATTTTATTGTCCTAAATTTTGAAGAACCTACTTTTTGAATCTCTATTTTTTTTGTTTCAAAGTTCCATCTAATAGAACCCCTTTCACCTAAAATTTCGCAGTGTCTATTATATTTAGGATTTATAAAATCTAAATGAATTCTACCAATTGAATTTGTTTTAGAGATCAGTAATATTTCGGCAATGCCTTCTGCTTTTACTTTTAAACTTGGAATGGAATTGGAATATGAAAACACTTGTTTGATTTCACCGATTAACCATAACATGTAATTCAGTTCATGAGAGCCATCTAGTATTATTCCCCCTCCTAACTTCTTAGAACCTGTGTAACTTTTTGTATGATCTTGCCAGGTTCTCCATTTAGGTAAATACCAGCCTTCATATGCATCAAATGAAATTACTTTACCAATAGTATTTTGTGCAAGTAATTTCTCTATTTTTTGTAAACCATAATCAAATCTAAATACATACCCAACAAAAATATGGAGAGATTTTTTCTTCGCTATTTTTACAATATTGTTAATATCATTAAGTGAATTACTGAGAGGTTTTTCTATGAAAACATGTGATAGTACAGAAAGAGCTTTATTTGCAATGTCCACATGTGTACTTGGTGGAGTACAAATTAATGTACAGTTTATATTTTTAAATTCAAGAGTTTTTACTTGTACAATATTAAATTTTTTTGATATTTTTTTTGATAATGTTTTATCTACATCATAGATTTTTATATTTTTTTGTCCTAATGATAAAAGATTGCGTATATGTCTCTGCCCTATTGAACCACATCCTACTATGAGAAAATTAATTTTGTTTTCTTTTTTCATATTTCTATAAATCCATTAACCTTTAAGAGTAATAAAAAAGATTTGTCAAAATTAATCAAAGTCTCTTTTTTCTTTGATGGGTAAATATGGGACAAGATCTCTTTTTGCATGTTTTTTTAAAATAGATTCAAATTTAGATGCTGAGATACCTATTGCAGGTCTTAAACATTTTATATTATTATGACTAAATTTTTCCCCTTTTTTAATTTTCTTCACAGTATAAACAGATCGTCTTTGAATTATTCTAGTATATTTTTCTGAATTTTCAACTTTTTTTATACCATCACCTAAAGCTTTTTCCAAATCTCTGATTTTCTTTACCATGTCCGTAAAATCAGATGGATCCAATGAATGTGGATGATCAGGACCTGCTTTTTTAGGATTATCTGTGAAATGTTTTTCAATTACACATGCTCCTAATGCAACACTTGCAATTGGGACTAAAATGCCTCTAGAATGATCAGAGTACCCTATATGGTAGTTGAATTTTTTCTTTAATGTTATCATTGCTTTAATATTAGATTCATCCATTGGAGATGGGTATTGAGTAACTGATTGAAGTAATATTATATTATTATTACCTTCATTTTTAATTACGTTAATTGCTTTTCTAATTTCAGCAATTGTACTTGCACCAGTTGGAAGTAAAATTGTTTTTCTTTTCCTTGCTATGTATTTCAAAAATTCTAGATAAGTTATATCACCTGAACCTATTTTGAAAGCAGGAGTTTTGTTTTTTTCTAAAAGATCTACTGCAGCATAATCGTACGGTGTAGACATAAAATGAATTCCTATGCTCTTGGCATATCTTGCTAGATCTCCATGCCATTTTCTTGGTAGTTCGGCATCATCATAAATACTCCAAACAGGTTTTTTCCATTTTGCTTGAAAAGTAACTTTATTTTTAAATCCAGTTGGAGAAAGTAATTCCTTAGTAATGAAACTTTGAAATTTTGCACAATCAGCACCAGATTCTTTAGCTAATTTTATTAGTCTTTTCGCTTTTGTTAAACTACCATCAAAATTAGAACCGATTTCAGCGATTATATAGCAAGGATGATTTTTTCCTACTAATTTATTTCCAATTCGTAATGAACGCAATTCTAAACTCTCATATTATTTAATATTCTCTTATTTAATTCTTAATAATACCTATTTTCTGTAATCGTGTGTTGATAGGGAAAAAAACAGTTATGATTCAAGCTAGAACAGATTCTAGTAGACTGCCAAATAAAGTGTTGAAAACTATTGAAGATAAACCTCTTCTATGGCATGTAATAAACAGAGTAAAACAAATAAAAAATGTAGATCAAATAATATTAATTACTACAAAGCGTGAAATTGATAAAAAATTGATTGGGATTGCAAATGAAAGTAAAATACTTAGTTTTCAAGGTGATACGTTGGATGTATTAAATAGACATTATCAATGTGCATTAAAATTTAATGCAGATCCAATAATACGAATTACCTCAGATTGTCCATTAATTGATCCTTTATTAGTACAAGAAATTTTGGAATTCTTTTTATCCAACGATTATGATTACGTTTCTAATACTATAATTCCTACTTATCCCGATGGTCTTGATACTGAAATTTTTTCATTTATGTCACTAAAACAGGCTGCTAATCAAGCTAAATTAAAGTCAGAAAGAGAACATGTAACATCATATATTAAAAATAACTCTGAGAAATTTAAATTGTATAACTACCGAAGTGTACAAGATTATTCCAAATTTAGATGGACTGTTGATGAAAAATATGATTTGGATTTTGTACGTCAAATTTATTTTGAAATGAGACCAAAAAAAATCTTTTCCATGGACGATATATTGAAAATAATTTCTAAAAATCCTGAAATTCAAAAAATTAATAGTAATATTATGCGTAATGAAGGTTATTTGAAATCACTAAAAGAAAATGGTGAATTTTTTAAGATTTAAATATTTATCAGAGAAATGTGATTATGAAAACAAATTTTCGCAAGTCTGAGCATAATTCATCAAAAGAGCATAATGATGCCGAAATTGATATCAACCAAAAAGATCTAACCCAAGAAGAATTTGAAGAATTTATATCCACATCTGGCGCTAAAGGTTCATTTATGGTATATAGATCTACCAAAAAAGATGAAGAATTAGGTTTGGATGAATTATAATAGAAAAAATGTTTTGGATATACAGAAATGTCAAACAATCCTATTTCGTCAAAATCATTACAGCATAATTTAGAAGAAGTAATGAAAAAAACACATTATGAAAATTTTGAAGAATGGGTTACAAATTTTGCACTAAATTTACCTGATATATGGACTGAAAAATCGGCCAGAGAGTTAGATCCTTTTGTTGTTCCAAACTACAAAAAAGAAAATCACTCTGCAATTGTTATCGGGAAAGGACCATCAATCAACAAGCATAGACATCTAAAGTTATTAGCAGAAAGTAACTATCAAGGTGCGATTATCTGTTGTGATGGAAAATTAATTGATGCTCTCAATGCAGGAGTTACACCAGATAAATTTCCGAAATATTTTGTTGTCACTATTGATCCATATTCCTCCATTATAGAACATTATGATAATCCTATTGTTGATAAGTATGGAGATAGAATAAAAGGAATTTTCACAGTTCTTACCAATCACGATACTGTAGAACGTGCAAGACAAGCTGGAATTCAAATACATTGGATTCATTCTCTTTTTGATTATAATGAGGGTAAAAAATCATTTAATAAAATATCTGCATTAATGGTTAGGGCAAAAAATCATTTAAACGGGTTACCTGCTATACAGACTGGGGGAAATGTAGGTAGCTCGTCATGGTTTATTTCTTGGCAAATTATGAAATGTACAACAGTTGCATTAATTGGAATTAATCATGGTTGGGAAGAAGATGATTCATGGGAAACTATAGTAACACATGGTAATAATTCTGAAATTTCTAAAAACATTGATAGAAATAGTTCTACATTCAATAAATTATTTAAAAAAATACTTAATCCAGACTTGAATACTTATTGTATTTTAGATCCTCTTTTTCAATTTTATAGTGAAGCATTAAAGGAATTTATTTCACGTTCACCATCATGGGTGACAACAATTAATGCGACAGAAGGTGGTTCAATTTTTGGTGAAAGAATAAGGTCAATGAAGTTTAGTGATTTTTTACATGATTATAATTATTAAAAATTCTTTTCTTGCGGTCCTAGTTTAAATATTTGATTTTTTATCTTAAAATATTGAAAGTATTATTTATAGTGCCTGAAATTAGGCTTGATGGCAAACCTAACCATATTCCATTTTGGGCAGGAATTTTAGCAGCTATTGTAGAACAAAAAGGTGGACAGGTAGCTATTCTAGATCTCAATGCTCTTAGAACAAAGTATGGTGGAAAATTTGTACCATCTAAGATTATAGAAGAAGAAATATCTTCAGAAAAATGGGACATTGTTGGAATTGGAGGACTTACAACAACGTACTCTAGAATTAAGCAATTATCTCCACTGATAAGAAAGTATTCTCCAAATTCACTATTTATTGCCGGAGGAGGATGGAGTACATACAATCCAATTGAGATTTTACAATTAATACCAGAAATAGATATGATTGTTATTGGTGAAGGAGAAGAAACATTCTCTGAACTTTATGATGAAGTTAATAATGGAACAAATGATTTTGAAAAAGTAAATGGACTATGTATTAAAGATAAAACGCCAGGATACAAATTCACAGGTCCTCGTGCACTTATTTCAGATCTGAATACAATTCCTTACCCCGCATATGATTTGATGGAAACCGAAATTTATTTTAAATATTCATCTATGGCAAATTCTGTAGAAAGTTTCAATTCAAAAAGACGCACAGATACTGTATGGGAACGTGGTTGTCCTAGAGGCTGTACATTTTGTTCACACAATGGCATGTCCCGTATAGATTTACAAAATATCTATGGTGAAGGTAATAGAAGAGAAGGAGAAAAATTAGTTCGAATATCGGATAAAGAGAATGATACTTTTCAATTGCCTGCACGATGGCCTACTCCTGAATATGCTGTAAATAATGTAAAACTAGTAAAAGAAAAATTCGATATTGATTTTGTATCCATTCTTGATGAAAATATGACTAGTAATCTAAAGTGGACAAAAGAATTCTGCGATTTATATGTTAAAGCAGGTTTAGATAAAACTGTCAAATGGGGAACTCTTGGTGATGCACCAAGTGTAGCCACAAAACCTGAAATTGTACAAATTATGAAAGATGCTGGCTGTTCATACATTTCATTTGGATTTGAATCTGCATCAGATAAAGTACTCAATGAAGATATTCAAAAAGGGCAAACACGTTTGCATTTACAACAAACCATTGCTGCCGTAAAGAAAGCAAACTTGAGACCGGTTACAACTTTCATGATTGGTAATGCTCATGAAAATATTGATGATCTAATGGAAACTTTAGATTTTTGGATTATTAATGGTGCTGAAATTGATCCATTCATATGTACTCCATATGTTGGTAGTCCAATTTTTTATAATTATAAAACTCATGTATTACAACAATACGATCACAAGTTGAAACTAGTAGCAGAAGGAAAAATGAAGGTTGATGAAAAAATTGTGAAACAATGGACATTAAATGCAATAGATAAATTTATGACTGAATGTGGTGATGCAACACAATATACTGCTACAGTAAGTCAATATTTTACAATTCCAGAATTATTTGCAATAAAAAACTTCATGTATAAACATGATCATGTAAGATTATTACAAATGGCACACCAACGATATGATCAGACAGGCCTAGAACAGTGGAAACATAGTGAAAAATGGAATAAATATTGCCAAATATGTAAATCAAATTCTGAATTGGAAGACATAATGAATATTCCCGTAAGATGATCAAACTATTTAATTATTGTTTTATCTCATATCAATCCATCGCCAATAAAATCAATTGATTTTATAAAATTATATTTAGATAAACAGATTCTATTTATTTTTTAAGTATGTCGCAAGAAATTTTGATGAATTTTCAGGGTTTGTAAGATATTGCTCTACAAATTTTTTTCCTTTCTCTATTAATGAATTTCTAAACTGTTTATCAAATAAAATTTTATTAATTGCATCTTCAAATTCTTTTGGAGTTTTAACTATAATAGTTGCACCAGATTGAAATATTTTATCTTCATACCACCATTGAGGTTCAACCGGATAAGTAATTGTAGGTTTATTCAAAATCATCGCTTCAAGAAGTACAGTAGAGGGGCCAATTGAAACTAAAACATCACAATTCTTCATTAAATCAAGAATATTGATATTTTTAAAAATTGGAGTGGAAGGATTAACTCCATATATTATTGGTTTTACATCATATGAAGTTGGTTGACCAGGATGTAGTTTTACAATTAGTTTTTTATTAGGAATTTTAGTTGTGATTATACAAATATTTTCCAGTATTTTTTTAAATTGTTCAAATACAGTAGTGTTTATTCCAGAATATTCCATTTCACTCAGAATACTTGAAGCAAGTAAAATAGTACCATTATTTTTACAATTATTTTTAATTTGGAAAAATTCATCATATTTAGGATGGCCAGATAATATTATATCTTCAGCACTAATACCAATTGTACAAAGATAATTTTTAAACTCTGCACCCCATGCGGCATATTTCATTCCAGTTGTAGGAAGATATGGAAATACTTTTAGAAATGTATCCAAATGACTACTTTGTGGATGAAGCCCATGTTGAAGAACAATTCCAGGAATTTTAAATTTTTGTGCACAATGAATAAGCATTTTTTCTTCTGGTGCAGAGGGATACAATGTTAGAAGTGATGTAATGTTAAGTTTTGAAAAAAGTTCTTTTGATAATTCAAATCTTTCAATTGCTTCATTAAATCTTTCTAAACAAATTGATATGAAATGATCTTTAATTGATGGCCAAAAAGAGTAACCTTCGACAGAAAAAAAATCTTCATGTATATCACTTTCAAAAAATTTTTGGATATTAATTTCTAATTCTTTTTGTCTTTTCAATATGGTTAATTTCGTTTTTTTATTTAAGAAATTTTTTAATCGAAGTATTTTTACATTAGAATTTATTATAATTTTTAAACTTTCATAATTCCAAATAGCTGGTCTTCTTTCATTTAAAATAATAATCTCTCTATTTATTCCAGATAATTCCTTCAAAAATTTATTATATATCGTCGGGTTAAAATCTAGCAATAAGATTGATTCTTTTTGTGATTTATGATTAAAACTAAAGAAAGAGTTTGTTACTGATTCAATAAAAAATTTTATTTTTAATGCATGTTTACGAGAAATCCAAAAAGTAAATGTCTTTTTTCCCAAACAAATAGGAATTCCAACTTTATCAAATGATAATCCTTCAGGTTTATCTGAGAAATGGGATTCAAGTTTTATTTTTTTATCTTTAATGATAGATCTAGCCATAGAAATTAAAAAATCTGATGAGATGATCATTGAAGGATTTTCTTTGTTAATTATACGTATAATACCTAAAAAATTTTTTAAAATTTTTAAAAAATAAGGTGTTATTTCTAATTCTAATAACCAACCTAAATTCATATTCTCAAATTGAAGAATGTTAGAAATTTCTTTTTGGGTGTACCATTCATGAGATTTTATAAGCATAAGTTTGTTTATTAGTTCTTCATCATTTTTATCAAGATAATCTTCCAATTTTTCATGAATTATTGCTTGTTTTAATAATTCATCATGTGAAAAAATATCTAAAGAAATAATTTTTGGTTTATCTTTGATTTTTGATAATATATTAGCAAAATTCATAGATTTATCTACTAACAATATTGAATTTGGCACGACTTTAACCATAGGCTGACTTTAATAATATTATTTAGTTTTTGTATAGATATTCTTATGTTAAGTTAATTACAACGGAGTAAATATACAAGAGATGTCAGAAAAAGGTATGAAAGCAGTAATTTTAGCTGGTGGCTTAGGTACTAGAATTAGTGAGGAGACTCACTTAAAACCCAAACCCATGATCGAAATAGGAGGAATGCCAATTCTTTGGCATATTATGAAAATTTATGGCAAGTATAACATTAATGATTTCATAATATGTCTAGGATACAAAGGATATATGATCAAGGAATTTTTTGCAAATTACTTTTTACACATGTCAGATGTAACAATTGACATTCAATCAAACAAGTTAGAAATACATTCAGTTAACGCAGAGCCTTGGAAAGTGACGTTAGTCGATACAGGAGAATTAACAATGACAGGTGGTAGAGTTAAACGTATTGCAAAGTTCATTGATGATACTTTCTGCATGACATATGGAGATGGGTTAGCAAATATAGATATTACAAAATTAATTAGTTTTCATAAACAGACTAATTCTGTTGCTACTCTTACTGCAGTACAACCACCTGGTCGTTTTGGTGCATTAAAAATTGATAAAAATTTTGTTACTAGTTTTGAGGAGAAACCTAGCGGTGATTCAAGTTGGATAAATGGTGGATTTTTTGTTTTAGAGCCTTCCATATTTGATTATATTGATAACGATGATACAATTTTTGAACGTGTTCCTCTAGAAACGCTAGCTAACAATCATACACTTGGGGCATTCAAGCACCATGGTTTTTGGCAACCTATGGATACACTAAGAGACAAAAACCAACTGGATATGTTATGGGATTCAAATAAAGCTCCTTGGAAAATATGGTAAAATGACACATAATACACTATTTGATAGATTTTTCCATAACAAAACTGTTTTTGTGACTGGACACACTGGATTTATAGGATCTTGGTTATCGTTTTGGCTTTCATCTATTGGTGCAAATGTGGTTGGATACTCTTCTGATATTCCAACAAATCCATCTAATTTTGATATACTAAATTTAAAAAACAAAATAAAACATTACATAGGTGACATTAACGATCAAGAAAATTTACAGACGATTATATCTAAAAACAAACCTGAAATAATAATTCATTTGGCTGCTCAATCATTAGTAACTAACTCATATGAAAATACTGTTAACACAATTCAAACTAACGTGATGGGAACTGTTAATCTACTAGAGGCAGTAAAACATACTCCAAGTGTTAATGTGTGTACAGTTATGACAAGTGACAAATGTTATGACAACAAAGAAATTAACTATGCATACAAAGAGAATGATCCGCTCGGTGGGTATGATCCTTACAGTGCAAGCAAGGGTGCTGCTGAAATAGTTACCAATTCATACAGAAACTCATTTTTTAATCCAGCCAAAATTCATGAACATCATGTAAGTCTTTCAACTATACGAGCAGGGAATGTTATTGGAGGTGGTGATTGGGCAAAAAATCGTCTTGTCTCTGACTGCGTTAATGCATTATCAAAAAATGAACAAATTATAATTCGTAATCCTAATGCTATAAGGCCGTGGCAACACGTCTTGGAGCCAATTTCCGGAATATTTTGTTTAATTCAAAAAATGTGGAATGATCCTGTAAATTATTCGCAAGCTTGGAATTTTGGACCAATGGCATCAAATCCAATAATTTCGGTGTCTGAACTAGTATCAAAAATTATCTCAAAGTGGGGTACAGGTCATTGGAGCAATATTTCAAATTCCGCATTGCAACATGAGGCTAATCTACTCATGCTTGATTCAACAAAAGCCAATCAACATCTGAAATGGAATCCAATATATTCAATTGATGATGCAATAACTGAAACTATTAACTGGTATGTAGAGTTTTTTAAACATTCTCACAATATGGAGGATTTTACACTGCGACAAATACAGGAATATATTAAAAAAGGAAAACAACTGAATATATCTTGGACTCAATAATTAATAAAAAATCAACGGATATAGCAAATCTACTTAAAAATTCGCTTATAGATAAAGATGACAAATCATCTGAACTGCGTGAAGAAATACTACAATTGGTTGATAATTACTCTATAATATCTCATACTAAAAAAACATTTAATCCAGGAAGTACTGTAATACCTGTATCTGGTAGAATCTATGATGAACTAGATTTGAAGATGTTAGTTTCATCATCTTTAGATTTCTGGTTAACTGTAGGAAGATTCAACAAAAAATTTGAACAAATTCTAGCACAATTTCTAGACATAAATTTCACTATGACTGTAAATTCTGGTTCTTCTGCCAATTTACTTGCCGTCTCATCATTAACATCAGAATCATTGGGAGAACGTGCATTAAAACCAAGAGACGAAGTAATTACTGTCGCAGCAGGATTTCCCACAACAGTTAATCCAATTCTTCAAAATAATCTAATTCCCGTATTTATCGATGTAAACATGTCCACATACACTCCAGATTTAGATCTCATAAAAAAAGCAATCACCAACAAAACAAAAGCAATAATATTTGCTCATACACTTGGTAATCCTTTTGAAATTATTGAAGTCATGGAAATAGCTAAAAAATATAATTTATGGGTAATAGAAGATTGCTGTGATGCTCTTGGGAGTACAGTTAATGGACAACATGTTGGTACTTTTGGCGATATTGGAACATTGAGTTTTTATCCTGCACATCAGATCACAATGGGCGAAGGCGGTGCAGTATTTACTAATAATTCTAATCTGAAACGTATCATGGAATCATTTAGAGATTGGGGAAGAGATTGTTTCTGTGAACCAGGAAAAAATAATACATGTGGTAAACGTTTTGAGTGGCAGTTAGGAGATCTCCCTTATGGTTATGATCATAAATACATCTATTCTCACATAGGTTATAATCTAAAAATTACTGAAATGCAGGCTGCAATTGGGGTAGCACAACTATCACATTTATCAGAATTTATTGAAAAACGAAAAATAAACTTTAGATTACTTAAAGAGGGATTGCAACGTTTTGATAATTATTTAATCTTACCAGAAGCAACATTAAACAGTGATCCATCATGGTTTGGTTTTCCCATAACAGTCAAAGAAAATTCTCCATTCTCAAAGAATCAACTGATATCATTTCTTAATTCCAAGCTTATTGATACACGTGCTATATTTGCAGGAAATATTACGAAACAACCATACTTCAAAAACATTCAATATAGAATAGTCGGAAATCTAAAAAATACAGATATCATCATGAATAATTCATTTTGGATTGGAGTGTATCCTGGTATCACTGAAGAAATGATACAATATGTAATAAAACAGTTTGAAAATTTTATCAAACATATTTGATTGAAAATTTTTATTTTATTATTGATAAAGACCAATATTTTCATTATACCATTTATACGTCTTATCGAGTCCCATCTTTAAAGAATTTTTAGGCTTCCATTTTAGTATATTTTTTATTTTATCTATATTTACTACATTATTACTCGTTATTTTATCAAAATCTCTTATCCTATCTTTGTTGTTCCAAGATACTTCCATTTTACATTTAGCAATTTTTTGTACTTCATCAAATATCTGATATACAGTATGTCCGGCGCCAGTTCCAATATTGAAAATCTCACCTGATGGCACATTCTTTTTTGATCCTAAGATCAAAGCATCAATTACATCATCAATGTAAATAAAATCCCTTATTGCATTTTTCTCTGCTAAATTTATTCTTGTTTTATGAATTAATGCATACATAATATCTGCAATTAATTTTCCAGGAGCATCATATTTTCCATATGCAGTAGAAACTCTAAATGTTACCACCGGAAGATTTTGATATTTTGCAAAATATTGTGCAATATTAGTTTGAGTGTTTTTAGATATTCCATACAATGTTGTTGGTATTGACAAGTCATTTTCTTGAAATGGAATAATTTTTACACCGTACTCAAATGAACTTCCTACATTGACAATTTTTTCAACATCATTATATTTTAATAATGATTCTAGAAGATTATAGATTCCAATTATGTTGGTATCTAACATGTTATAAAAGTTTTTTTGAGAATTATGAACACCGTAAGTTGCACAATGATAAACAATGTCAGGTTTAATCTTATTTATTTCAGAATCCAATTCTTTTTTCTTCAAAATATCTACTGTGTGTATACTTACTTTTGATGTTAGTCCATTTAATCTCCAAAGATCAGATTTAGATCTTACAATTAACATGACATTATTTTTGGATTTGGATAATCTATGAGCTAAGTTTGCTCCAAGAAAACCACTTCCTCCAGTGATTAGTATATTTGCCATAAAAGATTGAATTGGATTAAAGATAAAAACCTAATACGAATTAAATTGATAAGTACTGAAATCAGATGATTATTTCATACTTAATTGCAATTATGCAGACTCTAGTAGTTATTTCAATATATTAGTGGTTACCTATTTTCATTCTAAATTACGTTTATACCAATTTATACACATTTTATTCCTCTGAAACGTTTTTGAATGAGTTTCTAAAATAAAATTGAACTTGAACGCAAAAATTACAATAGGTTTACCAGTATATAATGGAGAAAAATTTATTCATAAAAGAATAAGTTCCATATTAGAACAAACTTTTACTGATTTTGAGTTAATCATTTCAGATAATGCTTCAACTGATTCAACTTCAAAAATTTGTAATGAATTTCAAGAGAAAGATAAAAGAATTCGTTATATTCGACAAGAAATAAACATAGGAGTAACGCGAAATTATAATTTTGTTTGTGAACAAGCAAATTCTAAATATTTTGTATGGGCACAGGTTGATGATATTTGGTTACCTAATTTCTTGGAGAAAAACATAGCGGTTTTAGATTCAAATCATGATGTTGTTGGTTCTATGAGCATAATAGATTTTTATGAAGAAATAGATGAAATAAACCAATGCGGGAAATTGTTGAAAAAAATACGCAAAAAGATTCACTGTTTGAGACCAGATATTTATCCAACTTCGGAAGTATATGAAAAAAGAGTAAGACAATTTTTAAAAGGTGGTCATGCTGAAATATTATATGGCGTTTACAGGACTGAAAAATTAGTAAAGAGTTTAGTTTATGCAGAATTTTTAGGAAATGATTGGGCAACAATTTTAGAGGTTTTAAAACATGGTAGAGTTTACATAATAGAAAACATTTTGATGCATGGAGCTACCGCAGGGGTTTCTTCAAAAGGAATTATTAGTTTAACAAATTCCTTTAATTCAGGAAATTTAAAAAAAATTTTTCCATGGATATATTTTACAACTTTTTGTGTAAGAAAATTAAACAGAAAAATTTTTTCCAAAAATTTAGATTTTTTCATTCAATTAAATGTTGAAGGCCAAATTTCTTTATTAATAGATTTGATTTCGTTATTTAAGAAAAAAATTTTTGAATAAAATTAAAAAATGTTAGATGATGTATATTACAAAATGATTCTCACAAATATATTATATATAACAGTTGACAAACAATAAAGGAAGATAATTTGTATAATTTGACTAGTGTTATTGTTTTGAATTATAATGCAGGTAATTTACTGCTTGATTGCATAGAATCAATATATAAAACTCTAACTCACAAGTTCGAGGTAATAGTTGTCGATAATGTTTCCACGGATAACAGCCACATAAAATGTAAAGAAAGATTCCCACAAATTCGTTTGATTGAAAATAAGGAAAATCTCGGTTACTGTGAAGGAAATAATGTAGGAATAAGAAACGCCAGTGGTGAATTCATTGTTATCTTAAATCCAGACACTAAAGTCGAGCCAAATTGGTTGGATGAATTATTCAATGCATATGAAGTGTTTGGAGACGGACTTTATCAGCCAAAAATCTTGGCATTTGAGGATAACTTGTTTGAAAGTGGAGGAAATATGCTACACGTGTTTGGTTTTGGTTATTCAAAGGGCAGGGGAGTTCCAGATAATGGACAATATGACGAATCCTGTGAGATAGGATATGCATCAGGCGCATGTCTTTTTACAAAAACGGAAATTATAAAAAAAATAGGTCTTTTTGATCCGTTTATTTTCTTGTACCATGATGACCTTGATTTAGGATGGAGAGCCGCACAGATAGGAATCAAATCATTCTACGCACCAAAAGCCAGAATTTATCATGCGGGAAGCTATAATTACAAGTGGAGTGGAAAAAAATTCTTCTGGTTAGAACGAAATAGACATTATTGCCTGCTAACTCATTATTCAAAGAAGACATTTTACAAAATGTTACCCTCCATTGTACTAGTAGAGATAATGATGATAGTTTTTTATCTTTCAAAGGGTTTTATAAAAAT
>ERZ1292640.312-Hain-H43-02um-R1-312-length-39244-cov-44_pt2 | contig 25389 bp, 20 predicted proteins | sample MGYA00564404_ERZ1292640 | MGnify/ENA primary metagenome ERZ1292640 (study PRJEB36523, sample SAMEA6512636) | groundwater metagenome | collected 2019-01-08 | study: AquaDiva: Metagenomics assemblies of 32 groundwater samples | reverse complement strand
CGACGCCGCCGGCCGCGGCCGCGCGCGGCAACCTGGTGAGCGTCACCGGTACGGTGACCGAGTACGCACCGGCCTCCGATCCTTACAGCCCGACACTCACCGAGCTGATAGAACCCAGCGTCAGTGTGGTCTCGATCGGCCACCCGCTGCCCGCGGCGGCCACATTGACCATGGCCAATCTGAGCCCGTCCGGCGGCATCGAGCAACTCGAGCGGTTCGAGGGCATGCGCGTTCATGTTGCGAGCCTCACCGTGGTGGGCCCGGCGGGGGACAACGGCGTGTACTACGGCGTGCTGCCGGGCGTGCCGCGCCCGTTTCGCGAGCCGGGCGTCCGCCTGCCCGACCCGCTGCCCGAGGGCGCCCCGCCTTACATCCCGCGCTTCGACGCGAACCCCGAGCGTTTGCGCGTCGATAGCGGCGCGGCGGCCGTCTGGGTGGCCACCGGCGCCACGGTCACCGACTTGGCCGGCCCGCTCGACTACGGCTTCCGCACCTACACGATCAAGCCGGACCCTGTGGGACCGGCCTTTGTTCCCGCCACGCTGGACAGGCGGGGACGCCTATCCCACGAGGACGAGATCACCGTCGCCTCGCTGAACCTCCAGCGGCTTCAGCACCCGGCCAAGGCCGCGCTCGCCATCCGCACCGCGCTCAACCTGCCCGACATTCTGGCCGTGCAGGAGGTGGAGAATCTGGCCGCGCTCGAAGCGCTCGCCGGCAGGCTCGGCTCCAACTACCAGGCCTACCTGGTGGAAGGCAACGACCCCAGCGGGATCGACGTGGGCTTCCTCATCAAAACCACTCGCGTGAAAGTGCTCGACGTGCGCCAGGAGGGCAAGGGCGCCGTACTCGGTCGCGAGCCGCTCTTCGACCGGCCTCCTCTCGTGCTGCGCGCCACCGCTTCCTCGCTGCCGCTCACCGTCATCGCCAACCACCTCCGTTCGCTGATCGGCCTGGAAGCCCCGGGCAACCAGGCGGTGATAGCGAAGCGGAAGGCGCAGGCCGAGTATCTGGCCGGTTTGATCCAGGCGCGCCAGGCCGAGAACCTCGTCGTGCTCGGGGACTTCAACGCGTTCGAGTTCAACGATGGCTACGTGGATGTGCTGGGCACGCTCCGCGGCCGGCCGGCGCGTCCCGAGCAGGTGCTGGCGGCGACCGCCGACCTGGTGAATCCGGACCTCATCACCCTGATCGACCTGCTGCCGCGCCGCGAGCGCTATTCCTACGTCGAGGACGGCGATGCCGCGGCGCTGGATCACATCCTGGTGAACCGGGCGCTGGCCCCGCGAGTGACGTATTTCGCCTATGCCCGCGGCAACGCCGACTCTCCGGAATTCTGGCGCAACGACCCCTTCCGCCCGGAGCGCGTCTCCGACCACGACGCGCCGGTGGCGTACCTGAGCCTCGCTGCGACCCCGCCGGCCATCTTCCCCGCCGGCGTGACGAGCGCGGCCAGTCTTGAACCGGGGCCCCTTACGCCCGGCGCGATTGTGCGCATCCTGGGCACGGGCCTCGGTCCCTCGGCCCCGGCGACGCTCGCGCTAAGCCCGGACGGGCAGTTCGTCACCAACTCTCTGGCCGGAACGCGAGTGCTCTTCGATGGCATCGCGGCGCCGCTCGTCTACGTCTCGGCGGGCCAGGTGAACGCGGTGGCGCCGTACGCGCTGGCCGGGAAATCGACTACCGAACTGGCGGTGGAATCGAGCGGCCGGCTGACCAACAAGATCACGCTGGCGGTGGAGCGGGGCGCGCCAGCGCTGTTCACCGCCGGCGCATCAGGCTGCGGCCAGGGGGCGATTCTCAACGAGAACAACACCGTCAACGGAGCTGCGAATCCCGCACCGAGAGGCTCCGTTGTCATCCTGTACGGCGCCGGTGGGGGACAGACGGAACCGTCCCTGCCGGATGGCCGCGTCATCGGGCGCGAGTTGCCGCGGCTCACGCTGCCGGTCGCGGTCCGCATCGGCGGCCACGAGGCGGAGGTGCTTTACGCGGGCTCGGCCCCAGGCCTGGTCAACGGCGTGCTACAGGTCAACGCGCGCGTGCCGGCCGCGGTCGTTCCCGGCAGCGCGGTGCCGGTGGATCTCATCGTGGGTGAATCCGCCAGCCAACCGTGCGTGGTGGTAGCTCTCCGCTAGACTGGAAGATCATATGCGAGCACTTCTCATTGCAGCCACGCTGGCCGCCCTGGCCACGTCAGCCGCGACCCAGGCCCAGGACATCTCCGGCGAGCGCATTCGCGCCCATGTCAAATTCCTCTCGAGCGACCTGATGGAAGGCCGCGGCATCGGCACGCGCGGCGAGCAACTCGCCACCGAGTACCTGGCCGCGCAGTTCGCGCTCGTGGGCGCGAAGCCGGCCGGCGAAAACGGCGCCTATTTCCAGAAAGTCCCGCTGGTCGGCGTCGCGACGCAGCCAGCCGCGCAGTTGACTGCAAGCGCCAAGGGACGCCGCGTTCCGCTCAAGTGGCTGGCCGACTTTGTCGGATCGAGCCTCCGCCAGAAGCCGATCGAGGAGTTCGAAGCCGAGGCGGTGTTCGTGGGCCACGGCATCGTGGCGCCGGAGTTCGGCTGGGACGATTTCAAGGGCGCCGATGTGCGCGGCAAGATCCTGGTGCTGTTCACCAACGAGCCTCCCTCCAGCGACCCGAAGTTCTTCGGCGGCCGCGCCCTCACCTACTACGGGCGCTGGACTTACAAGTACGAGCAGGCGCAGCGCGCCGGCGCGCTGGGCGCGGTGATCATCCACACCACGCCGACGGCCGGTTACGGGTGGCCGGTGGTGCGCGGCTCCTGGGGACGCGAGCAGCCGTTCGTCAAGCTCGCGCCGCGCGAGCCGGCGCTGGCCTTCGCCGGCTGGATCACGCAGGAGGCGGGCGAGAAGATCCTGGCCCTGGCCGGGCGCAGCGTGGCCGAACTGCTGAAAGCCGCCGACTCGCGCGAGTTCCGGCCCATCCCGCTCGGCATCCGGATGCGGGGCCGCCTGCCGGCGAAAATCCGCGCGCTCGACACGCGCAACGTCAACGCCATGGTTCCCGGCAGCGACCCGACGCTGAAATCCGAGGCGGTGATCTTCAGCGCGCATTGGGACCACCTCGGCGCCGGCGAAGCGGTCCAGGGCGACAAGATCTACAACGGCGCGGTGGACAACGCGACCGGCTGCGGCATCCTGCTGGAGATCGCGCGGGCCTGGGCGTCGCTGGAGCAGAAACCGCGGCGCACGGCGCTGTTCCTGGCGGTCACCGCGGAAGAGGGCGGCCTGCGCGGCTCCGAGTACTACGCGCAGCACCCGGCGATCCCGGCCGGCAAGACGGCGGCGGCGCTGAACTTCGACGCTTTCCATCCGCTGGGCCGGGTGCGCGACGTGGCGCTGGGCGGCGCCGAGCGCACCACGCTCTGGCCGCTGGTGCAGGAAGCGGCCGAGCGCATGGGGCTGGAGATCAAGCCTGACCCCAGGCCGGAGCAGGGAAGCTACTACCGCTCCGATCACTTCCCGCTGGCCAAGGCCGGCATCCCGGCCTTCTCCATCCACATGGGCAATGACTACGCCGGCAAGCCGCCGGGCTTCGGCGAGCAGGTCTTCCGCGAGTTCAACGCGAAGCACTATCACCAGCCCTCGGACGAATACCGCGAGGACTGGGACTTCGCCGGGCTGGAGCAGATGGCGCGCTTCGGCCTGCTTGTCGGCCTCAACGCCGCGAACCTGGACCGGCTGCCGACGTGGAACGCGGGCGACGAGTTTCTGCCCGCCAGGGAAAAAAGCGGAGTGAAGTAGCGGGAACCTACCGCTTGCGCATGCGGCGGCGCAGGAAACCGAGGGCCACCAGTCCGCTGCCTAGCAGCACGTAGCCGGCTGGCTCGGGGCTCTGGGCCCAGCGGTTGGCGAGGTAGCCGTCGATCGCGGCCTTGTTGCCCGGCCCGGCAGCCGTATGGATAGTGACGATCTCCCGCACTCCGACGAGCGTGTAGCCGGTGGGGAACCAGCCTCCAACGTCATTCCAATAGGCCGAGTCAGAGGTGAATATTTTTGAGATCGTCACCAGGCCGGCACAGCCTGGGCTGAACGCAGCGCCGGGGCACAACAGCTTCTGGATCTGGAGGTAAGTACCGGCGCCCTGCACTTGAACGTCCTGGGCCGCCAGAATCGCCCCATAGATCTTGTCCGGACCGGACAGGATCGCCACCTCATAGTTGATGATCGACTCCTGATCCTTGCCCCCCGCGAAGACGTGCCAGCCATTGCTCGCCTGCTTTGCCGCGAACTGAAGGCCTAAGAAAGGGGCGGTGCCCAGCACAGTGACCGCTATGTGCTGATCCTGGGGAGCCGAGTGCCCGTCGGACGTGAAAGAGAAATTCCGGAACCACTTGTCGCCGACAGTGCAACCGTCAACCAGCGCGATGTAATCCTCGAGCGATCCAGGAAGACAGACCGGGGCAGCCGAGGCAACAACGGCTAGTGCCAAGAATACGGATACTGTCGCCAGCACTCTCACTCTCACACCTCCTCGTCACCCGGCAGAAGCCCGTACTTCGCCCGGCGCGCTTCGGGGTCCAGATAAACAGTACACCAGAGCACGACCTCTAAGTCAAGATGTTTGTAGCCGATACACGGGTGACTGGTACCAGGGCAAGCCTCGTGGAATGTACTAGAGGTCCGTGCTGGGGTACTATTGGGCCGCATAGTACCCCCCGGGCCTACTCACCCGCTCGGACCGGGCTTGACCGCAAGCGTCACGACCGCCTGAGCTTCCGCCGCGCGGCCCTCGCCCACCGGGCCTAACTTCTCAGCCGTCTTGAACTTAACGGAAACCCGGTCGATTTCCAGGCCCAGCGTAGCCGCTAGTTTCTCCCGAATGGCCAGCCGGTAGTCCTTGAGCTTGGGGCGCTCCAGGATCACAGTGGCGTCCACGTTGACAACTGTAAAGCCTTTGTCAGCGGCCAGCGCGAGCGCCTGGCGCAACAGGTCGAGGCTGTCAGCCCCGGCCCAGCGCGGGTCGGTGTCGGGGAAATGCAGGCCGATGTCCCCGAGGGCGGCCGCGCCCAGCAGCGCATCGGTGATGGCATGGGCGAGCACATCGGCATCGGAATGCCCCGCCAGCCCGTATTCCGAGGGAATGTGGACGCCGCCGAGGATCAACGGACGGCCCGGCGCCAGCGGATGCACGTCCCAACCGATTCCGGCGCGACACTCGGGGCGGGGTTCGGCCACTAGGAGACCTTCCCGGCCAGAAACAGCCGCGCCAGTTCCATGTCGGAGGGCTTGGTGATCTTCAGATTCCGGTCGCTGCCCAGCACCACGCTGACCTCGACCTGCTCCAGCCGCTCCACCAGGCTGGATTCGTCGGTGCCGGTGAAACCGTCCTGGCGGGCGCGCTCGAAGGCCTGGCAGAGCAAGGAATAGCGGAACACCTGCGGGGTCTGCGCCAGGATCAGCCGCTCGCGCGGCAGGGTGGCATGGACCTTGTTGCGGCGAACCTGCTTGATGGTGTCCACCGGCACAATGCCGACGATGGCCGCCCCGGTCTGGGCCGCTTCCTGGATCACCTTGTCGATCACGGCCGGCTCGATGAAGGGCCGCACCGCGTCGTGGACCACCACCAGGTCGGTATCGGGCGCCAGGCGGTTCAGCGCGTTCTCCACCGACACCTGCCGCGAGTCTCCGCCCTCGACCAGGCGCACCGGCTTGGCGGGGGTTTCGCGGCGGAGCAGATCGCCGAACCAGCCCAGGTCCTCCGGCCGCAGCGCGACCACGATCTCGGTGACGGCCGGGCAGGCCAAAAACTTGCGGATGGTGTGCAGCAGGATCGGCGAGCCGTCCAGCAGCATGAACTGCTTGCGGCTGGTGCCGGTCCTCTCGGCCGCCCCGCGTCCCATGCGGATACCCAGACCGGCGGCCGGCAATATGGCGGCAACCTTCATGCAGTTAAGATTGTAGCGCGGTCAGGCCCGCCCTACCCCGGCCCTGAGGCGGACTCGCGGTGCGATCCCCGCTCGTGCTTCTCCGGATGAGACCCTTTCTCGTGCACGGCGTGGACGCGCTCGTCGAAGCGGCCGAAAATCATCTTGCCGGCGGTGGTTTGCAGCACGCTGGTCACCGTGATGTCGATGGTCCTGGAGATCATCTTCTTGGCGTTATCCACCACCACCATCGTTCCGTCGTCCAGGTAGGCCACGCCCTGGTTGTACTCCTTGCCTTCCTTGAGAATAAAGACGCGCATCAACTCGCCGGGGAGCACGATCGGCTTCAGCGCGTTGGCCAGCTCGTTGATGTTGAGTACCTCCACTCCGTGAAGCTGGGCTACCTTGTTGAGGTTGAAGTCGTTGGTGACGATCTTGCAGCCGTACTCCCTGGCCAGCTCGATCAGCTTCATGTCCACGTCCCGGACCTGGGGGAAATCGTCTTCCAGGATCTGGACGTTGAGGTGGGCCATCTTCTGAATGCGCTGCAAGATGTCCAGCCCGCGCCGCCCGCGATTGCGCTTCATCGAATCGGCCGAATCGGCCACCATTTGCAGCTCGCGCAGGACGAACTGCGGGATCACCAGCGTGCCGTCCAGAAAGCCGGTCTCGGCGATGTCGGCGATGCGGCCGTCGATGATCACGCTGGTGTCCAGGATCTTGAAGGATTGCCTGGCTGCCTTCTCGCCGCCGAAAATGCCGCCCAGCGCGGCCAGGTTCAGGGTGTCCCCCTTGCTGGCGCCGACCAGCAGCCCGCAGTAGGTCATCCAAAGCAGCAGGCCCACCTGAAGAAACGGCAGACTCGCATGACCCTGCATGGCGCTGCCAAGCACCAGCGACATGAGAAACGCGCCGAGGATGCCAAGTACCGAGCCGGCCGCCGCCCCGATCAACCGCTTGAGGCTAATCTCCTTGACCTGGATCTCGAAGAAGACAATCGAGACGCCCAAAACCAGCCCGACGGCCGCGGCCAGCGGGCCGGAGAGTCCGAAGGGATGAAGGAAGTAAGCGGCCAGAATGAGCAGCAAGACAAATAGAATGCGGATGACGATCACATGAACCATAGGAACCACTCGAAACGATGAAAGCGGGGAAAAAGAACAACAACTCCCACCTCCGCCGGGATGAGTATATCATCATTTCCAGGCCTGTTACCACGGGAAATTCGGAGGCTGGCCGCGCCCAAGCGGCTGCTCCGCGAGCGGGGGGAGGGAGGCTACAGGACTTTGGCGAGCTCGGCCGCGAAGGCGCTCTTGGGCTCCTGGGTCTTGGACCGCTTCGCCGCCCTGGGGTCGCGGTGGTCCCGCGCCTCCGGCCTTGGCGGTCCCTTGGACTTGGGGGGCTGAGCCGGGTTGGCGCGCAGCAGCCGGCCCTCCAGCGGGGCGCGGTCGAAGCGCCGGATGATGGCCTGCATCTCCTCCTGGTTGGGAGCCTCGATGAAGGCGAAGCCCTTGGATTCCTGGGTCTCCGGGTTGCGAATGACCTTGATCGCGTCGGCGATCAGGTTCTCCGCCACCAGCCACGACTGGATGTCGTCGGCCGTTACCCAGGCTGGAAGGTTGCCAAGAAAAATGGTAAAGTTCATTCTAGACTGTGATTCGCTCCAGTGGTAGGCATTGACGGGGGCAAAGTGCGGATTTCCGTCCTTTTTGAGTGTAGCAGACGAGCGGGCGCATTGCAAACCCCCAGGTCACCGCGCTTGAGGCCGCCTCGCCACTTCACGCTGTGCGCGCTCGCGGCCTGTTTCGCGGCGGCGGCTTCAGCCCAGTTCCATCTCGGCTACGATCCCGAGCACCGCATCTGGACGGTCCGCAACGGCGTCATCGAAGCGGTCTTCCATCTCACGCCGTCGGACACCTTTGAATGGCAGCGACTGGAAGATCTCCGCAACGGCCAGGCCTGGACGCCGCCGGAAGGGATAGCGGTGGCGCCCTTCCGGTTCCAGGTGGACGAAGCCCTGATTGACGCCAGGACGCACTTCCGGTTGGTGAGCCACCGAGCGCAGGCCATCGCCCGCCGCGGTTACCGCCGCACCATTGTGCTGCGCGACCTGGGCGGCCTGGGCCAGCTCACGCTGGAACTGGAGATGTACGAGAACCAGCCGGTGCTGCGCTACCGGACGCGCTTCCGCAACCTGCGGCCCGCCACCGTTCGGGTGCGCGCGGCGGACATGCTTCCCTGGTCGTTCGCCGAGCAGGAGAGGACCTTCCGCACACTCCGCATCAACCAGTGGGTCCAGTACGGCAAGCTGGGGAATTTCGAGCCGCTGGCCAACACGCTGAACCCGCAGAGCGGGGCGGTGACCGTGCTGTCGGGCGCTTACGGCCAGCACTGCGGCTGGCTGGCGGTGCGCGACCAGGCCGATAACGGGCTGATCGCCGGCTGGGAATTCGACGGCCGCGCCAGCGCCTCCGTCCGCCAGCGTCGCAACGAGGGCGCCCTTCATCTGGCCGCTTCAATTCTCGAGCTGAACCGCCCGCTGGAGATGAACCAGGACTTCCTGGTGCCGGGCGCGTTCCTGGGCCTGTTCCGCGGCGACTGGGACGAGGCCGGCTACCGCACCCAGCGCTTCGCAGAGGCGGCGCTGGCCAAACCGCTGCCCGACGGGAACTTCCCCTGGGTGGTCTGGGACTCCTGGAAATACCAGACCAACCTGGACGAGATTACGCTCCGGCGCAACGCCGAGCTGGCCGCCGAGATCGGCGTCGAGCTGTTCATCATCGACCTGGGCTGGGCGCGGCAGATCGGCGACTGGCGCGCTCACCCGAGAAAATTCCCCAGCGGCCTGCGCGCTCTCTCCGATTACGTGCACTCGCTGGGGATGAAGTTCGGCCTCCACTTCGCCGTGGCCGAGGCCGCCGCCACCTCCCCGGTGCTGCGCGCCAACCCGGACTGGACTTCCTCGGAGAGCTACGGCTACTTCGAGGCGCTCTCGCTGTGCCTCTCTCACCAGCCCGTCAAACAGTGGCTGATCGAGGAGGCGGTCCGCATGATCGACGAGTACAACGTCGATTGGATCCTCCAGGACGGCGAGAACATGGTGAAGCGCTGCACCAAGACGACCCACACCCACGACCCGCTCGACAGCAACTACTCCAACGCGGTGGACGGCCTCAACGCGGTGGTCGCCGAGCTCCAGCGGCGCCGGCCGCAGGTGCTTTGGGAGAACTGCGAGAGCGGCGGCAACATGATGACCTTCAACATGGTGAAGTATTACGTCACCTCGATCGCCGCCGACGATTCCGGTCCGCTGACCACCCGCCAGGCGGTTTACGGCGCCCTCTACCCCTTCCCGCCGCGCTATGCCGACCGTTACATGCCCGACGAGGAGCTGGGCAGTTACATTACCCGCAGCTTCATGTTTGGCGGCCCCTGGATTCTCATGAACCGGCTGGTCCAGATGCGGCCGGAGGACCTGGAGCTGGCCACTTCCGAGATCGCCGCTTATAAAGCAATGCGGAGCTCGGTTCGCGACGGCAAGGTGTTTCGCCTGACGGGGCGGCCGACCGCGACCAACGTAGACGCCTTGCAGAGTTACAACGAGGCGACCGACACCGCGGTGGCCGTGGTCACGCGGGGCGAGGTGAACGGCAACTCGCGTGTGCTGCGTCTGCGCGGCCTCAAGCCGGAGCAGAACTACCTGGTGCGCTTCCAGGACAGCCGGCGCATGCTCACCCTCACCGGCGAGCAGCTCATCGTGCAGGGCGTGCGCGTCGATCTGCCCACCATGTGGAGCAGCGAGATCGTCTACGTGGAGCCGTTGGCTCAGTAACCGAGAGGCGGCAGATTCAACAGCCGCGACGCGTTGCCCCCGAGGATGGCGGCCTTGTCGTGCTCGGAGACGCCGAGGCTGCGAATCGTCTCGAGCATCCGCGGGATGCTGCCGATTTGATGAGGGTAGTCGCTGCCGGCCAGGACGTGGTCCACGCCGGCGAAGCCGATGGCCAGTTCCAGAGCGCGCGGATCGAAATTCACCGCGTCGTAGTAGAACCGCTTCAGGTACTCGCTCGGGGGGCGGGGGATGTGGGCGCGGCACTCGCGGAAGGCTTCAAAGCCGCGGTCCAGCCGTTCGGCAAGATACGGGATCGCGCCGCCGAGGTGGCACAACACCCACGATATTCGCGGAAAACGCTCCGCCACCCCGCTGAAGACCAGCTTGGCGGCGGCCAGGGTGGTGTCAAACAGGAAGCCGACCAGCGGCATGAGCCGGTAATCGGCCATCGCCTCCACGCCAACCGGGCTGGTGGGATGAATGTACAGCACCGCGCCCAGCTCGTCGGCGGCTTCGTATAACGGCCAGAAGCGCTGGTCGCTCAGCGCCAGGCCGTTCACGTTGCTGAACAGCATCGCCCCGCGGAAGCCGAGTGAGCGGCAGGCGCGCTGAAGCTCTCTCGCCGACGCGCCCGGATCATTGAGGGGCAGGGTGGCCAAGGCGGTGAAGCGGCCGCGCTTGCTTTCGGCCGCGGATGCGAACGCATCGTTGACCAGGCTGGCCAGCCGGGCGGCAGTGGGCGGGCTCTCGACGTGGGTGCCCGGCGTGGTCAGCGTCAGCACCTGGGTATCGACGCCGTGCTCGACGAGCACGCGCTCCCGGTAGTCGATATCGCGATGGCCCGGCACCGCGATGTTGTAGTCGCCGGGGTAGTGCAGGCGCGGATTTCCGTCCCGGTCGATCTGCACCCGGACCGCGCTCGGACCCAAGCGCAGCGCCTCCAGGTACGCCGGCGGGTAGTAGTGGTTGTGGAAGTCAATGATTGGCATGAGCGCCTCTACGAACCCAGAGAAGGTACGCAGGCAATCCTAGCACGACCAGCAACAGCCCGGAAGCGGCGTGCCAGGGGTCGGCGGCGATCTGGCACGCCGCCACGGTGACGGAGGCGACAACGAACAGGAGGTAGACCGGTGTGTACAGGCTGCGCCGGCGCAGCCGGAGCAGGCCGGCTGTCATCAGCGCGAAGAAGAGCCACTCGGTGTAAATCACTCGCGTGAACAGCTCGCGGTAGGTGCCGGTGGCAACCAGCAAGGACGCCCATGCCGCCTGGGCCATCAACGCGAGGTGAGGCGTGCGGAACCGGGGGTGAAGCGCGCCCATCCAGCGAAAGGCCAGGCCTTCCTGGGCCATGGCGAAATACATGCGCGGTCCGGCGAGAATGACGCCGTTGAGAACGCCGAGCGAAGAGAGGATCACCAGCGCCGAGACGGCAGCCGCGCCGCGCGGCCCGGCGAGCGCCTCGGCGGCATCGGCGGCCACGCGGGTCGAGGAAATCACCCGCTCCAGCGGGAGCAGGTACAGATAGGCGGCGTTCAGCGCAATGTAACAGGCGGTCACCGCGAGCGTGCCGATCAGCAGCGCTCTCGGGATGGTCTTTTCCGGGTTGCGGGTCTCGCCGGCCGCGTAGGTGACCATGTGCCAGCCGCCGAAGGTGAACAGCGCGGCGCTGACCGCCAGCACGAATTCACGCAGGCCGGCCGCCGGAGGGGCTGAAGCGGCCGCCGCGGGCGCGGCCGAAGAGCCGGAGACGAACACCACCCCGAGGATCAGGAGCAGCGCCAGCAGCTTGGCCGCGGTGACGACGGTCTGCAATATGCTGCCCGGCCGCACGCCCACGTAATTAACCGACGACAGCAGCAGGATGCCGGCGATCGCGGTGAGGCGGATTCCGCGCTCGTCGAGGGCGAAGAAATAGGCCGCGTAGCGCCCGAAGATGACCGCCATGGCCGCGATGATGCCGGAGTGCACGCTCCAGAACATCGCCCATCCCCACAAAAAGCCGCAGCCGGGCGACAGCGTTTCCTTCAGGAAGACGTACACGCCGCCAGTGCGGGGAAAGGCCGAAGAGAGATCGGCGCAGACCAGCGCGCCGGCAAGACTCAGGAGTCCGGCGACAAGCCAGACCAGGAGTACCCCGGACACGCTGGGTACGTGGCGGTTGACTTCGGAGGGCTGAACGAAGATGGAAGCGCCGATGATGATGCCGACCACCATCGCGGTGGCGTGGAGCAGGCCGATGGGGCGATCGGGCGGCGGGGTGCGTGGCGCGCTGGTCAAGGTTCGTCAGTCTATCACGGGCGCCCCCCTGGCCAAGCGGTACAATTGACCGTTGGATGTCATATGGACCTGAAGATCTTACAAAACACGCCTCCTTGGGAGTGGCCGGAAAGCGCCGGTCAGACGTTGCGTGAGATTCTCCGCGACGTCCGGGCCCGTGCATCTGACCGCCTTGTCGCTGCGGAACTGGCGGGCGAGATGACCGTTATCGACGACGAGGGAGTGGACGTCTTGCTGTCAATCGTGCGCAGTCGTGATGAGCCGGAGCAACTGCGCGCCAAGGCGGCAATCTCTCTGGGTCCGGTCCTCGAGCAGGCGGACATGGACGGCTTCGAGGAGCTATATGACGTACCGATCACCGAGACGACGTTCCGCAAGATCCAGAAGTCGCTCCGCAAGCTCTACATGGATGCCGATGTTCCCAAAGAAGTGCGGCGGCGAATCCTGGAGGCATCGGTGCGCGCCCCGCAGGACTGGCACCGGGAGGCGATTCGCGCCGCCTATTCCAGCGACGACGAAGATTGGAAGCTGACCGCGGTCTTCTCCATGCGATACGTTCGCGGTTTCAACAAGCAGATACTCGAAGCGTTGAAGAGCGGGAACCCTGACATTCACTACGAGGCGGTTTGCGCGGCTGGTAACTGGGCGCTGGATGCGGCCTGGCCGCACGTCACCGCACTCGTCGCTTCAGGGGATACCGACAAGCCCCTGCTGCTGGCCGCCATCGACGCCGTGGCCAGCATGCGCCCGCTGGAGGCAGGGGTGATCCTCGTTGACCTGGCCGACTCTGACGACGAGGAAATCGCCGAGGCCGCCTCTGAAGCCCTGGCCATGGCGGAGGGAGCACCGTACGACGAAGACGATGACGACGAGGACGACGATTTTCCGCGCTGAGGGCGGGCGGGGATCGAGGCGCGTCGAATGGCCAAGAAAAAGAAAAAGCCAAACCCGAAGATGCAGGCTTGGATTGACGCCCGCAAGCTCTACCACCTGTCTCACGCCCAGGTCCAGATGGCTCGCGAGCTGGGGATGAATCCGAAGAGGCTCGGCAAGAAGAACAACCACGACCAGGAGCCGTGGAAAATGCCGCTCCGGCAATTCATAGAGCACCTCTACTTCAAACGGTTCGGGAAGGAACGGCCGGACGTCGTGCTGTCCATCGAAGAGAAGGTCCGGCGCGACGAGGAGAAGAAGGCATCGAGACGCGAGGCCAAGCTGTTACGCCGGCAGGCCGAGGCGGCTGCACAGGCAAAGCCCGAGGCGAGCCAACCCTCGCTCCCGGCAGCTTGATCTCCTACCAGGCCGCCTGCGCCGCTTCGCTCCGACTTTGATCGCCATCACGTCGGAACCATGATCGGCATCAGATCGGAACGGATGATCGGCTTCATCGGAATCCGCACAATGACGAGTTCCCGGTCCCGGGTCCTTCAAGGTAGCTCCGCGTTTACGACGGGCAGCCCCTCTGTGGCAGCGATGGTGCACAAGGCTTTGTCCGATGCAACGAAATAGTCCAAGAGTGCCCGCTGGCGCAAGCCCAAAGCCACCGCCAACTGAAGAGCATCCAGCGTCCGGAGACGTTGACTCACACCGTGTAGCTCGATGAGCCGTTCGGCCCGGCGATAGTGCGGACCGGTGACCGCCAGAACCTCGAAACTGCGGTGACGGATGTCCGAAAGGAAAGCCCTGCGCAGCTTGGACGCTTCGGCTAGAGTGATGGCGTGCGTCCGGACTTTTCCAGCGAATACTGATTGCATTTCGACGCTTGTCAAACGGGAGATGAGGATTCGTCGACCCGGTTCACTGAAGATGCTCTGCACCTTAGCGGAACCGAGTTCTTGATGGTAAAACTTTGTGAGCGCGCTGGAATCGAAGAAATAGGTGGCCACTCAGATCAGAACCGATCCTCGCGCTCGGCGATAATGTATTCGGCCCAAGATGCCGGATCCTTCGAGGTGATCTTTCGGACCTCTTCGTGGCTGGGCACGTAGTCCATCGCCTCAACCTCTTCCCGGACTTCCTCCATGTACTCATGATCCAGGAAAGCACCCAGCGGATCCTCTGGCAGGTCGGATACCGCAACCGTGACGCGTTGGTTCTCCTCTAGCGCCAGCGGCTGCAATGGCCGAAGCATGCCGTTCTGGTAAACGGCTTCTACCTGCTTAGTCATGACACCTTGATTCTACGACAGCGGCCGGACGACGGACATCTCCTAAAATGGTCGGGGCGGGCAGATTTGAACTGCCGACCCCCTGCGCCCAAGGCAGGTGCGCTACCAGGCTGCGCTACGCCCCGACCGACGTGGTGGGCTGTTCCCATTGTAGAACAGGGCCGGCGCCGCGTGATATCGTGGCTGTCCGGGAGGGACGGATCTTTGAGATTCACTGCGATTGCATTGGCCCTGGTAGCCGGCGTGAGCCTGGAGGGGCAGTTCGCCGACAAAAAAGCCCTGACGCTGGAGGGCGTCAAGAAGGTCGCGGCGGCCGCCGCCGCCGAGGCCAACAAGAACAACTGGAAGGTGGCCATCGCCATCGTGGACGCCGGCGGCCACCTGCTTTACTTCGAGCGGATGGACGGCGCGCCGCTATCGGCGGTCGAGCTGGCCACCGGCAAGGCGCGTGCGGCGGCGGTGTTCGGCCGCCCGACCAAGGCCTACGAGGACCAGCTCGTCGGCGGCCGCATGGCCGTGCTGAAGATTCCCGGCGTTATGCCGTTTGAGGGCGGCGTGCCGATCATGGCCGGCGCCCAGGTGGCCGGCGGGATCGGCGTCAGCGGCGTGACCGCGCCGCAGGACGGGCAGGTGGCCCGGGCCGGCGCGGCCGCGGTGGCCACGGCGCCCTGATGAGGCTCGCAAAATACGGTGACAGGCAACGCTGTCCACGCGCCACTGGCTGGAGGCGGTAGCGTGGTCCCCGTGCGGCTTGGGACAGCGAAGCCTGTCACCGTATTTTACTGCGGGAACTTCGGATCGGCCTTCACTTCCTCGAGTTGAGCCGTGTGCCGCTCCGCGTGGCCGGCGATGCGCAGAAACCACTGGTAGCCGTCCATCAGCTTGCCGCCGGCGGCCGGGGATGTGTAGTTCCGCAAGGGCAAGCCGGTGGTCTGGGCCAGCGCTATGATGCGGTCCCGTGTGCCGTTGAACCGCTCGATCAGCTCGCGCCGGCCGGCCCAGCGCCCCTTGGGTTGCAGCGGCTCGGGCGCCTGCCGCTTCTGGCTGCGATCGGTGTAAAGCTTCAGCAGTTCTTCGTCGCTCAAGTCCGCCCGCCTGCCCGCCGCCGGCGTCGATTCGAGCAGCCGGGTGAGCGTGCGGTAATACGCTTGCTCCGTCAGCACGATGTGCTCGGCGCACTCGCCCACCGACCAGCGATCGGGGGCGGGCTTGAAGTTCCACTGGGCTTCCGAGATCCCGGCGATGGCGGCCAGGAACAGCTTGCGGCTGCTGCGCAGCCGGGTGAGCGCGGTCTGGCGTTCCTCAGGGGTGATGGTTTGGCCTACCAAGGGCGCCGCCACGACCAGCCAGAGCAAGGGTCTCATGGGTATTCCTCCAGCTTCCAGGCGCAATCTGAAATACTGTATCACGGGCGGCGAAATGAACCGGAGGACCTTCCTGCAAACCCTGGCGGCGGCCGGCGCCCTGGCGCCGCGGCCGCCCAATTTCGTTTTCGCGCTCGCCGACGACCTCGGCTGGGCGGACACGGCCACCTACGGCGCCGACCTGCACGAGACGCCCAACATCGACCGGATGGCCGGGGAGGGCGTGAAGTTCCTGCGCGCCTACGCCGCCTCGCCGGTGTGTACGCCGACGCGGGCGTCGATCCACACCGGCAAGCACCCGGCCAGACTGCACATGACCATCTGGCGCGAGGCCGCCCGCAAGCCGCCGCTGAAGAACCGCGTGGTTCCGCCGGTGGTCGAGGAAAACCTGCCCCACCAGGAAACGACCCTGGCGGAGGTGCTGCGCGGCGCGGGCTACTTCACCGCGCACATCGGCAAGTGGCACCTTGGCGGCGCGGAGCATTATCCGGAGACGCACGGCTTCGACGTCAACATCGGCGGCACGGTGTGGGGCGCGCCGGCCACGTTCTTTTATCCCTATCGCGGCAGCCAGCTTTACGGCGGCGAATACCGCTACGTGCCGGGCCTCCACGGCGGCAAGCCCGGCGAGTACCTCACCGACCGGCTGACGGAGGAAGCCCTGAAGGCGATCGACGCCGCCGGCCAGCGGCTCTTCTTCCTCAACCTCTGCTACCACACCGTGCACACGCCGATAGAGGGCAAGCCGGAGCTGGTCGAGCGGTACCGGGGCAAGCTCAAGGCCGGGCTGCATCACAAGAATGCCGCCTACGCCGCCATGGTGCATAGCCTCGACGAGAATCTCGGGCGGGTGCTGGCGCGGCTCGACGAGCGCGGCCTGGCCGCGCGCACCGTGGTGATCTTCACCTCCGACAACGGCGGCTACGTGAACCAGTACCGCGGCCAGACGGTGACGGACAACTGGCCGCTGCGCTCGGGGAAAGGATCGCTTTACGAGGGCGGCATCCGCGTGCCGCTCATCGTGCGCTGGCCCGGCGTGGCGCCCGCCGGCGCCCTCTGCCGCGAGCCGGTCTCGTCGATCGATTACTACCCGACGATGCTGGAGATGGCCGGGCTGTCCGGGGACGCGAAGCACAACGCCGGCGTGGACGGCAGGAGCCTGGTGCGGCTGTTGAAGAAGCCCGGGGCGTCGCTGGACCGCGAGGAGCTCTTCTTCCACTACCCGCACTACTACCCGACCACGACGCCTGCCAGCGCGATCCTGGCGCGCGACTGGAAGCTCGTGGAGTACCACGAGGACGGGCGCACGGAGCTGTATGACCTGGGGCGCGACCCGGGCGAATCGCGCGACCTCGCCGGCGATATGCCCGAGATAAGGGCGAAGCTGCTCGCCCGGTTGCAGGCGTGGCGGAAGTCGGTAGACGCCCAGATGCCCGCGCCGAACCCGAATTGGACACCGCGGGGGAATTGAATGCGGAACCGCTCCCTGCGGTCGCGGCTCAGCAACGCTGTGCAAGCGGGGGATGAAATGAACCGAAGGACCTTCCTGCAAACCTTGCCGGCCGCCGGCGCCATGGCACAAGGCCGGCGGCGGAACATCGTCTTCATTCTGGTGGACGATCAGCGCTACGATTTCGCCGGTGCGCTCGGCCATCCCTGGGTGAAGACGCCGCACCTGGACCGGCTGATCCGCGGCGGCGTCCACTTCCAGAACGCGTTCGTGACCACGTCGCTGTGCTCGCCAAGCCGCGCCTCGATCCTGACCGGCCTCTACATGCACGGGCACCGGGTGGTGGACAACTTCACGCCGCTCAACCCCGCCGTCCCGGCCTTCCCCCGGCTGCTTCAGAAAGCCGGCTACCGCACGGGCTTCATCGGCAAGTGGCACATGGGCGGGGAGAGCGACGAGCCGCGGCCCGGCTTCGATCACTGGTTCTCGTTCTTCGGCCAGGGCCAGTACGTCGATCCGCCGGTGAACGTCAACGGCCGCCGCGAGACGCGGCCGGGCTACATGACCGACATTCTCACCGATGAAGCCCTGGGCTTTATCCGCAACAACAAGCAGCGGCCGTTTCTGCTCTACCTGGCCCACAAGGCGGTTCACTTCCCGTTCGAGCCGGCGCCGCGCCACCGCGACCTGTACGCGACCGCGCCGGTGCCGCGGCCGAAGTCGATGAACTACGTGCAGGAGGATTACGAGCAGCGCCCGGAGTGGGTCCGCCGGCGGCGGTACACCCGGCATGGGGTGGACGGGATGTTCGGCCACGCGCTGTCGTTCGACGAGGCGTACCGCGGTTACGCGCGCTCGCTGGCGGCCGTCGATGAGAGCCTGGGGCGGATCCTGACCGAGCTGGAGGAGACGCGCCTGCTCAACGACACGCTGGTCGTCTACATGGGCGACAACGGCTACATGTGGGGCGAGCACGGGCTGGTGGACAAGCGCGCGATGTACGAACCCTCGATGCGCGTGCCGCTGGCGGCGTACGGGCCGGGGATGTTCGAGCCGCGCGCGGCGCCGCAGCTCGTGCTGAACCTCGACCTGGCGCCGACCTTCCTGGAGTGCGCCGGCGTCGCGCCGCCAACGGTTCTGCACGGGCGGTCGCTGTGGCCGTTGCTGCGCGGAGCGGCCCCGAACTGGCGCAGCGACTTCCTCTACGAGTACGAGTGGGAGTTCGATTACCCGTACACGCCGGCGCTGACCGGGCTGCGCACGGAGCGCTACAGCTACTCGCAGTCCTATGGCCTGTGGGACATCGACGAGCTCTACGACATCCGGGACGACCCCGACCAGATGAAGAACCTGCTGGGCGGGGTGCGGGTGCTTCGCGGGCGCGGCCGGATGGTGGAGCAGATCCGCGACCCGGAGCTGCGGAAACTGGTGGACAGCCTCCAGGAGCGGCTGGCGCAGATTCTGGCCGAAACCGGAGGCGACGTCCGCCGCGCGGGCAAGCCGCCGGCGGGGTTGCAGCACGCCTTATGAGACACCTCGCGCTGGCTGCTTTCTGTTTGCTGAGCGGTTCTGCTCCTGGCCAGGTGGAGCCGGGCCGCTGGGCGTTCAACCCGGCGCCGGATGATTTCCGTGCCGACGCCCTGCTGGACCTGCGCTTCCTGAACGAGAAGGAGGCGGGCGGATCCGGTTTCGTGACGGTGGACGCCAACGGCGATTTCCTTCTCGGCGACGGGCGGCCGGCGCGGTTCTGGTCGGTCAACACGACGGTGGGGCGCGAGAAGCCGTTCGTCGTGCGCCCGCGGGGAAGGAAGACAGAACCCGACCTGGCGCAGCACGCCCGGTTTCTCGCCAAGCGCGGGGTCAACATGGTGCGGCTGCACGCGCATCTGAACCCGGACTTGAAGGCCAAGCCGTCCGCGAAGCTTGCCGACGTCAACGAGCAGGAGCGCGACTGGATCTGGCGCACCGTCGCCGCGATGAAGAGGGAGGGGATCTACACGACCATCTCCCCGTACTGGGCGAACACGATGCAGTTGAGCAACAACTGGGGCATCCCGGGCGGCGCGGACCAGGCCGCGCACGGGCTGCTGTTCTTCGACGAGAAGATGCAGGAGGGCTACAAGGCCTGGCTGCGGGCGCTGTTCGCCGAAACGAACCCCTACACCGGCGTCCCTCTGGCCAGGGAGCCGGCGGTTGCCATCATCCAGCTTCAGAACGAGGACAGCCTGGTGTTCTGGACGGTGAACAACCTCAAGGGCGCGCAGCGGCTCAACCTGGGCCGCAGGTTCGCCGCCTGGGTGCAGCAGAAGTACGGCTCGCTCGAGCTGGCGATGAAGGAATGGAGCGGCAACACGGTCAGGGGTGACGACCCGGCCAGCGGAGTGCTGGAGTTCCACAACATCTGGGAAATGACGCAGGTGCGCCGCGGCGGCGTAGCCAGGCGGCTGGCCGACCAGCTCCAGTTCTGGACGGAAACGATGTACCGGTTCAACCGCGAGATGGCGGATTACCTGCTGTTCGATCTGGGCTGCGCGCAGCTCGTCAACGCCGGCAACTGGAAGAGCGCCGACCCGGTGCGGCTGGAGGACGCCGAGCGCTGGAGCTACACGGCCGCAAATGTCATTGCCGTTAACCGTTACTTCAGCGGCGTCCACAACGGCCCGAATCGCGGCTGGGCCATCGTCAACGGGGATGAGTTCACCAGCCCGTCGGCGCTGCTGGGCCCGCGCGACTTTCCGCTCAACCTCAAGCAGGTGCGCGGCTATCCGATGCTGGTGACCGAGAGCGCCTGGGTGATGCCCATGGCCTATGCCACTGAGGGGCCGTTCCTGGTGGCCGCGTACCTCTCGCTCACCGGCGTGGACTCCTTCTGCTGGTTCTCGACCGGCGACGACGAGTGGACGCCGCCGCAATCGGCCAACGGGTACCTGCCTTCGCAGGGCAAGTGGCTGTTCGGCAACCCGGATATGCTGGGCACGTTCCCGGCCGCCGCGTTGACGTTCCGCCTGGGATACGTGCGGCGCGGTGAACCGGTGGTGAGGGAAGAGCGCGCGCTCGGAGACCTGTGGCAGCGCCGCACGCCGATCATCGCGGAGTCGCCCAGCTTCGATCCCAACCGCGACTCGGGGGACATCGCGCCGGAGTCCAGCGTCAAGGCGGGCGTCGATCCGCTGGCGTTTCTGGCGGGGCCGGTGGAAGCGGTGTACGGCGGCGACCCGGCCCGCACCGCCGTGGCCGATCTGGCGCAGTACATCACCGATGAGGGCAAAACGGTGCGGAGCGTGACCGGCGAGATCGTGCTCAACACCGAGCTCGGCTTCTGCACGGTGGATACGCCCAAAGCACAGGGCGTCGCCGCGTTTTTCCGGAACCGGGGTGAGTTTACGCTGAGCGACGTTGCCATCCGCTCGGCGAATGACTACGGGACAGTGATGGTGGTGGCGATGGATGACCTGCCGATCCGGGAGTCCGGAAGGATTCTGGTGCAAGTCGGGACGCAGTCGCGGCCCACCGGATGGAAGGAACAGCCGAAGCAGATCACCACCAGCGAGGGCCGGATGCTCGACGGCTTCGAGGTGGCGAGCTACGGGCAGGCGCCCTGGCAAGTGGCGCGGGCGGCGGTGGAAATCACGGTGAACACCGGGGGCTTGACGAGAGCCACCGTTTTGGACATGAATGGGAATAAGAGGGGCGAGATCCGGTTGGAACGAACGGAGGGCGGCTGGCGGTTCCGGTTTCCGGAAGACGCCATGTACGTCGTATTGCAGTAAGGAGGGGGCCATGGCTCGGAGAACTCTGATTGTCTGCGCCGGTCTTGTGCTTGCGCTGGCCGGCGCACCGCTGAATGCGCAGTTTGTGCGCGGGACCATCCTTGGAACCGTCACCGACGAAACGGGCGCGGTGATTCCCGGCGCGCGGGTGACGCTGAAGAATCTCGGCACCAACGAGGTGAAGGAGGCGGCCTCGGACGAGGTCGGCAACTACATTTTCCCGGCGCTGCTGCCGGGCACGTACAGCATCGAGGTCAGCCGCGGCGGCTTCAAGACGCAGGTGGTAAGCAACGTCAAGCTGGAGGTGAACCAGACGGCGCGGGTGGACATCCGGCTGGCGGTGGGCGAAGTCGTCGAGCGGGTCGAGGCCACCGCCTCGGCGCTGCTGCTCAAGACGGACACTTCGGAGATCGGCCACGTCATCACCAACAAGCAGATCGTGGAGCTGCCGCTGAACGGACGCGACTACCTCCAGCTCGCGCGGCTGATTCCGGGCGTGGCGCCGTCGCGCGCCGGGGCCACTGCCGGGCAGAAAGGCGTGAGCCGCAGCGTCAACGCGGCCGGCGCCCGCGACACGTCGGTCAGCTTCCTGCTGGACGGCGTGGACACCAACGACATGTCCTTCCAGACGCCCGGCGTCACGCCCTCGATCGACGCGATCCAGGAATTCAAGGTGCTGCAAAACGCCTACACGGCCGAGTTCGGGCGCGGGGCGACGCAGATCCTGACCGCGCTGAAGTCGGGCACCAACGAGTGGCGCGGTTCGCTGTTCGAGTTCCTGCGCAACGACAAGCTGGCCTCGCGCAGCTTCTTCCAGCCGGGCAAGGCGGCGCCGCTCAAGCAGAACCAGTTTGGAGGAACGCTCGGCGGGCCGCTCATCTTGCCGCGCCTCTATAACGGCAAGGACCGCACCTTCTTCTTCGTCAACTACGAGGGGCAGCGGATCCGCACCGGCGGAACGGGGTTCGCGCTGGTGCCCACCGAGGAGCAGCGGCGGGGCGACTTCTCGGCGCCCGGCGAGCCGCGCATCTTCGATCCGCTGACCTTCGACAGCGCGACGCGGACGCGGCAGCAGTTCGCCGGCAACCGCGTTCCAGCCAGCCGGATTTCCCCCAAAGCGGTGAAGATCGCCGAGCTGTGGCCGAAGCCGAACTACACCGGCCTGGTCGGGCGCAACTTCGCGGGCAGTCCCGCACAGATGAACGACAACAACCAGGGTAACCTGCGCATCGATCACCGCTTCGGCAACAAGGACAGCTTCTTCGCCCGGTATTCAGCGCTGGACCGGTTCCGCAGCGGGTACAGCATCATTCCGCTGGGCGGCACGGTCGATGACATTCGCGGGCAGAACGTGGCCTTGAACTGGGTCCGCACTTTCACTCCGGCGCTGCTGAATGAAGTCCGCGTGGGCCTCAACCGGGTCAAGTACCTCACGCCTCCGGAGGGCTCGCTCGGGCCGAATCCGGCCAAGGACATCTTCGGGTTCGCCAATACCACCGTCAATCCCACCACCTCCTTCGGCCTGCCGCAGTTCGGCTTCAGCGGCGGGTTCGCCGGTCTCGGGCCGGGGTCGCAGTTTCCCCAAAACGCCGTCACTCAGACGCAGCAGTACGTGGACAACATCACCTGGCTGCGCGGGGCGCACAGCATCAAGGCAGGTTTCGACATCCGGCACACGCGCCTCTCCCAGATCGTCGCCAACAATGACCGCGGCACCATGAGCTTCACCGGCCAGTTCACCAACCTGCCGGGAGTGTCGGCCACCGGCAGCTCGATCGCCGAGATGCTGCTGGGCTTCCCTTACAACGCCGCCGCGGCCGCGGGCGACCAGGTGGCCCACAACCTCAATGAGATGTTTGCGTTCTTTTTGCAGGATGACTGGAAGGTCTCATCCCGGCTGACGCTGAATCTCGGGGTGCGGTATGAGTATGCACCGCCGTGGCGGGAGAAGCTCGATCAGTTCACGGTGGTGGACCACGACGAGGCGCTGGGGAGGCTCTTGATGGCCGGCACGACCAAGGCGTTCGTGCCGGGCAAGGGGATCGTGGACAGCGGCCGGGCGCCGCTGCCGAGAACGGTATTCGATCCGGACCGCAACAACTGGGCGCCGCGCGTGGGCTTTGCCTTCCGTCCCTTCGGCAAGACGGTCCTCCGCGGAGGATACGGAATCTTCCACGACGTTCAGGAGGGCAACGAAGCGCAGTTCATGCGGCTGAACCCGCCGTTCTTCTTCGTCCAGAACTACCTCTCCGATCCTTTCGTGCCGAACATCCGCCTGGAGGCGCTGTTCCCGTCGCCGGCCAGCGCGCCCTCGGGCGTCATCCAGCCTTTTTCGGTGGCCACCGGGCGGACGCCTTACATGCAGCAGTGGAACCTCAACATCGAGCGCGAAGTGGCGGCCAACCTGCTGGTGGAGATCGGCTACCTGGGCTCGAAGGGAACGCACCTGCTGCGGCGCACCAATTTCCAGCAGGGGCCGAACATCCTGGTCAAGGATCCCGCCAACCCGGCGCCGCTGCGAGACCGGGTGCGGTTCCCGAACTTCAGCCCGACGGTGATCATCGGCACCGAGAACGGCGGCTCGTCCACTTACCACGGGCTGATCGCAAAAGTCGAGCGGCGGTACACGAGCGGCCTGGCCTTCCTGTTCTCGTACACCTTCTCCAAGGCCATCGACGATTCGCACAGCTCGTCGAATTTCTCCGGTACGCCGTCCAACGCGCAGTGCCGCTGCGACCTGCGGGGCAACAAAGGGCCGTCGGCCTTCGACATCACCCAGCGCGTAGTCTTGAGCTACGGTTACGAGCTGCCGTTCGGCAAGGGGAAGCCGTTCCTGAACGCCGGCGGCGCGCTCAATAAGATCGTCGGCGGCTGGCAGATCAACGGCATCACCTCGGCGCAGAGCGGCCCGCCGTTTCAGATCAACACCTCCGGGGACAACGCCAACATCGGCACCGGCGCCGGCAGCAGCAATAACCAACGGCCCAACGTGGCGGGGGACCAGTTCGCCGGCATCGAGCGGAGCGCGAAGATCCAGCGGCGCGGCGTGGACCAGGGAACGTACTACTTTAACCGCGCCGCTTACGCCATGCCGCCGCTGTTCCGGCTGGGCAACCTCGGCAAGAACACCATCCGCGGTCCCGGCGCCCACAGTTGGGACTTTTCGGCCCTCAAGAACACGGCCATCACCGAGCGGCTCAACACGCAATTCCGCGCCGAGTTTTTCAACGTCTTCAACCAGACCAACTTCGGCCTGCCGGGAACGCTGTTGAACACGCCGACCTTCGGCATCATCACCGGCGCTTCCGGCGGCCGGGTGATCCAGTTCGGGCTGAAACTGCTGTTTTGAGCGGCTACCCGCCGCGGCTGGGCGCTGCACGCACCGGCGGCGCGTCACTGGCCACTGAGCAAAGAGACAGCGCGATGAGACATCTCGGTCCTCTTTTGTTTGCTCCGATCCCTCTGCTGGGTCAGAACATCTCCGTTGGCGTCCGTGCCGGCGTGCCACTGACCAATCTGGTGGAGACGGCGCAAAGCCCGAACCTCGGATTTAATTCGCAGACACGGCGGTACGTTGTCGGCCCGACACTTGAGGTTCGTCTGCCTTTAGGGTTCGGGTTTCACATGGACGCGTTGTACCGGAGGGTGAGCGTGGACGGCTTTGGTCCGGGCGCGACGCCGACGCTCTTCACGGGTTCGTTCAGTAAAGGCCACTGGCATTTCCCGATCCTGTTGAAATACCGGTTCGGAGCAGGGTCCTTGCGCCCCTTCGTCAGCGGCGGTCCGTCGTTTAACCGGCTGAGCGGGGTGGGCGAGGCGGGGCATTGCGTGCTGACGTTCGGCCGGCGTTGCGGCGTCGAAGCGGTGCAGAAGTCCTCGACGGGCTTCGCGCTTGGAGCGGGACTGGACTCCAGGCTGCCGTTCATTCGCCTGGCTCCGGAAATCCGTTACACACGGGTGGGGGCAGATATTTTGCGCTCGGTTCAACCCGACTTGTTGCGCTCACTACGCGATCAATTCGAGTTCTTGTTAGGAATCACGTTCTAACGAGGCTTCGGTAGAATCGCATTTTTACAGGAGGACTTGTTCGTGAAGCTTCCGGGAACTCTGTTGCTGGCTTGCTGCGCCGCCGCCGCGGTGCGGCTGGCGCCTATCGCGCCGGGGCACGCGCGGAACTCGATCAACGCGACCATCTTCTGCCAGCCGGTGGTGAGCCGGGGCGACACCCAGTACGCCGCCTTGTACGATGCGGAGGGGTACGTGGTGCTGGCCAGGCGGAGGCTGGGCGCGGCCCGCTGGGAGGTGCGCCGCACCCAGTACACCGGCAACATCAAGGACGCTCACAACGGTATCGCCCTGGGAGTGGACGGCAACGGCGTGCTGCACATGTCCTGGGACCATCACGGGCACCCGCTGCGGTATGTGCAGAGCGTTCGGCCGGGATCGCTGGAGCTGACTGTGAAGATGCCGATGACCGGCACGACCGAGTCGCGGGTCACCTACCCCGAGTTCTTCCCGCTGCCGGACGGCGGCCTGCTGTTTCTCTACCGCGACGGCGGCTCGGGCCGCGGCAACACCATCCTGAAGCGTTACGACCACCGGGCGCGGCGGTGGTCCTCGGTACAGGAGCTG
>ERZ1292640.850-Hain-H43-02um-R1-850-length-25398-cov-6_pt1 | contig 25398 bp, 19 predicted proteins | sample MGYA00564404_ERZ1292640 | MGnify/ENA primary metagenome ERZ1292640 (study PRJEB36523, sample SAMEA6512636) | groundwater metagenome | collected 2019-01-08 | study: AquaDiva: Metagenomics assemblies of 32 groundwater samples | reverse complement strand
GTATAAAATCCTTTGGCTTGACCCCCTGTTTGATAAAGAAATCCATAACTGATAGATAATCTGCATATTGTTCGCCATCATCATGTATTGATTTGAATAACGCACCATGAGCTGTTTCCAGTATGCCAAGTTTCTGGGCAGTATAAAAAACTCTTGCTTGGTCAGCCCAAGGTGCACCAACGATAGCAGGCACACGCCTTAAAACTACTACATCTGATTTTTTTTCAGCCCATGCCTGTAATTTAGGTCGTAGTGCATTGCAATGGGGGCAGGCGTACAGAAACAATTCAATAATCTCAACGCGCCCATCACTATTCCCCACTGGTACTGGTGGATCAATCCGCTGATATTCTAAACCTTCAACAAAAGGCCGCTCATTTTGTTCAGCCAGTAGTACAGAACTCCAACCAAATATAATCATAAGACATACTATAAAGAAATTATTTTGGGACATAAATGCAACACCTCCTTTAAATGTTTGCCTTGTCTATTTTTTGTTTATGCCACAAATAATATAAAACCGGTATTAATAGCATGGATACAAGTGGTGCAGTCACCATACCGCCAATAATTGGCGCTGCAATACGCTGCATAATTTCTGAACCTGCACCACTACCAATCATGATAGGCAGCAACCCCAGAATGATGACAGCAACCGTCATTGCTTTAGGCCGGACTCTTAATGCCGCACCTTCAACTACTGCCGCTATCAATGCTGCATGAGTTTCAGGTTTATGGCGATTGATCGCTTCACGTAAATATACAATCATCACCACACCAAATTCAGCTGCTACACCAGCTAATGCAATTAAACCAACAGCCACTGCCACTGACAAATCATATTCCAGCAACCATAGTAGCCAGAAACTACCAGTCAATGCAAAGGGCAAGGTCAACAATACGAGTAAAGATTCAACCAGATTATTGAAAGCGAAATACAATAAGATAAGAATGATAAATATCGTTACAGGTACAATGAAACTCAAGCGTTCTGCAGCACTCTCAAGAAACTGATATTGTCCAACCCAGTTGATGGTATAGCCGGATGGTAGTTCTAATTGATCAAGCAGCACTCGCTCGGCATGTTCAACATATGAACCGATATCCTGATCCGCAATGGTAATATAAACCCAACCATTGATACGCGCATCTTCACTTTTTATTACGGGCGGGCCATCGGTCACTCTAATTTCAGCCAGATCCTGTAGTTGTACTTGCACGTCTTCATTGATAATTAACGGTAATTCCTTTAACTTGGTAAGAGAATCACGCCATTCTTGTGGATAACGCAAATTAACAGGATAACGTTCACGATCTTCAACGGTATATATAATGTCCTGACCACCAATTGCAATATTGGCGGATTCTTCAATCTCAGCAATACTGATACCAAAATGGGTGGCAGCTCGACGATCAATATCTACATCGATATAACGTGCACCGGTAGCGCGATCTGAAAAAACAGTCCTTGTTTCAGGTATTGATTTTAATATCGATTCAATCTGCAGACCCAGATCTTGAATACCTGCTAGATTCGGGCCTGAAATTTTGAGTCCGATAGGCGTGTTGATTCCGGTTGATTGCATATCAATTCGTGTACGAATAGGCATTAACCATGCATTACGTAATCCAGGAATCTGCACACGCTGATCCAGTTCTTGCTGTAATTTTTTCATGGTCATGCCGGGGCGCCACTGATCTTTAGGTTTGAGTTGTATAATACTTTCTATCATATTCATCGGCGCTGGATCTGTGGCTGTTTCAGCACGCCCCACTTTTCCAAACACTTGCTCAACTTCAGGAACTGTTTTAATCAATCGATTAGTCTGTTGCAAAAGTTCACGTGCTTTACCAATAGATATACCAGGCAAAGTTGTAGGCATATATAAAAGATCGCCTTCATTCATGTGCGGCATAAACTCTTTCCCGAGTTGTGATAAAGGCCACAGGGCTGAAATAATTAATATCCCTGCCACACCCATGATAATCAACGGTTGGTATAATACTTTGCTCACCAGAGGTTGATATAGATTGATCAATTTCTGATTGAGTGGATTGTCTTCTTCCCTTCGTATCTTGCCTTGAATTAGATACACCATTAAAGCAGGCACTAAAGTTATCGAGAGTCCTGCAGCTGCAGCCATAGCATAAGTTTTGGTATAAGCTAATGGCTCAAATAATCGAGCTTCTTGGGCTTCTAAAGCAAAAACCGGAATAAAACTCAGCGTAATAATAACCAATGAAAAGAACAGTGGCGATCCAACTTCAATAGTCGCTTCCTGAATTGCTTGTAATCTGCTTTTTCCATTGATTTCCGCAAGTTGCAGGTGTTTATGCGCATTTTCTATCATGACGATGGCGGCATCCACCATTGCACCAATTGCTATTGCAATGCCACCCAGAGACATGATATTGGCATTCATGCCTTGCATGCGCATGATAATAAAAGCAATCAGAATACCAACCGGTAGACTGATCAGAATGACCAGGGATGAACGAAAGTGAACCAGAAATAGTGAACATACCAAAATAATTACAATAAATTCTTCAATCAAACGTTCTGTCAGTGTTTCAACTGAATTGGTTATAAGAGCTGAACGATCGTAAGTTTCAATCAACTCAACTCCATCAGGTAAACTGGCACGCAGTTCTTGCAGTTTTAGCTTTACTGCATTGATTGTTGCCAGTGCATTCTCACCAGAACGCATGACTATAATTCCACCAACCACTTCACCTTCTCCATTTAGATCGGCAATACCCCTTCGCATGGCTGAACCAATTTGAATGGACTGCACGACATCATCAAGTAATACTGAAGAAACAGAAAGTCTGCTTTGAGTAATTGGCACTGTAGTTTGGCCAATATCATCAATACCATTAACATAGCCTTTAAATCGAATCATATACTCTGCTTCGGCCAGCTCAAGTACTGAGCCCCCAATTTCCTGGTTTGATTCCAGAATAGCCTGTTTGACTTTCCCCAGCGTAAGGTAATACCCCTTTAATTTATCGGGATCAATCATTACTTGATATTGTTTGATCATGCCACCTACGGTGGCAACCTCAGATACTCCAGCTACTGCTTGTAGCTCAAACTTAAGGAACCAGTCTTGCAGCGTACGTAACTCGGATAAATCATGTTTACCACTACGATCCAATAATGCATATTGATACACCCAGCCAACACCTGTTGCATCAGGACCAAGTTTGGGCGCTACTCCGCTAGGCAATTGCTCAGTTACTTGGCTCAGATATTCCATTACTCGTGAACGCGCCCAATAAATATCAGTCTTGTCTGAAAATATGACATAAACGTAGGAATCTCCATAGAATGAGAATCCGCGAACAGCAACAGCACCGGGCACAGCGAGCATTGTGGTAGAAATGGGGTAGGTTATCTGGTCTTCAACCACCTGAGGGGATTGTCCCGGATAGCTGGTTTTTATAATAACCTGCACATCTGTTAGATCTGGAATTGCGTCAATCGGTATGTTCTTTATAGACCAAACACCCCAAATAACTATCAAGATTGTTGTTAATAAAACTAACAATCTATTCTTGATTGACCAGCAAATGATACGTGCAATCACAGTACAATCCCCCACTTATCAATGGTTGATTTCTCAGATTGCAACATAATAATTAGTGGTGAGAATGATGATTAATATGCTGAGAGTGTTTGTCATCTATTGGCAGCATACGATTAAAATCAACCAGCATATTACTTTCGGAGTCAATTAGAAACTGGCCAGATGTCACGACAATAGCACTCTCTTGTAGGCCCGATAGAATCTCAACCATCCCATTCGCTTCTTCGCCTGCCTCAACGACAACAGGTTGATAGCTTCCATCGTCAAGCAGCAGAACCACTCTTTGTTCATGTTCTGTACGTATGACAGCAGTTTGTGGTACCAAAATAACATTTTCTTTGGGCCAGCCTAAAATACTGACATGTGTAAACATACTTTGGGATATTGCCGGATTATCTATATTGAATCTTAATGTAGTCTCAAGAGAGCGGGTCGGGTAGCCAACAGGGGAACTAACACGCACGACGCTGCCTTCAAAAACCAGACCAGGTAAACCACGCACAGTCATAAGAGCGGTTTGCCCAACCTCTACCCATCCCCACTGCCGTTCAAAAATTTCGGCTGTCACTTCAATGATATTATGTTGGCTACCTACATTAAATAATGCGAAACCAGAATTTATGAATTCGCCAACGAATCCACTTCGCGTAAAAATATAATTATCCTCAGAGGCATAAACTTCTACAGGAAACTCTGGAGTTTCTCCATTTTTTAATTGCACAATTTGCTTATCATTTAGACCCATTTGATGTAAATGGGGAATCATGGCGATTGCTGCGGATGTATCTTCAGCTGAATAGGCTTCCTGGAATTCTTTCTGTAACTTAAATAAGTCATCAGAGGCAATCCTAAACAATAAATCCCCTTGTTTTAAAAAGTCTCCATCTTGTTTATCGATAAGATATGTTAATGTTCCTTGTAATGGGGATGTTACAGTCCGGCGCGCCATCGAATCTACACGTGTAATTTTTCCGATAGTTTCAATATTGCGAAGCAGGCTCTTCTTTTCCGCTTTTGCGAAACGTATACCTAAATTATGCACAACATTGGGATTAATTTTCACATTGGGATATGCGTTGGATTCAACCGTATCCTTTATCCATTCTTTATCCATTGGATCCAGTGAATCCAATGAAGATAATTTATTACCAGAAAAAAACATTCCCAGTAAAAAGCCAATAATTAGGGTCAATATCGGAATTGAGATGAATCGATTTAGCATTATTCTAGTAAAAGATGATGTAAGTGATACTTGAAATACCAGCTTGCAGTATCTAAACAAATCCATCAGCTAACGTTATAACTTATACCCCCTTCCTTTTTCGAGAAAGGGGGTTATTGAAGATTTATTTTAATGCAACGAGTAAATGGCTACGTCATGATGAAGTGGATCAAATTGATAGACCCTCAAACGACGGCTTGGCTCAAAGTTGTATTCGATTTCAACCACATGTTTAGATGGTATTCCATCAGCTTTTACCGGTGGAACAACAATTCCACCCCATGGGCCGCCGGCATTGGGCCAACTGTGATTACGCCCAAAGGTAAAGAAACAGCCAGAACCTAATTGTGGTTTTCCATTATCCGGATCATCTGCGCGTGGGCTGGATTTAAGAAACTCTTCTGTCCCGCCTCGGTTTATCGGTAAAACATTTTCCTCCCCGGCTATAACAATCCTGTCATCGTCAATGGAGAATTGTCGGCCATTTATAATGGTAGATCCAGTATGAGGCCCATCCTCATTGATAGCTGTTGTTGGATCGGTAAACTGGAATTGATTCTCCCATCCACGTGACCCACCAAAATCAACATTCATATATCCATGCGGAAAGTGATCACCATTTAGCAAGGTAACCCGGTAATTATAGGGTCGCTTGGTCCAGTCCAAAAGACTGCCATTCCTTGTTCCCTTATAACTTGCAGGCCCTAATTGACTGCCCGCGCCTTGCAAACCCTGGCGGCTACCATAAATAGTGTTGTTTACATAGAATAATGTAATGTCTGAATCTGGATCAGCTGTAACACCCGTAGGTAGTTTTGTTCGATCTACCCAATCCAGAAAGGCGACACGCAAATCTTTTGCTCCCTGAGCATTATCAATACTACCACTTCTCATTGCATGGAAGGTATTCCACATTCTTTTGGCGGGAGATAAATCACCTATCTGGGAGATGGCATATAATCGATCATCATTATTGTTTACTGGATCACAGCTTGGATCCGATTTTCCCCCCTGACAAAAAGCCTTTTTTTCCCATTCTGGCAATGTGGCTCCATCAGCGCCGGCTTTTTTAAGTGCATTCTCTGCAACCTGAACCCGTGGTGGATGCAAACGCCAACCCCATGTATAAATCAAGTTAAGGTATTTGCCTTTAGTTTGCTTAACTTTTATCGTGTATCGCGCACCTTCTTTAAGCATTGGAAAATAACTGGCATCATATGAAGCATGCATTGGGCCAACATTTTCTCCTACACGATCCATATTCATCACCATCGGTGAAAAATCTTCCATACCACGATTCAAAATATTAATACGGTAAGTAATGGTCCATGGCACCTCCATTACATCACTAGGATCAATGAATGCCGTATCACTTTCAATATGTTGATTATAATAAATCATGTTGATATCAAGATTTCCTCCGACGACAGTGTCACCTGCCTCACAATCGTTCTTGGCTCTACCTTGATGATCATTACAAATAGGTTTAACTCTTTTTACTTTGTTTGGTCCATTGTAATGTAATACAGGAAATCCGCTATATGAGCGGTTTTTAACTTTATCACCTTCAAGAATTGCAATTGCCATATCAATATCGCTATATTTGATATTGTTATCATCTTGTATTGCCCTTTCAATTTGGGTAATGATCCTATTCAAATCATCTTCTGGGCTTCGAGGATCAATCGCCTTGACTGTTACTGGGCCATCATGCAGGTTGTACGGATTAGTAGGCGTTGATGGCAGCGTATTGGGCATCTCATCACCGTTAAAATCATGAAGATTTTCATAGACAGTCATCAGGAAATTACTACCCGGTGGATTTGCGAATGGATCTACCGATGGAAACTGACCTTCGGGTGTCACCACCTGCGTAATGCTGGTATCTTCCACACCATTGACTATCGGGTGACTTTGTATGGACGGCATTGGATAGGGCTGCGCGCAAGGGTGCCCTAACCAACCTTCCATGTTAACCATTGGAGAGAAAGTCAGCGCACAATTCCCCTTGCCTGCAGCCGCAGGTTCAGCTTGTGCAACGCTTGATAGACCAACACTTCCAAATAGAATACTTGCCGCTATTATCGATTTACTCAATTTACTGAGTGTTTTGTTTTTCATTTGAATTCACCTTTTCTTTACATGTCAAAATGAATTGATGCAATCTCATCAATTACTCTTATGGTGTAGTTGACGTAACATCTCATTTCTATAATCAATCAAGCACCGCGCATACCTGCTAAAGTACTTCCCATTCCTCTCGCAAGTGAGGGCTTATGATGCTTTCCAGTACTCAAGCGCGCAATTGATTCAGCGATGTAAAGCGGATGCAAGTGACTGGGCTTGTTGAGCCATCGACCTAGCTTCTCATTGCCAATCCATGTTAAAGCATGAAGATTTCCATGGACTTTAAATGCTGCTAAAACAGCATGAATATCATCAGGATTGCCACTGAGGAATTGCCATTTCGCTCCGAATTTATCAGCTAGATCTTTCAAAGTATCCGGCGTATCACGAATAGGATCGGTAGTGATTGTGTACATAAACACGTCTTTACCAAGACGATCTGCAATTATTTCTTGCACTTTCACCATATTCTTTATTATGGGGTAATAATTCTCGCCTTTTGATGAAGTAAAATTAACCAGTACCAGCTTGTCCTGTATCAATTCTTCATAAAACCAAGCCTTACGTTTGTACTGATCTTGAACAATTACATGGGGAAACATTTTTGCATTCTTACCCCCTTGTGCGGGAGAACAAGTCATCATCGCGGATCTTGTTTCAATCTCTTTGGGTGCAGCCACTGCAACAGCTGCAACCGATGCGCCGATAGCAGTAGTAAGAAATGCTCTACGGGTTTTCATATTAGGTAGCTCCTATGGAATTTAATAATGATTATCAGGTTCAATGGATGGCTGAATCTACTTGGCTACAATGTCCCAACGCAGCATCATGGCATTGTCTTCGTGTACATTATTATGGCAATGAATGATGTAACTACCTTTGAAATCATCAAAGCGGTAAAACACTTTGACAACGTCATTGGGCCCTAGAACTGCCACGTCTTTTCTGGATTTGAGTACACCCGTCGGTGGTTTACCATTCCATTCTAGAACTTGAAACTCCTCAAAATGCACATGAACCGGATGTGCCCATGAGCTACCTGCATTTCTAAATGTCCAAATTTCCGCAGTACCTTGCTTTGGAGCAGCTGCTATGATCGATGGATCCATGAACTGGCCATTCACCGTCCATAAACCCATGTCATGATCAAACACCCATTCTCTGTGCGCCACAACCTCATTCAGATTAATCTCAGGCAGTGCACGTAAGAATGAAGGAATTACACTGTTATCAGGTCCCTTCAGAGCCCCAATGTTGAAGCGCAAAACTTCCATGTGCTTACCTGCAGCTAAGCGACGCCCAGTTGGACCTTCTCCAATGATCTGCTCCATGACATTTTCAAGATCTATATGCTCACCTACCGCATAACGGGAAAAATCAATGATGACATCGTAACGATTAGCCGGACCAAGTACTACACTGGCCACTTCAACCGGATGCTCTAGCAGGTTTCCATCATTGGAAATGACCGTCATTGCACTGCCATCACTGAGCTCTAATTCATAAAGTCTTGATGGGCCTCCATCATAAATACGGAATCGATATTTACGTGGCTCCACATTCATAAAAGGTTTTACTTTGCGATTAACTGTAATATGATCACCAAGATGTCCTTTGGTATCAAAAACATTGTAGGTAGGATTCCCGGTTTGATCAAAACGCACGTCATGCAGGATCAGTGGAATATCATAGCCATAGGGGTTACCTTGATTGTCTCCACCAAACTGAAGATTACCTGGCAAACGTAACGCTTTTGGATTCGAATCATTCTCGTTACCTGTATCGATATCATCATAAAAAATCGACATTCCTGACAAGCCGGCATAAACATTAGTTGCCGTAAAATCAATCATGTGATCGTGATACCAAAGACTTCCCAGTGCTTCCCGGGAATCATTACGGGCTAAATACATGGCATAGTGATGATCCCAGAATTTTCCGGGAATGGTAAAATCCATCGGGTTACCGTCACTCTCAGATGCAGTATGTCCATTATGTAAATGGATTGTGCTGGCCGGGTATCCGAATGGCATTTTGGAGTTTTCCAGATCCGGCAGATCATTATACCGGCGGACAAAAACAGGTTGACCATACCGTGCAACCATGGTCTCTCCTGGTGTCGCACCATTAAACATCCAGGCAAGTGATCCACTATTGCCTGTAAGTGCCGTCAGCTCATCATGATAATTCCAGTATCCCTCTGTCAAACGTTGCACATAAAATTTAACGGGCGGGAAGTCGTTATAGCGTTGATGTCGACCAGGATCAGCAGGAGGATTTATCGATGCGGCACTAACTTCCGCCATTGCAGGTGGAAAATATATCGGTTGTGTATATGCTGAAACCGGCGGGCTATCCGGTTCAGTTTCAGGACTTCGAATCCCCTCAAGTCGGCATAATTGGGCTTGTGCCGATTTCGACATCATTACACCACCAAATACAGCCGGAGCAGTAGCTATCGCAGCTACCCCTGCCTTTAGCATCTCACGTCTTTTCATTATCTCCCTCCCTTTTTATAAAAAACAACCAGACAATCACTAATTTATTTTTTGAGTTATTGGTAAATAAAAGAACAAATTTTTATTAGTCGGTAATAAATGTAATTCCTTACAACATCGATCATGTTATTAATGAAAATTAATCAGTTGTAGAGATAAATACACCATAATAGTGTCAATAAACAACCCCGTGGTTTTGCCACGGGGTTGTTTATTTCATTCCAAGGGGTTCCCTGAAGTCAAGCAAGGACGAGTCGGCTCAAGTGCGTTCTGAAAATTTGGTGTACTGCCGGAAACCCAGGCATTCAGAGATCAAGCGAACGTAAAATGCAGTAACATTTGCAGTAATTTTTATAAACACAACAGCAACTCATTGCCTGCAGATGTTTTTCCGGCCCGGATACCACTGGCAGATTCCATAAATTTGCACAATCCGCGCAAATCCGCTACCTATTTTTCTGCCCCGACTCACCTTGTTGTTTGAAGTTACAAAATGGTTTTGTAATCTTACGGAATTTATCCGTAAGTTTTTACATTCAAAATAACTCCTTTTCTTTCAGAGCATATCTCAGCATAAATACCGTACTAACAAAGCACTATGAATCACTCACAATTCTTAATTCTATAGTTGACCAAATTAATCAGGTATTGTATAGTTGACTAAATCAATCGGGTATTACTGATTCACGTACTTATTTCCAACATTCAACCCACCCGATTTTTAAAAGGAGTCCAATATGAGGTTAACAACAAAAGGCAGATTTGCGGTGACAGCGCTACTTGATCTGGCTTTGCAACAAAGCAATCATCCCGTCACGTTAGCGGATATCAGTCAACGTCAAAGAATTTCGCTGTCTTATCTGGAACAATTATTCGCAAAACTGCGTCAATCTGAACTTGTTGATAGTGTTCGTGGTCCTGGAGGCGGTTATTGCCTTGCTAAAGATTTGGATAAGGTTTCTGTAGCCGACATTATTCTTGCTGTGGATGAGCCTATTGATGCGACTCAATGCGGTGGTAAAGAAAATTGCCATAACGATGGAAAGTGCATGACGCATGATTTATGGGCCAAATTAAATGAACTTATTTTTGAATATCTTGGCGCAGTAACACTCAAGGAACTGGTTGATAATCAGAAGAATCAAGAAAATGAAGGAATTGCGCCGCTTATTGATATGCGTGAAACAACGGCTGCATAGAAATTGTGCGCCTGCTGATTTAAGGATTTCGATTTTTGGAAATTTCACTATGATTTTCTAAGTAATTTTCTCCGAACAATTAGATTGAATCCGTGTCCAATCAGTCTGATGATATTGTAATCAGTTAACGAATCTGATCATATAAAATCCTCAATAAAAGAAACTGATATCAATTAAGAATATTAAGTTAAATGAATGGTATGCCAATTACATTAACTGAGAATGCTGCAAAACATATCCAGCAACAGCTTACAAAACGGGGCAAAGGACTTGCATTTCGAGTTGGGATTAAGAAAACCGGATGTTCAGGATTTTCTTATACATTTGATTATGCCGATGAAATCAAATCTGATGATCAATTATTCGAGTCCCACTCAACCAAGATTGTTGTAGATATCGATTGCTTACCATATCTGGATGGATCACAAATTGATTTTACTAAGGAAGGCCTCAATAGCTCTTTTAAATTTATCAATCCCAATATTGATAATACATGCGGCTGCGGAGATAGTTTTAGCGTGAAAGAATCTGTTAAGATTTAAACCAGTCATAATCATTTCTAGTTTACGAATAACCTGACTGCCCGGCATATATAAGATATCTGTTTTAAGCTAAAGATACTAAAAAATAAAGGAACAAACCAAATGAGTGCAGTATTGCAAAGTCTGGTTAATCAACCGTATAAACATGGCTTCGTCACTGAAATCGAGTCCGACATTGCACCAAAAGGACTTAATGAAGAAACTATCCGACTAATTTCGGCAAAAAAGAATGAACCGGAGTGGCTCTTATCCTTTCGTCTGAAAGCCTATCAAAAATGGCTGACTATGACTGAACCTGAATGGCAGAACGTTCATTATCCAAAAATTGATTTTCAGGCAATCAGTTACTATTCAGCACCAAAGCCAAAGAAAAAACTGGCCAGCATGGATGAAGTTGATCCTGAATTATTGCGCACATTTGAAAAGCTTGGCGTACCCATGCACGAACGTGCTGCACTTGCGGGCGTTGCTGTCGATGTCATTTTTGATAGTGTTTCAGTGGCTACTACCTATAAGGAAAAATTGGCTGAAGTAGGTATTATTTTTTGTTCCATTTCGGAAGCTGTACAAAACCACCCGGAACTTATTCAGAAATACCTGGGGTCTGTTGTTCCTGTTGGCGACAACTACTTTGCAGCATTGAATTCTGCTGTGTTTACTGATGGTTCCTTCTGCTTCATTCCCAAAGGCGTTAAATGCCCAATGGATCTGTCAACTTATTTTCGCATCAACACAGAAGGATCCGGGCAGTTTGAACGAACACTGATCATTGCTGAAGAAGGCGCATCTGTCTCCTATCTTGAAGGCTGCACCGCACCTCGATTTGATACCAATCAACTCCATGCGGCTGTCGTTGAGCTGATCGCATTGGATAATGCGGATATTAAATACTCAACGGTACAAAACTGGTATGCCGGCGATGAGAATGGTGTCGGAGGCATATTCAATTTTGTAACCAAACGGGGTCTGGCAAAAGGCAATCATTCCAGAATTTCCTGGACACAGGTTGAAACCGGTTCTGCAATTACCTGGAAATATCCATCCTGTATTTTGCGTGGAGATAATTCTGTCGGTGAATTTTATTCGGTAGCTGTCACCAATAATTATCAACAAGCCGATACCGGCACCAAGATGATTCATTTGGGGAAAAACACACGCAGCACTATTGTCAGCAAAGGTATCTCAGCAGGCCATTCAAACAGCAGTTATCGCGGTCTTGTGCGCATTGCTCCGACTGCCGAGGGTGCGCGAAACTATTCGCAATGTGACTCCATGTTGATTGGCGATCAATGCGGCGCACATACCTTTCCATATATTCAGGTACGCAATAACAGCGCCAAAGTCGAACATGAAGCTTCCACTTCCAAAATTGGTGAAGATCAGCTTTTTTACTTTTCTCAACGCGGTATTGATGCAGAAGAAGCGGTTTCAATGATTATCAACGGGTTTTGTAAGGATGTATTTCAGCAATTACCGATGGAATTCGCAGTTGAAGCTACCAAGTTACTGAGCTTCAAGCTGGAGGGCAGTGTCGGATGATTTATGAAAATAGCAAAACAATTCTTGCTGTTCAAGGACTGCGTGCCAGCATCAACGGCACTGAAATTCTGAAAGGCATTGATTTAACTGTAAGAAGCGGTGAAATACACGCCATTATGGGGCTGAACGGATCGGGCAAAAGTACATTTGCAAAGGTATTGGCAGGTCATTCCGCTTATGAAGTAACGGATGGATCTGTTCAATTTGAGGGCAGGAATTTACTAGAATTGCCTCCTGAGGAACGTGCTCGTGCCGGATTATTTTTGGCTTTTCAATATCCCATTGAGATCCCTGGCGTAGCCAATACCCAGTTTCTTCGCTTGGCCTACAATACCGTACAAACACAACGTGGCAAAGAGGAATTGGATCCTCTTGAATTTGATGACTTTGTACGCGAAAAAATGAAATTACTGGAAATAAAACCTGATTTTCTAGATCGCAGTGTTAACGAAGGTTTTTCTGGTGGCGAGAAAAAACGTAATGAAATTTTGCAAATGGCGCTTCTGGAGCCAACGCTAAGCATTCTCGATGAAATGGATTCAGGCCTTGATATTGATGCACTTAAAACGGTGGCCAATGGCGTCAATCAAATTGCCCATAAAAACAATGCAACGATTCTAGTCACGCATTATCAACGGCTGCTGGACTATATCGTGCCTGATTTTGTACACGTCATGCAGGCTGGCCGCATCGTCATGACGGGTGGCAAGGAACTGGCATTGGAACTGGAAACTCGTGGCTATGACTGGGTTAATGACAGCAAGCGCTCAGTTGCAGGGGCGTCCGCATGAGTGAAATAATCAGCAATAATTACCTTGAGTGTTTGCTTAAATCGTGGTCTATAAAGCCCACAGAATCAATATCCTGGTTCAACAATTTACGTAATCAAGCAATTGACCGTGTCAGTACGCAGAAATTGCCGGCCAAACGTGATGAGGAATGGCGTTTTACGGATATTTCACCTTTAGCCCGCTTACCCTATCAACCCTCACAGGCTGAATGCAGGCTGCAAGCACATGATATTGAACACTTGTATCTCAAGGAAGCAGAAAATCGTTTGGTATTTGTTGATGGCTATTATTCTCCAGAACTATCCAGAATAACCGACCACACAGCGCTTGTGGCGGGTAACTTACCGGATTTTCTATCCACTCACTCTGCCATTCTGGAATCTCACCTGGGGCAATACGCTCAATATGAGCACAACGTATTTGCCGCATTGAATACAGCATTCCTGCGTGATGCCGCATTGATAATTGTTCCAAAGAACACCACCATTAATGAACCGATTCATCTTTTATTTATTGCGGCTCAAAGTGAGGTCACCAGTTATCCACGCTGTTTATTGGTAGCTGAAACAGGGAGTCAGGTCACGATTATTGAAGATTATGTATCCCTTCAGAAAGCAACTTATATTACCAATTCCGTCACCGAGATCAGTTTGGCAGCCAATGCACATGTCCAGCATATCCGTGTTCAACGTGAAAACACTCAAGCCTTCCATTTGGCAAACTGTGCAGTTTCACTTGCCCGTGCCAGCAATTACCAATCGATCAGCGTTTCACTGGGATCACGGATTTCCCGCTATAACCTGGATGTTCATTTAACTGATGAAGCGGCAGAATGTGTCATCGATGGACTGACTCTGATTTCAGATCACCAACTGGCAGATACGCATACCTGTATCGACCATATAAAACCAAATGGCACCAGTCATCAACAGCATAAATGTATTGTCGATGGCTCAGCACATGCTGTGTTTAATGGGAAAATTATGGTACGCCCTCATGCGCAACGTACAAACTCATCGCAATCCAGTCGAAATTTGCTACTCAGCAGTACCGCACAAGTGGATACCAAACCGCAACTCGAGATTTTTGCTGATGATGTCAAATGCGCGCACGGCGCAACAGTTGGACAGTTGGAGCAGGAGGAAATTTTCTATCTGGAAAGCCGCGGTCTATCAGAAGCAGCCGCACGCAATTTATTAACCTACGCATTTGGAGCAGAAATCATTCGCCGCATTCCTGTCACCTCGCTCAGACAGCAATTGGAGCAAGCAGTCCTTAATCAAACTCAGAGTAATGAATAATGGACTCGGCCAATATCTCTCTGAAACCTGAAGCTTTCTCTGATCTTGATTGGGAAAAGATTCGCGCTGACTTCCCTATCCTTAAACTTAAAATAGACGGCAAACCGCTTATTTATCTGGATAATGCAGCATCCAGTCAAATGCCGCAACAAGTCATTGACCGTTTGGTGCGCTATCAGACCACGCAACATGCGAATATCAATCGTGCCGTCCACTATCTATCCGAAGTTGCCACGATGGAGTATCACAAGGCGCGTTGCAGATTGCAGCAATTTATCAATGCCCGCGAAGACAGAGAAATTATATTTACCAGTGGCACGACCGATTCAATTAATCTGGTCATGCACGGTTATGGCCGTAAATTTATCAAAGCGGGCGATGAAATTATCCTGACCACGCTGGAGCATCATTCCAATATTGTGCCCTGGCAAATGCTGGCGAATGAGAAAGGTGCAAAAATTCGCGTCGTTCCCATCAATGATAAAGGCGAGCTGGAAGTTGATGAATACGAAAAACTTTTTAATGAACGCACCAAATTCGTTGGTTTAATTCATGTATCCAATGCACTCGGTACCATCAATCCCATTAAGAGAATGATTGATTTTGCACATCAACACGGCGTTCCTGTCTTGATTGATGGTGCACAGGCAGCACCGCATATCATTGTGGATGTACAAGCGCTCGATTGTGATTTCTATGCCTTTTCCGCACACAAACTATGTGGCCCTACCGGAGTCGGCATACTCTACGGCAAGGCTGCTTTACTTGAAGCCATGCAACCCTTTAAAGGCGGCGGTGACATGATTGCCTCGGTCTCTTTCGAAAAGACCACCTACAACACCATTCCACATAAATTTGAAGCGGGCACCCCACCTATTGCCGCTGCGATTGGTTTTGGCGCTGCCATTGATTATTTAATGGCCATTGGCATTAAATCTATCGCAGCTTATGAACTGGCCTTGCTGGATTATGCGACTGAATGCCTTAATGAGATTCCAGGTGTCAGAATCATTGGTACGGCCGCAGAAAAAACGGCTGTCATTTCCTTTACGATCGACGGTATTCATCCGCATGATATTGGCACAATTCTGAATCAGGATGGCATTGCAGTCCGCACCGGACATCACTGCGCACAGCCTGTGATGCAGCGCTTTAAAGTACCAGCCACTTCTCGTGCTTCATTTGCCTTTTACAATAGAAAAACAGAAGTGGATGCTTTGATCGCCGGTATTAAAACAGTACAAAAGGTTTTTTTATAATGGTCACAAAATCACTGTATCAGGAAGTCATACTCGACCATAACAGAAAACCACGTAATTATGGCAAACTGGATTATGCCAGTCACCATGCAGTGGGCCATAACCCCTTATGTGGAGACCGTTTGGATATCACCTTGCAACTTGAAAATGATCAGATTAATAACATCGCATTTGAAGGTGAATCCTGCGCCATTTGTAAGGCTTCCGCTTCGATGATGACAGCCGCTGTCAAAGGAAGATCTCGTTTGGATGCGGAAATTTTAATCCATGAGTTTCGGGAATTGGCCACTGGCAAACTGGATATTGATCACCCGCATCATCTGGGACGACTGACAATTTTTTCGGGCATACGTGACCTACCCACACGAGTTAAATGCGCCATCTTGCCTTGGCACACGCTACAAGCCGCACTCAATTCAATAGATAACGCATCGACTGAAAATAATGATTCAGCGCAAGCTGTATCAAGCAAACTTTGACTTGATTGAGTAGCACTTAGCTTGTGTGATTTGCGCATATATCAAACCAATTGAGCGCTAACCACCTAATACGATCCCGTCATCGATGCTCAAACAACCTTCATGAATACGAATTGCATAACTCAGTATATATAAAAACCAAAATGCCAAAAATTGCTGATATCGAAGGAACACCGAACAAAAATGCTTTGAAGTTTATCCTCAAGGAACCCTTGACCTGGGGAATCGCGCGATCATTCGATAATGCCGAAGCCGCCAAGGATGATCCTCTGGCCTCGGCGCTATTTGATATTGATCATGTCACGAATGTTTTTTACATTGATCATTGGATCACGGTTACGCAAGATGGTGAAGCCAACTGGCAAGATCTGGCACGAGAAATCGCAGATCCCATTCGGGCGGCACCAGCCGCTTCCGCTCAATCTGCTGAAACGGTAGCTGCTGCCAGTAACGCATTAGTTGATTTAAGCCCGGAAGATCAATTACGGCTGGAAAGAATCAATGTTTTACTGGATGAGGAAGTGCGCCCCTATTTGCAACACGATGGCGGTGATTTGCACGTATTGGGGCTTAAAGACAATATCTTGCGAATCCACTACCAAGGAGCATGTGGCACTTGCCCAAGTTCTATATCAGGTACGCTGAAAGGGATTGAGAATATGTTAAAAACGATCGAACCTGATATTCAGGTTATCGCAAGCTAATAAGAAAGAAATTCTAAGCCATTGACCATTGACCATTGACCAAGTATCCATTTTTGAGGCGCATAACTATTCTATATAGCGAAAACCAGGATAACATGAACCGCTTCTCCCATTCGCACAGTCGATCAACCCTAAGTCCGGCATATCCCTGGAAAACATGATCAAGACAATCTACCCATAACAAATGACTCGCCAGGCTACCTGAACTTGATTATCCTTCCTTGCCAGAGCTTAATTGGATCTCAGGTCGTACAGCTCAGGAGAGTCATTTCAAAAAACAAATTTGCCCGAAAATGAGATCTGGTTTATTCTTTGCCCCCTGCCTATATTCAGATTTACAGATTGGAGAAGTGACCGAGCGGCTTAAGGTGCACGCCTGGAAAGCGTGTGTACGGCTCAAACCGTACCGCGGGTTCGAATCCCGCCTTCTCCGCCATTTCTCCCTCCGCACAAATCCAAGAAAGTATAAGAAAACAATAAGTTAGTTGATTTACAAACAATTATAATTCCGCAGTAATTCGGAATAATCCATTAGAAGCCGATAAAAAAGTGTGGTAAGTTGTGTGGTGATTTTTCTAACGCATAAAAAATTACCACATGTGCAAGTATTGGCGGTTGCGTTATAAGATCCATGACGAAGAAAAATCCTTATCCTTGAGCATTTATCCTGTCGTAGGATTGAAGTCCCGCAGCTACTCAACATGATCCGCATCATTGAACAGCGTGGATCGTATGATCGGCACATCGGGTACTTTTGGACACGATTTCGTTATGTATATTAACCAGCCGTTGTAATCGTGATCCTGCTGCTCTTTGCACTGTACCACTGGGGATATAAAGGCAAGCTTCATTGGATTACGAGCATCCGGCTTTTAGGAGTAACTCCAGGTCTTTTTGCCGGATTATTTGCTTCACTTTTTGAAATATTGCTACAAGTTTAAGGCGAAAATCCAGCACGGAAGGTTCCTGTTGCCGCCCTCAGCGCGGGGATTAATGGGGTTGATTTTAACGGTCTCTAATTAATTACCAGAAAGGATGCTTTGATATGAAAAAATCTATCATGATTGGCTCACTCGTATTTTCCTTGATTCTCTATGAATCTTTTGTGTTGACTGGCGATGGGGTGGTATTAGCATTCGTACTATTAGGACTTCTTGTTTCTTTCATCTGCGCAATGTTGTTGTTGACGGATAAATAGTTATAAAAATCTAAATGAATCTACCAGCAAAATATAAAGGAAAATGTGTGTACGTGGTTGCAACCGGCTAATCATAGTTTGGGCTGATCAAAATGGTCGAATATGAGCTTTCAATATTTCTTTTAATTACAAGTACAATCATATTGATACAAATCGGTTTTAGAGATTTTTTATTAATAAGCTGAAACCCCACCAGAAACATACGCCAGCAGGTGGTTGTTTTACCTCGCAAACGCACAATTAATCATGATTATTGCCGCATCAATAATGTCGATAATTGATAACCCTCAGTAAATAACATGAGCATTTCCATGATGATGGCAATATCGCAACTTGGAATAATTGGAACGGGAATCTAGCACCTACATATCAGAGAATTCCGGAAATCTGGCACGTTGCAAAACTATATCAATCAGAAATTGATGTACAGAATTTCTACTGCCATCTTTCTTCATACTGCAAGATAACTCACGGTAAACAAATATTTGTTGGGACCCTACCGGACCAGAATAACTTGATGTTTGACTTTACTCCGATCCAAAGTTTTCCTATACTTTCAGGTAAGTAATTAAATTACCTGAAAATAAGGATTTCTCTGAGAGATATACTCATATTTATCTGGGAGCCTGCCGGACTTAAAGCTGATCTGCTGTGTAAATGAGAGAAGCGGTTTTGTTCATATTACCTTGATTTTTTGTTGCATGATCCGACAGGCTTCTGGAAAAAGCCCATAAAGGAAGTATGCCTCTGATAACAATAGACACTTTGAAAAATCAATTCGAGAGAAACTGCAAAATAGCATATTTATAACCTCAAGGTTAAATGATATTGGTTTTAACGGCTAGCAAGTAGTCACTGCACAATACAACGGAATCGAAGTTATATGCCAGGTTTGCCAATCCGGCCCATGAATTACTTCTTCGCATGCTTGCTGGCATGGGCCAGCATTTCGGTGGCGCTGGCCGAAGACTATTCATGCGAAGAAACCGGTGAAACGCGTATCTGGATTTCGCCCCTCAGCCCTAAAGTCGGCGGGAAAGTCAAAATCATAGCCGTGTCCACGGGTAGTCCCGTATCGGAATTAGCTCTTATCGACAGCCAAGGCCGGCGTATGCTCCTGCAATCGCGCCGTCGCGGTGGTCCGCCTTGGAGTCTTATCACCGGAATGGAAGGACTCAGTGAAGGGCATTATCGCGTGGAGGCAGATCGGAATGGCAAGCTTGCCGCCTGCCATCACCTTGCTATTGGCGGATCAAACCGACAGGAAAGACCCAAAGAATGGAACCTTGCCACCGAAGCTTTTTATTCCGCCTGGATCGAAGAATTATTTGGCGCACCGCCTGGGGAGAACTTCAGCTTTCCTTCGTTGGAGCCAGTGTTGCGCAACACCGGGCGTAACTTCTTGCACAACCATCTCGGTCTCAACGAAGACAATGACTTGCCATTAACACCCGATTGCGCCGACCTACCCTATACCTTGCGGGCTTATTTTTCCTGGAAGATCGGCTTACCAATCGCCTTCCGCGCCTGCGGGCGTGGCTCGGCCAGGGTGCCGCCGCATTGTGGCGCGCCCACCATCATGACCGAATTTACCCAAGGCATCAGTTATCAGGCTAACTTCAGGAAATTCAGCCGACAGCTGGTGAATACTGTCCATTCAGGCTCGGCGCGCACCGGACTTGAGGATGAGTCTACAGATCTGTATCCCATCCCTCTCAACCGCGAGATGCTTTGGCCGGGGACAGTCTATGCCGATCCCTACGGCCATATTTTAGTGTTGGCCGAGTGGGTGCCGCAGATGACTGATCGCCCTGGTATGTTGCTAGCCGTCGATGCCCAACCGGACAACTCAGTCACCCGTAAGCGGATCTGGGAGGGCACCCTACTGTTCGTCAATACCGAAAGCGCCGGGCCAGGCTTCAAGGCTTTCCGGCCTTTGGTCCGCACGGCCTCGGGCGAATGGCGAACTCTTTCCAATGACGAACTGATCGGCCATACTGATTTCGCTCCCTTTTCCTTGGAGCAAGATCAACTCTCTCGGGATAATTTCTACGCCAGACTGGCCAAGCTCATCAACCCTGAAGGCCTTGATCCAAAACAAGCTTACGAAGCTACTTTGAATGCCTTGATGGAGCAAATCGAGACTCGCGTGACTTCGGTAGAAAATGGCGAGGCGTATTTCCGCAAGAACCTCGGCAGCGTTATCCCGATGCCCAGCGGCGCGGCAATTTTTCAGACCATCGGTCCTTGGGAGGATTACTCCACGCCCTCCCGCGATATGCGTCTCATCATCGCCATCAATGCGTTGAACGATTTACCCGAGAAGATCGTGCGCCACCCTGAATTGTTCGTAATGAACGGCAAGAGCCCCGAACAGGCCAAAGCCGAGATTGAGCAGCACCACGCAGGGCGCATCCATGAACACAGCATCCGTTATACACGCACAGACGATAGTTCGTGGGAGCTTTCTATGGCCGAGGTGTTGGCGCGAAAGCCGGCTTATGAAATGGCTTATAATCCCAACGATTGCATCGAAATACGTTGGGGAGCGAAACCGGATACAGAGGAATATGCCACCTGCCGCCGCCACGCACCCGTGGAACAACGTGCAAAAATGGAACAATACCGGATCTGGTTCCGCGAAGTACGAAGACCGGTGCAATAAAGATCCTCTCGCCCTGACCTGTAAAACAGCATTTGAAATTTACACTTTCAGTATTTATTGTTACTGAATTGCAAATAGATTCCCATTAGATTAATGAGATACAATCATTCAACCAACCGATGCTGAATGGCATACTTAACTAATTGCGCATTATTTTTCATGTTCATTTTCTCCAAAATACGCGATCGATAAGTACTTACTGTTTTAACACTTAGTGATAATCTATTGGCTATGGCCGTTAAGGATTCCCCTGCAACAATGAGTCTGAAAACGTGCAACTCCCGGTCTGAAAAAGTGGTGTGTGTCAACATCTCAGAATCTAAGGAAGGGTTAAATAAAAGTTTCTCAGCAAGCTCCGGATTTACATATTTACCACCCTTGGCAAGACGGCGGATTACATTGATAAGCTGATCCGTTGGACTGTCTTTAGTCAAATACCCTGAAGCTCCCGAGCGAATGGCTCTGATAGCGTACTCTTCCTCAGGATACATGCTTAAAACCAGAATACACGCAGGAACACTCGCTGATAAAATTCTTTTTAGAATATCCAGGCCATTAATATCGGGTAGATTAATATCCAATAAAATGATATCCCACTCATATTCCCGTATTTTCTTTAAAATATCTTTTCCATCGACAGCTTCCGCAACAACATCAATATCTTCTGTTTCATTGAAGATCCTTTTAAGCCCATCACGGAACAAAGCGTGATCATCTGCAATCAGAACTTTAATCATTGGATCGATTCCCTCAGTGGTATTGCAGTGATGGGAAGAGGTATTTTAAGTGTTACAACACTACCCTGCATAGATGAACCCTGTATTTTCAGTTTACCGCCTAATTGTTGTGCTCTCTCATTCATGCCAATTATTCCAAAAGACTCGGGATTAAGCATTTGTGATTCTGTTATGCCTATACCATTATCTTTAATGGTAATAACAATATCACTCTCATTTTCAAGAAGCTCAATATCTACTCTTGTAGCTTCTGAGTGGCGCGTTATATTGATGAATACTTCTTGAATAATTCTGAATATGCTGGTTTCATGATGCTTATTGATGCAAGATAAATTTGATAGGGCTGATTCTAATGAACATTTAATATTTGTCCGTTGCTCAAATTCGCGTATTAGCCATTCGATTGCACCGTATAACCCTAAATTGTCCAATACATTGGGCCGCAAATTAATTGAAACCCTGCGCGCCGTTTCAATGGCCTCCCCAGTTAATTCATAAAGAGATTTGATGCGTTCATGCATTGGATTCTCGCTTATTTTTTTGGAAAGCCAATCTAAATCCATCTTCAAGACTGTTAAAGTCCCTCCCAAAACATCATGTATTTCTCGACCTATTCGAGTTCTCTCTTCTTCTCTAACATCCTGCAGATGAGCAGCTAAATGACGCAAACTCTCAATCATCCGTTTACGCTCAGTGATGTCCTCAATCATACATAAATGGCATAACTCCAGATCTCCAACGAGTTCGAATGGAACCAGGGACATTTCAATCCAAAGAACTGACATATCTGAACGTAAAATTCTTCTTGTGATTTTAAAATTGCTTAGCTGCTTATTTACAATAAGCTCTATATCCTTTTTATAAGATGATAGATCATCTGGATGAATAATATCCGATTGATTGATATTTAGAATTTCTTCCACACTTCTGCCTGCTATAGCGGCATATTTTGGATTTACATCATAATATTTTCCAGTCTGTAAATTGATCAACGCAATACCCAAAGGTACTTTTTCAAAGATGGTTTGGAATCGTTTGCGAGCCTTCTTGATGCTTTCCTCTATTCGCTTTCTCTCAATTGAATAGCGAATAACGCGTGTCAAAACACCTTTGGTCAGGCTGCCTTTGACAAGGTAATCCTGGGCGCCTGCTTGTATAATTTTTATCGCAAGCTTTTCATCATTTCTAAAAGATAGCACTGCAATGGGTATACTTGCAGCACTGTCACGTAACTGATTAATTGTATTAATACCGTCACTATCAGGTAAGGTAAGGTCTGATAAAATCAGATCAAATGAATGTTCATGAATTAATTTAAGTGCAGAATCCAACCGTTCTGTATGAACCAAAGTAATCTGGTCACCCATTGCTTGTTGCAATTCACTTCGCACAAGTAATGCGTCAGTTTCATTATCTTCAATTAATAAAATATGAATCTTGGATATAGTCATGGCAAATTACGGCTCATATAAAATATGGGAGCAGAAAATATGTATTAATGCGCACATAGAATTATTCGATGCATAAATCCCGATGAGAGGAAAGTTATAGCCATACCGGCTTTATGCTAAACCTAAATGAACGATGATTTGTTGACATAAATCATCAGTAGAATGAATAGTCATCAGCATACCTCAAAAAATTTCATGAGAGCACGCCAATTTAATCAGATTCTGTTGAATTTCAATCCCACTCATGCCTGGAACGCTATTACCATAAAGCAATAAATTAGAAATATCTTGAGCTCTGTGATCTGTGATTCTTAGATTCCCTCCCCTTAGTTACTTGAACGATTTTCCACAGGATGCTGGAATTTATTAAACTCTGATCTCTCAATGTCATCGCCGATTTTTTAGGTAAATTCATCTTTATTTCAGATCGGGTAATACAAACAGCGGCTAATAGTATCTATTCAGCAAGTTTTAAACCATAGGAATATTCCGGCACTTCTTTTCTTCTTTTATTAAATCAGAACCAGCTATTTCCGACTGATACCTCAAACAAAATATGTCGTTAACACAAATATTACAATAAGCATTACCGAAAATAAAAATGTCGAATGATCATGATTCAAATTACTCGCTTATGAGTTTAACACTTGAAATAAGCAGTTGTTTATTAATCAATAAGAAATATGGAACAAGTATTATACAATTAATTTGTAATAAATTAATTTCACAATACCCCTATAAAATGGCATGGATAGGATTACTTGAATCAGATGGATCAATTCATATCGAATCGGTAGCTGGTGAAACCGCAACATATCTCAATAAAGAAGAGCTTCGCTGGGATACTGCGGCAAACTTAAGAAACCCATTAGTTACCTGTATTCTGAAGCAAAAACCGGTTTGTTTAGAAATAAAATCTGCTGATGAGCAATTTGGCAAAAAATGGGATGATTTCTTAATCAACACTCATTCCAACTCCTTATTACTTCAACCATTATTTAATGACAGCAAATGTATGGGTTTATTATGCATTCACTCAAAATTGTCTGAAAGCTTCTTAAATAAAACAGAATGCGCCCTATTGGCCATGATTGCTCAACATTTGAGCTGTTACTATGAATCTTAAAGCAACGAAGAACTCGAATTATGTCGCTTAATGTATATATGCTCCATGCGCCCGGAACCGGATATTTCTTACATGAATTATATATAACGTCTTAATCTAAGAAAGGAAACTACCGACAAAATATTTTTGTTCTTATACCGTAAAGCTTAACTTCACTCCAACAGAACCATAAAAGGGATAGAATATGAGAGTAAATCTTCCAGTTACAAATGTCGAGTATCCAATCACTGATGACACTTTAATACTATCAACAACCGATACAAAAGGACGAATAACTTATGTTAATCAGACCTTTGTTGAAGTAAGCGGTTTTACGGAAGAAGAATTAATCGGTAAAGCGCATAATATTGTACGCCACCCTGACATGCCTCCCGAAGCATTTGAGGATTTATGGGTAGCGATGAAAGCTGGACTGCCATGGACAGGGCTAGTCAAGAATCGCAGAAAGAATGGTGACTTTTACTGGGTGATTGGAAATGCAACGCCTTTATTTGAGAATGGAAAGATTACAGGTTATTTATCGGTTCGCACTAAGCCATCACGCGAAATGATAGAGAAAGTAGCTCCTATCTATCGTCAATTTCTGGAAGGCAAGGCGCATAATTTAAAAATTGAAAAAGGCCAAGTAGTTCGCACTGATTTAATTGGAAAAATTGCTGCTCTTTTTCATATGACAGTCGGCAAACGCATTGCTCTTAGCATGGGCGTTCCTACTGTGTTGTTATTAATGACCGGTAGTCTTGGTTGGTGGGGTCTTACACAAGCTCAGACTTCCCCAATGCTCAGCAACATTATCGCGGGAATAACCGCAATCGGCGTTATGTTGATGCTCTATCTGACGTTCAGCATGATAAGAAATACATTGTCACCACTAAAGCAGGCGATTGATATTGCAAATATCCTATCTTCCGGTGATCTGTCACATAAATTTGCAATGGCTCTAGACTAGCAGAGTTAATAATATCTGATG
>ERZ1292640.273-Hain-H43-02um-R1-273-length-41756-cov-44_pt2 | contig 25465 bp, 22 predicted proteins | sample MGYA00564404_ERZ1292640 | MGnify/ENA primary metagenome ERZ1292640 (study PRJEB36523, sample SAMEA6512636) | groundwater metagenome | collected 2019-01-08 | study: AquaDiva: Metagenomics assemblies of 32 groundwater samples | reverse complement strand
ATAGACTCCGCAGGCAGATCGCGGCGGAACTGGAGCAATTGAGTCGCCTCATTGAAGTTCACCGGCCCTTGCTCGAACAACGCGCTGGCGGCCCACCCACTCCGGTTGAAACCTCCGCTCTGGGAGCCATGTTGCACTCCTTCTACAACGGGGTCGAGAACATCTTCAAGCGGATAGCGCTGGAGCTGGACGGTCAGTTGCCCAACAGCAGGACTTGGCACCGGGATCTCCTCAATGCGATGGCACGTCCCGGCCCGAGCCGCCGGGCCGTGATCTCCGAGGAGCTTCGGGATCATCTCAATGAGTACCTGAACTTCCGCCACGTGTTCCGCTCTGCGTAATCCTTTCTGCTGGAGTGGGAGAGGATGGCTCCACTGGCCTGGAACTGCGCACAAACATTCGAACTGTTGAGCGCAGAGATCCAGTCGTTCCTGACCGACGCCGCGTGACCCCCGGCCGCGTTAGAAGCCAGCGCGGCCTTCGGAATCTTCCCCTACGTGCTGCCCGCCAACACCGATCCCAGGTTCGGACTCACCGTTTACAACGCCGCGGCCGGCGCCTACGGCCTCAAGATCGGCCTGGCGTGGTGGATCCCCGGCATGCTGCTGGCCAGCGGCTACACCGTCTTCGCCTACCACCGCTTCGCCGGCAAGGTCCGGCTGGAGGAGGAGGAAGCGGGCTACTGATCGCCCTGCTTCACCCAGGCCACGTTGAACTGCGCGTGCTTGATCGCCTTGCGCGGGGCGCCCGCGGGCAGGTGGTTCAGGAAGTAGCTGTAGCTCGCGTGCAGCAGCCCGCCGCGCGCCTCGATGATGGAGGGGTAGTGGAACGAGCCGGCGCCCTTCTCGCGCGTGTCGAGCTCCAGATGGCGCTTCCACTTCCAGCTCGCGCCTTCGTCGTCGGAGAGGGCGACCACCAGCGAGTGGCGGCCGCGCTCCGTGTCGTTGTAGACCATTGCCCATGTGCCGTCGCGGAGGCCGATCACTTCCAGGCCGGAGCCCGGGTTGGGAATGTCGGTATCAGTGACCGCGGACCAGGTGACTCCGTCGTCGCGCGAGCTGCTCACCAGCACGCGCTTGGGCGCGGGCCCGTTGTCGCGGAAGTACGCCACCAGCGCGCCGTCGCGGCGGCGCACCAGCGTGGGCTGGACCGAGCCCGCGCCCACCAGCGGCTCGCTGGTGGTCCAGGTGGCGCCGCCGTCGTCGCTGATGGCGATCAGCGAGAAATCGTAGCCGTCGGAATACAGCGGCACCAGGATGCGGCCCGACGGCAACTGGAGCGGGTGGGCGCGGGTCATCCAGCCCATGCGCGAGAAGTACTTGTCCGCGGCGCGCTGGAGCATCTGCTTCAGGTAGGCCGCCCGCGGGCCGGCCGGGTCGGCGGCCACCAGCGGCTCCAACACCCGCTTCACCTTGGCCTGGAAGTCGCGCGGGATGAACAGCAGTGCGTCGCTCGCCTGCCAGCGCGGCGGGCCCGAGCCGCGGTAGTCGGATGAGATCCGGTATTTCATCAGCGCGGTGTGCCACTCGTTGGCCAGGATCACCGGCCACAGCAGCCACAGCCGCTTCTGCGCGTCGAGGAACAGCGCTGGGTTGCAGTCGGGGAACGCGGGCGTGTCGGCCAGCGTGAACCGCGGGTTCCACTGCTTGCGCCCGCGCGGGCGGCGGGCGGCCTCGATCTTCACGTCGTCGGCGGTGCGCTCGCCCGAGCCGTTGTACCAGCAGGCGAACAACTCGCCATCGGGCAGCTCCACGATCGATGAGGCGTGGTTGTGCCACTGTTCGAGGGGAAAGATCAGTTCGGCTTCGTGCAGCGGCTGCTGGGCCGCGGCGCACAGGCAGAGGGCGAAGAGCAGGACAGGCGCGGGTCTCATGGGACCCATTGTCGCTCAGAACGCCCGGAGGCCGACAAGGATGATGCAGAGGTTCCAGACCACCAGGACGGCGTACCAGTAGTTGATCCAGCGGATGAGGCGGTGGCGGTGTGTCCAGAGGCAGTAGCCGGCCAGCGCCACTGCCGCCAGCTTGGAAAGCAGCGCGCCGATCACCGGTCCGGCGCTCATCATGTGCCGGACCACCGGGCTGACTTCCTGCATGCCCAGCCGGATGCCGACCACCGTGGTCAGGAAGTCCAGCGCCTGGAGATAGAGGAAGAACTGGAGGTAGGGCGGTGCGTATCGGTACGCGGCGGCGAGCGTCATCGCCTACATATCGGCTGGCCGCCCGCCGGACTTTAGCGCCGCTCACGGGCCGCAGCGGGAGTAGGGGCGAGTGGTTGAGGCGGTCCCTTGCGACCCGGTGAACCGTATGCCCAGGGTGTGCGTCTGTCCGTCCTTGCGCGGGGTCGAGTAGCTGACCACATACTGATTCGCCAGCGTCTGCCCTAATCGCTGCATCGGCAGCAGCATAGTCATCGCCGCGGGCTGAGAATCGAACTGGCCGACTGTCTCGGCGGCCAGTTGCCGGAGAAAGTTCTCGAGATTCCCGTTGCCGGCGCCTGCCCCGAAGGCAAACGAGAACACCGGGACCCCGGCGCTTCCGGCCGCACTGATCACCCTGTTCGCGTCTCGCACGGTTCCCGAGGTGTTCTCCCCGCTGGCCAGCACCACCACGGCCTGGCGCCGCCCTTGCTGCTGGGACGCCAGATTGATGCCCTGAAGAACGGCGTCATAGAGCGCGGTCCCGCCTCCCACGGGCTGGAGGCTGTCGATGACGGCAAACAGGCCTGGCTTGGAGCTGGTGAAGCCCGAGACCGCCTGCGCTTCGCGATCCAACTGGTGGATGGCGGCGCGATCGTTCTGCCCGAGTTGAGTCACGAATTCCCGGACCGCGCTTTTCAGCAGATCCAGTTCCGTCGCTGTAGACACAGGACTGGTCCCGATGATGAGCGCCACTGACAGCGGCTGGTCAATGCTGGCGCCCGGCTCCACCGAGCAGCGGACTGGTTGCCCGTCTTCCGTGCAGGCCAAGTTAGCGCCGCTCAACCCCACGATGTAGCTGCCGCTCCTGTCGAGCACCGAGACATACCCGTTGATCAAGGGACAGCCGCCGATGTCGATCTGGTTGATCATGACCGACGGCGCCGCTGCCGCCGCCTGGGTGATGACGAAGGTCAACGCGTTGGAGCGCCCTCCGCCTGGGGCGGGATTCGACACGGTGACGCTGGCGATGCCCGGCGCGGCGATGTCCGCGGTGCCAATCGATGCGGTGAGCTGAGTGGCGCTTACAACCACGGTCGGACGGCTGACGCCGTTCCATTCCACCACCGAGGCGCTGACGAAGTTGCTGCCGTTGAGGGTGAAGGTGAAGGCGGGTCCGCCCGCCGTGATGGAGGCCGGGCTGAGGCTGCCGATTGTGGGCGCCGGATTCTGAGTGACGGGAGTGACGACGCCGTTGCCTGACAGCGCCAGCGTGGCCGTAGCCAGGTTGGGATCGTTGCCGGCAATCGCCAGCGAGCCGTTCTGCGCCCCAGCCGCCGCCGGCGCGAAGCGCAACGTCACCGTTACGACGGCCCCAGCCGTGACATCGAAAGGCGGCGCGGGCGAGACCACGGTGAAACGCGGATTGCCGCTGGTGATCGCGCTGACGGTCAGCGTCACCCCGCCCGTGTTGCGGATGGTGAACGCCAGATCTTTGCTTTGCCCCACAGCGACGGCGCCGAAATCCAGGCTGGCCGGCTCGATCCGCATCTGGGGCCGGGGCGGGGCGGCAGCCGCGCCGCGCACCGCCACCGTGGCCGTCGGACGATCCGGATCGTCGTTGGCAATTGTCAGCGTCGCTGGGAAGCTACCGGCGGAAGCGGGCTGGAAGCGAACACTCACCGCCTGCTCGGCGCCCGGTGCTACCTGGAACGGCCGCGCCGGCGAGAGCACGCTGAACTGCGGGCTGCTGCTGGTAATGGCGGTGACCTTCAGCGCTCCCGGTCCCAGGTTGCTCACCTTGAACTATAAGTCCTTGATCTCGCCCACGTTGACGGTGCCGAAATCGAGCTCGCCCGGCGCGACTTCGATCTGGGGAACCAGCCGGTCCACGCCGCTTCCGGCCAGCAGCACCGGCGAACCGGCCGGGCTTGGATCGTCAGAGTTCACCGTAAGCCTTGCAGCCAGCGCGCCGGCAGTGGCTGGGATGAACCGGACGGTGATGGTGCGCTGGCTGCCGGCGACCACCGTGAATGGCGTCTTGGGCGCCACCACGCTGAAGGCGCCGGCGTCGAGATCCAATCCCCTGACAGTCAGGGGCCCGCTGCCCCGGTTCTTCAGCACAAGCGTCCGTTCTGCGCTTTGCCCCACCAACACTTTCCGAAAATCGATGGTCGCCGGCTCCAGTTCCGCTCTCGGGGTCTGCACTACCTCGATCGGTCCCACCGTCGCCTGGGCCGTGTTCAGGCCATCGGTTGCCAGAACGCGGAAGAACACCTGCTTGCCGCCGGTGATCTGCGCTGGATCCAGCGCGTACTGCGGCTCCGGCCAGTCCAGCTCCAGCGGCGCCCACGCCCTGCCTCCGTCGGGGGAATACAGTACCGCGTACGTGAGGGGGTTACCTTCGGGATGAGAAGCCGACCAGGTGATGGTGAGCTGCCCGCCGCTCCAGCGTTCACCGGCCTGCGGGGCGGTGATACTGACCGTAGGGGCGCCGGAGCTGGCGCTCAGCGAAGCCAGTTCCTGCTCTTCGCGCATCAACGAGACGCGGGTGGTCCCGGCAGGGTACGGCACTTTCAGTGTGAAGCTTTCCTCCTCCAGCAGCCGGCGGGTGCGGTGGTCCTTGAACTCCAGGTTGAAGCAGTATGTGGCCAGCAGCGCTTCGGCTTTGCTGAAGCGCAAGCAATGGTTGCCCCGGACACCGGGCGGCGGCGCTGGCCCGGAAGCGCTGACACGATAGACCGGATCCAGGCGGCCCGCGCTGCCATCGCGTCTGGCCGACCCGCTGACGATCGCATACTCGGCCGGGCCTTCCGCCGTCCGTTTTCCCTTGGCAGCGGCAGCCGCAGCGCCCTGCGGAGCCAGCCTGCTGTCAATGAGCTTCCGGAAGGTGAACGCCGAGATCCAGATGTTGGCCGCCGGGGGCGAGCAGTACGTCATTACGTCCTTCAGGTTCGCCGGCTTGACTTGCCTGGCTTCCGGATCAAACCCGACCTCCTGGATGGTGCTGTCCGGGAGTTTCCAATCGGTGTCGGGGTCGATCGCGTTGCAGCCGTCGGCGAGGTTGGTGTGACGCCGCCCGAAGTTGTGGGCCAGCTCATGGGCCAGCGTGAACGCCGGATCCAGCCTGTCGGTCGCGGTCGTATCTTGTTGCCAAGTCACGCGTCCCAAGCCGCCGTCACCGGACCACTTCGGATCGGACATGCCCAGGGCCGGAGCGTCGGCGGGATTCGCCGGATTCGGGATGGGCGGCAGCCAGGCCGCCACCTGGTCCATCAATTCCGCCCCCGAATCCATCAGCTCGTACTGTTTACGGAGGGCCGTGATCAGTTGATCCTGAGTGCCGCTGGTCAGAGCACGCCGCCAGACCTTCGGAGGCAAAGGGAGGTAGAGGACGTCCTCGGCGGGCATGGGATAGAGTTTGCCCAGCAGTGCGTCGGCAGCGGCAATGTTGGCGTCACTGGGGCACAAGGGCCGGGCCTGGCCCGGCGGCTGGTAGCACACCGGCAGATAGCCAACGATAAAGGGCCGCGGCCATCCCACCGGCTCGATGAACGTCACCGTCCGCGACAGCGTGTCATCGGCCCAGGCGTCGCGAAAGCCGGCGGGCGGCCGTACTTCGGCCTCCAGCCGCAGCCTGCCTCCCTCGGTCCAGGCGGCAGGCAGTTCGAAGTTGAGCGAGTGGTCCAGCGAATCCCGCCGGGGCGAGACGGGCGCGGTGATCGGACCGTTGAAGGGCCTCAGCGGCGAGTCCGGCATCTCGCCGTCGCTTCGCGACCCGCGCAGCCGCGCGGTGACGCCCGCCACCGGCTGCGAGGATGCCGGGGTGAGCTTGATGAAAACCCGCGCCACTGTCTTCTTGCGCGCCATCAGCGGCACGGTGTGATCCGCATCTTGAACTACCTGCACCACCTCGATTCGGTCCACGGCCAGGTCCCGCTGGTACTCGGCGGTCACAGCCACTGCTTGCGGGCTGTTGCTGGCATTGCCGGAAACAGAGATGGTGGCGGTGTGAGTTTCGCCGGGCGCAAGCCGGAGCGGATCCACGGACACTTCGAAGCTCGCGGATTCCCCCGAGGCCAACGTCCCGGAGGCCGGCTTGATGGCTAGCCAGGCATCAGCACCGGCCGGGGCCGCATAGGTGGCCGAGGCAAGCCAGTTCAGGACGCCGCCACCGGTGTTGCTGGCCGCCACGCTCTGCGGCGCTGGTCCTGCCTCCCCCGGTCGGGCCGTGTAACTGAGCGAGGGCTTGTCCAGAGTGATTTCCGGCCGCGCTTCTTCGTGCTTGTAAACCGCCTTGACCTCGATCTGCACGCCGTGGCCACAGCAGCAAAGAACACCGAAGGGGCAGCCGGTTCCGTCGCCGCAACCCCCGCGATTGCAGGCGAACGCCGAGGTGGCGCCGAAGTCGATCGACGTATCGCCGGTGATGCCGGTCGTGCGCATCGTCGTCGTGGCGGTCACGTTGTGGACGCCAAAACTCCCGTTGGAGACCTGCTTGTCCACCAGCTTGCTGTTGTAGGCCCCGCCGGCCCACACCCTGATTCCAGGGTCGCGGTCGTATCCGAAGCCGGAGTTGTTCCAATCGCCGTTGCCGGTGGCCGAAATCGGCGCCGAGTCGCCCACGGCGATGGTGAGGGGGGTGTTGACGGTGAGTTTCCCTTTGAAGCTGAAGTTCCCGGTATTCCAACTGAAGGACCAGTCGAACGCGAAGTCCTTTGTGCCAGGACCGGCTTGGGAGTTCTCGACCGCCTGAATGTTCGCCTTGGGGTCACGCCCGCCCATGTTGAATCGCGTCAGCTTGACCTCAAAGTGATCCAGCCGCAGCGTGGCGCGGGCGGCCTCGGGCCGGCGGTTCACGTCACCCGCGCCGGGGAGGACAACCAGCCCCAGGCAGACCAGCCACTTAGCGTGTCCCTGCCTGATCATGTCGGTATCCTGTTGAACTGGCCTACACGGTTCCTGATCGGAGGGATCGACTGCTTGGATAGGAGGATTTGCCCTGAGGCCCGCCGGACTTTAGCCTTACCGCCCCAGCACCAGCCCGCCGCCCAGGAAAAACAGGCAGGCCAGCGCGATCACCGCCCCGTGCGGCAGCGTGACCGCCTTGGGGCTGCGCACGTCCAGCTCCTCGCTCGACAACCGCGGCGGGCGCATGTGCCCCAGCTCCCACAAGATGTAGCCGACGTTATAGATGGTCTTGCGGAAGCGGCCCTTGGTCAGGATGATGATGACCGCCAGGACGCCGCCCAGAATCCCCGAGAAGATGAAAATGATCAGCCAGTTCTTCCACCCCACCAGCGCCGCGACCGCCGCCATCAGCTTCACGTCGCCGGCGCCCATTCCGCGCAGCAGGTAGAGCGGGAAATAGATGAGGAAGGCGAGGCCGACTCCGAGCCCCGACTCGGCGAGCCCCGGCGAGTAGGTCGAGCCCAGGACCGCGTTCAGCGCCAGGCCCAGCAGGAAACCCGGCAGCACCAGCCAGTTCGGAATCCGCCGGTACAGGATGTCATACACGCCGGCGATGATCACCAGAGCCGCCAGCGGAGCTTGTAGCACCAAAGGTAGAGAGGTCATGTTGGCCGAAAGGGAAAGTATACTACCTGGTGAGCATGTATACGACGATGGCTTCAAACAGACGGGTTTTCCTCATGGCCGGCGGAGGCGCACTGATGGCGGCGCCATCGGACCAGACGATCCTCGGCGTGATCGGCAGCGGCGGCCGCGGCACGTTCGTGATGACCGTCTTCCAGAAGAACCCGGCCGTGCGTGTCGGCGCCATCTGCGACGTCTACGAGCCGAATCTGGAACGCGGGCTTTCGGTGGCGGCCAAGACGCCCGGCCATTCCGCCAGGGCCTATCGCGATTACCGGCGGCTGCTCGAGGACAAAGACATCACCGCGGTGCTGATCGCCACGCCCGAGCACTGGCATCACCGCATGGTGCTCGACGCCATGGCCGCGGGCAAGGACGTGTACGTCGAAAAGCCGCTCTGCCAGACACCGGAGCAGGGCGTCGAGCTGATCGAGGCGGAGAAGAAATCCGGCCGCATCGTCCAGGTCGGCATGCAGCGCCGCAGCTACGACCTCTACATCGAGGCCCGGAAGATCGTGGCTTCGGGAACGCTGGGCGCGGTGCGCATGATCCGCTCCTGGTGGCTCAACAACAACCTGGGCGGGGCGCGAACGGCCAGGCTCGAAGGCCCGCTCGATTGGGAGCAGTGGCAGGGCCCGGCGAAGCGGCATCCCGTCGATCCCGACCGCTTCCGGCACTGGCGCTTTTACCGGGACTACGCCGGCGGCATCGTAGCCGACCAGGGCGCGCACGTCTACGACGGCATCCACATGCTCATGAACGCCGGCTACCCGCTGGCGGTGACGGCCGCGGCCGGCAGGCCGCACCGGGAAGGATTCGACACGCCGGAGTCGGTGGTGGTCACGGCCGAGTATCCCGAGGACTTCATCGGCGTGTTCAGCATCAATTACGCGGCCATGAGATACAAGACCCGCAACGACCAGCTCAACCATGTCGATGGCGACAAGGCGCGCATGGACATCGGGCGCGAGGAATGCAGGGTCTACATGCAGGGCGCCGAGGAGACGCCGGCCATCACCAGGTCCTCCGAGCGTGGCTTCGGCCATGCCACCAACCTGCACGTGGAGAACTTCCTGGAGTGCATCCGGACGCGCAAGACGCCGGCCGCGCCGATGTGGCTGGGTTTCCAGGCCACGCTGGTGGTCCAGATGGCCAACCTCTCGCTCATCGACGGCCGCCGCGTCAGGTGGAACCGATCGCTGAACAAAGTGGAAGTCTGAGCGCTACTGCCGGATCTCCACCAGCTTGCTCCGTGAGCTCAGCCCCGAGCGGATCCGCACCCGCGACTTCGGCACGCCGAACCGCGCGGCAAGCTGCGCGATCAGCTCCTCGTTGGCCCGGCCCTCGACCGGAGGGGATTTCAGGTAAGCGACCAGCCCGCCCGCCGCGTCTTCCTCGATGCGCGGCTGCCTTGAGTTGGGCTTGACTCTGACGCTGACCAGCATGGCGGCGTTGCGGGCCCCAGGGCGAAACCGTTAGAGTGGGGCCTGTCGAAAGGAGAGCATACCATGAAGGGCAAACTCAGCCGCCGTTCGGTGGCCGCGGGCGCGGTGGCCGGCCTGGGCTGGCCCGGCCTCGAAGCCGCCGCCCAGGAGCGCGCCGCGAAGAACGCACCCGTGTCCGCCAGGGACAATCTGAAGATCACCCGCCTGGAGACCTTCCTGGTCAAGCCGCGCTGGCTGTTCCTGAAGATCCACACGAACGCGGGCATCGTGGGCCTCGGCGAGCCGATCACGGAGGGCCGCGCCAAGACCTGCGCCGAGGCGGTCAAGGAAGTCGAGTCATACCTCATCGGCAAGGACCCCCGCCAGGTGGCGCATCACTGGCAGGCGATTTATCGGCACGCGTTTTACCGCGGCGGGCCGATCCTGACCAGCGTGCTGAGCGGCATCGACATGGCGCTGTGGGACATCAAGGGCAAGGCGCTGGGCGTGCCGGTCTATGAGCTGCTCGGCGGCCCGACCCGCTCGCGCGTCCGCGTTTACGCCCACGCCGGCACAGTGGAGCAGATGAAGGCCCGGCTGGCACAGGGCTTCACCGCCTTCAAGACCGGCCCGGCCAAGCGGCGCCCGTCGCGCTACGTCGAAACGCCGGCCGAGGTGCAGTACGCCGCCGAGCGCTTCGCCGAGCTGCGCCGCGCCATGGGCAACGACGTCGATATCGGGGTGGACTTCCACGGCGCCATCAGCCCGGCCACCGCCAAGCTGCTGATCAAGGCGCTGGAGCCTTACCAGCCCATGTTCATCGAGGAGCCGTGCCAGGCCCAGAACCACGACGTGATGGCCGAGATCGCCCGCGGCACCCACCTGCCCATCGCCACCGGCGAGCGCGTCTTCACCAAGTGGGGCTTCCGCGAGGTACTGGAGAAGCGCGCCGCCACCATCCTTCAGCCCGACCTCTGCCACGCCGGCGGCATCACCGAGGTGCGCCTCATCGCCGGCATGGCCGAGGCCTACTACGCTTCGATCGCGCCGCACAACCCGCTGGGGCCGATCTCGCTGGCCGCCGGCGTGCAGCTCGCCGCCTCGATCCCCAACTTCCTCTGCCAGGAGCAGGTCTCGCTCGGCGAGGGCTACCTGAAGAAGCCCTTCACCGTGCGCAACGGCTACCTGGATCTGCCCACCGGCCCCGGCCTCGGCATCGAGCTGGACGACAACGCGATGGCCGACAAGATCGGCCATGACTGGCGCAACCGTGAAAGCTACGACGCCGACGACGGCTCGGTGGTGGACTGGTAGCCGCGGCCGGCGTACCGCTTTTCGAGTTCGGCGATCTTGCGGACGCGGCCCGCGTGGCGGCCGCCCGCGAACGGCGTCGCCAGCCAGGTGCGGAGCACTTCTTCGGCCTGGGTCACGGTGAGCAGCCGGCCGCCGAGGGTGAGCACGTTGGCGTCGTTGTGCTCGCGGCTGTTGCGCGCCGAGGCCTTGTCGTAGCACAGGGCCGCGCGAATGCCCGGCGCCTTGTTGGCCGCGATCGCCGAGCCGATGCCGGCCCCGTCGATGATGATCCCGCGCTCCGCCTGGCCCTGGGCGACCAGGTCGGCCACCTGCGCGGCGATATCCGGGTAATCGACCGGCGTCTCCTCGTGCACGCCGACGTCGTGCACGTCGAGGCCGAGCTCCGCCAGCAGCGGCTTGAGCGCCTCCTTCATCCGGAAGCCGCCGTGGTCGGCGCCGATGGCCACCCTCCCGGCTGCCGTCGCCGCGACGATCCGGATGCCCCGCGCCGCGGCCGCATCGCGCGCCGAGGGCGTCAGGATAGTCCCGGCTTCTACCTTCAGCTCGCCCGTCTCGGGCAGGTCGCGTTCGGTGATGACCTTTCGCATCTGGTCGCTCACGGCCGCGCCTCCAGCGGCAGCAGCGAGTAAATGACATCGCGCAGCCGACCGCGCGCATAGTCAAAGCAGCTTTTCATACAGAACGCGCCCCTCTCGCACGGCGCGTGTGGCAACGTGATACCTCACTTGAGACCAGTCGTAGATTTCCTCCGGGGTATACCACAGGATATCGATCGGGACCGCGATGCCCATCAAAGCCCGGTACATAACTCTATTCTCGCGCGGTCCGAACCGACCGGCCGCCCAGGCACGTGTCCCCCGCCAGACCTCCGTCCCGAACTCGTATCATACCGTCAATCCAAACAATCGGTAGCACCTTAACTCAAGACCCCATATGCCAAAACGCCACAGGAGCTTTGGTCCGTCCACCGCACTGCACGGGGCGTCATCGTGCTCGCGCATCAGGCAGGCCGCTTGCTTATGCGCCCGGCTCTTAAGTCTTCACCAGCTCCTCCATCTCCGCTCGCAGCTCCGCCCTGAGGTTGACCAGCTTCGGCTCGGCGCAGTTGAAAGCTGCGCGACGAGAATGCTTGACACGACTCCGCTCTAATGATATAAACACCGCGGGGGGCAGTTTAACAAATGGCCGCCAGACTGATCCTTCTGGGTGTTTTCTCCGTGCGCCTGATCATGGGCCAGACCATTACCGGCTCGATCACCGGCGGGGTCCGTGACAGCAGCGGCCTGGCGGTGGCCGCTGCGGAGGCAACTTTGACGCACGTGGCGACCGGCGTGGAACGCAGGACGACGAGCAACGAACGAGGAGTCTTCGTTTTCACCAGCCTCCAGCCCGGCGAGTACAACCTCGCCATCAGGGTGTCCGGGTTCAAGACCGCCGAGCGGCGTGGCGTCGTGGTGTCGGCGTCGCAGACGCTGCCGGTGGGGGACGTCGTGCTCGAAGTGGGCAGCGTGACCGAATCGATCACCGTCGCCGCCCAGGGATCGGTCGTTCAGACCGCCAGCGCCGAGCGCGCCGGCGTGGTCACCAGCAGCCAAGTGGACACTCTGCTCATCAAGGGCCGAAACGTGATGTCGCTGCTCCAGTTGCTGCCCGGCGTCGTGGACAACCGGAGCGAGGATGTGATCAGCCGGACTTTCAGCCTGAACATCCAGGGCGGAAGAGCCAATACGCACAACGTCTCGGTGGACGGGGTCCCGGTGACGGATATCGGCAACGGCACCAGCACGACGATGATGGTGGCCATGGACGCGGTCGCTGAAGTGAAAGTATTGCTGAGCAATTATCAGGCGGAGTACGGCCGGACGTCAGGCGCGAGCATTCAACTCGTCACCAAGTCGGGCACGAAGGACTTCCACGGAATGGGCTCGTACTTCAAGCGGCACGAGCAGTTCAATGCGAACAACTTCTTCAACAACCGGCTCGGCACCCCCAAGCCGCGCTACCGGTTCAACACGTGGACCTACAACATCGGCGGCCCCCTCTACATCCCGAAACGGTTCAACACCAACCGCGACAAGCTCTTTTTCTTCTGGTCGCAGGAGTACTGGCCGCTCAAGGCGAGCCGGCCGATTGCACAGCTCACGGTGCCGACCGAACCGGAGCGCGCCGGCGACTTCTCGCAGACTCTGGATCTGAACGGCGCGCTCATCCGCATCACCGATCCGGGCAGCAGGCAGCCGTTCCCGGGCAACCGCGTGCCGGCAAACCGCATCGACCCGAACGGGCAGGCGCTGCTGAAGTTCTTTCCGGCGCCAAACTTCTTCGATCGCAACATTTCCGCGGGCCGGTACAACTACGTCTTCCAGAGCGATAATGACATCCCGCAACGAACCGAGACGCTGAAGCTGGACTACAACTTCAACTCGCGCAACCTGCTGTTTGGGAACTTCTCCGATCATCTGGACCTTCAGACGGGCGCCGTTGGAATCCCGACTTCCGGAGGCACGAATTGGCCGCAGATGCGCAAGACATTCGCCAATGACGGGAAGGCCGCGGTGCTGCGCTTCCAGCGGATCGTCTCGCCGACGCTGGTCAACGAATTGAATCTCGGGTTCAGCTACCGGACGGCGTACGACCGCCCGGATGCGGAAGATGAACGGCGCAATCAGAAAGAAAGCGCGGGATACCGGCTCTCGCAGTTCAATCCCGCCAGTAATCCGCTTAACCTGATCCCCAACGCGACTTTCGGAGGAGTGGTCGGCGCGGCCAACCTGACGGTGGAGGGACGCTATCCGCTGGACATCATCGACACCGTCACCTCGGTAGCCAACAACGTCTCGAAGACCACCGGGGCCCACAGCCTGAAAGCGGGCATCTACTCCGACCGGTTTACGCGGAATACGAATATCGCGGTCAATTTCCAGGGCAACTTCAGCTTCGCCCGGAATGTGAACAACCCCCTGGACAGCAATTACGCTTACTCAAACGCGATGCTCGGCGTGTTCGATTCGTACACGGAGGCTTCGACCAGGCCGTTTGTCCACCTCCGGATGAGCAACGTGGAGTGGTTCGTTCAGGACAACTGGAAAGTCCACAAAAGGCTGACACTCGATTTCGGCATGCGCTTCGCCTGGGTTCAGCCGATGTTCGAGCGGGAGAACCGCATCGCCGGCTTTGCGCCCGAGCGGTTCGATCCCGCGCGGCAGGTTCAGTTGATTCGCCCGGCGACAGTGAACGGCCAGCGCTCGGGCGTCCATCCGGTCACCGGCGCGGTGTACCCGGCGGTGTTCATCGGAGCGATTGCGCCCGGGACGGGCGACGTCGCCAACGGCATGGTTGTGCCCTCGAACGACGGCGGCTACCCGCGGTCCCTGATCGCGGACCGGGGCATACACTACGCTCCGCGCTTCGGTTTTTCCTTCGATCCGATCGGCAAAGGGAAGACAGCGGTTCGCGGTGGGTTCGGCATGTTCTACAACCGCATCAACTCCGGCGTCATCCAGGAGCCGCACACGTCCCAGCCTCCTGTCGTCCAGAATCCGGTCATCCGGTACGGGAGCATGAGCACGCTGCTCTCCTCTTCGGGTCTGCTGTTCCCGCAAAACGTCCTGGGTCTCGACCGCGAGGGCAAAGTGCCCACGACGATGAACATGAGCGTGACGGTGCAGCAGGATGTCGGCTTTGGGACGGTGATCGATGTGGGTTACGTGGGTTCGCTGAGCAGGCATCAGATGTGGCAAAGGAACCTGACCGCTATCCCGTTCGGCGTCAACTTCGATCCAGCAAATGCCGATCCAACGAATCCCAGGGTCCCGCTGCAACCGGCGTTTCTCCGCTCGCGCGTCGGATATGAAAACATCAATTATCGCGAGTTTGCGTCGAGTTCCAACTACCATTCGCTCGAAATGACGGCGAACCGGCACTTCACCCAGGCGTTGCAGTTCGGGGCCTCCTGGACGTGGTCCAAGGCGATGGATTTCAACGACGGCGACACCGGAGCGGTCAGCGACCTCGTGCCGGTGCGCGTCTGGAATTACGGACTGGCGGGCTTCGACCGGACGCATAACTTCAAGCTGAACTGGATGTGGGACACGCCCCGGACGCCGTTCCGGGCGGGGCTCGTGAAGGCGGCGCTCAACGATTGGACGCTGTCGGGCATCACCAGCTTCATCAGCGGCGCGCCGCTTGGCCTCGGCTTCTCGCAGGTGGTGGCGACCGACATAACCGGATCCCCGACCGACGGCCCGCGGATCGTCGTGACCGCCAACCCCGTGCTGCCCAAGAGCGAGCGGACCTTCAGCCAGAACTTCCGCACCGACGTTTTCCGGATGCCGCCGGTCGGCACAATCGGGAATGCGGCCAAGACGCTGATACGCGGGCCAGGCATCAACAACTGGGACCTCGCCGTATTCAAGAACTTTCCGGTCGGCGACCGGATGCGCTTCCAGTTCCGCTGCGAGATGTACAACGCCTTCAACCACACCCAGTTCAGCAACCTGGACACAGCCGCGCGCTTCGATGCGCAAGGCCGGCAGGTGAACGCCCGCTTCGGCGAGTTCACGGCGGCGCGCAACCCACGCCAAATGCAGTTGGCCCTGAGGTTCTATTTTTGACAGGCATGAGGCAAACGTTCCAACCTGATGTGCTATAGTGTTTCGAATCGGCCGATACCGAGCCGCGCGCGTAAGCGAGCGGACTCATGACGGTGGGCTGCTAGACCGAAGGAGGGTGGTACAAGATGGGACAGAGAAACACCAGACGCGAGTTTCTGAAGGCCGCTTCGGTTGCGGTGGCGGGGACGACATTGCCGTCCCGGAGCGAGGCCGGGCCGCCTCAAAAGATCCTCAACCATAACCCGAAAATGAGCTACCGGCCGCTGGGCAAGACCGGGTTCATGATTTCCGAGATTGCCTTGGGCGGGCACGGAGCCGTCAAGACCGGGGATCCGGTGCAAAACCGTGCGGCGGTACTGGAACGGGCGGTCGAATTGGGCATGAACTATGTCGATAACAACATAGACGCCGAATGCGACCTCTATGGCAAGGCGATGGCTGCCTCCCGCTCGGCCGGTCGCGACAAGTGGTTCATCGGCTTTGCCTCCTGGCCGGAGAAGATCACCGAGGAATACGAGGCCCAGCTCACCCCGGCGAAGATGATGCAGTCCATCGAGGACCGGCTGCGGTCGTACCGGACCGACATGCTCGACATGTGGCGCCCGGTGGGAGCGACCTGGGGCGAGGGCCAGCGCAACATCGCCACCCTGCTGATGGTGTCACACAAGGCTCTCGATATGGTCGTGGAAGTCTTCGGGAAGGCGAAACAACAGGGAAAGGTGCGTTTCCTGGGCGTCTCGGCGCACAATCCGAAAGTGTTCCACCGCGTGCTGGAGGAGTACCCGCAGTTCCACGTCATCATCTTCCCGTACCTGTTCCTGACCACCGAATTCGGCGGCGACAGCTTGCTCCAGCTCGCCGAGGAGAAGGGCGTGGGTGTCATCGGGCTCAAGCCGTTCGGCGCCGGGACGACATTCGGCGTCAGGCCACGCGAGATCGCCGGCCAGGTGGATCAGCGCGCTCACGTGCTGCTCCGGGAGATGCTGCGGGAAAAACGCGTTTCGGCGGTGATCCCCGGAGTGAATTTCCCCGAGCAGCTTGAGGAGAACGTCAAAGGGTCTTACGAGAAGGAAAGTGCCAGGACCGCAGAGGACGACCGCGCTCTTCTCAGTTGCCGGAAGAACTTCTACGCCCACCTGACACCCGAGTACCAGTGGCTGCGCCAGTGGGAAACCGTATAGCAGCCTGGTCTCAAATGGCCGTGGCAGTGCTGGCCGGGGTGCTGTTCGTGCCCTCCGGCGCGGCGCAAACCCGCCTGGACCCGATGTCGCCCAACGCGGCCTGCTACGTATGCCACATGACCTTCGTCCGGGAGGAAATCAGCAAGACGCACATGGCGGCAGGCGTCGGGTGCGTGAAGTGTCACGGCCTGAGCGCGGGGCATGCCAACGATGAGAATGTTGGGGCCACGCCGCCCGACATCCGATTCAAACGGGACGAGATCGACCGGGCCTGCGGGGTATGTCACCCCAAACACGATGCGGCGCCCGGCAAGGTCGTCGCCCGCTTCCTCGAGCGGAAGATGCCTGCCGGCGCCCTGCCGGTCTGCACCGATTGCCATGGCAGTCATAAGATCGCACGGGCGGGCGCCCAACCTTTAGGGGCGGCCGATCGCGGAAGGGAAGGCTTCAGGCATCCGTTCTTCGCGCTCTGCATGGACACGCACGACGCGAAGAAGCGCACGCTCCCGCAGCAGGCCGAGATGCTCAAGGAACTGGGCTATGACGGCCTGGGCCACCTGTGGCTCGACAATGTCGCCGAGCGGCTCAAGACGGTGGATGCGCTGGGATTGAAGCTCTTCCAGATCTATCTCCGCGTGAACCTGGCTCCGGGGAAGGAGATCTACGATCCTCGGCTGAAGGACGTAATGCCGCTGCTGAGGGGCCGGGGAACGATGCTGGCCTTGTTGATCCAGGGCGGCGAGCCGTCGAACGAGCGCCTGGATCCGGAGGCCGTCCGGGTGCTGCGCGAGATCGCGGATCTGGCTGAGCCGTCGGGCGTCCGCGTGGCGCTGTATCCGCATCGCAAGCACTGGCTGGAGCGCGTGGAAGACGCTGTTCGCCTGGCGAAGAAGGCTGGTCGCAAGAACCTGGGCGTCATGTTCAATCTGTGCCACTGGCTCGCGGTAGACGACGAGAAGAATCTGAAGCCCCTGCTCGAAGCGGCGCGGCCGTATCTTTTCGCCGTTGCGATCAACGGAGCCGACCAGGCGGCCGAGATTCGCGCCGGCAAGGGTAACTTCATTCAGCCTTTGGACAGCGGCCCGTTTGACAATTACAATCTCCTGAAGACGCTGAAGGAGCTGGGTTACACCGGCCCTGTCGGTCTTCAGTGTTTTGGAATCACGGGGGACGCCCGCGACCACCTGGCGCGCTCGATGGCCGCCTGGCGCAAGCTGGTCCAGCGGTTGAACGCGAACTGACGCGGAGGCCCCGGCGGAAAGGAGCAGGCAGGATGATCGAACTCGGACTACATACGGACAACTGGCGCCCGCTGAGCGGGAGCTTCAAGATGGCGGCCGAAACCGCCGTCAAGTACGGATTGAAACACCTTGAGTTTGCTGCCATTCACGGCCAGTACTTCATCCAGGCGATGGGCTATGAGCCGGGCATCTCGCTTCAATCCAACCCCCGCGCTCTCAAGCGTTACTGCGATGGCCTGGGATTGAAGATCTCGCAGATCGACGGATCGTTCCCCCTCATGGGGCCGGAAGGCTCGGCGTTCGGCGTCCAATACGTGCAGCAGTCGATCCGGTTCGCCGCCGAACTGGAGTGCCCGATGGTGGACACCGTTGACGGGGCGCTGGAGATCGAAGGCTACACGCGGGACGAAATCTTCAGGATTACCTGCGACAACTACCGGCAATGCCTCCCGTGGGCCGAAGATTACGGCGTGATCATCAACGTGGAGCCGCACGGCCCCTACACCACCGACGTGGAGTTCATGGACAAGCTGTTCCGCCATTTCGACTCGGAGCATCTCCGGCTCAACTTCGACACGGGTAACACCTTCATCTCCGGCAAGGATCCGCTGGCCTACCTGAAAGACCTGCGCAAATACCTCGCCCACTGCCACATCAAGGACGTCAGCAAAGAGCTGGCCGCAGCGGTGCGCGGCGAGGAAACCGGTATTGCGTGCAGCGAAGTGCCGGTCGGGGGCGGCGTCAACGCCGGGAACATCGCGAACTGCCTTCGCTACCTGAAGGAAACCGGATGGCACGGCGTCGTGTCGATCGAGTGTTACGGCACGGACGCGAACATCGGCAAGAGCGTTGAGTTTCTCCGCCCGCTGGTGGACGGGTAGCAGGCGGGTCTCATCGCACGACCGGCCCGGACGCGGCGTCGGCCGTCAGAAACTGAACCGCAACTGAAACCGGAACGCCCGCCCGTCGTTGAGCGTGTTGCTGATCTGGCCGAAGTCCGGCGTCGTGAGTTCGTAACCGGGAGCGGCGAACTGCGCCGTGTTCAGCAGGTTGATCGACTCGGCGCGGAAGGTCAGGCTCATGTCGCCGGCCAGCGCCCAGCTCCGCGAGACGGCGGCGTTCACGTTGCCGATCCCATCCTTGCGGAAGGTGTGGCGGCCGAGGTTGCCGCGCGCATCGGTGGGCCGGATGAACGCGAAGGCGCCCGGGGGAAGCAGCCGCGCCGAGGTCTCCGGGTGGGCGATGCCGCGGCCCAGGACGGCCGGGTCCAGCAGGTTGGGCCGGTCGCTGCTGACACCGTCCACGTTGCCGTAGCCGGGAGCGTCGGATCCAGAGAGGACGCTGAACGGCGTGCCGGTCTTGGCCAGCGCCACCGCGCTGATCTCCCACTTCGCCAGCATCGCGCGCAGCCAGCCCCCGCGGCTGGCGAGCGGCGGAACGGCGTAGGCCAGCCGCACCAGGCACGAATGCGACTGGTCGAACTCGCTGAGGGCTTTCAGGTCCTGCGCGACACCTTCTTCGCTCTGGCTGTGCCCCTGCCGCGATGCGTCCCCGGCCGCGGTGTTGGTGTGCGGCGCGCCGAGGTCAATGGCCTTGCCGAACCAGTAAGCGGCCTCGACCGACAGGCCGCGCCGGCGCGGCAGGACCACCGAGACGCGTCCAGCGTCGAAGTAACCTTGCGAGGAGTTAGCGATTCGCCGCACGTCGAAGTGCGCGGAATCGGGCCGCCGCAGGTTGATGGTGGCGGTCGTCTGCTCGATGCCCGGCACAACGCGGGCGCGGTTGTTGCGCAGCATCATCAGCAAGTCTCCCGAACGGCTGCCCACGTATCCGAGCTGGACCTTCCAGTCGCCGGAAAACTCCGGTTCCCAACTGAAGTTGTACTGGTGCGAGTAAGGCGTCCTCAGGTCCCGCGGCAGGTCGTAGATGGTGCTGCGCAGATCCGGCGTGATGGAGGCGGGCGTCAGGTCTCCCAACGGCCGGACCAGGTCGGGGACCTGGAACTCCATCTTGATCGTGCCCGGCGGGTTGAAGCGCACCTCCTGAAACGTGACCGGGAAGATCTCACCGTAGTGCAGCCCCCAGGCCGACCGCAGGACGCCCCAGCGCGCCGGCAGCCGCCAGGCCGCTCCCACGCGCGGCGCCAGGTTATTGCACTCGCAGCCGAAGGGGATCGAGGTGAGGCGGTTGACCTCCGAAGGGCCGGTCACCGGCTGATAACGGATGCCGTAGTGCACGCTCAGCCGGGAGGACAACCGCCAGTTGTCGCCCGCGAAGAACTGCGTCTGCCAGCTTCGGAAACCCCGGTGCCGGGGGCCGAAGCCGACCGAGTAGCGGCTCGGCGTGCCCAGGCGGAAGTTGGTGATCGTGTCCCTTCCGAAATCGTTGCGGAAGTAAAAGTTGCCGCGGTGGCTGCTGGTCTCGCTGCCGTTCACCTGCCGGCGCAGCAGTTCCGTCCCCGCCGTCCAGGAGTGGGCGCCGCGAACCTGGTGGAGCTGGGCGGCGTAGCGGAACAGGTTCTGCGCCCGGTCGATGGGCAGGTCCGAATCCGGCCCCAGCCCTTCCAGCGTTTTCCCGAACGAGACGGTGGGGCCGACCGCGTTCTCCTCCGGCGCCAGCAGGGAACGCAGCCGGTCGAAACCGAGTGAGATCTCGGTGACGGTAGCGGCGGACCGCGTGCGGGCCCAGGTCAGCCGTCCGGTGTGCGACCGGGTGTCCGTGTCCGGGTGCTGGCCGGCCACGAACTGGAAGGCATCGACGCTCTGCGCCAGCAGGCTGTAACGGAAGGAGACGCGGTCGCGCGCGCCGCAGCTCTCGTCCAGCCGCAGGCCCGCGCTGCCGGTGTCCACCGACTGGGGGGAGTTGGTGTTGAGGGCGCGCTCGTTGATGTCGGTGCGGTTCGGCAGCTCGTTGGGGAACGCGGCCAGGAAGCGCGCTATGATCGCCCGCTTGACGGGATCGGTGGTCAGCGGAGTGCGCTCATCGGGCCGCGGCACGAGCACGTTGCCGTTGACGCTGCCGCGGATCTTCTGCTGCCCGGCCTCGAGCGACAGCGCCGTCCGCGGCCGCGGCGCGGCGCCGAGCTTGAAGCCGTAGTCGTTTTCGCGCGCCGGCTTGACGGCGCCCGCCTGGAAGAACGAACGCGCGCTGAACACGCTGTTGTTGTGGGACTCGAAGAGGCTGCCGTGGAGCCGCGGGACCGGCGCCGGCGGCACGTGCAGGGGAGCGGGCGGCGGGCTGCCGAATTCGACCCCGAAATAGCCGCGGTCGGACCGGAACTCCTCGACGATGGTGGCGCTGGTGCCCATGCGGATGTTGAGTTCCCGCAGCGCGTTGTTGTCGATGGGGTTGAACTGCACGTTTTCGTTGCGGCGGCTCTCGCCGGCGCCGGCGTCGGTTTCCCCCAGCAGGTTGAGTTCGGTGCGGCGGCTGCTTTTGTTTTCGCCCTGCGAAGCCTGCGCCGGCTCCTGTTTTGCCGGTGGCGACTGGCCGGCGCACGTCGCCGCCGTCGTCAACAGCAGCAGGGCGGGCAGCAGCCTCCTCATCCGGACTTTCGTATCATAACAGTGATGAGCCAGAGCGAGATCACGCCGGCCCGCCCGGCCGCGCTCGCCAAGCTCGACGAGCTCGAAGCGGCGCTGGGCTCGGCCCTCCGCGGCAAGGCCGAGGTCGTGCGCCTGTCACTGGTCTGCCTGCTGGCCCGCGGGCACCTGCTCATCGAGGACGTCCCCGGCGTCGGCAAGACCACGCTGGCCCAGGCGCTGGCCCGCTCGGTCGATTCCGGCTTCCACCGGCTGCAATTCACCAGCGACATGCTGCCCAGCGACGTGCTCGGCGTCACCGTCTACAACGCCCACACGCGCTCCTTCGAGTTCAAGCAGGGCCCCATCTTCACCAACTTCCTGCTGGCCGACGAGATCAACCGCACCACGCCCAAGACTCAGTCGGCGCTGCTGGAAGCGATGAACGAACGCCAGGTGACCATCGACAGCCATTCCTATACGCTGGCCGAGCCGTTCATGGTCATCGCCACCCAGAACCCGCTGGAGCACCACGGCACCTATCCCCTGCCCGAGTCGCAACTGGACCGCTTCTTCATGCGAGTGCGGATCGGCTACCCCGACGCGGCCAGCGAGCGCGCCGTCCTGCGTCACGCCGGCGAGATGCCCGGCGCGGCCGTCCGCCCGGTGCTCACCGCCGAAGAGGTGCTTCGGATCCAGAGCTGGGTGCCCCAGGTCGCGGTGGACGAGGCGGTGGTGGACTACATGATGGCCGTGGTCGAGAAGACGCGCGCTCACGAATCGCTCTCGCTGGGAGTGAGCCCGCGCGGGGCGCAGTCGCTGTACCGCGCCGCCCAGGCGCTGGCCATGCTCGAGGGCCGCGAGTACGCTCTCCCGGACGACGTGAAGCGCCTGGCGGTGCCCGTCTTCGCCCACCGCGTGGTCGTCAACACGCGGGTGGTGCTGGCGCAGCGCACGGCGGACCTGAGCGACCGCATCCTCCAGGAGATCCTCACCCTGGTTGAGGTCCCGCTCTGATGCGCACCGCGATCATCGGTCTGCCCATGGCCGGCAAGACGTCCCTGTTCACCATCCTTACCGGGGCGCACCAGGCGGCCCACCTGGGCGCGATGGCCGTCCGCGTAGGCGTCGCCAAGGTTCCCGACCCGCGCCTGGAGACGGTGGCCGAGGTGTTTCGGCCGGGCAAGGTCACCCACGCCACCATCGAATACGTGGACACGCCGGCCATCTCCAAGGAGGCGCTGCGCGATCCCGCCTTCCTGGCCGGGCTGCGGCTGGTGGATGCCTTCGCCCACGTGCTGCGGCTGTTCGAGGACGAGCGCGTCCCCCATGAGATGGGCTCCATTGATCCGCGGCGCGACCTCGAGCACATCGAGGTGGAGCTGCTCCTCAGCGACCTGATCATGGTCGAGAAGCGGCTGGACCGCCTGGAGAAGGACCGTAGGAAGATCAAGAGCGCGGAGCTGGACCGGGAATTCGAGCTGCTCGAAAAGTGCAAGGCGCTGCTCGACGCCAACCGGCCGCTGCGCGAGCTGGCGCTCTCGGAGGAAGAAGACAAGCGCATCCGCGGCTTCGGCTTCCTCTCGCGCAAGCCCGCGCTGTGCGTGCTGAACCTCGGCGAGGCCGACGCGCCGCGCCTGCATGCGATCGAGACCAAGTATCACGCCGGCGCAGCCATTTGCGGGAAAATCGAAGCCGAGCTGGCCGAGCTTTCGCCCGAAGAAGCGGGCGAGTACCTGGCCAGCTTCGGCCTCGCCGAGCCGGGGCTGGAGCGCGTGGTAGCGGCCACTTACTCTTTACTCGGTCTCATCTGTTTCTTCACTGGCTCGGACACCGAGGTGCGCGCCTGGACTGTCCCCAAGGACACCCCCGCGCTCAAGGCCGCCGGCGCCATCCACACCGACTTCGAGCAGAAGTTCATCCGCGCCGAGGTGATCAACTGGAAGGCGCTGGTTGATAGCGGCAGCATCGCCCACGCGCGCGAGAAGGGCCTGCTGCGGCTGGAAGGCAAGGACTACCTGGTCAAAGACGGCGACGTGCTCCAGATCCGCCACACTTAATTCGGTGACAGGCTACGCTTTCACTAATTAATGTTCACCGGCGAAAAACTAAATTGGTGAAAGCGTAGCCTGTCACCGAATTAAAACACCCTTCGCTTCAGCCGCTCGAGGGTGAACTTGGCGGTGTCGGCCACGGCCATGACGGCCATCACGCCGGCCTGGACCGGGTCGGTGACCACGATGTCGGCGGCGTCGGGCACGCTGCCGGCCATGTTCAGGCTGATCACCAGCAGGCCCTGCTCGCGCACCTCGCGGACCGCCTGCTCGATCTCGCCGCCCATCAGCGAGCCGGCCAGCACCAGCGCCCGCGCCCGCGGCAGCCGGGCCACCGCCCGCACCGCCGCCGCCAGCGCCTGCTCACCCACCAGCGGGATGGTGTCCACCGAGATGTGCTCGCCACGGATGTTGTGCCGGTCGGCCTCGGAAATGGCCCCGATGGCCACCTGTCCCACCTGCGCCCCGCCGCCCATGATGATGATCCGCTTGCCGTAGATCTTCTGGAACGTTTCAAGCTGGACGGCTTCGCGCACCACCGGCAACCGTTTGAGATCCTCCAGTAACGGCCCCGGCGGGCCAGGCAGATCGATCTCGAAATAGATCCGCGACCGGGCGGGGACGTTCTCGATGATCTCCACCAGGGCGACGTCCCCCTGGTGATCAGCGATCACGCCGGTGAGCTGATGCAGCACGCCCGGGCCGGGTTCGGCATGTATCAGCAGGCCGACACGTTCACTCATAAGGCCTGGTAGTGGCGCAGCAGGTCGTCCCAGTGCCCCTGCGCCTTCAGCAGCAACTCGGCCACCTCGCGCACCGCGCCGCTGCCGCCCGGATTCTGTGTTACGAAATGGGCGCAGCGCTTGACCTCCGGCCGCGCGTTGGCGGTGGCGATGGCCAGCCCCACGCGGCGCATGATGACCAGGTCGGTCAGGTCGTCGCCCACGTATGCAACTTCTTCGGCCGTCACGCCGGCCTTGGCCAGGATCTCCTCGAAAACGGGGATCTTCTCGATGTGGCCCTGGTAGACGTAGGCCATCTTGCACTGCCGGGCCCGTTCCTCGGTGGCCGGCGATACCCGCCCGCTGATCACCCCGGTCTTGATCCCTTTCCAGTGCAGCCACTGCAACGAGATGCCGTCCTGGGAGTCGAAGGCCTTGGTTTCAACCACCTTGCCGGCGCCGTCAGGGACGTTGTACAGCTTGCCGTCGGTCAGCACGCCGTCCACGTCCATCAGCAGCAGGCGGATTTGAGCGGCTCTTTCGTGGACTTCCATCGCTCACCGCTGGATGCGCGCCGAGCCGAACGCCCGCACCTGCTCGACGCTCGCCATGGTGGTGTCGCCGGGGAAAGTGGTCAGCAGCGCGCCGTGGGCCCAGCCGAGCCGGACCGCTTCCTGCGGCTCCTCGCCGCTGAGCAGGCCGTAGAACAGGCCGGAGGCGAACCCGTCGCCGCCGCCGACGCGGTCGTAGACGTCGAGCTCGGCGGTTGGGGCCACGTGGGTCTTACCGTCGATCCAGGCCACCGCGCCCCAACTGTGCCGGTTGGTCGAGTGCACCTCGCGCAGGGTCGTCGCGACCACCTTGACCTTGGGGTGCTTCTCCACCACGCGATCGATCATGGCGAAGAAGATGCTGGGATCGAGCTTGGACTTCTTGACGACATCCGGACCGGGGATGCCGAGGCCCATCTGGAGGTCCTCCTCGTTGCCGACCAGCACATCGACGTTCTCGACGATGCGCGCGATTACCTCGACCGCGCGCTGGTGGCCGCCCCAGATGTTCCAGAGCTTCTCGCGGTAGTTAAGGTCGAAGGAGACGACCGCGCCGGCGGCTTTGGCCGCTTTAATGCCCTCGATGATCACCTCGCCGGTGGTCTCCGAGAGGGCGGCGAAGATCCCGCCGCTGTGGAACCAGCGCACGCCGCCGGCGAAGATGGCGCTCCAGTCGAAGTCGCCCGGCTTCAGCAGCGCGCCCGCTTCATTGCTGCGGTTGTAAAACACCACCGGCCCGCGAACGCCGTAGCCGCGGTCGCTGTAAACGGTGGCCATGTTCGGCCCGTTGACGCCGTTATGCTTGAACCGTTTGTAGAAAGGCTTGACGCCCATGGCCCGCACCCGCTCGGCGATCAGGTCGCCGATCGGATAATCGACCATCGCGCTGGCGATGCCGGTCTGGAGGCGGAAGCAATCCGCCAGGTTGGCGGCGACGTTGAACTCGCCCCCGCTGACGTGAATCCGGCACTCGGTCGCCTTGCGGAAGGGGATGTTCCCCGGATCGAGGCGGTGGACCAGCGCACCGAGGGACAAAAAGTCCAGTGCGCCCTGTGCCGGGATGTTGAGACCGTATTTCATTCAGCTCTCCAAGTCGGGTCGGGCATGCCCGA
>ERZ1292640.848-Hain-H43-02um-R1-848-length-25467-cov-8_pt1 | contig 25467 bp, 26 predicted proteins | sample MGYA00564404_ERZ1292640 | MGnify/ENA primary metagenome ERZ1292640 (study PRJEB36523, sample SAMEA6512636) | groundwater metagenome | collected 2019-01-08 | study: AquaDiva: Metagenomics assemblies of 32 groundwater samples | reverse complement strand
GAGTGCCTCCCCTGCTGGCTTGTCGGCCCCGGAACGCTTCATGCATTGGCGCTGGATAAAAATCCAACCATGTCACCTTGTGATTCCAAATCCTTTGAAACCTCTATAACATATCTCGAAAGAACCGCAATATCTTCTAATGTCTTGGCTTGCGGCTCAAACTTTCTCAAATCATAAACTAGCGTCCGACTCCCGTCTTCTGACGAAAGAACAATGGATGATTCGATTGGCGCTTTGCGTTGGTCTCCCACAATCCCAACGACAATGCTCAACAGGATAAGCAGATTGGCTATGGCGCTTCGTGTCATTGTATTCCCCTACAACCAAGCTCACCGACAGCCGCCTGGAACCCGAAAGCGTCGGCAGACAATCCGGCACTGCACAACGAGGGTGCATCGGCAAGCACGACGGCTCTCGGCTGCTCAGTCGAGTGCATTGCTGGCACTTCATTTGTCCGAGAGGAGTTTCTGCTTCGCCTTCGCGAATTCTTCTTCTGACAAAACTCCTTCATCTTTCAGAGCCTTCAGCTTCTGAAGCTCGGTGTAGAGGTCCTTTTGTCCGGTACTCTTAACGTCGGCTTTCACGGTAGAATCTGTCTCTACTCTTACTGTCGGTGGCTGTGTGCTATCGAAGTCGCCTTGTCTTCCGAACGACTCAACTTTTCCGTTCACCAGACGGACGTAATACGGTGTCGTGCGACCGTAGAACGCATCGTCAGATGTCTCTGACAAAGCGAAATTCAGGTATTCCCATCCTTGGCCTTTGGCACTTGTGCTGATCGGCTTACCCATCACTTGGATGACTTGCTCTTTGGTCATGCCGATTTGGACGGAGCTGATTTTTGAAGCGGTTGCACAACCGGCAAGGATGCCGAGGGCGATGAGGAGTATGCTGGATGTAGTTTTCATTTGTCTTGGCTAACAAGCGTTTGCCATAGTTTCATGTTACGTCTGAAGCTCAGAGGACGTCAACGCCCAAGCAGTACCGCAACCAAACAAGTCGATAAGGTCGTTGGCGCTCAGTTCGCGGACTTCGCTGGTTGGTAGTTCCGCCAGGCCGGGCAGGTCCGGGGTTCCAATCGGTTTCATGATTGGATTGTGTCGAGTGGAAACGAACACCGGCGAAAATGCTCCCCTTCGTTTCCTGTCCGATGTTCTGTCTCGTTTCCTCGAATCTTCATTTTCCTCAGTAAAAACATGGCTTCTGGGGGTGGAAACGATTTCGTTTCCAGTTTTGTTTCCCTTCGTTTCCCGTTTCCACGGTATAGGGTGTCGTTTTGGAAACGAAGGCTCATGCTTGGCCAGCCAGCGCGTACTCACGGCCATCTTTGATGAGCCAGCCGGCGGCCATGCCTTGCTTAGCCAGTTTGGAGACTTGCCCCTTGGACAAGCTCATCTCGCCAGCAATGTCGCTGGCGCCGGTTAGTCCATCCTGCACCCATTGCCGGAAGACTTGGAGCGTGGACAGTTTCTTCCACGAAACGCGGGCGTGTGGTTCGTCTTTGGTCTTGCAGAAGTGCCATTCGAGCGGCGGACATTCTTGCTCAGTGGCGTTGCGGTTCTTCACGAACCGGCAGACGAACTTCGCGCCGTTTTGAACCTCGGCGGCGTCGTTGGCTTCGGTCAACTGCATCACCCAAAAGGCCGCATCCTCCCGGCGCGACGTGCCGCGCATCAGACCGTTGCGGCCCGCGTGGGCGATGAAGACAGCCGCAATCCGGTTGCGCCGCAAGTCCAGCAGCCACGGCAACACCAGTTCCCAAGCGTCAGCGTCGTTTTCCTTGATGCCGCTGAACAGGCAGGAAAGGTTGTCCAGGAAGATGAGTTCCATCCCGTTGCGCTGACAGGTTTCGAGCAAGGCCGTTTGCACGGCTGAGGATGTCAGGTTCAGAACCTTGCCGGTGAGATGGAACAGCGCCTCATGCTGCAAGTAGAACATGCCTTCGGCAGACGAGCCGGACAACGCTGCATCCCGCTCCCGGATTCCGTCCAGCGGCATTTCACCGTCCACGTAAAGCACGCGGCGGGGCTTGTGCGCTTTCCAATCCGCCACTTGCCCGCCTTCGGCGCACTGCCGCGCCAGGTGCATGGCGAGCCAGGTCTTGCCCGAGCCGCGCGGCCCGTAGATGAAGCCCAAGTCGCCCTGTCGAAACCACTCGCCTAAGATCGGCTCGCGCGGTGGGACGCTGAGTTGCGCCAAGTCAGCCGCCGAACACGTTGCCTTGGCAAAGTGTCCAAGCCATTCGCTTCTTAGATCGGCAGGCGACGGCGGCTCTGCCACCGCAGGCACGGCCTGCCCCACTTCCTCTGCCAGAATCGCCAAGTCAATCGAGCTCATAAAATAGCCTTCTGTTTCGGCTCTGGGTTCAGATAAAAAAGCCGCTGTCGTCCGTCGCCTGCCGCTCCAATGCGCCGCATGACACCGGGCAGACGTGACATGCGGGAAGGATTCCTATTCTTCCCGTCCACACCAAACTTGGCGAGCAACGCCAGCATTCTGGCCACGGTCTGCCGATAGTCTTCCGCGTTCTCAGCGTTCACTTTCACCCAAGCATGAAGGGAACGTCCGCCGCTGGTGAGAATAGCCGCGATAGGCAACGGAAGCTTGGCCAGCAAGGGCATTTGCAGGTCCAGAGGCACGGCGTCACACTCGATCAGCGCGAAGCGGAAGGCCGTCACGTTGGCGTCACCGATTCCTTGGCCGTCCAGCGGATTCATCCGCAGCCAAGCGCCCGCCTCGCACCGGGGCATCCCATGCTCTCGCCAGTGGCCAATCAGCACGTCGCGCTCCACTGTCTCACCCAGGCCAACGGGTCGCGCCTTGCGTGGCCCGTCCTTTTCGGTGCTCACTTTGAAGACCGTCACGAAATTGACGTTCTCGCCGGGCCGATAGAGGCTTTGCAGCAAAGCCAGGGCGTCTTTGGTCCAATCATCCGGCGGCCGGATCGGGCTGACTTCCCACAGATCAACCTCATCACAACGGAAACCTTTGAGGAAATTCTCTGTGGCTGTCGCTGGATCAATCTTGGCCCTGGGCCTGTCGCTGAGTGCAGGAGAGGGAGAAAATGCGCCGTGCTCAAAATGACAACCCGCAGAGCCGAGCAAATAACCGCGTGGCTTGCTGTGCCTGGCTTGGACCGCTGACGTGATCTTGTGGACTAAATCACGCTCGCTCCACGAGGGCTGACATCGCTGGTTGTATTCGCGGAGCAACGCCTGGGCCTCGTTTTCTGCCAGCGCAAAGCCATGAACCAAAGCGCACGCCACGGCGAAGGTCTGGTTGTGTCCGCCAGAGCCGGAGATTGCGCCTGGAACTTGTGCGACATAGCGTCGCGCCCGTTCGATTACACTTTCAATCTCGACTTTCACTCGCTTGCTCCTGCTTTAGTACTTCCCGCCTGCGCACTAATGCTGCTTTCACTGCCTCGACCTGGAAAGTTGCCCAGCTGAAGAAAAGACGGAGCGGCTCCACCGCGCAGATGGCCGCCGTTAGCACCAGCCTTTTCATTCCGCAGCCTTCCCGGCGATCAGCGCCATTACGTCCGAAGCCAGAAACCCGCTGGCGCGCTTTCTGCCGGGCAACAGGCGCCGCCTCAATATGCCGTCCTTGGCCAAGCGGTCCACAAACCGCAAGGAACGGTTCCCCAGAAGGTGACCGGCTTCGCGGCGGCGGAGAATCCGATCTATGCTGGAAGGGGGCGCGTCAGGCCGCGGAACTTCTGGCCCCTGCCGCAGCAAGGCCAACAAGCGAGCGCGCTCAGCCGGGGAGACTGTCGGGTCGGCCCGGAGTCCCGATTTGAGAATGTCCAACGTTGTTGCAAGCATAAATGTCTCTTTCTGTTAGCGGCGTGCCACTCACGCCTTTAACCTTGGAAAAGGGGCATCAGATTGAAGGCACAAATGAAAAAGCCCCTGCAAACACAGGGGCTTTGTGAATCTTGCCCCAGACATGACAGGGGCAAGATAAGGGCAAGATTCGATCAATAATCCGCGTCCTGGCCGTTCTCGTCGCACTCTGCTACCGCTTGCGGGCTAATGTGTTTGGCCTTCCAACTCCTTCAATTGTCGCTCAGCAGCTTCGAAAACGGACCTGTCCACGAAGAATGACTCCAGGGTTAAACCAGGAAGCTTTTTACGAATAAACGCTTTCAGGGCGGCTTTACGCGCTCTGACTGTCCGCAGCTTCCATTTGGGGTTCTTCTTGACAATCTTCACGAGCGTCAGACGGTCCCGGCAGTAGGCGAGGAAAACGTGGCTTGCTGATGGCATAGCCTTCAATTCATGATCGAGCTCTTTCTCAATCTGCTGTTGCACGTGCCAAATGATGGTTTCGTTGACTGTTGGAGACTCCAACTCCTTGGCTGGCTCAAGCGTCTCTTGCTGGCTCGCTTCGGGTGTGATTTCCCGAAAACTCCGCAGCAGAACCGGCTTGTCCCATCCCACCGCGCTGCCCTCGTCTTGAAACCAGGCCACGGCCTCGATGTTTTCGCTTTCTGGATTGAGAACACCGAATTGCCGCAGGTGATCCTCAAGAAAAACGCCTACGTCCCACATCGACACAGCTTTAGCTGGTTGCGTTGAAAACGGTTCATTCTTCGACTGTTCAGTCAGCCAGGCGTCCAAGCACTTTGCGTTAAGGAGCCAGGCGTCAACAAGCCCGCGCAGTGACGCCACAGCCAGCAGCTTTCGATTAAGAGGAAGATGTGCTTTTTCAATGAGCGTCTCGAACGTGTAGCAGCTTCCATCCGCCAGCAGCAGGTTGCCCTCTTTGTTCCAGCCGCGAACTTCTCGGGCTTCACCCAAAATGTTGGCCGTGTAATTCTTGGATGTCATCAAGGCAGCTTCTCCGCGCGGATGCGGAAAAACAGGTTGTTCGTCGCGCTGCTAAACGTGCCGGGTGTGATTGTGGACCAGTCAAACAAGTTGGTGCTCATCTCCAAGTAAATGTTGGCGCCCTTGGAACCGGCCAAAAGAATGATCGTCTTATCCGGCGGCGTGCTTTCGGGAGTGATCTTGATAGTGCAATATGCCCCCGGAAACTCTCCACCAATGTTTGTTGTGGTATGGAGCGAAAACGTTGCAGGGCCTGCAATCTGAACGGGCGGACGGTTGACCGCGGGACCGCCCCGCGTTGCGACAGCAAAAAGCAGGCTAGAGTCGTCCCAGCCAAACCTGCTGCCATCTTTTTGGAAAATGAGCTCACTGTAAGCCCCATTGGCCAATTGAAGTGAAACCACCTCAGCAACCTGGTTTGAAGCAATTGAAAGATGCCGAGTCGGATTCTGCGTGTTCACAACCAAGGTTACCGTTTCCGCTGTGAGTTCCCTTGCGCCGGCCAGCAATGCGGCCAGGGCAAGGATTTGTATGTGCTTTTTCATGGTGTTTTCTTCCTTTGGTTACTTTTTTGACTATGCCGATTTCAAGAGGGGGGTTGATTATTGAGGGGGCGGGCCTGTTGGGGGGGGCCATCCGTTGGTCGTGTGTGACGCTCACTCACGCCACTGCGGCCAAAGCAGGCGCCGGTTGAATCGTCTTTGTTATGGTGCTCTCCGTAGTCAATCGGGCTGTGTCCAGTTCATAATGAGATTGCAGGTTTAGCCAAAACTGCGGTGTCGTCTTGAAGTATCGCGCCAGGCGCAAGGCTGTGTCAGCGGAAACGCCTCTCCGCCCCAACACGACTTCATTGATGCGGCGCAAAGGCACGTGCAGGTCTTTGGCCAGCCGGTACTGCGAAATGCCCAGCGGCTTCAAAAAATCTGCCAGCAGGATTTCGCCCGGATGCACGGGATTTAATGCGGGGTCTTTCATAAGATTCCTAACCGTCAGTGATAGTCCACGATTTCAACATGCCAAGCGTGGCCGTCGCGCCACTCGAAACAGATCCGCCATTGGTCATTGATGCGGATGCTGTATTGCCCGGCCCGGTCGCCTTGCAGCTTTTCCAGCCGATTGGCGGGCGGGCTGCGCAAATCCAGCAGGCTCGTCGCAGCGTCCAGCGCGTATAGTCGGCGCAGCGCGGCCTTGCGGACGCCTTCGCTCCAAGCCAGAGTGCGTTGGTAATTGAAAACCTTTTCCGTCTCCCGGCATTGGAAACTTCGAATCACTGCTGCAATAGTAACCTAAAAGGTTAGCAAGTCAACGCGGCCAGCAACTCGGCGCGCTTGGCTTCCCAATTGTCGGCGGTCATGCTTTTCGGCGATGGCTTGAATCTCGCGCAGAATGGCCCCTTCCCCGCGTTCTTTCCCGGCAGGGGCAGTGGGCTTTGCGCTTGCCTGTCTGTCCGAGGCACGCAGACAGGCCCGTCACGGCGGGCAGCGTGGCCACGGCTTGAGCGGCAGCCAATTCGCCAAGGTTTAATCGGAGACGGCAATTTTTCTTGGTTTGACGCTCTCGGCCTTGGGCAACTCAAGCGTCAGAATCCCGTTTTCCATTTTGGCGTTGATTTTCGCCGGATCGATCGCCGGGTCCAGAGCGAAAACCCGCCGGAAATCGCGAGGCGACGATTCGCGATGGAGCAGCTCGGCATGGGGGACGCCGACGGAGCGCCGGCCGACAATGGTCAATTCGTTTCCCTCGAGCAAAACCTCGAGGCCGCTCTTGTTCACGCCCGGCATTTCGGCTTCCAGGACGTAACCTTCTTTGGTTTCAATGATGTTGACCTGGGGGAGTTCGGCCTTGACGATGAGATTGTCTTTGTCTTCATACAGGTCGAGCGCCGGGCCCCAGACGTTGAAGATTTCCGAACTGTGGGTCAGTTCGCCAAAGGGCGCATCAAACAACCGATTGATTTCGTCCCGCAAATCGGTTAGTTGGTCAAAGGCAGGCCAAAGGTCCGGTCTTTGAAATCGGGTCAATTTCATAATTCTATTTCCTTTCTCATTTATTATCGTGTTTATGATCATCTGCCTTTTCTCTTTAGCTTCGGACATGCCAAGCCTTTCCTGGCCAGTAATTCGCTCTCCGCCAAAAGGTTGCAAAAACAGACAACCTGCTTATGTTGTAGGAATGAGCAAGTTTGGCGCAGTGGAACGAAGAGGACTTCCGCCCTGGTGTGAAAATCTGTCTCTCTTACGCCGTGCGCGGTGACGACCGCCGGGCCTTGCCATGCTGATCGCGTTTCACAAGCCTTTCGGGGTCTTATCCCAATTTACAGCCAACGATTCCGCCTATCGAACTTTGGCTGATTTCGGCTTTCCGCCCAAGCTGTATCCTTTGGGCCGATTGGATGCAGAATCTGAAGGCCTGCTGCTGTTGAGCGACGAACCAGGCGTGAACGCCCGGCTCCTCCATCCAAGCCGAGGTCATGCGCGACTGTATTGGGCGCAGGTGGAGGGATGTCCCACGGCGGAAGCTCTTGGCCTGCTGGCGCAAGGGTTGCCGGTGCGAGGACGTCAGACGTTGCCGTGCCGGAGCTGGATTCTGCGGACGCAACCGGACGTGCCGCCGCGTGATCCCCCGATTCGCACCCGCAAGTCCATCCTCACTTGTTGGCTGGCCCTGGAATTGAGGGAAGGCAAAAACCGCCAGGTTCGACGCATGACCGCGGCCATTGGCCATCCCACTTTGCGGTTGATCCGGATTCGCATAGGCCGGCTGAACCTGGGAGATCTGGCGCCAGGGAAATGGAAGCTGTTGACGGGCCAGGAACGGGCTTCAGCGTTGGCCTGATGCAAGACGTTGCCAGCCAACAGCAACGAGAAGAGGTTGCTATTTGGAGAGAATCCGGCTGGGGCAGTCTTCTTCGGTCAAAAAGATGAGGTCAAGAAAATGAAGAATCGGAAAAGGGACGCAGGCTTGGCCGGCGTCGGAGCCGGGTGTGGTGCCGCCTTTCGCCCGGCCCGCTTCGTCGGGTAGGATGCCTGGCGCTACCGACAAGTTGGGGATGCACCGGAGAGGCCACCGCCGCCAAATTTCACTTTTCTTTCAGCGACGCGCCGATAGTGTAGCGCCTCACGTTGGCCAACATGGCTTTGAGACTCTTTAACACGTTAACCAGATCGGCCGAGGAATTCGTGCCGCTGGACCCCGCCGGCGGGAAAGCCGGGATGTACTGCTGCGGGCCGACGGTGCATAACTTCGCGCACATCGGAAATTTTCGCACCTTTGTCTTTGCCGATCTGTTGCGGCGTTGCCTGGAATTTAAAGGCTACCAGGTTCAGCACGTGATGAATATCACCGACGTGGAAGACAAGATTATCGCCGGGGTGCGCCTGGCCAACCGTTCGCTGGCTGAATATACGCGGGAATATGAAGCGGCCTTTTTCGAGGATTTCCGAACGTTGCAGTGCCTGCCTCCACATCATTTGCCTCACGCCACCGAGCATATTCCGGAGATTGTCGCTTTGATCGAAAAGCTCCTGGCGCGGAGTCTGGCTTATCGCGCGACCGACGGCTCCATCTATTTCAGCATTGAAAAGTACCGCCATATCGGCTGCCGCTACGGCCAACTGGTCAATCTGAATTTCGATCAAATGCGCGCCGGAGAGCGTGTCAGCGCCGATGAATATGCCAAGGAATCCCTGGCGGATTTTGCGCTCTGGAAGGCGCGCACAGCCGAAGACGGAGACGTTTTCTGGCCCAGCCCGTGGGGAGAAGGCCGTCCTGGCTGGCACATCGAGTGCAGCGCCATGAGCATGAAATTGCTCGGACCAAGCTTTGATCTTCATCTCGGCGGCGAAGACTTGGTTTTTCCCCATCACGAAGATGAGATCGCCCAAAGCGAAGGGGCCGCGGTGCAGGCGCCGGGCCAACGCTTTGTCAAGTACTGGCTGCACGGGGCGCATCTGTTGGTCGAAGGGAGCAAGATGGCCAAGTCACTCGGGAATTATCTGACGTTGCGGGATTTGTTGAACAAAGGCTACAGCGGCCGCGAAATTCGCTTCTTGCTGCTCTCGGCGCATTATCGGGAATCCTTTAATTTCACTTTTGACGGCTTGAATGGCGCACGCGCCGCCTTGGCGCGGTTGGACGAGTTGCTGACGAAGCTGCGAGAGATCGCTGGAGACGCATCGGCTGAGCCGGCAGTTCGAGTGCTGGAGGATTTTACGCAGGCCATGGATAACGATCTGAACGTGTCGGCCGCCTGGGGCGCCATTTTTGAATGGGTCCGGGAGCAGAACCGGTTGCTCGCCGCCGACACCCTGGGAACGGCTGAAGCAGCGGCAGCCCTGGCGGCTTGGCGCCGGATCGACACAGTTTTTGGCCTGGGCCCGGCGCCGGAGCAGGCGGTTATTTCCCCTGAACTGAATGCGCTTTTGGAAGAGCGCCAGGCGGCTCGCAAGGCCCGGGATTTCGCCCGAGCGGATGCGATTCGGAACGAGTTGAAAGGCCAAGGCTGGACCATTGAAGATACCCCCAAGGGTCCCCGGCTGAAGCGCCTTTGAGCAGAGCACATGCTGTCCGTCCGAATCGCGCGAATCAACATGCGAATTCAACTCGCCAGGCCGCGGCTGTTTTGTTATCTTAGGACGACTGAGTTTATGCGTGCCATCCGGTTTTCAGAGATTTTGCTCGTTGCTTTGGCCGGCCTGGGTCTGACCTCTGCCGCCCAGCAGGCAATGGAACCGCTGGCCTGGGACGCAACGGCCAAGGAATATGCGGCCAAGCCGGGGGAAATGAACGTCAATTTCACCTTCAACCTGACGAACATGTCCCCTACCGACGTCACAATCAATTGGGTGAGGACTTCTTGTGGTTGCACGGTGGCCAAGCTCCCCAGCCTGCCCTGGAGACTCCCTCCTGGCGCGAGCGGCCAGATTGACGTTGCGACCGATCTGCGAGGCAAGTTTGGCATCCTGGCCAAATACGTGACCGTCGATACGTCTCACGGCCTGAAAATGCTGCATGTCAAAGTGAACATTCCCACGTCGCCTGGAATGGCGCCGACGTTTGATTCCCGCACCCGCAACATACAACTGGCGGCCGTGGACCGGCAGATCGTCTTTCGCAACGATTGCGCCCAATGCCATTTGCTGCCCGCCATCGGCCAGACCGGCGAATCTCTTTATCAAGCGGCTTGCGCTATTTGTCATGAGGCGCCCCAGCGTGCCACGATGGTGCCTGATTTGCGCGCTCCCAAGCAGCCTCCCACCAAAGAATACTGGGCCAAGTGGGTCAGATCGGGAAAGGCCGGCTCGCTGATGCCCGCTTTTGCCCAAACGGACGGCGGCCCCTTCACCGACGAGCAAATCCACTCTTTGATCAATTACCTGACCCATTACTTCCCGCCGCAAGCGAGCCTGAATGCCGCCGCTCCCTATCTCGATGATTAGTGCTCCATCTTCGCGCCTCGCCCCAGACCGGCGCCGCCATGGTGGCGGGAACAACAGTCACCGCACGAGCCTCGGATGAAGGGATTATTCATCACATTTGAGGGAACGGAAGGCAGCGGCAAATCGACTCAAATCCAGCTTTTGGCCCGGCGCCTGCAAGATTCGGGATTCGAAGTCCGCCTGTTGCGCGAGCCCGGCGGCACGGCCATCGGCGAAGAAATCCGCCACACGCTCAAACACAGCCCGGCCAACCGGCAGATGACCGCCGAGGCCGAGCTGCTGCTCATGAACGCCAGCCGTGCGCAATTGGTGCGGGAGGTGATCCGGCCTGCCCTGGCGGCGGGCGAGATTGTCTTGTGCGACCGTTTTTACGATTCCACTACGGCCTATCAAGGTTATGGCCGGCAGCTTGATTTGAACCAGGTCCGGTCGGTTATTGATTTTGCCGTCGGCGACACTCGGCCGCACCTGACCTTGCTTTTGGCAGTGCCGCTGGAGGTCAGTGAGGCACGCCGTCACGCCCGCCCGCCGGAAAACGTGGTGCAACGGGATCGCATGGAAGAAGCGGATCGCGACTTTTTCAAGAGGGTGGAAATCGCTTACGAGACCCTGGCCGCCGCGCAGCCCGGAAGGATTCGGCGCATTGACGCGGCCCAAGCGCCTTCGCTGGTCGAGCAGGCCATCTGGCATGAAGTCCAAGCCTTGCTCGAACTTCATTCCTGAAGTTCAGAACCGGAACAGGCCCGGAACAGGCCGGAACAGGCCGTTGACAAAGCGGCGCATTTCGTTACCGTTGCCGCCTTTGAATAACCGTTGACCATTTATGCCGAATACCAAATCAGCCGAGCGCCGCATGCGCAGCAGCGCGCGCAAGCACAGCCAAAACCAAGTGATCAAATCACGCCTGAAAACGACCGAGCGAAAGTACCTTGAATTGATTCAGGCTGGCAAGAAAGAGGAAGCGGCTGCGGTCCTGCGCGTGGTGAGTTCCGCATTTGATAAAGCGGCCAAGACCGGCGTCGTGCCCAGAGCCACCGCCAGCCGGAAGAGATCACGCCTGACCCTTCGTCTGAACGCTCTGAAGTAATCTTCTTCGCACCGGGGCTGTCATTCCGCCGCTCCGATGCGGTAGAAACGTTGCGGACCGCTCATCGCGTTGGAGACGGTGAGGGTCGAAGTCTCCTGGGGAGCATCAAGCTGGGTCAGGGTTTGCCACGTTCCCGTCGCAATTGAGTCCCTGAACTCGAGCACGTAGGCTTCCCCGGCCTGAGCCGTGAATTGGAGGAGAAAATAGCTGCCCGTTGTCTCAACCCGCTCGATTTGAGGAGGCAGTGTGAATTCCACCTCCAAGAGCGGCGCATTGTCCATATCCTCGCGCGAACCGAAACGGCGGGCGGTGAACGGCTCGGATTCGGCCTGGGAAATGAGCATCCAGCCGAAGTTGGCTTGAGGGTTGTCCAACCACGACTGGACGTCGATCTGCAATTGCGGTGTTGGGCCGAAGAGGTAAGGCGAATTGCCCATGTCGTAGATGACCTGCATGGCGCTGGGCGCAGCGGCATAATCCGCCGCGGCCGTTCCTCCAGGCAAGGTCCAGGTATTCGTTGTCAGCGCCAAACGATGGTTCCAAGTGGCCTCGTTGGTCGTCGCCGCCACGCCCAAGCCGGGGCTGCGCGGGTCCGCTTGTGTTTTATCACCTTCGCCCCAGGGTTGCAGGAGGCGATGCAGGCCAAAGGCGGACGGAGCAAATCCATCGCTCGGCTGGCGGGTCACGGAGAGTTGAACAGCAACCCTCTTAATCCTGGCTCGAGCGGGAATCTGGCCGGCCAGATCAAACCGGAAAAGCCCTCGGTTCTTGGTGAGATTCTGCGTCGTGCCAGCGTTGAAGAACGGTTGTCCGCCCATGTTGTTGTCGGGCGTGGTTTGGATCAGCGTCGTGTCCGCCACCGGCGTCAGGATGACGACCGCTCCCGGCAACGTGTCAGCCTGGCCAACCAGCAACATGAGCCATAGCACTGTCAAAAGTCGCGACCGGGCTTTCGCTCCTGTGGGCGTGGCGGACCAGCCGCGAAACAGGCAGACTGACACTTTAGACAACTCCCAACTCTCCGGCGATTCTTGTTCCATCGATGCTCGACACTCCGCCGGAAAGCAGGCATTCACCTGGCACCGCGTAGCCGGGTATGATTCGATTTAACTGGGCTTGTGTTGCTCCCAAGTGATCGCGAATCAACTTGCCCAGGATGGAACGATAATCGACCGCTCGCTTTAAATAGCGGCTGCTCACCCCAAACATGGACCCGGTCTGGCCGGTCACCCACGGCAGCGATTGCCCGTTATAGGCATCGTTGGGGCTGCAGCCAAACACGCCGGAGGAATTGCCGGCCTGGAAGCCTTTGACGGCGCCGCCGGCGACAAACATGACGCCCGCTTCCGCGTGGTCGGTGCCTAAATCTGAGTTTTGCACCGTGGTGCGCCCGAACTCGGACAGTGTCACAACAATCAGATTGTCCCAGGTCGCTTTGTCGGCGTAGTTGAGAAAGTACTTGCGCAAAGCGTACATGGCCCAGGCAATGCGCCTCTGCAAATTGGCGTGCTGGCCGGTGATGGCTCCCTGGTTGCTGTGCGTGTCAAAACCGCCGAATTCGGTGCCGGCAATGATGGCCTCGGTCTTGTTTAAAATGAGCGCGGCCGCTTTGAGATTGCGGAAAAACGAATAAGCACCGGTGTCCACCACATATTTGGCGGCGTTGTTTCCATGCAAGGCATACCCCCCATTGGTTGCGTTGCTGGTGGGAAATAAGTAATAAGGCGCGTCATCGTTGTCCGTGCTGGCATCATCGCGGAAGGTGTTCCCGGCATCACTAAAGTCCAGACTGGCGAAGATGGCGAGGGTATCGCTCAAATTCTGATATTGGAGCGCCAACAACTCGCGATTCCTCTTCTCTGGAAACGGAAATCCATTGGCCGTCCTGAGCGCATTATCCGCCTTGGCATTTCCGGTGAGCGTGTTGGGAATTCCCAGCAGATTATAGCGCGTTGGATCGGTCAGATTGGTCATGGCGGCCTTCGATCCTCGCAGCAGCAAGGGCAGGCTGGATTGCACCGAGACCCCGGTCAGCGGCGCGGTGTGCGCCAAACCCGATTCGAGCAGCGTCCGGTAAAAGATGCCATCCTTGGCGAGATTGTTACCGGGACTGCCATTCTCCCAGTAATTCTGGGAATCAAAATGGGACCGCGACTGCTTGGGATAGCCCACGCGATGCAGCAGGGCCAAATCCCCGGCATTATAGAGTGGGGCCAGGAACTTAAGCGAGGGATGCAGCGCGGCAAACCCATTGCCGAGGCGGATGGCACTGGTATAGCCGTAGGTTGGATCGGCGGCCGAGGAATTCATCGGAGAATCACAGGGGCCGGTCACCGAATAATCAGTGCCGACATCAGACGGAATCAGAATATCGGGACGATTGGCGGTGTTGTAGGCGCTGTCGCGAATGGGAATGACGGAATTCAATGCGTCATTGGCGCCGCGCAGAAAAATAAAGAGCAATTTCTTGCCGTTGCGGCCGATATTGCCTTCGGCCAAAGCCCGCTTCATCACCACCGGGATGTCCACCAAGGTTGACAGCGCCACCCCCAGCCCGATTTTAAAGCTCCGGTCCAGGAAACCGCGCCGTGTAATAATGTTGAGGTGTTGCATAGTTGTTATTGCTCTTGAAAGCGCTGGAAGGTTAACAGCGCCGCCACCATGCCTCGGACCCGCGTGTCATAAGGCGGTGGATTGCCGGACATGGACAAACTGCTGAAAGGCGAAGCGAGGCCGCTTTCATTGGTGTTCAGGAAGTTAATGGCGGTCGTCCGGTAGAGATCGAGATTGGCCTTGCCTTCGCCCGGGTAGATCACGCTGAGAAGATAATCGACGACCGCCCCGGCATCCGGCCATTTCAGGGCGGGCAATTTGTTTTTGATCAGAGCGACCGGATCGGTGACGTTGTTGCGGCCCGAATCTGATTTGGCGGTGTCATCCTGGCCAACGGCAATCAACACGGATTGCACGAAGCGCAACCGCTCGGCCAGGGTGCCGGCGCTGATCCAGCCTGGAGCCGCTTCCGGGTAGCCATCGGGATCGCCGCGATCAAACAGGCTCATGCCCCCCATGCGGTTCATCGGCATCCTCAGACTGTAGCCGTCAGTCTCGGCGGTAAACGTTCCGTCCGGCTTTTGCGAGCGGAGGGTGCGAATGGTTCCGACGACGAATTCGAGCGGGGTTTTGACTTTATGCATCGAGGCGCCGTGACTGCGGAAGAGTCCCGAGTTGAAGATGGCAGCCAGGATTTTGCGGATTTGGCCTTTGGGCGAATGGGTTTCCCAAGCCATCATGCAGTCGCGCACCAGTTGGCCTTCCGGCGAGAGATTGGGATCGGTAAAATCATATCCGACATCAAAGTCATCGTGAACGAACAAGCGGCAAAGTTTCACGCTGAGGAATTCCTGTGTGAACGGCTGATCGGCCAGGTGGGCCAGCACGTCGTAGCCGTCCTTGATGCCGTTGGTGCCGGTGCGAGCCGGCAACGTCAGTTGGTAGCTTCTGCCGGCGTAAGGAGAGCCAAAGCGAGCCGGAACAGTTTTGCCAGGGAAAATCGTCTTTGAATTCGTGTTATGATTGCCCTGCTTGTACTGGAAGGCCCAAACGCCCGCCAGATTGGATACGGCCACGCCCGGATACAAATCCCGCAACGACTTGGCCAGCGGATTAAACTCGTTGGTCAGGTCCATGATGTTGACGGACCATCCCGTCCAGCACTTGGCCATATTGGTGATATCGGCCTGGTCATAACCGTTATCCACGCCGAAGGTGAATAGTTCCAGCAGTTCACGGGCATAATTCTCGTTGGCGATGTTCTTGGCGTTGCCTTTGCTGTTCACCGTATCCAAGTAAATGATCATGGCCGGACTTTCGGCGCTGATGACCAGCAGATTGGAAAAGGTGCATTGCGGATTGAGGGGGGCTTGGCGCCAGCGGCTATTTTCCTTGAATTCCAATTGCGTGGCCAGCCGCCCCAGCAGGGCGGAGTCGTTGTAATAAGTGTCAAAATAATCGCGGGACTTGGAATACTGGGTTACGAAATGGTTTTCCAGGAACTGATCCAGAACTTCCAGGAGTTGGCGCCTGGACTGCACGGCGTGCAAAACATGCCAAGCCCGCAAGTCGTCGATGCCGGCCAGGTTGTTGAAAAGTTTCGTGGCCGGCGTCAAAAGCGCATCCGGCGAGCTGGTAATGCCGCTGTTCGAAAGCCGGAGGGTCAAATCACTCAGATCGTTTGACTTGGCCAGATACCAATAGCTCAGCGTGTATTGCTGGGAACTGGACAAGGCGGGAGTGATGGTTTGCCAGATGGCCGATTCCTTCGTGCTCCCGCCACTGGTCGCCACCAAGTGCAGGCTTCCCGTGCCGGAATGTTTGATTTCGGTGCTGATGCCGGAACCGAGGTGGTTGCTGGAAATGGTCCAGTCATTCGTCACCAAAGGGGATTCAAAACCGCCATTCCGAAGCAAATTCGCCCCTGTTCCCGCCACGGTTCCCCGAACCAGCACGAGATCATCGACGTACCCCTCGCCGACGGCGGTAAGATAGACATAGAGCGTTGAGCTGGAACCTGTTCCGGTTGCAGTGACGTATTGCCAGCCTGAATTGGCCGTGACGGCATCGATCGCGAGTTGCTCTTCGATCAGCTCCGGAGCCAGTTGTTCCTCAATATAGGCTTGCGGTCCCATGGCCAGGACGCGCTCCAGTTCATCCGGCGTCGGCCCGTAAGCCAGCCGGTTCAAAGCCGTCGCGGTCAGGAGAGCATTTGAACTCATGGGGGTGATCTGGAGCCGATAGAAGTTCGCCGGCCCGGCCAAGGACTCCATCCACGTATAACCGGAGACTTGGCCGGAAGTATCCTCGGCAAAACCAGTCGCCAGGTTCGTGGTGGAGAGGATCTTAAACTCCTGAACTGCCGGGTAAAGTGGCAGCTCGATCTTTGTTTGCTGGTTCGTCAGCGTCAGTTCAATCTGAAGCGGCAACGACGCTTCCTGGGCAGACAGGGACAAAGAAATTAGCGCCAAAGGCACAGCAGCCCAACGAGAAAACCAACCGCGATTAGTAACCATATTTATGCTCACTCTGTTTTTCTGGAATTGACATGACACGCCAGCAAAAGCAATCGGCATGCCGGGTTCTTGTTCGGGAAGCTGCTGCTGGTATGCAGATTCCCAGCGGCTTTCAGCCCTGCAAGTCAACAGACCGGCACGCATTGAGGTGCCGATCAATCGATCGTTTCGCAGGCATTCTATCTCAACGGGTTCGAGCCGGCAAAAGGTTATTTTTGCCGGCGCAAAGCCTGATCTGCCTGCCCGCAAGTTCAACGGCCGCTCCGGACACGTCGAACCATTGCATACCACCACAGCCGAGAACCGGTTTCTTTCAGCAAGAATGAAAATAGCTGGACACTCCAGCGGGGTGCTTTCGATACTTGCCGGCCTGGCAAATCCGGCGCGGCGATGCGTCGATCAGCCAGGTGTCAGAAACGTTTGTGCATACACCGAAAGATAGAGCCTCATTCCCAGCCGGCCTGAATAACGCGTTTTTATTTGCGACGTTTAACGCGCTTTCCTTCCAGATTGTCTTGAGCAGTCCAATGATCCTGTACGCCAAATCGCTTGGGGTCAGCGCCACGGTGCTTGGGATCATTGCCGGAATGATGCCGCTGCTGGTCATCTTTCAGATTCCGGCCGCGAATTATGTTTCCCGCGTGGGCTACAAGAGGTTCGTTTATGGGGGCTGGGGCGTTCGGGTGATGTTCATTTTCGGGATGGCGCTGGTGCCGTTGACAGGGGGCTTCTTGAATTCCACCAGCCGGTTGGCCCTGATCCTGTTCTTGCTCTTTGGCTTTAATTTGTCCCGCGGCATCTCGAGCTGCGCCTGGCTGCCCTGGATCACCTCCCTTGTTCCAAGTTCCATCCGTGGAAAGTACCTGGCGCTCGATGCTGCTTTCGTCAACTTGGCCAGCTTCGTCGCGTTCCTTTTGGCCGGACTGTGCCTCGGGCCGCGGCCTGCCCCTTGGCAATTCGCCGTTATTTTCGCCTTCAGCGCCTTCATGGGCCTGGCCAGTTTGGTGTTTCTGAAACGCATTCCCGAAGGCGAAACGCCCGAACAAGCTCGTGCTTCCACGACCTCGGTTCCGTGGCTTGAGATTGCGCGGTACGGCCCGTTCCGAAAGCTGCTCCGGATGAACGTCGCCTGGGCCTTGTCCTACGGCGGACTCGGTGCATTCACGGTCGTGTTCCTTAAATCGGAAGCCGCCATGACTGAAGGCAATATCCTGCTGGTCAATTCAACCACATTTCTGGGTGGACTGAGCAGTCTTTGGTTTCTGGGTTCGCGCATGGATCGTTTGGGGAGCAAGCCGATTCTGGCTTTTTCGCTGATGGGCTGGCTAGTTATAGTCACGGGCTGGGCCTTGCTGGCCGGGGCGCTTTTTTCTCCCCTGTTGCAGGTGATTCTCCTGCTGCAATTCCTGATGGGGCTGGGGGCAGCTTTGGTCAACATGGCCAATACCCGCCTGGCCATGGCGATTGTTCCGGTCATGGGCCGGAATCACTTTTTCGCGCTCTTTTCTGTGGTGAGCAACTTGTCGCTCGGGATTGCGCCGATTCTGTGGGGCCTGTTGATCGACGCGTTCGGCTCTCTCCAGGTGCGGTGGGCGGGTTTTGAGTGGAACCGCTTCAGCGTCTTCTTTTTTTGCGTTGGATTCTTCTTCTTGCTGACCCTGGCGTTGTGCCGGAAGCTGGAGGAACCCCAGGCGGCAAGTATGGAAGAGTTGTTGCGCGAACTCCTCATTCAATCTCCCCAACGCGTCTGGCTGCGCCTGTGGCCGCGCAGTTGAACAACGAATTCTTCCGCCGTGATGTTCTCGTTGTCCAACAATTGACGCCGCAGGAAGCCAGGTGCCCCAAATAAAAACAGGCTTGAGGGGTTGACCTCAAGCCTGGTGAGAGGATTCTGCCTAGCTACACCCGATTAGAGTGTATGACCGGTAATGCTGCACGTTGGAGAGGTATCCACTACGCCATAGGTGTAGGAGCCACCGGCCGGACACTTGGGTGCGCCGCCTTTGATATAGGCCTCCACCTCGGCATCCACAGTGGTGGAACCGGCGCTCTTCTTGTTTTCCAGCGCCCACTGTTCCTTGGCACCATCAATCTGGCGCAAGTTGTTGATGCAGGCATTCTTCTGCGCGGTACCGCGGGCTTTCACGAAGTTGGGAATGGCGATGGCGGCCAACAGACCAATAATGGCCACAACGATCATGATTTCCACCAGGGTGAAGCCCGATTTTCGATTACTTTTGATTTGCATACTTACACTGAACCTTTCTTCTGTGCGGTGTGAACAACGGCAAAAGGCGGTTTATACGATTGCAATTTGTGTTCACGAATTGCCTTTTGCCAACCACACGTGAGCAACGTAGCACGGACGGAGCACAGCAAATGCCAAGACGGAAAACACCCTGCTCTGCGCCCTGCGTGAACTCGTCATCGTCGTTCACGATCACCGCCGACCCCGATGGCGACGGCCTGCCGAACCTGCTGGAATATCTGGCCGACACCAACCCCACGATGGCAAGTCCGAAGTCCGAAATCAGAGGGCAGAGTCGAGGGTTTGTCAGTGGGCAGTGGCCAGTGGTCGGTGGTCAGCGGCTGGAGGCCGGGTGCCAGATACCGGATGCTGGATTCCAAATGCTGCGGACGAAGCCGTCCGCGCTCCGGGCTGCCTTTTCTTTCCGTTTTGTGCGTTCCTTGGCGGCCATGCGCTTGCGTGTGGTTCATGTGTTTCTTCGTCGGGCATGGAACCGGCGTGCTCAGCGGTCGGCCCTGTTTCGTTTGACGAGGTCCGGGTGGTGGCGCTTGCCAGAGGCCAAGAGTGCTGCCAGAGTCTGGCCATGAGCGTTGGAGCTGTGGAATCGCTGGAAAGCCGGCCGACCGGGCGTCTGGCAGGCCGCTGGGCAGGGCATGTCCAGGCAGCACACATGCCGGGGGCAGCACAGGTGGTGTCCTGGATGAACCTGGTGAACCTGTGCTGCGGATTGGATGAGGGCCTGACCGCGGCGGAGGCTCAGTCGGCGGACGCTGTGGCTTTGCATGAGGCCGTGTTGTCTCTGGCCATCGGTTGCGGGGGTTGGTTGATCCACCTACGACTTCCGCACATGTGAAGCAGGCCAACGGCCCGAGATGCTGCGCCGCTATCAAGAGGCTTTGGTGGCAGCGGCGAAACTGGCGGCTTGTTCTGAAGCCCTGTTGCAGGCTGCAGCCCTAATGAATCATGTCAGTGCGTGAACCAAGCCATCGTTCCGCCCGGCCACTTCGAGAAGTGGTCCGCCCCACGACCCTCATCGAAGCGTTGCGGCTCTCCCGGCGGTTGGGGGCTGCCATCACCATCGCCAGCGAGACCTTTCAGCACACCGGAAGTTTTAAATTCCGCGCTGCTTATCAGGTCGCTTCCCAGGTGCCGGAGAGCCTTATCATCACGGCTTCCTCCGGCAACTTTGGCCAAGCTCTGGCTTGCGCCTGCCAATTGCTCGGCAAATCGTGCATCATCGTCATGCCCGAAACTTCCGCCCAAGTGAAAATAGAAGGCGTGCGCGAGTTTGGCGGCCGGGTGGACCTGATTGATGTGAAACAAAAGAGCCGCCAAGCGCGCGTTACGGAATTGGCAGGCGAGCATGAGAATGCCTACGTCGCCAGCGCTTATGATGATCCGCTGGTGATCGAGGGCAACGCCAGCCTCGGCGCGGAGTTGGGCGCGCTCGGCCGGCACTTCGATTTCATCCTGGCGCCGGTGGGTGGAGGAGGACTGACTTCAGGCATAATCAAAGGCCTTCCAGCCTCGGGCAGAAACATCCGGGTCGTCGGCGCCGAACCGCTTTTGGCCAACGATGCCGCGCGTTCGCTGCGGGCCGGGCGGATCATTGCCAACGAAAGCGAGCCGCAAACCATTGCCGATGGCGCGCGCACCGTCAGCTTGGGACGGCACAATTGGCCGGTCCTTCGCGAGGGCTTGTCCGGAATCGTCGAAGTGCCGGAAGAGAACATCAAAGAAGGAGTGCGGCTGCTCTTTGCGCTGGCCAACCTCAAAGTCGAGCCGACGGGAGCATTGGGAATAGGCGCTGTGCTGACCGCGCCCGATCTGTTTCGCGGCCGCTCCGTTTGCTGTGTAGTCAGCGGCGGGAATGTGGACCCGGAGGTTTTCCGAGATATTTTGGCGGGCTAAGCCTAACGGCTCAGCGTCGCCTCTCCCTGCCACGGGAAAGCGTAGGTGGGCTGATGCACGAACCGGTTCAGGCCGATCTCGATCCGCCCCACCGCGCCGGGCCGCAGATGCACCTGGAAAAACTTGCGGTTCACCTCCACCGTTGCCTTCTCGGCCTGGACCTTTGTGAAGTGGTGTTCGCCAAAAGCCCCGGCCTGGAGGATCACCCGCCGCGATTCGCTGGGATGCAGATTGACCAAACGCACTGAGAGTCCGTTCGGGCTCAAAGTGTCCACCAGGGCAGCAACATCGGGCGGAAGGCCTGGACGCTTCCGGACCGGATCAAAATACCGGACCCGGCAATGGAGCAAGCCGCCGTGGTAAATATGATTGGGGCCGCCCAGCATCGTTTGCACCAAGCCCTCCAGCACGACCGGATTGCGTTGCTGCCAATGATGCACGTCTTGTTCTTCGGGATGTGATCGATCAGCGCGAATCATTTCCAGCCGGCGCAGCGTCTCCGCATAGGTGGCTTTCAAAATCGCCAATGGATACTCCGGGTATTTCCCTTCCACAAATCGCAACCACGGCCCTTCATGGCCGGAATCGCCTTTTTGTTTATGATACCGGAGCGTGTTCCAGTCGGCAGCGCCGGCCAACTGCCCGATCCTTTGGTAATCGCGCTCGTCCTGGGACACGGACCAGAGATCGATCAAGTATTGCGGATTGATGGGGCGATAATCATACCAGCCCTGGTCGCCGTGCCGGTGCGGGACCAAGACCTGACCGTTTTCGGTTTTGCTCTGGCTTTGCACCAAGTCCAGCACGGCTCGCGGCAGCTCCAGATACCTCGGATTCCCGCTGGCCAGGCAGGCGTTGGCCGCCCCGATGAGGGTGGATTCGAGCTGATTAAACAGGCCGTGCGGCCAGCGCCAGCCGTAATAGCCGCCCCACCATTTGCCATTCATGCACTCGCCGATCTTTCCGGACAAACCGACGTTATCGGGCAGGATGCCGCCGTTTTGCCGCGTCCGGTCCAGCCAGCCGGCCACGTACTCTTCAATCCAAGTCTTGTACTTTGGATGGCCCGTGAGCATGTAGGCATGGAGGATCAAGCTGCTGGCCGTCAGATTGAGCGGGACGTCGCCGCGCATCATGCGCTCGTTCATGGCCTGCAAAATAAAGGGGAACCGGGCGTCATCGATCCAGGCCTCGCTTTCGGTGACATTCGGAATGTCATCGTAGGGCAACGGGTAATTGGCCAGCACGTCGCGATGGGTGACCCAGTCCTCCGCCGTGTTGACAAAGCGCGGGCCCCGGCTGCCATTGATCGGAGAGCGAATCAGTTTGAGCTGCGCATCGTAATTAGGCGCTTGAGGATTCTCATTCAGATAAAGCCCGGCAAAGCGTCCCGCGCGCTCCCGGACTTTCTTCGACGTGGGATCGGCCAGGCCGAAAAAGTAAAAATAGGTGTAGCTCTCGCCGTGGTGCATCCAATCGTAATACCCGTCGAACTCGTCATAGACCTGGCCGTAGCGAGTGAACTGCCGGGTGACGGCATCCCACAACTTGTGCGACAACGCCTTCATCTCCTCCGGCCCTCCCAGAGCGTAGTAGAGCAGGAAATTGTAAAAGCTCTCGTAACCGTCATCGGAGCCGTCCATGCCCGGCCATTCCTTTCGCCAGATGAGCGTGCCGTCCGGGCGCGTGTAGCGCTGCACGAATTCGAGGGCGGCCGGGTAAAGCTGCGCCAGCAGTTGGCGCTGCCAAAGCGCCCAATCGGGCGGAGGCGCCGGGGTCGAGATTTCCACCGTCTGCAGGCCAGGCAGCGGGAGCGGCTCGGCCGGTTCTGCGACGCGTCTGCCTGGGCGGATTTGCTGGGTCTGACTGCCAAGCTGAATGCCGGGGTTGACCGCCAGGAGCGCCGTAAGGAGTGCCGGCCATGCTTTGCTTCGTCGCCAAAAACCAAGTGGGGAGGTTTGGAATCGAGTCATCGGTTTCATTGAATTAGATTGGCACGAGAACCTTGCCGAATTAGGGGCAAGCACGAGCTCTTTGTCAATGCCCGGCTGGCGCCGGCTGGCGCCGACCGGTCTCGGAGCAATCGCCAAGAGGCCGGCGCGTGGTTTGGAGGCGGGATGCTGTGATCGCGTTCGACTTTCGTGTCAGAAGAAGGTCCCAGCTTCAACCGGCTGGACAGGTGCCATTACCAGCGCGCTCGATTTGAGGACACGCAACCGGCTGAAGCCGGGACTCCAAACGCTTCGTCCGTGCGGATGCACAGCGCCTAACTCTATTTTGTTCGCAATTCTTTTCAGTTCGTTTAAGGATGCGTCATGACGATCAAAGTATTTCGCAGGCTTTTCCTCTCTTGGGTTTTCTTTTTTGCTTTCGCGCCGGCAAGCCGGAGTCAGGACGCCGATTTCACTCCGCTGTTCAATGGCCGGGATCTGTCCGGCTGGGTCAATGTCAATTGCGCGCCCAACACGTTCACGGTTCGCGACGGCATGATTGTCTCGACCGGCGTTCCCACCGGCGTGATGCGCACGGCGCGGCAATATGAAAATTTCGAACTGGAACTGGAATGGCGCCATCTCCATGCCGGCGGCAATGCCGGGCTGTTTGTTTGGAGCGATCCCATCACTGCGCCGGGTGTTCCCTTCACCCGCTCGATTGAAGTGCAAATCCTCGACGGCAGGAATTCCGAGACGTACACAAGTCACGGCGACCTCTTTGGCATCCACGGCGCGATGTTCCAGCCGGACCGGCCCCACCCGAGCGGTTGGATGCGTTGTCTGCCCAGCGAACACCGCGCCAAACCGGCCGGCGAATGGAACCATTACCGCGTAGTCTGCAATGATGGCGTCATCAAGCTGGCGGTGAATGGCAAAATCGTTTCCGGCGGCAGCCAGTGTCATCCGCGCAAAGGTTACATTTGCCTAGAATCCGAAGGGTCCGAGTGTCACTTTCGCAACCTTCGCCTCAAGGAAATGCCCTCCACGAATCCCAAGCCGGAGGAAATTGCGCCCTTGGCCGAAGATTTCAAATCGCTTTACACCGGCCTTGATTTGGATGGCTGGAAACCGGACCCGGGGCACCGTGGCCATTGGCAACCGAAGGATTGGATTCTCGAGTACGACGGCCAGAGCGAGGCGCCGGACAAGAATCTTTGGTCGGAAAAGGAGTATGGCGATTTCGTTTTGATCTGCGATTGGCGCTGGACGGGAAAAGGGTCGAAGCAAAAACGTCCGGTCATTCTGCCCGGCGGCGATTATGCGACCGACGAGAATGGCCGGCAGAAAGAGAGCGAAGTCATGGACGCCGGCGACAGCGGCATTTACCTGCGGGGCAGCAGCAAAAGCCAGGTCAATATCTGGTGCTGGCCGGCGGGATCGGGCGAGGTTTATGGGTACCGCACCGATCCGGCCATGCCACCGGAGGTTCGCGCCGGCGCCACTCCCAAGGCCAAGGCCGACAAACCGATCGGCGAATGGAACCGCTTTGTCATTACGATGCAGGCCGACCGAGTGACTGTGGTGCTCAACGGACAGACCGTGATCGAGAAGGCCCAGTTGCCTGACATCCCCAAACGCGGCCGGATTGCTCTCCAGCACCACGGCGATCCGATTCAGTTTGCCAACCTTTTCGTCAAGGAGTTGCCTTGAAGATCGTCCTGAGCGAAGGTTCACGGCTGCACCAAGCCGTCTCTATGCGGTAAGGGTAGGCGGAAAGAAACCGCGGAGACGCGATGGACGCGGAGAAGATTGAGTTTCGGGTCGGTCGGAAACCAGTCGCCATTCAGTGACCGATCGGATTGGGATCTTCTTCATTCTTCTCAGCGTCCATCGCGTCTCTGCGGTTCAATTGGCCGCGCTTCTGAATGGTTACGGCTGAGGCCAGGCGGAATTCAGTTCGAACACTTGCAGCGACGAAATCCTGGCTGAACCGCCGCGGGCGAAGAGAGCCGGCGATTTGTCATCGTCCTTGGGCAAGAGGCGCATCGGCATATAGACCAAGCCATCATTGCCGAAGATTTCGAGGGAAGTGCGATCGACGAGGATTTGCAGGCGGACCTTGCCCGCCACGGCTGGCAGAGGCGCCTTGCGGTCCTGGCAGGCCAGGGTCTGTTTCTTGGCATCGTAAACCACTGCCACGCCCCGGAGGTTGAATCCGATCTCGCCCGCGTTGCCTGTTTCAAACTCAATGCGTATGTCGAGCAACTCGCCGGAGATGCTCGCAAGCGGGTTCTCGACAGGCTTGAGTGTCAATGACTTCCAATGATGCCCGCGAGTGTGGAGCTTTTCGATTTCTTTCACCGGCTGGAAGCAGAGGCGGACACCTTCAGGAGTGGTGCGCAGCTTCAATTCGCATGGGAAGGTCATCATCTGATTGAACGGCATGCCCGGCGCGGCCATCTGTCCCCAGCCAATCTGAATGCAACGGCCATCTTGCGGCGGGATGTCACTGTAGGTTTGCGCGGCGTAAAAGGCGTTGCCGCGATGACCGGGCAGTTTGGCGGTCTCCGGTGTGAACTTCTTGCCGTCGAAGGCGCCGATCAAGTATTCGCTGCTGGCGGCGGTCAGGACCCATTTCCTGTTCTGATGATGGCCGTCCACGGGCAGCTCGAAAAGGTCGGGGCATTCGTAAAATCCTTCAATGCGGCTCTGGAATTCCCACGTCTTCAGGTCCGGCGAGTTGTAGCAGGCGATCCATCGTTTTCCGTCCAACTCGTCATAGACGGCCATGACCCATTTGTGCGTCGGTTCGTGCCAGAGCAGGCGCGGGTCGCGCCCGCTGTGTTTCACAACCGGATTGCCGCTGAATTCGGTCCAGGTGCGGCCCCGGTCATTGCTGTAAGCGACGGCTTCGCCGCGGTCGGTGCTCGTGTAAGCGGCTACGAGCG
>ERZ1292640.846-Hain-H43-02um-R1-846-length-25501-cov-6_pt1 | contig 25501 bp, 21 predicted proteins | sample MGYA00564404_ERZ1292640 | MGnify/ENA primary metagenome ERZ1292640 (study PRJEB36523, sample SAMEA6512636) | groundwater metagenome | collected 2019-01-08 | study: AquaDiva: Metagenomics assemblies of 32 groundwater samples | reverse complement strand
CATTGGGGGATTCTGTAGGGGCGCGATTTATCGCGCCCGACGTAGCGGGCTTGATTAATCAAGCCCCTACCCCCGTTCACTGACCGGTTACACAAATTTATACATCCTTCTTGACATTTTTTATAATCAGTATAAAATAATTTAGGTTTAAAGGTATTATAAATATAAAATAATAATGCATCTGCTCCTATCGGAGATATTGGATGTATTTTAAAAAATTAGAATTATTAGGCTTTAAATCTTTCGCCGAAAAAACCACCCTTCATTTTGAGCCCGGAATTACTGCCGTCGTCGGTCCAAATGGATGCGGAAAATCAAATATCTTTGATTCAATCCGTTGGGTTTTAGGCGAACAATCGGTAAAATCCCTGCGCGGTTCCAAAATGGAAGACATCATCTTTAATGGAACCGAAACTATCCCCGCGTTAGGCTACGCCGAAGTATCCCTCACTTTTTCCAATGAAACAAGGGCCCTTCCTATAGAATACGACGAAGTCACTGTTACCCGCAGGCTTTTCCGTTCAGGCGAAAGCGAATACCTGATTAATAAAACACAGGTGCGCCTTAAGGATATCCAGGAATTATTTATGGGCACGGGTATTGGCGCGGAAAGTTATTCTCTTATCGAGCAGGGAAAGATTGACCTTATATTAAGTTCACGCCCAGAAGACCGGCGTTTGGTTTTCGATGAGGCCTCCGGAATCAGTAAATATAAATCCCAAAAAAGAGAAGCGGCGCGCAAGCTTGAAGATACAGAAAATAATCTTTTGCGCATAAATGATATTATTATTGAAGTAAAGCGTCAGATAAATTCGCTTGAGCGCCAGGCGGCAAAGGCAAGGCGGTATAAGGAAGTTTTGGAAAAACTCAAAGCTTTGGAAACTGACCTTGCCGCTTTTCAAATAAAGCAATATCAGGAAGAATTAACCAAGCTTACCACGGAAAAAGGCGCGTTGTCAGTTAAGGAAGCAGGCCTTGCTAGTGCCTTGGAGCAAGCCGATGAAGAACTTTCTATCAAGCAGAAGGAACTTCTTGAAAAAGAAACCTGCTTAAATTACCTCGAGCGAAGGCAAAATGAAATAGAAAATATAATTTTGCGCAATTCACACCAGGTTTCTCTTAACGATGAACGTTCTCTTGAATTAGAAAGCCGCCTTAAGGCTATAGAACTTCAAAAACAGGAACTTTCGCTAAAGATTCTTGCGGATCAGGAAAAAGTCGATGGTTTTAAAGCTATTTTTGAATCTTTAGATAAAGAACTTCAGGATAAAAAAACCCTTCAATCTAAGGTTGATTCGGAACTTCAGAGTATTAATAATAGTATTACCCGGACACAAGGCAATATAAAGCAGGCTAAAGAAAAAATCCTGGGTTTTGCCGCTCAAGAGGCAGCATTAGATAATCACATACAGGATGTTACTAACCAGCTTCATCAAACTATTGCCCACAAAAAACGCCTAGATATAGAAAAATATAAAGCAGAGGAAGAGCTCACCGTTACTAAACGTAATTTAGATAGTTCTAATCAGATATTGGAAGAGATGTACGCAAGGTTTTCTTCTCAGGAAAAAGAAGTATCAGCCTTGCGTATCCGCAATTCTTTAGCGCTAGAAGAGAAGGAAAAGGCGCGAGCCATGCTTGTGTCTTATGAGAATGAAAAACTCACGATGCAGTCGCAATTGGAGTTTCTTAATAATCTAAAGTTGAAATACGAAAATATCACTGAATCAGCTAATGCCACGGTTTTATTGGATTCGTTGAGCGATGTTAAAATTACCGGCATGCTTATAAAGGTTAACGCTGTCGAAGAAAATAAAGATAATAAATGGGGCGATAATATTAAATTCAAAGCAACCGGCATAGCCAAGCCGATTTCTCTTAATCCCGAAGAGATAGTCAGTAAAATTGAAGAATTTTCGTTAAAAATAATTGAATTGAAAGAGGCCTTGGCGAAAAAAGAAGGCGAGATTGGCGCTCTTTCAGCGCAAATTCAAAGTTCAGACGATATTTTGCGCGATATGGAAATCGAATATAGCAGCCAAAAAGCGCAAAGAGATAATATATCCGGAGTTTTTATTAAGTTAAAAGATGAAACAGATATTGTTTTATCTGAAGTTAAAGATACCGATATAGAACTTGGAGAATTTAAGGAGAAAGAAAAATTATTAAGCGCGGAGCTTGTTACTTTGAAGAATTCGATGCAATCTAATCAGGTTACAATAGAAAGTTGGCTTACTGAGGCGGCGTTTAAGGCCGCCGATAGAGAGAAGGTTTTGCTTGAATCCACGCAATTAAAAGTTGAGATTAACGCTCATGCCGAGAAAGCATCAGGAGCCCAGGGAACATACCGCATGTATGAAGAGGCACTGCATAAAGAAAAACAAGAACAAGATGCTTTGTTGATAGAAGAAGCTAATTCTATAAGCCGCGTTCAAGAACTTAAAGAGGCTATAAGCAAATTAGACTGTGAAACCGCGGATTGCCATAAGCAGAAAGAAATAGTAGCTGTAGAGCTTAAAGCTACAAATGATATATTATCTAAAGTATCAAGCGTGATTGATGGGTTGCGAATATCATTACGCCGCGATAAGGAAGAACTAGACGGCATAAAGAGCAGGGTATATCAGCTTAGTATGCGCATACAAGAATTGAATTTTTCCACAAGCAGCATTCATGAGCGTATGTCTCAGGTTTACAAGCTGGATATCACCGATGTGAGCCAATTTTTTAAGCCGGATTTAAAAGTCGATGAGGTAATTACGGAAATACAGCAATTTAAGGATAAAATCGAATCTTACGGCCAGGTTAATCTCGTGGCGATTGATGAATTTGATGAATTAAAAAAACGATTTGACTTTTTAAATACCCAGCACGAAGATTTAATCAAATCTAAGGAATCGCTGCACGAGGCGATATTAAAGATCAACCGCACCTGCAGGAAGATGTTTTTGGATACTTTTGAAAAACTCGCGGTTGAGTTTAAAAATTATTTCCGGCTTCTTTTTGGCGGAGGGGATGCTCAATTGTATTTGGTCGATGAGCAGGATGTGCTTGAATCGGGGATTGAAATAGCCTGCCGGCCTCCGGGCAAGAAACTGCAAAATGTGTTATTGCTCTCTGGCGGCGAAAAAGCAATGTCAGCGATTGCCCTTTTATTCGCGATATTTAAAGTTAAGCCTTCGCCGTTTTGCGTTTTAGATGAAATTGACGCTGCTTTAGATGAAGCCAATGTTGATAGGTTCAGCCGGACATTGGTGGATTTTACCACTCAGTCGCAATTTATAGTTATTACTCACAATAAAAAGACGATTGCTAATGCCAATGTTATGTATGGGATTACGATGGAGAAGGCGGGAATTTCGAAAATTGTATCTGTGAAGTTAGCAGATAATAAGAAGAGTGAGCAAACTTTAGAAGCTCAAACATCAATTCAAGGCCAACCTGCATTAAAGGAAGAGCCGGTAGAAGATATACCGGTGCGCCCAAGGATAAACCTCGAATCAGAAGTAGCCACTGGCCAGCCGTAAATTTAAATTCAATTCAACCCATTTATGTCATTGCGGGTGTAGGGGCGGCACAGTGTGGCGCCCCTACAATGACGAGGCGGCGAAGCAATGACACTCGTTTTACTATTGTGATATAGTCTGAATGACGCCTCTAACTACATATACGGTTTTTGCCTTGATGTTTTGCCTCGTAGAGGGCTTTGTCGGCGTGAATGATTAATTCGTCCTTTTTGGCAGCGTCTTCGGGATAGCAGGCTATGCCCATGCTTATGGTAAGGTGTTTGTTGGGTAGGATTTCTTCTAACTGGAAATTAAACTTCTCAATCGATTGGCGAATTCTTTCCGCGACAACTAAAGCTTCCATTTTATTGGTTTTTGCCATTAATATGGCAAATTCCTCTCCGCCATAGCGGCAGACAGTGTCTTCTTTTCTGGCAGAAGCCTTTAAAACTTTGGAAACCTGATTAAGCAGTTTATCGCCATGTTGATGGCCGAGTTTATCATTGTAAACCTTGAAATTATCAAGGTCCGCGATAATGATGCATAGCGGCTGTTTGTTTTTTTCAGAAGTGGCTAGTTCTTCCTGTAGCAATGACTGGAAATATCCGTGGTTCCATAAATCAGTAAGGCTGTCGGTGTGGCTTTTGATAAGGGTTTGCTCGAAAAGCTGGGAATTTTCAATGGCTAACCCGGCTTGGTTAGCGAACATAGAAAGCATACGGATGTCATCATTGACAATAGGTTTCTTAGTATAAGGATTATCGGCGAAAAGAACCCCGATAATTTTGTCTTTTGCTTTTAGAGGGACTGTGACAAATTCTTTGGGCTTTAGCAGGTTTATCAAGGTATCGCGAGTATTAGAATTAATGGTATCCGGAGTAATATGCAGAGGCATCCCGTCTAAAAGAGTCATAGCTAATACACCGCCTTCTTCTTCCTTAAGAGGCAAATGCAGGCTTTTGACGGTCCGGTTAAGCTGGCTCGCGGCAAGCTGGTTTGAGACCTTATAATTGTTTATCAGGTCATCAAGGTTCATTTTTTCATTTTCTATGTAGGTCCAAATTTGGTTAGCCTGTTCGCCGGTATCCGGGCCTATGCCCATTTTACCTTCCAGACAGCCGTCTTTTTCGTTAACTAAAAAAAGTATGGCACGGTTAAAGCCTAAACCGGCATGAGCAGTTACGGCTGTAAGGATTATATAGAGGATCTCATCTAGCTTTAAGGTGGTGCGCATGGCGTTAGAAATCTCGAATAAAAGGGATAATTCGTTGCGCGCCTTGTTAAGTTCCCCAAGCAGAGTATCTTTCCGGTCAATATCTTCCATAAGCATAAAAATACCATAGTATATGGTTAAAGTCAAGGCTTGACTTGAATAGTGTTGTTAGGTATAATATTTTAACTTAAGTGCTTGAAATTCAGAGTAGATTAATGTTACCTAAATTACCCGTCACTGCGGGGAATCATCGTCATAAAAACGAGATTCGCCGCAAATTATTGTAGAGACAGCACAGTGCGCTGTTCTTACAGCTTGTAATTAAAATTTGTACGGAGGTGGGAAAATGTTGCAGGAAAAGAAACCACAGCAGAAAGATATAGCGGCAAGTAAGCAAAAAGCCTTGGAATTAGCATTGGCGCAGATAGAAAAGCAGTTTGGCAAGGGTTCGATTATGAAGTTATCCAGCGATATTAAGCTGGATATACCGGCTATTTCTACCGGCGCGCTGTCGCTGGATTTGGCTTTGGGTGTGGGCGGCCTACCGCGCGGCAGGGTTATTGAGATCTTCGGGCCTGAATCATCAGGGAAAACCACGCTTACCTTAAGCGTGATTGCGCAAGCGCAGAAAGAAGGCGGGGTAGCCGCTTTTATTGACGCGGAACACGCTTTTGATTCGGCCTACGCCAAAAAAGTCGGGGTAAACCTTGATGACATGCTGATTTCACAGCCGGATACCGGCGAGCAGGCGCTGGAAATTGCTGAAACATTGGTGCGTTCTAATGCTGTTGATGTAGTAGTGGTTGATTCAGTCGCGGCGCTTAATCCGAGAGCGGAAATCGAAGGAGAAATGGGCGCCAGCCATATGGGCTTGCAGGCAAGGCTTATGTCGCAGGCGTTAAGAAAATTGACCGCGGCAATCAGCAAGTCTAAAACCACGGTAATTTTTATTAATCAGCTGCGCGAAAAAATCGGCGTTATGTTCGGTAATCCTGAAACCACTCCCGGCGGAAGGGCTTTGAAATTCTATTCTTCGGTGAGGATAGACCTGCGCAGAAAGGAACAGATTAAGGAAGGTGAGATTGTAGTCGGTAATAGAGTTAAGGCGCGGGTGGTGAAGAATAAAGTGGCTGCTCCTTTTCGAGAAGCGGAATTTGAAATTATTTTTGACAAGGGCATATCCAGGGCGGGTAATGTTCTGGATTTGGCAGCAGACAGAGGCATCGTCCAGAAATCCGGCTCTTGGTTTGCCTATAACAACGAAAAATTAGGCCAGGGCAGGGATCAATCTATTAAATTCCTTGAGTCTACGGTAAAAATTCTCAATGAGATAGAAGAGAAGGTTAAAGCGCAAAGTCAGGTAACAGTAGTAGCGCCAGAAAAAATCGAAGAATAGCAAGTTACGATTTGTAGTGACAGCACAGTGTGCTGTCACTACAAAGAAGACAAACTAATGTCATTGGCAAGAAATAAAACATTTTTAGTATCAATCGTTCTTTTGTTTGGTATCCTTGCCGGTATAGTGGTATCGGCAAGGATAAGTTTTATCCCTCGGGCTGTTTCTTCACAACTGTCTTTCGACTTGGAAAAGGCAGTAGAGAATGTTTCGGCTAAAGTAGGAAAAGCCGTTGTTTCAATCAGTACCGAACGCATTCAAAAAGTAAGCAGTCGGTATTACGTTAATACTCCTTTTGGGGCAAGCCTTTTAGAGGATGAGTTTTTTAGTAACTTTTTTAATGGTTTTTTTGGCAAGCCTCCGGATAGCGAGATTAAACAGCAGGGTTTAGGTTCAGGCGTTATCATTGACAGAGAAGGAAATATATTAACTAATGAACATGTTGTCGCGCAGGCAGATAAGATTACTGTTACTTTGTCCGACGGACGGGTTTTTAACGCGAAAATAAAAGGCACGGATACACGTTCTGATATAGCCGTAATTAAAATTGAGGGGCAGAATTTTCCTTGCGCGGAATTAGGCAACTCGGATACATTGAAAATCGGTCAATGGGTTGTCGCTATCGGCAATCCTTTTGGCTACGCGATTTCGAATCCTGAACCAACAGTTACTGTCGGGGTAGTCAGCGCTTTGCACCGTTCTCTTGGAAAGATTTCGCCTCAAGAGAGGGATTACGGGGATTTAATCCAGACTGACGCCGCGATAAACCCGGGTAATTCCGGGGGTCCGTTAGTCAATTTAAAGGGAGAAATTATAGGCATAAACGCGGCCATTTTTTCCACATCAGGCGGTTATCAGGGGGTTAGTTTCGCGATACCTATAAATTCCGCCAAGCGTATAGCTTCTAGTTTGATACTCGGGAAAAAGGTTGTTTATGGATGGTTGGGAATAGTTATTCAGGATTTTAATAAATTAAACGCGAACGCCGCGGGCCCGGAAAATGGCGTGCTTGTTGCAGGGGTGGTGGAAAACGGCCCGGGGAGAAAAGCGGGGATAAAAGAAGGCGATATAATCATCAAATTCGCCGGTAAAGACATAAAAAATGTTTCCGACTTGCTTAACGCGGTTAAAGAAGCGCAGGTAGGAAATATTGTCAGTGTTGATTATATACGTAATAAAACCCGCTTATCCGTAAAGATAAAGGTTGAAGAACGGCAGGAAAATTTATTAACCATTGCCCTGGCTTTTGGCGCGCGAGTTACAAATAATTTTTGGCGGGGCATTAAGATAGCGGAAATAACCCCTGAATTTGCCGTTAAATATAATATTAGAATTCAGGGTGGAGTTGTAATAACTGAAGTCGCGCCTAATTCAGAGGCTGAAGAAGCCGGCTTGATGCAAGGCGATATAATAATAGAAATAAACAGGAATTACATAAATAGTTTCGATACATATAGTATTTTGGCTCAAAACGTAAAAGGAGACTGTTTAATCAGGACACTGCGCGGATTTTTTGTGGTCAGGGCTAAGCAATAATTAAGGACGTCATTGCGAGGAGCAGCCGTTGACATCAGGTGACGAAGCAATCACGTTTTTAAAACGAGATTGCTTCGTCACCTATATAAATACAAGGGTTCCTCGCAATGACAATGTGATGATTTTACGGTATGTTTATGATTTCCTGACATTCTGATATGCATTTAAATTTTGTTGCTGGTTGTAACTACGTCTGGCGGCTGATTAAAATCCGGATGCGTTCAGAAAGGGAAACCCGGGATAAGTTAAAAAGTAAAGAATTTCCGCCGGATGTAGAAGAACAAATTATTCAACATTTCAAGGAAATAGGTCAGATAAATGATTCGGAATTCGCCTCAAGCTGGTTGCGCAGCCGTTTAGCAAAACCATTAGGGTTTAGGGCAATAAGTATTGAGCTAAAACAAAAAGGCATAGCTAAAGATATTATTGAGCAATCAATCGCTCAAGCCGCTTGTCAGGTTGATGAAGAAGGAATAGTCAGGAAACTGGCCCAGAAGCGCTGGGAGCTTTATCAAAAGCGTCCAATCGAGCCGGCCAAGATAAAGAATAAGCTGTATGCATATCTGATGCGCCGCGGCTTTAAACAAGAAATTATTGTTGATGTTCTTAACAGCATAGCGAGGATTTCTTTGTAGGGACAGCACAATGTGCTGTCCCTACAACGGATGACAATCATAAATAATGGACACTAACACACTACGTAAAAAATACCTTAATTTCTTTGCCAAAAAAGGCCATAAGATTGTGCCTTCGAGTTCACTGGTTCCTGTTGATGACCCGACATTGCTATTTACTTCCGCGGGAATGAACCAGTTTAAGAAGGAATTTTTAGGCCATGTATCAGGCTTTCGCCGGGCAGTAACCTGCCAGCGTTGTTTAAGGACCGATGATTTGGAAAAGGTCGGCCAGACAGATTGCCACCATACATTTTTTGAAATGCTAGGAAATTTTTCTTTTGGCGACTATTTTAAAAAAGAGGCAATCTCCTGGGCATGGGAATTTTTATTAGAAGAGTTGAAGTTAAAACCTGATACTCTTTGGGTTTCGGTTTATGAAGAAGACCAGGAGGCTTATAACGTTTGGAAAGATATTATCGGTTTTCCGCGAGAGCGGATCGTAAAGTTGGGAGCTAAAGATAATTTCTGGCCGGCAAACGCGATTATTGACGGGCCTAACGGCCCTTGCGGCCCATGTTCGGAAATATTTTTTGATTATGGCAAAGATAAAGGATGCCGCAAGCCTTCTTGTAATCCTGGTTGTGGCTGCGGCAGGTTTGTAGAAATATGGAATTTAGTTTTTACCCAGTTTAACCGTAAAGATAAAGGCCTGTTAGAGCCTTTGCCAAATAAAAATATTGATACGGGCATGGGTTTGGAGCGGATAGCATCGGTAATGCAGGGAGTGAAAAGCAATTTTGAAATCGATATTTTTAAGCCCGTAATTAAAGCTATAATCGCCAATGGCGTAAAAAGTAATGAGCAAAGTATAGTTTACGCCATTGGCGATCATATCAGGGCGGTAGTTTTTGCGGTATATGACGGAGTTAATCCCTCGAATGAACAACGTGGTTATGTGGTGCGCAAACTTATCCGTAAAAGCGGTTTCCATGGCTACACTTTGGGGATAAAGAAACCATTCTTATATAAATTGGTTTCAATTATTGCTAAAGTGTATTCAGATGTTTATCCGGATTTAAGCAAGAAAAGCGCGGATATTGCCGCGGTGATTTTAGCCGAAGAGAAATTATTTTCTTCAACGTTAAATACCGCTCCCCAGATATTGGAAGTAGCTTTTAAGGATAAAGCAATCGAAGGAAGCGGCCACATTGCTTTTAAACTGCATGATACTTACGGCATACCTTATGAAATTACAAAGAGCTGGGCAAAAAATAAAGGAATCGAATTAAACCAGCAGGAATTTTTAGATGATTTGAAAGAACAAAGAGAGCGTTCCCGTAAGGCCAGCAAAATTTCAGACAGCGTTTTTGCCGTTGATTCTGTCATTTCAGGGATTAAGCCGACCAAATTTTTAGGGTATGAGAAGGCGTCAAGCAGCGCAAAGATATTAAAAATATTATGTAAGGGTTCACAGCTAAAAATAGCTAAAGAAGGCGAGGCAGTCCAGATAATATTAAACCAGAGCCCTTTTTATGGTGAAAGCGGCGGTCAGATCGGCGATAAAGGCGTTATAAAATCTAAAAATGCGATTTTTTCTGTTGAGGATACAAAAAAACAGGATAAAATAATCATTCATTACGGAAAAGCCTTAAAAGGAAAATTCAAGCCTAATGATATGGTTACTTGCGAAGTTGATTTGCTTTCGCGTAAAGCAATTGCCCGCGCTCATACCGCTACTCATATGCTTCAGGCGGCCTTACGCCAGGTTTTAGGAGATAGCGTCAGGCAGGCAGGTTCTTTGGTTGAGGCAGATTGCCTGCGTTTTGATTTCATGTATAATCAGCAAGTAACCCAGGATGAATTAAACAAGGTTGAAAGGCTTATTCAGGAAAAGATTCTTTCGGCCGAAGAAGTGCACTCAAAAGAGCTTACATTAGAGTGCGCCAGAAAAACCGGAGCATTGGCATTTTTCGGCGAGAAATACGACGAGAAGGTAAGGGTTATCAGTATAGAAGGTTTTTCCAAGGAATTCTGCGGCGGCACGCATTTGTGTTGCACCAGCGAAGCCGGGATTTTTAAAATTGTGTCAGAGTCTTCAGTGGCAAAAGGCACCCGGCGTATAGAGGCGATAACAGGGAAGCTTGCCTATGAAAAAATAAAAGTAGAAGAAAAACAACTTGCCCAAGTTTCTGATTTGTTTAAAGCAGCGCCGGATAAGTTATCTGAAATAGCTAAATCAAAATTAGATGAATTAGCGGGTTTGCAGAAACAGGCAACAGGTTTAAAATTTGATATGTTAAGGCAAGAGGCTTCCGGGCTGATTGAAAAAGCCCGGGATATAAACGGGGTTAAAATTATCAGCCATTTATTTAAAGATGTGGAGTTGGGATTGCTTAGGCAGTGTATGGATTTCCTGAAAGTGAAACTTTCCTCCAGCTATGTTTGCTGCCTTGCCTCTTCGGAAAATAACCGGGCTTGGCTTGTATTAGCAGTATCGGATGATATTGTAGCGAAACATATTGACGCGCGGGCATTAATAAAAGATTTGGCAATTATCATTAACGGAAATGGCGGCGGCCGGCCAAATATGGCACAGGCTGGCGGGGCTAACGTTAATGGTTTAGAAAGCGCGTTAACCAATTTTAACGAAATTTTAGGAGCTAAGTTAAATGAAAGTCATTAAATACGGCAGTAGAGAGCTGGAAAAAATATATAACCGTACGCTTGCGCGCACTAAGTATATCACAACACGCGCCGCGAAGATAATTGAAGATGTGCGCATGAATGGAGACGAGGCAATAATCCGTTATACCAAAAAGTATGACCATGTAAAACTTCAGTATCGTCAAATAAAGGTATCTCAGGCGGAGATTAGCGGCGCTTATCAGAACATAAGCCCTGATTTTGTCGCTAATTTAAAAGTAATTATAGAAAATGTCACAAGATTCTATAAGCGGCAGATAAAAAAATCCTGGAAAATCAGGGATAAAGACGGGGTTATTTTAGGTGAGCAGTTTACGCCGTTAGATTCTGTCGGTATTTACGTGCCCGCGGGCCAGGCGCCCTTAGTTTCAACCGTGTATATGACTGTTTTGCCGGCAAAAATTGCCGGTGTAAAGAGGATAGTTTTGATTACTCCGCCGGATAAATCAGGAAATATCAATCCGCATATTTTAGTTGTAGCAGACCTTCTAAAAGTCGATGAGATTTATAAAGCAGGCGGCGCTCAAGCAATTGCCGCTTTGGCATTTGGGACCAGAACGATTAAGCCTGTTGTAAAAATCGTCGGCCCCGGGAACAAATTTGTTACCGAGGCTAAGCGTCAGGTATATGGGTATGTGGATATAGATATGTTGGCAGGCCCTACGGAACTTGTAATAATTGCCAATCGTTACAGCCCGGCATCATTTTTAAAAGCCGATATATTGGCGCAATGTGAACACGTAGGAGGATTCGCGGTTTTGATAACCAATTCCAAAGCCCAGGCAAAAGTATTTAAAAATGAAATAGCTGATGGTTACGTGGTTTTGGTGAAAAACCTTAATCAGGCAGTTGAAGTGGCTAATCTAATAGCCCCGGAGCATTTGGAGATAATGCTAAAAAATCCAGCTAAGATTATCAAAAGAATTCATAACGCGGGGGCGATATTTCTCGGTTCTTATAGCCCTGTCGCGGTTGGCGATTACGCTGCCGGCCCAAGCCATGTTTTGCCTACGGCAGGAACCGCGAAATTTTTCTCGGGCCTTTCGTTATGCGATTTTATAAAGACGAACCACATTATAAGTTATTCTAAGAAGGCGCTGGAAAACATCAGGACTCCGATAGAGAAAATCGCCGAGATCGAGGGCCTGAGCAAACATCTCGATTCCGTTAAAGTAAGGTTTATGTGCTAGGGACAGGCCCAGATTAACCGGGAGAAGTGTCCCCGAGCATTGGGGACACTTTCCAACCGTGTTTTGGACCTGGTCCGAACCGTATTTTGGACCTGTCCCTACCCAAATTTAGGAGAAGAACCTAAGATGAAAAAAAGGACTATTGTTAAAAGAAGAAAAACTACGGAGACAGATATTGCGGTTAGATTAAACATCGACGGCGCGGGAAAGTCAAAGATAAAGACCCGCATTGGTTTTTTAGACCATATGCTTGAGTTGTTCGCGTTTTGGGGCTTATTTGATTTAGAGATACAAGCTAAAGGTGATTTTAAGGTTGATAAACATCATACAAATGAAGATATCGGAATTGTTTTGGGTGAGGCATTTAAAGATGCGCTCAAAGATAAAAAAGGGATTAGGCGGATCGGTTTCGCATCAGTTCCTATGGAAGATGTATTGGCAAATGTGACTTTGGATATAAGCGGAAGAGGGTTTTTTAAAGGGATATCGTTTGTCACAGCGCTTCTTCTTCAACCGGCCGATGAAAAGGATTACTCCTTTTCTTATGTTGAGCATTTTTTAGAGGCATTAGCAAAAAAGTTAGGCATGAATTTGAATGTTGAACTTAAAAGCACAAATTCGGATTTACACGCAAATCTTGAGCCGGTATTTAAAGCCTTAGGCATAGCGCTGGATCAGGCCACGCAAATAGATCCCCGCCGTAAGGGCATTCCTTCTACAAAAGGTGTAATTGATTAAATGATCGCGATTATTGATTATGGGATGGGAAATTTAAGAAGCGTAGAAAAAGCTTTGGAGGTTTCCGGAGCGAAAGATGTTTTTGTTACCTCTAAACTAAAAGATATTAAGAAAGCTGACAAAATCGTTATGCCTGGTGTCGGCGCGATGAAAGAGGCGATGCAAGCGCTAAGGAAACTAAGATTAATCGAACCGCTAAAAGTAATTATTACACAGAAACCTTATTTAGGCATTTGCCTTGGATTACAGCTTCTTTTTGAAAAGAGCGAAGAAGGCAGAAGTACAAAAGGGCTGGGGATTTTTAAAGGGCGGGTAGTAAAGTTTCCTGATAAAGTGAAAGTGCCGCATATGGGGTGGAACGAGTTGAGGGTTAAGGGTGAAGGGTTAAGGGGTAAGTTGTTGAAAAATATTCCAGATAATTCATATTTTTATTTTTGCCATTCGTATTATGTTGAGCCGGAAGATAAAAGTATTATTTTGGCGCAGACAGGATATGGATTTGATTTTACTTCCGCGATATGCAAAGATAACATTTTTGCCGTGCAGTTTCATCCTGAAAAAAGCCAGCGCCTGGGCTTAAAATTACTGGAAAACTTTGTTAAAATATAATGATTATAATTCCCGCGATTGATATTAAAGACGGTAAGGTCGTGAGGTTTACGAAGGGCAGATTTAATAAAAAAGTATATTCTTTAGACCCTGTGAAAATAGCTTTAGAATGGCAGCGGCAAGGGGCTAAGTTTTTACATCTTGTAGATCTGGATGGGGCTATGCATCATGACGCCAAAAATCTGCCGATTATAAAAAAAATTATCAAGGCATTAAAAATACCCGTTGAGGTGGGAGGAGGCATCAGGGATGAAAAGGCAATAAAAAATATCCTTGGGTTAGGGGCAAAGAGGGTTGTCTTGGGGACAAAAGCAATAGAAGACCCGGAATTTTTGGCCTCGGCAATAAAATCGTACCGAAGTAAAATCGCGGTTGGGTTGGATATATCGGGTGAAAAGATAGGGCTTTACGGGTGGAAGAAGCTAGTCAATTTAAAAGTAAAGGAGCTTTTAAAGAAGTTGGAAGGTTATAATTTAAAGACATTGATTTGTACCGATATCAAGCGTGACGGCACAATGTCAGGTGTTGATTTGGCTAGGATTAAGGAATTAGCCGGGAGAACAAAGATTCAGATAATTGTTTCCGGGGGAATTTCTTCTCTTGAGGATATCCGCAGTTTAAAGATGTTGAAGTTAAGGAATTTAAAAGGCGTGATTATCGGTAAGGCATTATATGAGCAAAGATTTACTTTGCCAGAAGCGATCAAGACAATTAAGGAGGGTAGGTAAAATGGGAAGGGTTAAATTATGTATGTTTTTGGCTGTGTTGTTTTTAGCAGGCTGCGCGACTACTAACACAACTAAATCGGCGGATTTAGAACAACAAGGGTTAAAGAATCAGCTTACTGTCCTTGAGGCGCAGGTTAAAGATAAAGATCAGCAAATAGCTTATTTACAGGAGGCTTTAGACAAAGAAAGCAAAGAAAAAGCTGTGTTGGCTGAACAATCGAATGCCTTGCAAGGGCAGTCTAAAACGTCTATGCCTAAGGGTTCTATTAAACAGGTTCAGTTAGCGCTTAAAAAAGCCGGTTATGATCCGGGCCCGCGCGACGGTAGAGTAGGCAGCAGGACACGTAAGGCAATCAGGCATTTTCAACAGGATAAAAAACTTCCTATTACCGGGAAGGTTGATAAAGAGACATGGACGGAGTTGATGTCATATTTAGAGCAAAAATCAGCGATTAAAAACAGCGAGACAGAATAAGCCATTGATTCTTTACTTTTATGTTAGCAAAAAGAATAATACCTTGTTTGGATGTTAAAGACGGCAGAGTGGTGAAGGGCACGAGGTTTTTAAACCTTCGAGACGCCGGGGACCCTGTTGAAGCGGCTAAAGCTTATGAAAAACAGCAGGCCGATGAATTGGTTTTTCTGGATATTACCGCTAGTTCAGAAAAGCGCAGGATTATTTTGGATGTAGTGCGGAAAACCGCGGAAAAAGTTTTTATGCCTCTAACTGTTGGCGGCGGCATCAAGGATTTATCCGACATACGCGCGCTTTTAAATGCCGGAGCTGACAAGGTTTCAATAAATACGCAAGCGGTGAAACGGCCGCGGCTTATAAGAGAGGCGTCGGATAAGTTTGGGAGCCAGTGTATTGTTGTGGCAATTGATGCCAAGTTGAGGGTAAAGGGTTCCCCCTTCGCCATTCAACAACAAAACAATGGTATGGCTTCGGGGGACAGGAAAGGGTTAAGCGGTAAGGCTTGGCAAGTTTTTGTTAATGGCGGAAGGACTCCGGTTAATTTAGATGCAGTTAAATGGGCAAAAAGGTGTGAACAGTTAGGAGCCGGGGAAATACTTTTAACCAGCATGGATTTCGACGGCACTAAAGACGGTTATGATATGGATTTAACCATGGCTGTGACGAGCGCGGTGAATATCCCGGTAATAGCTTCCGGCGGAGCGGGGAAAAAAGAGGATTTTTATACAGTTTTAACTAAAGCCGGCGCGGACGCGGCTTTAGCTGCCTCGCTTTTTCATTATCGGGAATTAAAAATCGCAGATGTTAAGAAATATTTGAAAAATAGAGGAGTCCCGGTTAGATGACAAAGTTAATAAGTTTAAAATACGACAAAAACGGGCTAATTCCGGCAATAATTCAGGATTATAAAACAAAAGAAGTATTGATGGTTGCCTACATGAACAAAGAGTCGCTTAAAAGGAGTATCAAATTAAAAAAGACCTGTTTCTGGTCGCGCTCGCGCAAAGAATACTGGGTTAAAGGCGAAACATCGGGGAATTTTCAGTTGGTTAAAGAGATAAGGTATGATTGTGACCTTGACGCTTTATTGATTAAAGTCCGTCAGGCAGGCAAGGGTGTGGCTTGTCATACGGGTAACAGGTCGTGTTTTTATCGTAAGCTTGTACTTTAGTGTAGTGACAGCATACTGTGCTGTCACTACACGGGTAATTTTAAAATGTGCTATCCATCAAAAGAAGAATTTATAAGATTAGCCAAAAGAGGAAACCTCATTCCTGTTTATAAGGAAATATGCGCGGATTTAGAAACACCTGTATCCGCATTCCTGAAAATTTCTAAATCAAGCGATTATGGATATCTGCTGGAATCGGTTGAGGGCCAGGAAAAAATTGCCCGGTTTTCTTTTATTGCTTGTAACCCTTCATTAATAGTAGCTGTAAAGAATAAGAAGCTTGAGATTCTACATAAAAAAAATAATGACGGTTATGAAGTAAGCAAGAGCGTTGATCTGGGCAATCCCTTGGTTGAGATAAAAAAGCTCATGTCGGGTTATAAATTTGTCAATATCAAGGGCCTCCCGCGGTTTTGCGGCGGCTTGGTAGGTTATATAGGGTATGATATAACGCGTTTTTTTGAAAATATACCGAATAAGAACCCGCATGAAGGCAATATTCCAGACGCTATGCTTATGCTGACGGATACTTTACTGGTATTTGACCATGCGGCACATAAGCTTAAGATTGTAGCTTGCGCTTATTTAAAGGATAAAAGCAAAAAGAATGTTTTATCTGTATATAATGAATCTTTGGAGAAAATTTATAAAATAATAGCTGAATTGAAACAACCGCTTAAATTAAGCAGTCGTATTTTAAAATCAACCGGCAAAATTGAATACAAAATGAGCAAAAAAGATTTTGCAGGCATGATAGCCAAAGCTAAAAGCAATATACGCAAAGGCGATGTTATACAGGTTGTTTTATCGCAGGTGCTATCATCTAAGACATCAATTGATTCGTTCAGCATTTATAGAAACCTGCGCGCTCTTAATCCTTCAGCCTATATGTTTTATCTTAAATGTAAAGGCCTGCAGTTAGTAGGTTCTTCTCCGGAAATGCTGGTGCGTTGTGAAAACGGCGTGGTTACAACAAGGCCTATCGCGGGAACGCGCCCACGGGGAAAAACCGAAAATGATGACGCCCGGCTGGAAAAAGAACTTTTAGCTGATAAAAAAGAAAACGCGGAACATATAATGTTGGTTGATTTGGGCAGGAATGACCTCGGCAGGGTCTGTGATTTCGGTTCAGTAAAGGTTTCGGAATTTATGCGTATCGAAAAATATTCTCATGTTATGCATATTGTAAGCGAAGTGCGGGGAAAATTAAAAAAAGGCAAAGATATTTATGACGTCTTGCAGGCGGCTTTTCCCGCGGGCACTGTTACCGGAAGCCCGAAAGTAAGAGCTATGGAAATCATAGATGAGCTCGAGAACTCCCGGCGCGGCCCTTATGCGGGGGCGGTGGGTTATTTTAGTTTTTCCGGGAATCTGGATACATGTATTACCATACGCACGATTGTTGTTAACAAAGGGACTGCTTATATACAGGCAGGAGCCGGGATAGTCGCTGATTCAGTTCCGGCCAAAGAGTATAAGGAAACGTTAAATAAAGCGAAAGCGCAACTGGAAGCTATTAAAGGAGGAGTAAAATGTCAGTAACAATAAGATTACGCAGGATCGGTAAATGCGCCAAAAAAAAGTTTTATTTCCGGATCGGGGTCATTGACCAGCATAAAGCCCGCGACGGGAGAATTCTTGAAGATTTGGGTACGTATGACCCGATAAAGAAAAAAGATAACTTTAAGATAGATATGGAGCGGTTTAATTACTGGAAGGCCAAAGGCGCGGTTATATCACCGACAATAAAAAGCCTGGTTAAAAAAATATAAAAAAGGAGAAACAAAATGAACCCACAAGCAGCGAATCCGATTATGCAGATCGTCCCGTTACTTATGATTTTTGTGATTTTTTATTTCCTTTTGATTCGTCCACAGCAAAAAAAGGAAAAAAACCGTCTAAGTATGCTTAAAGGCATTAAGAAAAACGATGAAGTGGTGACAGCCGGCGGCATGCATGGCGTTGTGTTGAATATTAAAGATAGCACGATAACACTGCGTATTGATGATAATGTCAAGATTGAAGTTGACAAGGACGCGGTTTCTCGTGTAGAAAAGGTGGCTTAAGATGTATAAGAATACACTAAAATATAAAGTTTTATTTATTTTAGCCATTACAGGGTTTTTCCTCTGGTTTGGCTTTCCTTTGAAGCGCAGGATAAACTTAGGCCTTGATTTGCGCGGGGGGATGCATCTTGTCTTAAGGGTAGATACTTCGGCAATAGCAGAATCCCACAAAAACGACGCGGTAGAGATGAATATGGAGAAGATCCGCTACCGCATTGACCGCTTGGGTGTTGCCGAGCCTTTTATTCAGCGTCAGGGATTTGACCAAATTGTAGTGGAATTGCCCGGAGTTACCGACAGAGCCAGGGCCAAAGAACTTATCGGCACAACCGGCCTTTTGGAATTTAGATTAGTTAATGATGATCCGCAGGCTTTAGCCCAGGCATCAAGCGGGACTATTCCAGATGGTTATGAATACAAAAAAGATGAAGATGGCAGGCCTATATTGCTTAGTAAAACAGCAGCGTTAACAGGCGACGCCATAAAAGACGCAAGCGTCGGGATGGACCAGTATGGCTTACCTTCGGTAAAAATTGAATTTAATGATAAAGGCATTAAAGCTTTCGGAGATCTTACCGGAGAAAATATTAATAAAAGGCTGGCTATTGTTTTAGATGGCGCAGTGCGTTCAGCCCCGGCAATCCGCAGTAAAATTGATTCAGGCCAGGCTGAAATAACTTCCGCCGGCGGTTTTGAACCAACAGAAGCCAATAAATTAAAAATAGTGTTGGAATCCGGCGCATTGCCCGCGCCCATGGTTTTGGAAGAGGAACGCACCATTGGGCCCTTGCTTGGAGCTGATTCCATACAAAGCGGAATTAAAGCGAGTATCATAGGTACCCTTTTAGTATTTGGTTTTATGGCTGTCTATTATTTTACATCCGGGCTGATAGCTTGTGTCGCGCTATTTTTAAATTTCTTGCTGGTTATCGGTTCTCTCGGATTTTTGGGTACTTTGGGTTTTCCGGCAACTTTAACTTTGCCGGGCATCGCGGGTATTGTCCTTACTTTGGGTATGGCTGTAGACGCTAATGTTTTGATCAATGAGCGCGTCCGCGAAGAATTAAAGCTCGGGAAAAATCTATGGAGCGCCGTTGGCAGCGGTTATGAAAAAGCCTTTAGCGCGATATTTGATTCTAACCTGACCACCTTAATCGCGGCGGTATTTTTATTTTGGTTTGGCACCGGGCCTATACGCGGTTTCGCGATTACCCTCACTATAGGTTTGGTTGCGAGTATGTTTACCGCGATATTTGTTACCAGGACAATATTTGAGCTGTTGCTTTTAAATAAAAAGTTTACCAGTTTAAAAATGCTGCAATTATTGGGCCCGACAAAACTTGATTTTATCGGTAAGCGAAGGATTTTCTTCGTTATTTCTTTGATAGTTATTATTACGGGTATGTTTGTTTTCTTCAAAAAAGGAAAAAACGCTTATGGGATTGATTTTTCCGGCGGGCAAATTCAGGAGTATCAATTTGAAAGGCCGATAACCGCGGATACTATGCGCGGGATTTTACATCAGGCTGGAGTTACTGACGCGGCTATAAACCAATATAAAGAAGACGCCAGAATAATAAGCATACGCACTGCTGAGGATACAGCAGAGGCAGTCGGCGAAAAGCTAAAAGCTTCTTTGCCTGATAATAAATTTAGTGTTTTACGCGTGGAAAAAGTAGGGCCGATAGCCGGCAAACAATTACAGCAAAAAGCTATATTTGCTCTTTGCCTATCATTATTGGGGATACTGGTTTATGTGGCGTTTCGTTTTAAGCATATAGAATTCGGAATCGCCGGCATAATCGCTATTTTTCACGATATTTTGGTGGCTTTGGGGTTTTTGGCTTTGACCGGCCGTCAGGTCGACTTACTGGTTGTTACCGCGCTGTTGACAATCGCCGGATACTCTATAAATGATACGATTGTTATTTATGACAGGGTGCGCGAGAATATGAGGTTAAATCACAGGATGACATTAAAAGACGTCATAAACTTAAGCGTCAACCAATGTTTGTCGAGGACAATACTGACAACCGGTGTTACTCTTTTTGTGGTTATTGCCTTGTTTTTCTGGGGAGGCGAGGTTTTGAATAATTTCGCCTTTACTCTGTTAGTGGGTTTTATTTCCGGCGTGTATTCAACTGTTTATATCGCCTCACCCTTGGTTTTGGCTTTTGCCAAAAAGAGAAGATAATCCCGCCTTTAAAGCAATAATAAAAATACCTCTGTAGGGGCAAACCTGTGTGTTTGCCCTTTTCAAGGGCGGACACGTAGGTCCGCCCCTACAAATCGTACAATAATGTTTAAATCCTTAAAGTTATACGTTAATCAGCAAACGGATATTGATTTTATAGTCCGTACGCTTGTCGATTTTGGATATAAGCGCCAGGAACAAGTATTGGAGGAAGGTGATTTCTCCCGCCGCGGTGAAATCATTGACGTGTATCCGGCGACATTTGAATGCCCGATACGTATTTCACATGAATTTGATAAAGTTGAATCTATCGTTAGTATAGATATTCAGGCAAGCCGGGTTATCTGGAAGCATCAGGTTGTAATAATCCTTCCTAAGATAAAAGATTATCATCGTCAATTATCGGCATTTACCGAAGAACGGCCGTTAAATTTATTTGTTGAATTAAAGCGCGGCGATTGTGTTGTTCATATACAGCATGGCGTAGGCAGGTACTTGGGGATGGAGAAAGCCCCTGGTACGGAAGGCATAAAGGATTGTTTTGTTATCGAATATGCCAATAAAGAAAAGCTTTTCGTGCCTGCGCAGGACGCGCACCTGATTCAGAAATATGTGGGTTTAAAAGGCAGGGCGCCAAAGATAAATCGATTAGGCACAAAAGAGTGGGAAGCGGTAAAAAACAGAGTCAAAAAAAACCTAAAGACAATAGCTATCGGCTTATTAAGGACTCAAGCTGAAAGGACGTTTGCCAAGGGATTTGCTTTTAGCAAAGATTCGGAATGGCAAATACAATTTGAAAAGACATTCCCGTATGAAGAGACACCGGATCAGGTAAAAGCAATGAAAGACGTAAAGCTTGATATGGAATCGGTTCAACCGATGGACCGGCTTTTGTGCGGCGATGTGGGTTATGGCAAAACCGAGGTAGCCATGCGCGCGGCTATCAAGGCGGTCCTGGATAATAAGCAAGTTGTCTTTTTAGTTCCAACGACAATCTTGGCTGAACAGCATTATCATAATTTTATAAGCCGTCTGACGGATTTTCCTATTAATGTTCAGATGCTATCCCGTTTTAAGACTACGGGAGAACAGAAAACTATACTGGAAGGCGTGAAAAACGGGACTGTAGATATTGTAATCGGCACTCACAGGCTTTTATCGGATGATATTGTTTTAAAAGATTTAGGCCTGCTTATAATTGATGAAGAACAGCGTTTTGGGGTGAAGGCTAAGGAAAAGTTAAAATCTTTACGCTTAAGCGTGGATATTTTGACTTTAACCGCGACTCCTATACCAAGGACGTTATATATGAGCCTAATGGGGGCAAAGGATATTTCTGTCATTAATACCCCGCCTCAAAACCGTATACCGGTAAGCACTTATGTGGTAGAATATAATGAGGAACTTATAAGGCAGGCGATTACAAAAGAGTTTAGCCGCCATGGGCAAGTATTTTTTGTCCATAATCAGATTGAAAATATAGAAAAAGCCGCTTTAAGGATAAAAAATCTTATGGGTAATGGCGAAAAAATCGCTTTTGCCCATGGCCAGATGCCCGAGAAACAGCTGGAAGATATAATGGCGGCTTTTCTAGAACGAGAGATTGATTGTTTAGTCTGCACGACTATTATTCAGTCTGGTATTGATATACCTAGTGCTAATACCCTGATAGTTAATAACGCTCACAGATTTGGGCTGGCTGACTTGCATCAGCTTCGCGGTAGAGTCGGCAGATTTAACCGTAAGGCCTACGCGTTTTTTCTTATTCCAAAGGCCGAAATGCTTACCGAAGAAGCCCGCAGGCGGCTTGAGGCAATCAGGATATATTCAGAATTGGGGGCCGGTTTCAAAATCGCTATGGAGGATATGGAATTACGCGGGGCCGGGAACCTTTTAGGGTATCAGCAGCATGGTTTTATACAGGCAGTGGGTTTTGATTTATATTGCCGCCTTATAAGGGAGACAATTAACAACTTGAAAGAAGGAAATGAGTAGGAGGACGTCATTGCGAGGAGCTATCGTTTACGCATGGCGACGAAGCAATCTCTTTTTTAAAAACGAGATTGCTTCGTCACTGACATGCCAAATGAGGGTTCCTCGCAATGACAATGGCGATATGAAAATAAAAACATTTTTAATATGTTTATTTTTAACGGCAAATATAGCATTAGCCGCCACGGATAAAATAATCGCGATTGTTAATAAGGATATTATTACTCAATCAGAGGCGGACGCAAGCTTAAGCTTTTCTGTTTTGCAGCTGGCCCAGGAATATCAGGGCCAAGAACTTGAAGAGCGGGTTAGATATGAGAAGGCGAATCTTATCGCAAGGATTATAGAAGATAAATTGATATTGCAAGAGGCATACACGCAAGGGATTAGGCCGAAACCAGAATATCTAAAAAAAAGGATAGAACAGATAAAGAAGGAAATACCGCAAGGCGTGAGTTTTGAGGGTATCCTGAAAGAACGGGGCTTGACTGTAAATGATTATGAAAAGCATATCGGCGAACAATTGATTATGCGTGAGGTTATTGATAGGAATATCCGTAATAAAGTCCTGGTAAGCCCCGAAGAAGTGACGGCTTATTTTAACGCCCATAAAGAAGATTTTATGGAGAATGAGACGCGGGTTGTCGATTTGTTCTTGTTGGACAGCGATATAGAAGCTGATGGGTTGATAGAAGATTTAAAAAAAGGCAAAAGCCCTGAAGAATCTGCTAAGGAGCACAATGCTCAATATTCAAAAGAATATATGGCTTTTTCTCAGTTTAGGCCGGAGATCAGGGATGTGGTTTTTGCTTTGGGAAAACAGGAAATATCAAAGCCGTTAAATATAGACGATAAGTTTTATGTTTTTCGTCTCCAGCAGATAATATCAGCCAAGCTGACAGATTTAAGCGTGGCACATGATAAAATAAGCAGTTACCTCTTTCTGGATAAATTTAACCGTAAAATGACAGAATGGCTGGATGAGCTTAAATCAAAAGCATTTATAGAAATAAAAAAATGAATAAACACAAAATAAGATGCGGCATAACAATGGGTGATCCGTCCGGGATAGGCCCGGAAATTATTGTTAAAGCGCTTAAATGTCCGGAAATAAAAGCATTGGCGGATTATATAGTAATCGCCGATAGCTGGGTGTTAAAAAAAAGTCAAAAGTCCCCGCTGCAGGCAGGTCCGCCTCCGGAGGAAAAAGTCAAAAGTCAAAAGTTTAAAGTCATAGATTTAAACAATGTGCCAAGAAAAAGATTTGAATTTGGTAAGGTGAAGGCGGAGTACGGAAAAGCCTCGATGGAGTATTTGGCAAAAGCGATGGAGTTAATCAAAAAAAAAGAGATTGATTGTTTGGTGACCGCGCCTATATGTAAGGAGTCAATAAACCTAGCCGGGTATAGGTTTTCCGGCCATACGGAATATATAGCCGCTGTGTCGGGCAATAAGGATGTTGTGATGTTTTTAGCCAATAGTATGCTTAAAGTTTCTTTGGTTACGCGTCATATACCGCTTAAAGATGTTGCGCGAAGCCTTAATATATCAGGAGTCTATAAGACTATCATGACAACAGCTGCTGAATTAAGGGCATTATTTAATATCAAAAATCCTCGTCTTGCTGTATGCGGTTTAAACCCGCATGCATCAGATAATGGATTGATAGGTGATGAGGAAAAAAAGATAATTATCCCGGCTATAAAGCGTTCACGTAAGCAAGGCGTATTAGCCTTGGGGCCGTTTCCTTCAGATACGCTTTTTCAAAAAGCAATTAAAGGCGATTATGACGCGGTAATCTGCATGTATCATGATCAGGGTTTGATTCCACTGAAAATTGCCGGTTTCAATCAAGCGGTAAACATTACTCTGGGCCTGCCATTTGTGCGCACCTCGCCTGCCCATGGGACGGGTTTTGACATAGCCGCAAAGGGCATTGCTGATCCTAATTCATTTATTGAAGCTGTAAAACTGGCAGTAAAATGTTCACAAAACCTAAAAAAAGCTTAGGACAGAATTTCCTTGTTGATAAGAATATCCAGGAAAAAATAATAACTGTTTGTAGAGTAACAAAAAAAGATATAGTGTTGGAGATAGGTTCAGGGAGAGGGGAGATAACCGGGCACTTAATCAGAAAAGCTAAAAAAGTGATTGCTGTTGAGCTCGATAAAAATTTATGCGGTATTCTTAAAAGCAGGTTCGCCTCTTGCGCTAATTTCGAATTATTAAGTAACGATATTTTAAAGTTAAGTTTATCAAAATATAAGCATCTTAAGGTAATTGCCAATATACCTTACTATATTTCCAGTCCGATAATAACACACCTTATAAAATATCGAGGTTCGATTAAGACAATATTTTTAACTATTCAAAAAGAGGTGGGCTTGCGTTTGATAGCAGGCCCTGGCAGTAAAGATTACAGTTCATTTAGCTGTTTTATCCAGTATTATACTGAGCCTAAAATCCATTTTTTGATCAAAAACGCTTCTTTTTGGCCAAAACCAAAAGTAGATTCTTGTTTTATTGAATTAGCGATTCGCGCTAAACCACCTGTTAAAATTAGCGATGAGGATATGTTTTTTAAGGTCATAAGGACCGCTTTTAATCAAAGGCGTAAACAGCTTAAGAATAGCTTAGCAGGGTTGCTTCCTGAGAATAAATTATCCCAAGCGCGGGCAGAAGATCTGTCATTATCTGACTTCGCGCGGTTGGTTCCTTATGCCGGGCGGGGTGTTGACCATAAACAAAAAATCTGCTAAAATATGGGAAAAATACATGTGGCAGAGATTGTCACTAAGCTTGAACTTGGAGGAGCCCAGCGCCATGTTTTGGCTGTTATTAAAGGCCTGCCAAAAGAAAAATACGAATTCACGCTGTTAACCTCAAGCGGAGTATTGAATAATGAGGCGCAAGCAATATCGGGAATAAACCTTTGTTTAGTCAAGAATTTAAGGCGAGAAATATCGCCTCTAAATGACTTAATTGCGCTTTTTCAGATTTGGCGTTATTTAAGAAATAATAAAGTAGATATTGTTCATACTCATAGTTCCAAAGCAGGAATATTAGGCCGGATAGCGGCAAGGTTGGCAGGCGTAAATAGAATAATTCATACTATTCATGGCTGGAGCTTTAACGATTATCAGAATATTTTAGTTAAAAGTTTTTTTATCTATTTAGAAAGGGTTACTGCTAGATTCACAAGCAAAATCATAGCGGTTTCTAATTATGACATAGCTATAGGATTAAAAAACAAAATAGGCCATGAAAGCCAATATTTTCTTATTCGTTATGGAATAGACGCGGAGAGTTTTTGTAAGAATATCCAAAAGGATAATTATATAAGGCAGAGTTTTAAAATAAATGAACA
>ERZ1292640.842-Hain-H43-02um-R1-842-length-25519-cov-15_pt1 | contig 25519 bp, 21 predicted proteins | sample MGYA00564404_ERZ1292640 | MGnify/ENA primary metagenome ERZ1292640 (study PRJEB36523, sample SAMEA6512636) | groundwater metagenome | collected 2019-01-08 | study: AquaDiva: Metagenomics assemblies of 32 groundwater samples | reverse complement strand
CGAAGACTAAACCTTTCGGCTTCATGCCATTTTACCCAGGACCTGGCATAGGCGGGCATTGTTTAAGTGGAAATGAATTTCTATTGGTAAAAGATTCTAATGGCGTAAAACTTACTAGAATAGGCGAAGTTTTTGCAGAGTTCAAAGAAGTTCCTGAGATAAAAAAGATGTATTATAAAGATGTGCTTTTTATCTTTCCTAAAGATTTATCTACGTTGTCATTTGATTCTGATTCCAAAAAGCTTATTTTTAAAAATGTACATTGCCTTACAGAGCGTAAATACGATGGTGTTTCGTTAGAGATTAAAACAGTAGATAATAGATCCATAAAGGTTACAGACAAGCATCCTCTTTTTGTCCAAAACGGAAAACTGGCAGTTAAACTTGCAAAAGATTTAAAACCAGGTGAAGAAATGCCATTGATAAATAACTTCCCTGAAAAAGAAATTGTTAATAAGCCCGTAAAGATAGACATTATAGAGCATCTTGTAAATAGCAATAACCCTATAAAAAAGAAAATACGCGTTGAATCCAGAGATTTCTCATGGAAGGATTATAGAAACCTTATTACTCCTTTGGTAAAAGACAAATATAAAAATTACCATGATTTTTACAGATATAATCAGATACCATTTGATATTTATCTGGAGATAAAAAATAGCCTGAAAGGAGTTACTGCCAAAGGATTATCTTTATGTACGGGCAGAGGCCCTTCACAGGTAAGATTCCCGGCTTTTATTTCAATAGACGAGAATTTCTGCAGGCTTATAGGTTATTACCTGAGCGAAGGTTGTGTCACTACGGATAAATCTACCAGGACCAGATTTTCATTCAATAGAGACGAGAAGGAATATATAAAGGACGTTGAAAATATTTTAAATAAGATGGGGCTCCGTTATTCTGAATATCATTCTAAAAAATGGCATACAAACTGCATAAAAGCTTCATCGGATATTTTAGGCATATTAATAAGAGATATTTTAGATTGCGGCGTTAATTCGCATTCTATGAAAATACCTGAAGCTTTTTTAGGTTTTCCCGCTGATTATAGAAGAAATATTCTTGCTGGATTATTAAGAGGCGATGGTGGCGTAGACTATAAAAATGGAAAAATGAGCTATAAAAAGAATAATAGAATTTATGAGCATAATTCTAATTCGATAAATGTTAATTATTTTTCTTGCAGCCCTATGCTTTTTCATCAAATGATATTTCTTTTACAGGGTTTAGGCATAATGCCGACTTTTAAAGCCAGAGAGGGGCTTATTAATATATCCGGCTTAGAAAATATCATGAAACTAAAGGGGTTATTAGCCGGTGAAAAGGATGAGAAAATAGATTTATATATTAAAAATAAAATCAGGGCTCCGAAAAGCAAGATATTTAAAAAATATGAAGGTTTTGTAACTTCAAAGATAAAAAGCATAAACAGGATAAATTTGAAAAAGGTTTATTCTCTTGAAGTGGAGGATACTAATACGTTTGTTTCTTCATATGGGATAATCTCCCATAACTGCATCCCGCTCGATCCGCTGTATTTATCATGGAAGGCCAGGCAGCATGGGTTTGAGGCGAGGTTTATTGAACTTGCAGCGGAGATAAATTCCTATATGCCGCATTACGTGGTGGATAAAATAACTTCTATTTTAAACGAGAAGGAAAAGCCCCTGAAGGGGTCTAATATTTTGGTAATAGGTATAACATATAAAAAAGACATAAATGACGTCAGGGAATCGCCAGCGCTTGAAATAATAGATTCCCTTATTAAAAAAGACGCGCATGTATATTGCCACGACCCGCTTGTGCCCGGGTTCAAACTGGACGGCGGGAAAAAAATCACCACAGTTAAGCTTACAAAAGATGTTATTTCTTCAAGCGACCTTGTGGTTATTATCACAGACCACACTGACATAGATTATAAATTTATAGTTGATAACGCGAAGCTCATCTTTGACACTCGCAACGTGCTTAAAGACTTTAAAAACGCAAAGAATATAATTAAATTGTGAATATGTAGGGGCGGGTTTGAAACCCGCCCCTACCATAAAGGAGTCGCGATGAAATTTTTAGTTACTGGCGGGGCAGGGTTTATAGGCTCGCACATAGTAGATGCTTTAGTTGGTAACGGCGATAAGGTAACTGTCCTGGATGACTTTAGTTCAGGAAGTATGGAAAACCTTGAAAGCGTGATGAATAGAATAGAGCTTATAAAAGGCGACATACGCAGTAAAGATCTTGTCAAAAAGGCTGTAGAAGGCGCAGATTATATTCTCCATCAGGCAGCGCTTAGAAGCGTTCCTAAATCTCTCGCGAATCCGGAGTTTTATAACGATGTGAATATTAATGGCACCCTGAATATTCTGGCAGCAGCCAGGGATGCTAAAGTAAAAAGGGTAGTCATAGCCTCTTCCAGCTCTATTTACGGAGATATAGATAAATTGCCTGAAAGAGAAGACTTTTTGCCCCAGCTTATTTCACCATACGGCCTTACTAAACTCGCGGCTGAATATTATTCCAGGATATTTTCCAAGATCTACGGCCTTGAAACAGTAAATTTAAGATATTTTAATGTGTTTGGCCCGCGCCAGTCACTTGAAAACGAGTACGCGGTAGTAATCCCTAAATTTATAACCTGCATACTTGCTGATGCTCAACCGCCTATCCACGGCGACGGCAAGCAAACCCGCGATTTTACTTACGTAGCCAATGTTGTCCAGGCAAATATTAAATCAGCCACTACCTCAGGAATTAAATGTGAGATTTTTAATATTGCCTGCGGCAAGGCTTACAGCGTACTTGATATAGTTAAATACATAAATAAGATCCTTGGAAAAAACATATTGCCCGAGTTTTGCCCTGTAAGAGCCGGCGACGCCAAACATACACTTGCAGACATCTCCAGGGCTAAAAAACTAATTAATTTTAAGCCGGAAATCGAATTTGAAGATGGCTTGAAAAAAACCATAGAGTATTTTTCAAAAAATATATGACCAAAACTACATTAATTACCGGCGGAGCTGGGTTTCTCGGCTCCCATCTATGCGATAGATTTTTAAAAGAAGGCTATAAGGTTATTTGCATGGATAATCTTATAACCGGAAGCATTGCTAATATTTCCCATCTTGAGAAAAACCCTGATTTTAAATTCATAAAACATAATGTATCTGAACATATAGATTTAAAAGACGAAGTCGACCTTATCCTGCATTTTGCCTCGCCTGCGAGCCCTATAGATTACCTGATGCACCCTATACCGACGCTAAAAGTCGGCTCTCTGGGCACGCATAATACGCTTGGCGTAGCAAAGGCTAAAAAGGCAAAATACCTCTTAGCCTCCACTTCCGAAGTGTACGGTGACCCTAAGGTTAATCCTCAGCCTGAATCTTATTATGGCAATGTAAATTGCGTTGGCCCAAGGGGCGTTTACGACGAAGCCAAGCGTTTCGCTGAAGCCATTACCATGGCATATCATAAAGCTCATAATCTTGATACTCGAATAGTTCGTATTTTCAATACTTTTGGGATTCGTATGAGAAAAAACGATGGCCGCGTTATTCCGAATTTCATAACCCAGGCATTAAAAAATGAGCCTATCACTGTTTATGGTAAGGGTGATCAGACAAGAAGCCTTTGTTTTGTAACAGACCTTATAGAAGGCATTTTCCGCTTAAGCCAGTCCGATGTACATGATCCTGTAAATATCGGTAATCCACATGAACTAAAAATCATAGACCTGGCAAAGCTTATTATTAAACTTACTAATAGTAAAAGTAAGATTATTTACAATTCTTTACCCATAGACGATCCAAAGGTCCGCCAGCCTGATATCTCTAGGGCCAGGAAACTTCTTAACTGGTCGCCAAAGGTTGACTTAGAAAAAGGCTTAAAAGAAACAATAGATTGGTTTAAAGAAACCCCGTAGGTGGCCTTTGGCCTCCTACGGGGTTGAGGTGGTTATTGAAGTTATTTTTAATAATAATTTTATTTTTTATTTTTTTATCTCCATGTATCCTCGAAGCATCTCCTTCAGTTGATGTACCTTTGAGGCATTGGAGCTACGACGCTATTGAAAAACTCGCTATCATAGGACTTTGCGACATAGCTGATATCGGCATTCGTCCTGTCTCCCGCATAAAAATGGCTTATATTGTTAAAACTGCCATTGATAAGGCCAGGGACTATGATAAAGAATTTGACTGGAATGAGCAGGATTATTTAGAAGCCCTGTTAAATAAGTTGATAGATGAATTTAGAGTTGAGCTTGTTACTATCGGCGTAGAAGTTGCCAGCACCTCAGACCTTGACCCTAAGAAAAATCAATCCAAAATCCTCGACGGAATAAAGATCGAAAAACTCTACGCCCGCCTTGATAAAGACAGCATGCTCTTTGAAAATAAAGAAGGATGGGTTTTAAAAGACGGTTTTAACGCCAGGATTAAAGCCACTTCGTGGGCCAAATTTTCTAACATATGCGCTGTTTCAGTTACTCCTGGCATAAGGTATTCAAAAGAAAATACAGACGTTAATATTGAAGACGCTCATTTAAGGATTAATCCCACTGGCTGGAACACAGAATACGCTATTGGCCGAACTTCTATGTGGTGGGGCCCGGGCTTCCACGGCTCAGTCCTTATGACTGACAATGCGTTTCCCATGGATACATTGAGGATTAATAATATCTGGCCTTTCAGGCTGCCAGGGGTATTTAAAAAGATGGGAAGGTGGAGCGGGACATGGTTTATATCCAGATTAGAGAAAAAATTCAATCCTTCACATCCCATATTTACAGGCTGGAAACTGGACTATATACCAGCGGAATTTTTAAAATTTGGCGTTGGGCATATTCTAATGTTCGGCGGCAAGGGCGTTAATATGTATGGTATTCATGATTTTATAGGCAATAGCTCTCTTTTCTTTAGCTCAGGCGGTGGCGAAAACGATCCTGAAAACCACATCATGTCATGGGATGCCCAGATTTTTTTAAGGCGCCTTGATAGATTTTTACCTATTGCCACAGGCGCAAAGCTCTACACTGAATGGGGCGCGGAAGACGAATCAAAGAATATTCCTGTGGATCTGGCCAGTATCACAGGCGCGTACTTCACAGATGTCTTTAAAGTCCCCGGCTTTGACGTAAAAGCAGAAATCGCAAGGTTTCATAAGATTTTTTACGAGCATTTTAAATATATAACAGGTTTTAAGCATAAGGGTAGCTTTATAGGCCATCATGCGGGAGGCGATTCAGAGGACATGGCTCTTACAGGCATATTTAATTTTCCGGATGAATACAGATTCAGCGTCACTCTTAGCCGTATGCGTAGAGGCCTTACCAAAGCCTTTATTGAGACCACAAATCAAATAAGGTTAGAATTTAGTTTAACTAATGCCTTAAATGTGTATAATATAAAAGATGTAGAGGTAACTCTATTCTACGAGCTTGATGATATTACAAACTTTGAAAACACCGGCTCTACAGCCAATAATCATATAATAGGCGCCGAAGTCACCAGAAAATTTTAACCAGCGAAACCGCGTAGGTTGCCGTAGGCATCCTACGCGGTTGGGATAGTTAGTAATAAAACATAAATTCCTTAGCCAATTTTGTCCGCCACAGAACTTTAGCGGACAAAATTCAGAAGCAATTATACATGGGAGGCATAAATGTTTAAAAGAGCTACACAACTAAATGTCTTATTAGCGCTTATATTTTTACTAACCACTATCTTTCCAACCGGCGCATTTTCTTATCAGAGTGCCGGGGATTCCGAAGAACGCAATCTCGTCGATGAATCCAAAGGCATGGATATAGTATCTTTCAAAAAGATCCGCTGCCCTAACTGCCTTATGGAATTTTTCTATATCCCTGGCAAGGACAGCCCCCATTCGCATTGGATCCAGTATGAGGTCAAGGAAGAATTAAATGTCAATAAAGAAGACAGCCTGAATATTGAGGATAGTTTAAAAAATGCCCAGGATAAGGTAAAAGAATTAAAGAAACAAGACAAGCTTTTCGGACTTTTTAAGCTTGGGAACGAGGCCAAAGATAAAAATGTTAAAAAAGAAAAAGCTGTTAAAACTGCTTTAACTACCCAGGAATTTAAAGGCCAGGTTGAGTATAAACTTCGCCAGCAGCTTACCTGTCCTTACGATGGTTTTATATTTTTTCCTGAAGGCGATTTATTAGATCAGGCTAAATTTAAACCCAACCTGGTTTTATTCCAGGAACCCTCCAATATAGAATCCAGTTTTTCTAAGGCTATTTCATTCAGCGTACCCAAGGATCTGAAACAATTCGGCTATGAGCTATTTTTATTTGCCGGAAAGTCCAAAAAAGACGAGAAGGAAGAAGAAGGCGAAGTCTCTCAGGCTGCTAAATCCATAGAATCCCTGGCAGCCCTTGGCATGCTTAAGGCTGTTCTTGGCGGCCAGGGTGCTCAAGGAGCAGGTTTTTCTTCTTCCCAGGTTTCAGGAACAGAGGATGCCGCGGTTATTCCTGTGGGAGCTGATTATGTCGTAGGTCCGGGAGATACGCTTCTTATTAATATCTGGGGAAGCGTCCAGGAGGGTTTTCCTGTAGAAGTAGACAGGGAAGGTAAAATTATGCTTCCTAAGTCAGGCCCACTTTACGTCTGGGGTATGAAACTTAAAGAAGCCGAGACTCGCATTACCCAGCGCCTTAATGAGTTTTATACAAATTTCAACGTAGATGTCTCCATGGGAAAACTCCGTAATATCCGCGTATTCATAATGGGAGAGGTTAAAAAGCCAGGCGCATATTCCATAAGCTCCCAGTCTAATATCTTCCAGGCTCTTTATCAGGCAGGCGGGCCTACAAAGATGGGCTCCATGCGTAAAATAAAAGTTATTCCTCCTGACGGTAAATCAAGAGAAGTAGACCTTTACCAGTTTTTATTAAAAGGCGAAACAGCTGATAATTCTATTATCCAGTCAGGCGATACCATATTTGTCCCGCCCGTAGGGGATGTAGTAGCTATTTCAGGCAATGTAAAGCGTCCCGGTATATACGAGACAAAAAGCGAGATTTTATTAAGCGATTTACTGGATTTCGCAGGAGGTATTACTCCTACAGGTAACCTTCAGCGGCTTCAGGTAGAGCGCATAAAAGACAATGAACGCCGCGTAATAGTTGATATTGAGTTAAAGAATAATAATTTTAAAGATATTAAACTACGCAATGGAGATATGGTTATGGTATCTCCTATAGTGAGGTTAAAGCATAATTTTGTAACAGTCCTTGGAAATGTGGAAACCCCGGGCGACTACGGCCTTAAAGAAGACATGTCTGTTAAAGACCTGATAGAAACAGCCAAGGGTTTTATGCCTGGCACGTATCTTTACAGAGCTGAAATAGCCTGCGTCAGTAAAGACCGTTCCCGCGAAATCATTCCTATTAATCTGGATAAGATGATGCTGGGCGGTAAAGACGAGGATATTTCTTTAAAGGAATGGGATATTCTTTTAATCTATTCTGAGGCAGAGACTTCAGCGCCTTCATTTGTAGAAATAGACGGCTCAGTTAATAAGCCCGGTAAGTATGAACTTACCCCTAATATGAAAATCTCAGACCTTATCTTTAGGGCAGGAGGGGTTACATCAAAAGATTTTATAAGAGGCGCAGAGTTATTTCATATTATCCCTGGGGAACAGCCTGTTGTCCGGGAAATAGGCATAAAAAGGATTTTCGGCGCTAATATCGCGATAGATAAGGATATTATATTACAAGCAGGCGATACGCTTTTTGTAAAATCAGAGCCGAAACTCACAGAAAGAAAAATGGTTGCTATAAAGGGCGAAGTAAGGTTCCCAGGCACATATCCGATAATAGAAGGAGAAAGGCTTAGCGATCTTATAGCCAGAGCCGGAGGATACACTAAAGATGCGTTTCTTCCAGGAACTGTTTTTACCAGAAAGTCTATAAAAGAAGTCCAGGAAAAAATGCGCCAGAAGTTTCTCGAAAAAGAACAGCGCACTATTATGGAAGAACAGCAGGCAATGTTATTAAGAGCAGGAAGCGCAGCCGGAGCAGACTCCATAACACAGTCTGTGCGGGCCAGGATGGATATGATGGAGATGATATCCGAGGCTAATATAGAAGGCCGTATGGTTATAACCCTTGTGCCTATGGAGCAGTTAAGGCATTCTAAATACGATATTTCCCTCGAAGATGGCGATACCATTACTGTACCTCAGTCTCCTTCAGCAGTTACAGTAATAGGCAGTGTTAATAACCCTACTTCAGTACCTTTTGAAGTGAGTAAAGGCATAGACTACTATATCCAGAAAACAGGCGGCCTTACCAAGCACGCGGATAAAAGCGGCATCTATGTTGTCCGCGCCAATGGCGAGGCTATTAATAAATTTATGATGACCAAATATGTAGAACGCGGAGACACCATAGTTATTCCGCAGGAATTCAGATACTGGACCCCTCCGGGCCAGCTTCTTAAAGATACCGTCCAAGTTCTATCCCAGTTAGCAGTCGGCGTAGGCATCATCGCCGCTTTACAGTAACCTAGCAAAAACCGCGTAGGTCGCCGAAGGCGTCCTACGCGGTTGGGGCGATTCGTCATACCAATATTCTTCGAGTCGAGAAGCCCATTCATGTCATTGCGAGGCTCCGATTTATCGGGGCCGAAGCGACCGAGGACGAAATGTCCGAGGAAGTGCCGAGTCCTACGGACGAGGCCAATCTCTTTACCCCTGATTTTCCATATAATTTTCCCTTGCGCCTATCACTAAAATACGCTATAATCAAGCCTGTCGTTTATGTATTATATTTGCATGGTAGATATATAACCTAATAGGAGATATATATGAGCTATGATTTCAGTGTTTTATACTATATTGATATTTTCAAAAAATATAGAAAGAAAATTCTTTTTTTTGTGGTTATCGCAGCTTGTGTCGCTCTTTTAAGCGGTTTATTTAAAAAACCTGTGTATACTTCAAGATGTTCTATACTTTTGACAAATATTCCTTCTTCACCTTCACTTTCTAACTTAAGCAATTTTATGGGCTTTCCCGGTTTTTCTTTTGGTGGTACTTTAGCCAATACAATAATTTCTCTTGTAAAAAGCAGAAGAATGTCAGAAGATATATATTTAAATTTTCCGGAATTAAAAAGAAAACCAAATTTTAATCTAAAATTAGAGGTTTATGATACTACGCAGGGAACGCTTATTATTGAGGTAAAAGGCAGGGAACCAAGATTAGCGTCTGATATTGCCAATTTTTGTGCCAAAAACCTTGACGCGATAAATGCCGAATTAAACATAACTTCTCAGCGCCCAATGGTAAATGTGTTAGATCAAGCAATTCCTGCTTCAGGCCCGGATTCAAGGCAGATACCCAAACATATAGCCATAGCTGTAATTTTTACATTTTGTACCGTAAGTTTGTTTTTCTTTGGAACGGAATACTATGAATCTTTAATTAACAAAAGAAAATGAATACCATATCATTGCCTGCCAATATTGTTTCAAGAAATACCAGGATTTTTATTATAGGCTTATTGACAGCAGCTCTGTATGCCTTATTGCCTATAGAGTATTCCTCGCCTTTTTTTATAATATTTTCCGGATTGTTGTTAGGCGTTTTTATAATTTCGGTAGACAGCCCTGAAGAATTTAATAAAATATTCTTTCTATTTATAGCGGGTTTTTTAATCAGGGTTTTACTGGCTTTATTTTTATATTTTACTTTGAATATTTTGCAAATAAATGATGGTTTTTTTATTGGCGATGGGCAGAGTTACAGTTCGAATGGTTGGAGAATATCCAGGCTTTGGGATTTAGGCATAGTAGTTAATAAAGATAATTTTGTTTCAGAATTCGGTTCTTTTAGTGGCACTATAGGCAATTATGATTTTTTTAACGCTATTATTTATCATTTTTCCGGGTATAACCCTGTTATTTTATTTTTTATAAATTGTCTCGCAAGCAGCCTCTCGATAATATTTGTATATATAATCGCGAATAAAATATTCTCTAATGAGATAGCATGGTTAGCTAGCGCATTCTGCGCTTTTTTTCCTTCTTTTATTCTTTGGGCATCTCAAAACTTAAAAGACCCCTTAATGAATCTCTGTATATTATCTTTTTTATACTTTTTAATCAAGCTGCGCTATGAACTCAAGGTTAGTTTTATAATATTTCTTTTTTTATCAGTGATAAGCTTATATTATATTCGTATACTTACCATTACTCCGTTCGCCATTATTTCTATAGCCTATTTTTTCTTATGTTGTAAAGTAAGAATAGAAATAAAAATAGTCTTTATGATTCTTATGTTCGCGCTAGCGCTATCTTTGTTTAAAGACGTCTTTTCATATCATTTTATTTCAAGTTCACTAGAAGATATTGATACTACGAGACGCGGCATGGCATATGGCAACCTTGCGTATTTTCAGAATTTTAAAATTTCTTCCATAGGAGGTCTTCTTATCTTTATACCCTTGGGTTTTTTTGCAGTTTGGTTCTCTCCTTTTCCATGGCAGATTGGAAGCGTAAGTCAAATTTTTGTTTTTCCAGAAATGCTGATATGGTATATTTTTATACCTTTTTTGTGCCGGGGTATATATATTTCTTTGAAAGATAAAAAAACAGATAGCTATATTATTTTAATCACCCTGTTAGTTTTTAGTATTTTTTTGGGTGTTTATGAAGGCAATTTAGGCACTCTTTATAGGCACAAGGCAATTATTATAATGCTGGCTTATATATTTATAAGCCGTGGCTTAAATGAAAGAAAGGGCAGCGTGGCTATATGATGCATATACCGTTAGTGGATTTGAAAAGGGAGTATTTAGAGATAAGATAGGAGATAAATAAGGCTATACGGGGCGTTCTTGATAAAGCCTCATTTATGCTGGGAGAAAATAGCGGTATGTTGACCAATGGGGCTAAAAAAAAGATTTTTTTAGAGAATTATGTTTTTTTACTGCTATTTTTATTTACTGCAGCAATCCGCCTTTTTTTCATCTTAAAAGTCCGATACCCGGATGTGCTTTTTGGAGATGCTTTTGCCTATGATATGGCAGGGAAGCAGATTTTAGAGTTGTTTAAAGGCGGAAAGCTCGCCCCTCTTCTCTCGAATTTTTTTAAAGGAAACCTTGGCAATAGTTATGGAATATTAAATTCATTAGGTCTTGAATATACCAGCATCCTACTGTATAAAGGCCCCGTGTACCCTATTTTTCTCAGCGCTATATATTTTATATTTGGTCATACTCTTCAGATAGTTAGAATTACCCATGTTTTAAGCAATATGCTAATATGCCTGATATTATATTTGCTCGGAAAAGAGATGAAGGATAAAAAGACAGGGATATTAGCTGCTTTTTTATGGGCAATATATTTACCGGCTGTATTTTTTTCAGGAGAGATATTACCTGATAATATAAGTCCGTTTTTCTTGATATTATCTATTTATCTCGTTACGCTTGCATTAAGGAAAGAGGATTTTAAATTTTTTATATCAGGCGCTGTGTCCCTGGCCATGTTTATGCTGTGCCGCCCGGTTATGGCATTTATAGGGGTATTTTTTTTAGTGGCTATCTGGTTTATTGCAAAGGAAAATCATAGCTTTAAATATTCCTTAAAAGCGGTTTTAATCGTACTTTTAGTGCTATTAGGCATATACCTGCCTTTTTTGCTTTTAAATTCCTTTACTGCAAATAAAATTAACCCTGTAAATTCTGCAAGTATTGCCAAGCGGTTATTTATAAGCAACCTGCCCGCTAAAGACGGCTGGATAACATCTGCTGATGACGGCAACGCAATTCATAGAAAAGAAGAGGAAGGCAGTAAATTTTATTTAAAGAAGCTTGGGAAAAACTATGCAGAGCACCCTTTTATTATGGCAGAGCTTTTTTTAAAAAAACTTTACAGGCTTTTGGAGAAACACGAAGACACTAATAGGATAAATTTTTTAGTATCGCAAAGCCAGCAGTTAATCATGCATCGATTCATTGTCTTCTTCGGCCTGACAGGTATTTTTCTTGTTTTTCATATATGGCAGAAGTCCCTTCTGGTAAGTATTTCCTGCGTGTATATTATTTTTATTTATCCCTTGCTTCATATAGAAAGCAGGTATAACCTGCCTCTCATGCCCCTGATGGCACTTATGTCAGGGTATTCTTTAGGTTTTTTTATAGATTCGTGCAAATCTTTTAAAAAAATAATTCTTAAAAAAGTTTTTTTTGTAAGCTTGGCTATCCCTGTATTCCTGTGTTTTCTCATGCACTATTTATCCGTTCCTGTCTTGATTCAGATCTTTCCAAAAATGGCTCCAGCTTTTGCCAATGCTGCGCTGTATTTCATAAAAGATTTATTCATTCTTTCTATATCCCTGCCTTTATATCTCTTGATATCTAATCAAGTTAAGAAAAGGCATGCTGTATTAGTGAGCACAGCCCCTTTATTTATAATGGTATTCCTGTTTAATATTGGCTCATCTGACTCAACTTGGCATGAGTGGTCTAGCAAGCTGTCAAATCCAGGGCAGTATGTTTATCAGAAGATAATCCTTCCTCAATTTAATCCTGATAAAATAGATAAGCTGAATTTAGAGATAGATATGTCTTCCGGCGCAATAAGAAACTACGATCTTATTGTGGAGGTAAATGGCAAAGTGGCCAAAAGTTTCAGAGGTCTGCCAATAAGCGAAGGCAAATTTGATCTGGAAGATTTTTATATGGAAATTATGAAAATCATAGGCTTAAAACCTGATGAGCTAAGGCAATGGTTTACAATACCTCTCGACCCGGGTTTATTTAAAGGCGCAGATGCTTTAAATGTTAAGATATTCCTTGAAAATGTATATCCTGGTCCAGGGAATTTTGTCAGGATTTATGGAGATTACAGGGAAAATCCATATAAAAGAATAGAAATTTTTAAAGGCCCATCCTTTGCCTTGAATAAATCTGAAATCTCTCATTATAAGTTTGCGTATTCAGGCGACTATCGCATAGATACAGAAACAGCATTGCAAAATCTAAATGTTTACAGCGCTTTTTTTAACGGATATGTTCTAGACAGAGCAGACCTCTCTTCGGACAGAGGAATCCAAAGCGGAGAATATCGAGTAAGGCTTCAGTTACTAGATAAAGAAGGCAATGCCGCATTTTATTAAGGCTTTAAAGGTAAGATGAGAAGCTAATAATCTTTTATGATTAGCCGTATGCAGAGAAATTGTTCAAGGATATGAAAAAGATAATTATTATAGGCGCCGGGCCAACCGGACTTGCAGCAGCATATAGATTAAAAGAACTGGGGTATGATAACTTTAAAGTCTATGAGCAAAAAAGTTATGTCGGAGGGCTCTGTGCGAGTTTTAAGGATGACAATGGTTTTATATGGGATTTAGGAGGGCATGTTATATTTTCGCTTCCGACATGCTGCTCAGAGACGATGTAAGATATATTTTGACGAGTGACGAGCCTTATCTCGGAAGCGAAAATAATGCAATGAAGGAACTGGTCAGTTATTATCCTAAGTCTAAGATTGTAAAAAGGTTTGACCTTAGGCGTGCAAGAGGAGAGAATCTGTCAGTTGTCTTGCTAGAAAAAGGTAGGTAAAAATGAAGAGAAATATTTTTTCATTATCTATCGTATTGCCGGCTTACAATGAAGAGAAAAATATTAAAACCACGCTGGATCAGATATTTTTTGTCCTCCCGGGCATAACGGATGATTTCGAAGTCATTGTGGTTGACGATGGCAGCAGAGATAAAACGCCGGCAGTTTTATCAGATTTAAAAAATAAGTACCGCCAGTTGGAAGTCATTGGCCATAGGAAGAACAGGGGCTATGGAAATGCCCTGATCTCTGGTTTCAACAAGACATCCAAGGATTTTATATTTTTCATAGATTTGGACGGACAGTTTGACTTTAAGGATGGGATATGGAAAAATTCGATGCCATTATTATAGGGGGAGGCGTAGCGGGCAGTGTAGCTGCGTATGAACTGTCCAAGCACTATCCAAGAGTACTTCTAGTAGAGAAGGAAAGAGAGCTGGGAGGGATGGTCGCATCTTATCATATTGACGGATTTAGTATCGAGAGATACTATCATCATTTTTTTTCACAGGATACTCAGCTTTTGGAGCTTTCAAAAGAAATAAGACTCGAATCTTCGGAGATTTGGAGTGAGGCGCCCATAGGGTATTATTTCGACAACAGGATTTTTAATTTAAATACCCCATTCGAGATACTGAGATATAAATATATATCTCTTGGCGATAAATTCAAGCTGGGGGCGTCACTTATAAAATTAAGACATATTGACGATCTGTCTTCACTAGACAATATTACAGCAAAAGACTGGATTGTGAGGAATACCAGCGAAAGAGTTTATGAGAATTTTTTTAAGCCGCTCTTAAGAAGCAAGTTTGGCGATGAATTTAATATCTCTGCGGCATGGCTATGTGCCCGTCTCAAAAAGCGCTCTAATAAAAAAGTAAAGGGAGAGAAATTGGGCTATTTTGACGGCGGGTTTGAAACTTTTTTTAATGCCATAGAATCCAGGGCAGGAACAAGAGTAGATTTTCTAAAGGGAACAGAGGCAGAAAGGATAATCACTGAGTATAATAAAGTAAAAGGGGTTGTTGCCGGAGGAACAGAATATTTGTCAGATGTGGTGATTAGTACGGTTGGGCCATCCACGCTTTTAAGGTTATGTGATTTGCCGGAGACCATTAAACAAAGGCTAAATAAGATAAAGCAACAGGCCGTTGTCTGCACTATATTCGGGCTCAAGCAATCGCTTTTTAAACCGTATTGGCTTAATATAAAGTCGGACAATCTTCCATTTGGCATATTGATAGAACACAATAATTTTGTCGACTTTTCGCAATACAAAGGTGCAAGGATAATCTATGCGGTTACATATTGCAATAGAGAAAATGACAGTTTTTTTAAAAAGCCAATTGAAGATATAGAGGATATTTATATAAGGTCATTAGAAGCCCATTTTAATTTAAGGCTAGAAAACATATTGTGGCGTAGGACAAGCAAGACCAAAGAGGCAGGCTCCATATACGAAAAAGGGCTTCTGAAGTTACTTCCGGATATAAAAAGCGGAATCTCAGGGTTGTACCTGTGCGGTATGATACGGAGTTATCCGGATCGCGGAATAAACGAGTCTATAACTGACGCAAAAGAATGCGTTGATATTATTTTACGAAGATAAATGAGATTAATTAGGGATTTTTTAAAATTACATACTTTTATACTTGGCATTTCTTACTATATTAACCTGGTGTTTTCTTTGCTTAGAGGTGTTATTGTGTCCAAGGTTCTCAAACCAGAGCTATTCGGGATAGGCTTATTGAATTAATAGATAAAGAATCCTTGGCGCCTAACATTATGATATCTGTTTTAGCAAAGAAAAAAAGAGTCAGGATGATAGAAGTTCCCGTTATGCATCGTGAAAGAAAAACAGGGGTTGTTTCTATTATGAATTGGAAGTTAATATGGTTTTCACTGAAAGGCTTTAAAGAGCTTTTGATGTTTAAAAGATATTTTGGAGAACCCGGGAGTTTCAACCAACAAAAGCATTGACGCAGGTGTTTCGAGTATATTATAACCTTACGCAAAAGAATATAAGAAGTGTTTTAAAGATATGGAAAAGAACCTACCTTTAGCGAACTTAAAAAGAGCATTGTTTTACGGCAGTCTAAAGCCGGCATTGCCCACGACATTGATGGTGGAGCCTACCAATGCCTGTAATTTTAGATGTGTTAGCTGTTCGAAACAGAATGGTAAAGATAACAGGCGCGTCCAGTTTATGGATATGAACACTTTTGAAAGGATAATATGCCAGTTTCAGGATTTGAATAATATAATATTCTGCGGATTAGGGGAATCGTTTCTTAACCGCGATATAGTGAAAATGGCGCAGAAGGCGAAAGAGAATGAGATAGACACGATAAGGTTGACTACTAATGGTTTTGGTTTAACCAAAACCATTGCCAAGAGTTTAATGCCTTTCCTGACGCATATAAATATTTCCATAAACGGGTTTTCCCCTCAAAGCTATGCGGAGTTTAACGGTGTAAGCCCTGATTATTTTAATAAGGTTGTTGAGAATATAATGGGACTCGTCGCTTTAAAGGAATGTTCAGGCGGTAATTTGAAGGTTTGCCTGAGCGCGGTATTGACCAGGCAGAACCTTTCAGATTTTAATTATGCGGTAAAATTCACTAAAGAATTAAAAGCAGATCTCTTTGTTGTATTGCAATTGAACGATTTTGATGGCCGGTTATGCCATTTAAAGATATCCAGGGATGAGCATAACAGGGTATCACAAAAGTTAAAAAGAGACAGTAAAATATACAAAATTCCTGTAGAATTCATAGATTCGTTTTCTATGTCCCGGTGCCATTTATTATGGAAAGCAACCTATATATCCGTGGATGGGGCGGTAATTCCGTGTAACGGTTATTTTGACTGTTCCGAATGGAACCTTTTGACGCAAAATTTTAAAGATATATGGCATTCAGAGGATTTTGTTGAGATGCGGAAGAAGGTTGTTTCTGGAAAGTTTCCTTATTGTAAAAGTTGTTCTAACGGGCCTTCTTTTGATAATATTACATTTCCCTGGCTTTATGGCAAATATATAAAGCCGGTATTGAAAAAAATAATATGCCGAGCGTAAGTATTATTATTTTAACTTATAATAGAGTCAGGTATCTCAATGAGTGTTTGGACAGCGTGTTTAATCAGACATACAAGGATTTTGAGGTTATAGTAGTAGATGATGGCTCTACTGAGGATGTGGAAGGCTTAATTAATAAAAATTATCCAGGCAAGGTTAGGTATTTAAAACATAGGGAAAATTTGGGCAGGGGGACGATGTTCCCTGGTATATTTACAGGTCTTAAGGTAGCCGCTGGCGAGTATATACTTTTATTAGGAGATGACGACATGCTGGAAAGGGAGCATATGAGTATTGCCTTGGAGATATTCCGCGATAATCCAGCGATAGGATGCTTTTCTTGTGATATGACCCACATAGATTCAGATGGAAATATTAGGCTCAAAGAAAGTCATTTTGCGTCCTACCTTAAGAAAAGAGAGCCTGGTCTTAAATTAGTCGATAAAGTGCTAAGCATAGAAGATGTATTTATGTATGCGCTGGGGACTGCCAGCAGCGGGGCTATATTTAAGAAGGAGATGATAGATGAGATAGGTTTTTACAGGGAAGAATGCGGGATAGCGGCTGACTGGGAATATGCTTTCAGGATAACGGCAGCAAGCAGGTTTAAATTGTATTTTTGCAGCAGAGCACTGGTAAAATACAGGTCTCACCCATCGAATATATCAAAGAATCATTATGAAGGCAATAGATTGATATTGAAAGTCTTAGTCGAGACACTCCATAAGTACCCGCAGTTAAAAAGGAATCTTGGATATAGGAAGATAAAGAAAAGGATGACACAGCTCATAAAGGAATTCGCCTTTTCTTCATTCAAGGCGCATAAATATATAGAATTTATGGGTATCATAATGAAACTTATAATCAGGGTGCACTTTATGTTTTTGTGCGGGAGATAATTTAGTGAGAAGGTTATTTAAGATTACGGCTACTCTGGGTTTTAGTAACAGCCTTACCTTTGTGAGCAGTTTATTTAAGAATAAATTGATAGCTGTTTTTCTGGGGACAACCGGGATGGGCATCATTTCCCAGCTGAATGGTTTCCTAAGCCTTTTGAGTAACCTTGGGACATTGGGAATGCAGCAGGGTGTTACTAAATTTTCAGCCGCATGTATGCTTAAGGATAATGATACCAGGATAGACTCGGAGGACATATTATCCATCGCTTTATTTTTAGTAGGGTCTATAACGATGGCGCTATTATTATTTGCGGTCGTTTTTAATAAAGCAATATCATTCTTGATATTTTCAGATAGTTCATATGGCTCATGGATTGTCATTGTCGCTGTGTCTTTGCCGTTTATTGCCTTCGCGACCATATTTGACTATTATTTCAAAGGGGTCGGGAACATCAAGCTCCTTTTTAAGGCAAGTATCCTGAGCTCTCTGATAGGCGTGGTAATCGCGTTTTTCCTGATCTTTTTTATGAGAATCAAAGGCGCTGTCCTGCAGATATTTACCACTGCCTTTATTTCATGCCTCACCTTTTATTTATTTTATTATTTTTTGCCGGAAAAACGTCGCGGAAAATTAAATATATTCAACATATTAAACCTTCCTCATGCGAAGTCTGCTATAAAAGAGCTGTTTAAACATGGTTCTGTGATTTATATTTCAAATGCCCTGTTGCCCCTGTCGTTCTTAATAATAAGGGGTTTGATTATTAAAAATTTCGGGTTTGACGAAAATGGTATTTTTCAGTCCATCATGCTTATATCGGCTATCTTTATTTCCTTTCCATCTGAAGCGCTGTGGGCAGGTTATTTCCCGGATATAAGTAGAGACAGGGACACGGAAAGCCAAAAGAAGAAATTAATAGGCTTTATGAATTTTTTTGCTCTCATAGCCATACCCGCCATTACCTTTGTTGTTTTATTTCAAAGGTTTTTTATAAATCTTTTATTTTCTTCCCATTTCATGCCTGCTACACTGTATCTTCCGGTCAGGCTATTGGGGGATTTTATTTATATGATGGGAAGCGCGACCGGCCTGATATTTTTTGCCAATTCTTTTTTTAAAGAGGTCTTATTTTTTAGCGTCCTCTGGAATTTTTTATTGGTAGTTTTTTCCGTTATGCTTATGAAATTATTAGGCTTTAATGGTATATTTATCGCGTATGTTTTAACATGCCTGGTTATCTTGATTTTTCAGTCAGTTGTTTTAAGAAAAAGGGTAAGGATTATTATAGGAAACAAAGAATTGTTCAGGATCTTTTTATCTATTATCTCGGTGAGTGTAATTTGCCTTATTGCTGTAAAAGGATTACCCGCCTATCTTTATTTTTTACCGCTGGCTGTATGGTTTTGTTTATTCTTTAAAAAAATCAGGACTGTCTTGCTCAATAGAAATAGGTTTAATATAGCTTCTTTATTTGAGGTGTAATTATGATTAATAATGGTTTTAAAGATTATCAAAGCCGCCTGGTTGATTGTATGCGGTCTTTTGATTGGTTTCCGGTTTCAAAGCTGGCAAAGGAGCTGTTATTGGCTTACAGGGAAGGCAGGCAGGTGTTTTTGTGCGGTAATGGCGGGAGCGCTGCTAACGCGATACATATCTCAAATGACTTTTTATGCCTTCAAGCGAAAATTAAAGGCAAGGGGATAAAAGTTACGGCATTACCGGCCAACCAGGCTGTTATAACCTGCTTGGCAAATGACATCGGCTATGAAGATATCTTTTCTTTTCAATTGGAAAGATTGGGCAGTGAAGGGGACATCCTGATAGTTCTTTCCGGAAGCGGAAACTCCCCGAATATTTTAAAAGCCGTGGATACGGCTAAGAAAATGGGGATTTCAACATACGCAATATTGGGGTTTGACGGAGGCAAATGTTTGAGCTCGGTGGATACCGCAATACATTTTCCTGTAAGTGATATGCAGATAGCGGAAGATCTTCAGCTTATAGTCGGACATATGTTAATGCAATGGCTTAAAAAAAGCATGCTTGATGAGTAAGCCGCGCGAGGAAATAGCTGTAAAAGGAAGGTCAAAAGATTATGAGAATAACCTTAATATCCTTATATCCTGATCTTAAGGCATTTGGACTCAGGACATTATCGGCATGTTTAAAGAAAGAAGGTCATGATGTGCAGCTTATATTCCTGCAAAAACGATTCAACGAAAAGTATAAAGATCGGGATTTGAACCTGCTCGTTGAAATATCCAAAGAATCGGACTTGATAGGAATTTCATTGATGACAAATTTTTTCGATAGCGCTGTTCAGATCACCCAGGCGTTAAAAAATAATTGTAATATTCCCGTATTATGGGGAGGTGTCCACTCGACCATACGGCCCGAGGAATGTCTTAATTATGCAGATATGGTCTGTGTAGGTGAAGGAGAATCGAGTCTGGTGGAGTTGGCAAAGAGAATCAAAGAAGGGGAAAATTATTACGATATCCGCGGCATTTGGTTCAAGGATAAATTAAAAATCATAAAGAATCAAGCATCGTCATTAGTTCCGGAGCTCGATGCTATTCCATATCAAGACTATGACTTTAAAACTCATTATATACTGGATAAAGGGCATTTTTATCAGATGGATGCAGAGAGGTTAAATAGAGACTGGTCAGGGACTTATACAACTATGGCTACAAGAGGATGCCCTTTCGGGTGTTCGTATTGCTGTAATAATACCTTCAATAGGATGTATGCGGGGCAAAAACTGATAAGGAAAAGAACTATAGACAATATAATGAGAGAATTAGTGGAGGTAAAGAACAGATTACCTTTTATAGATTGCATATTATTTGATGACGACGCATTTTTATTACTCTACTCTGAAAGCGAGATATATGAATTTTGCGAGAGATATAAGAAAGAAATAGGATTACAATTACGGATTACCGGAATAGCGCCCTCAGCTCTTACTAGAAACAAATTGTCGCTCCTTGTGGATGCCGGTTTAATAACTATCAAAATGGGTATACAATCCGCCAGTGAACGCACAAAGAGATTATACGGCCGTTTTCATAGCAACGATGAGGTTGAAAAAGCTGCCAGGATAATTAATGAGTTCAAATACAAGATCAAGATGCCTCACTATGATATTATTCTCGATAACCCATGGGAAACCAATGAGGATTTAATCGAAACACTTATGTTTCTGGCAAAAATACCCCCGCCATATCAAGTGCAATATTTTTCTTTGACCTTCTACCCTGGAACGGAATTGTATGAAAAGGCAAAAAGAGACGGGATAATAACCAACGATTTGCAGGATGTGTATCGTAAAGACTATTTCAATTTTAAAAAGACCTATTTGAAAAGGCTTTTCTTTTTGTTGAATGAATACGCCTTCTATGGCGTTGGCATATCGCCCAAACAAATGTTTTTATTGACGAATCGAAAGATTATAAAGACGAAAATGCACTTATTGTTATATATTATTTTTAAACTGGGTACCTACCCTTTAAAACTGAAACGCCTTAATAATTTACTGTATGAGGGTTTGGAGGATATAAAGAAGGGTGATTGGGTTGCAATCCGTAAAAAGCTCTTTAGATGGTTTTAGAGGAAGATAAGATATTTTAATTAAAATGCAGACTGTAATCTTGGCAGGAGGATTGGGTAAGCGATTGATGCCGTTAACCAGGGATATCCCTAAGCCTATGGTTCCTGTGCTGGGAAGGCCTTTTTTAGAATATCAGATCAGGTGGTTGAGATCGAAGGGCATAAGGAAGATCCTGTTACTTACGGGTTATCAGGGAGACAAGATTCAGTCTTATTTCGGGGATGGCCGCTCATTAGGTGTTGTCCTTGCCTATTCACATGAACCAGGCCCTTTGGGAACAGGCGGCAGCCTAAAACTTGCTGAAAATAAATTAGAATCCAGTTTTCTTTTGCTATACGGGGATTCTTTCCTGCCGATGGATTTTGGCGGGTTGATACAGCGTTTTCGCAATGCCGATAAGACTGGAATGATTGTTGTTTACGATAGTCGCCAGTATGATACGGGAGTTCCATGCAACATATGTTTGGATAAGGAAGGGTTTGTGGCAGGGTATAAAAAGGGTTCTATGAAACCTTATTATTATATCGATGCCGGTATAAGTGTTTTTAAAAGAGAAGTTGTCGATTTGATTTCAAAAAAAAGAAAGGTATCCCTGGAAGAAGAAATTTTCCCCCGCTTGATTAAGAAACAGGAGCTTATAGCTTATATCTCGAAACAGCTATTCTACGATATCGGGACCCATGAGAGGATTAAAAGATTTGAAGAATTTCTTCGTTCAGGTACTATAAAGTTTTAAAGATTAAAAATGTCATTCAAGGTTACTTTTATTTTTTATAATAATTTAACTGCGTATTCATGGAGCCCTGCCATACAGGCGCTTTCTGCATACATTAAAAGGCATAGTGATTGCGAAACAGAGCTTATACATATAAATGACCGTTATGGAGTTTCTTCAGATGCCGGAGTTATTGTAGAAAGATTAAGGTTATCCATGCCGGATTTAATCGCCTTTACTTCAACAAGTTTTGGATACAATCAGGTAAATGAACTTGCGGGCAGGATAAAAAAGGAGTTTCCTGAGATTCTCTTCATTCTGGGGGGAGTACACGCTACTTTAAAACCCGAGGATTTAATAAGTTCAAATTTTGACGCTTATTGCATCGGAGAAGGCGAAAAACCATTATTGAATTTAATAAATAGAATTCAAAAAGGACTAAATTATACAGGTACTCCATCGTTTCAGTTTAAATTTAAAGGGGCTATAGTCAAAAATCCGATAGAACCTTATGAGAAAAATTTAGATAATCTCCCCTCTTATGACTGGGATATATTTAACAGTCATAAATTACTTGAATTAAGAAAAGGATGGATTAGCTTGTCTTTTTCCAGGGGATGCCCGTTTAACTGTAATTTTTGTATAAATCATAGGATGAAATATATACTGGGAGCAAAGGGGTATGTGCGGCAGAAATCAGTAAAACGCAGTATCGAAGAGTTATTAGGGTTAATAGATAAGTTCCCTTCGATAAAGGTCTTTAATTTCGAAGATGATATCCTGATTTTTAATAAATCATGGACAGATGAATTCATACGGGAGTATAAAAAAAATATATATGAAAAATACGGTATTAAATTTAAGATAGAATCGCGCGTTGATTTAATAAATGAGGAAATCGTAAAAGAACTTAAAGAGGCAGGATGTCAGGAGATCCAGTTTGGGGTGGAAACAGGGAATTCAAGATTAAGGAATTTCGTATTGAACAAATCCATCAGCGATGAACAGATTATCTCCGCATTCGATTTATGCCGTAAGTATGGGGTAAATACGCTGGCATTTATCATGCTGGGTGTACCAGGAGAAACAGAAGCTACTGTTATGGACACGATTCGCTTGTTAGCCATGATCAAGCCGTACTTAATCAGGCCGTCATTTATTTTTCCTATATACGGGACAGAATTTTATAATTACTGCGCAGAAAATAAATTATTAAAAGAAGGTATAGGCGAATATGAGACCTATTTATGGACCCAAGGTGTTCCGGTGCGGCTCAATGGCATTGCGGAAGACGTTCTGATAAGGTATATGGTCTTGCTGCCGTGGTATATTAATGCAGAGCTAGGATTGGAAGACTACAAAAGTTTAATAAGTGAATATGGCAATAAGCGATTTATTACGGACGATAAGACGAGATTCAAAGTTGTCTTAGAGGCGGATAGAGATAAAAATCACGAACTTACAAGCCGTAATATTTCTCATTATCGTTATTTTAATGATGAATTAAATTATTTACAGTACGTTAAAGGAGCGTAGACTTATATGAAATGTTTTATTGCAGGCGGGGCAGGGTTTATAGGGAGTAATTTGACGCGCAGATTATTGGAAAAAGGCCGGTATGTCACAGTATTTGATAATCTCAGCAGCGGGAAAAAGGAATTTTTATCAGTTTTTTTAAAGCATAAAAATTTTAAATTTATCGAGGGTGACCTGCTTGATCAGGCCTTGGTTGACAGATATATAAGAGATCGCGATGTTGTATTTCATTTTGCTGCCAGTTCAGATATAACTTTAGGCAATAAGAAAACAGACCTCGATTTAAAAAATGGATTTATAACTACGTATAATATTCTCGAAGGAATGAGAAGAAATAATGTTAAAAAAATAATTTTTACTTCCTCAGGCTCTATCTATGGAAAGATCAATAAGCCGTGTTTCAGGGAGGATTTCGGGCCTGTTTTGCCTATATCTCTGTATGCTGCTTCCAAGGCATCAAGCGAGGCGTATATAGCCGCTTTTTGTAATCTTTATGGTTTTAAAGGGTGGATATTCAGATTAGCGAATATAGTTGGCCCGAATGCTACTCATGGTGTAGTTTTTGATTTTGTGAGAAAACTAAAAAACAATCCTGCTGACCTTGAGATCCTGGGAGATGGAACGCAGACAAAGCCATATCTATTTGTTGAGGAGTGCATAGACGGCATGCTTTATGCTTTTACACATGCCAAAGATAGTTTAAATTATTTTAATCTTTCTCCTAGCGATACACTAGATGTGAAAGATATAGCCAAAATAGTAGCAGGTGTTATGATGCTTAAGGATGTGCGGTTCAGTTTTACAAATAAAGGCGGAGGATGGCCAGGTGACCAGAATAGGATAAGATTAAGTCCGGCAAAGATTAATGCTCTTGGCTGGAAGGCCAAAATGAACTCTAAGCAGGCTGTCCTATTGGCTGCAAAGAAAATTTTAGAACAGGGGATAGTATGATTATTACACGTACTCCATTTAGAATAAGTTTTATAGGCGGAGGCACAGACTTTCGCGAGTTCTACAAAATTACGCCGGGGATAGTTATAAGCACCGCTATAAACAAGTATATGTACATTACGGTAAAACGTAGATTTGAAGATACATTTCGCATAAGCTATCATAAGACAGAGATAGTAAGGAAAGTTAACGACGTAGAGCATCCTATTGTGCGTGAGGCATTAAAATTAACCGAAACCAGGAAAGGGGTAGAGATTACTTCTATAGGCGATATACCAGCAGGGACCGGCCTTGGTTCTTCAAGCAGCTTTACTGTAGGACTTTTAAATGCCCTTTTCGCTCTTCAGGGAAAATTAAAGTCAGCCGAAGAATTAGCTCAGTTGGCAAGTTACATAGAGATTAACAAACTTAAGGAGCCTATCGGCAAACAAGATCAATATATTGCGGCATACGGGGGGATTAAAAGGATCCAGTTTAATCCCAACGAAAGCGTATTTGTGGATTCTATTGTCATTAAACCTCAGGTAATAAAAAAGCTAAAGGAAAATCTCGTTGTTTTTTATACAGGCCAAAAAAGAAAGGCCTCCAGCGTGCTGCGTGAACAAAAAAATAATTGCCACAAAAGGATAGAATATCTTGAGAAACTAAAAGATTTGACTTCCGAATTTTATAACTGTCTGATAAGAGGGAAGGATCTATTAAAGATTGGCACGCTTTTGAATGAAAGCTGGCTTTTGAAAAAGAAGTTATCAGCCAGAGTTTCTAATAGTTACCTGGATGAGATTTATAAAAAAGCGCTTAAAGCCGGCGCAGCAGGGGGAAAAATACTAGGCGCGGGCGGAGGCGGATTTCTTTTGCTTTATTGCCCCAGAGAACAGCAGACAAAACTCCGCAGCTCTTTAAAAGGATTAAAGGAGTTGGATTTTGATTTTGAGCCCCAAGGCAGCAAAATAATATATGTCGGCGGAGATTAATACTTCGACGGCGTTCAAACCGCCGCGGAAAGCATACGCCGCTCAGTATCAACCCTGAGCAAACCCTGGCTTTTAAGCCAGGGTATGTCGAAAGGGTTGATATCCGATGAAGGTTTAAATGGAAAAAGTCAGAATACTTTATATCCATCCTATG